>Ga0326758_100012_pt1 | contig 236958 bp, 287 predicted proteins | sample GCRJH_S_FD_207221 | JGI IMG/M metagenome (GOLD analysis project Ga0326758, IMG submission 207221) | Hot spring sediment microbial communities from Geyser Creek Basin, Yellowstone National Park, WY, United States - GCR.JH_S | ecosystem: Environmental > Aquatic > Thermal springs > Near-boiling... | reverse complement strand
ACATATTTACGTAAAATGGCAACTACTTTCAATTCGTTGGAACGATTACGCAGTTCAGTAAGCTCACTCCGGAACGCGACGGGCTGTGGACCCGTAGGTCCCGGGTTCAAGTCCCGGCCCGAGCCCTCTATTAGGGGGGTACCCCCTAATACCCCCAATTTCAATTTCTCGTATGTTTCGACTACGTCAATTAAGGGACCGACGTAACGCTCCTTTGTCTCACCGTTTATCGTTTCCAACTTATAGACATAATACCGACCTTTCCGCTCACGCAAAATATAATCGCCAAATTTATAACGACGTTGCTTTTCGCCCAAAACTACTCACCGTATTATATTTGCCAATTCGCGTTTAAAAGTATTGGCAATTCGTCAAAAATTGCCGTGATTTGCGTCGAGTTGAAAGAAGACGGCAAAGATTCCATACAAGTAATACTAAAAAAGTAGTATTACTTACCTCACTCTATACCTTAATTCATCTAAGACTGTAGAATACCAATTCTTTATTCCTACTATCAATTCCTTAAACGGCTTCCATTGGTCTCTAGGAATTAGATAATAAGGAGTTTTTCCTCCTTCTTCAAAGGCGTCTAATTTTGCTATCCCTTTCTTAAATAAGTTCATTACCTGAAGTGCCGTAAGGACTCTAAACTTATCCTCTTTATCTATGCTTAATACAAAATATACCCTCCCTGCAACACTGTACTTAAACGCCACATCAACCTTAGTCTTAAGGATTGCATCCATAGGCTTCCCATATCTTTCCTCAGATTCCTTATCTGAGTATTTGCTTCCAGTCACATCAATGTAAACTAATGGCCATTTCACTCTCTTTCCATTTAAGTTTACTAATGTAAATATTATGAAGTCATACTTATCGCTTACGTCATGATAATAATTAGGTAATAGTGAAGTGTCTAAAGTCCCAATACCACTAGGCATTATGTATAAATCGTATTTTATATGTAGACTGAGCTTCTTCATCAGTTTTCCTAAGAATTCCAATTCCCTTCCAGTGTAAGGATTAATCTTTAGCAGACCCTCCTCAGAATTGCCCCAATACTTAAGCTTAAAAGACACAGGCGGGTCACCTCAGCACCTCCTGCTTTTGCAGTCTAATCTTTAACGTATACAATTCAGCGTAAATTTCGTCTGCTAAACTTATTGCTGTTTCAATATCCTCCTTAGCTCTATCCTTGTTCACTATTAGGTCTATTTTTATCTCTCTGACTTTTGTTAGGAGTTTTCTTGTAAGACTGTCTAAGTCTTCCATCTTAGTTCACTTTTGGGGTTCACTTTTCGGCAGGTTGTGCGTTTAATATCTTCTCTATTTCTTCTTTCTCTTTATCCTCTTCTTGCCCCTCTTCATTCTTTATCCATACAAACACCGTTCTTCTGTTTTTTGTTTTTACTTCGCATTCATCAGGGTGTCTTTCGCAAATACTTCTTAAAATTCTTTGAACGTTGTAGGCCGTAGATGGGGCTATTTCAAATTGCATTACGATGTCTTCTAGTGTTATCTCTTTCTTTTCTTTGAGAATCTTATACATTATTTCGGCCATTTTATACGAATTTAGAGTTTGGGACATTTTTCCTCTATCTATACTCTATCTATCTTAGTTTATAAGCTTTCCTCTATCTATACTCTATCTATCTCTCTATATACATTCGGCTGTCTGTGTCCAATTAATACGTTTTTTGAAAAACTATGGGATGTGCAAAAGCCGAACTATTAATATTATTAGAATATATAGATAGAGAATGCCAAGATTATAACAGCTGTAAGAAAGTAATAGAAGAATTGATAGATAGAGCAAAAAAGCTTGCATTCGTAGAAACTATAAACGATTTATTCTAACTTTTTTACTCTCTATACACTCTATCTCTCTCTATATATACATGGGGGGTGGGTTATACTAAAAAACAAAAATTCCCAGTTTGTATAATGATGGGGTCTGTTTTTTATTTTTGCTAGTTTTTTAGTTATATGTATATAGATAGAGAGAGATAGAGTATAGAGAGAGCTACGATTTTAGGAGTTCTTCAATACGTCTGCGAATTGCGTCGGCAACAAACTCCTGCCTGCTTACATATCCTCCTTTCCCACTTTTTATTAATTCGTCTATTTGTTTGGCCAACTCCACTGGTATAGACACTGTTGTATATTCTTTCTTTATTCCCTTGCGTGGCATATTTATCTATACTCTATTAAGATTAAGAATTGATAAATGAATAACGATGTATAGATAGAGTATAGATAGAGTAAACTTTTTAAATATGTATAGATAGAGTATAGATAGAGGGACAAAAAATGGCGGAACCCCTAAACCAAGTCTTAAAAGATGAATTCCAAGTTAGTTTTTTTATTAAACTTTCCAAGGTAGAGGGGTATCACGGGGAGTACTACAAACTGCAGACAGAGATAAGGACTGAGGAAGACACTATTAATTACGAACACAACAACCCGGAGCAATATCCCGTGGACGAAATCTTAGAAAACATCAAGAAGTTATATGGCATCTACATTTACGGGAAAAACGAGAAGTTAATAGAGGGTGCACGCGAAGAGATATTGAAGTTGATTGCATTGTTAATTTGGAACATCTTCTACTGAACGAGGTGAGAAAGATGGAGGCTCAGGCTCAAAAGGAAAAAACCATATTCCGTGAATTCTTAAAGAACCTATTTTGGTTCTTGGACGATAAAGATTTGACCAAATCGGAAAGCGTCGTCCTAGTATACGTTCAAGAGCCGTACGAAGAAATTGACGGTTACGGGGCAAGAGGTGTAGTGAAGATAGGAGGCAAATCTTACACATTTACTGCAACTCTCAACATGCAGTTCGGCACAATCGAGATTGACAGCAAAGCGTTCCACTTCGTCTTGAAAATCGATGAAGTTGAAGAATACCTAAAGAGTATAGGGGTGACGTTCGAATGATAACGTACGAAAGGAGGGGCGACACCGTGACTGTTAAATGCAGTATCGACGGCAAGGTACTTGCTGTAATCAACGAAGATACCGGGAAGGGATGGGACATTGCCGACTGTAGTCATTATAAGTGGGAACGCATAAGCGTGCAGTGCTATTACGACAGCGAAGCAGAACCCGACATTTGTCAGCCCGAGGACGTAAAAGAGTTAAAGCAGAGGCAACTGTTAAGAATCGACGACGGCGATTATTTCCTAATCTTAATCCCGAAGGGTGAGGAGGAGTGAAAATCCCGCAACTCAGGACATTATACCTTCATTGGGGGTCGCCACTAACGTCGAAGGTCTATAAGGAGGTCGGCATGGTGATGACGGAAATACTACCTTACTTATATTACGTCGAATCCGCGGACGACGAAGGTGCGATGTTATACGTACTCGTGGGCGAAGAGCAAGAAGAGCAGATTAAAGAACTGCGCAACGAGTTAATTTACGTCGACGTCTGGTTCGAAGAGGAAAACTACGAAGAACTTAAGAAACAGAGGTTGGTAAGATGGGCGCAAACGAAATTAAGGAGGAAAGAAGAGTGAGGGTCGTCAGCATGACAATCGACGAAGAGTTGCTAGAACAACTAAGGAAGATGTTGGAGGAGGGAGGGCAATGAAAATCGTGACGATTAAAATGGAGGAGGACCTACTAGAACAACTCGACGCGTTCGCCATCAAAAATAAGATGAACCGCTCTGAGGCAGTGCGTTTAGCTATCCAAAAAATGCTGAAGGAAGAACAGAAACAAACAACGATACCTAAAGCGAAGGTCGAGAAGGGGTTTAAGGTGAGGTGACGCAAATGGTCAGCTGTCTCGAAGTACTGGAAGAGGACCTACACGGTTACTCACCCGATACGATAGCGATACTCAGCGACGAGAGTCTTCCGATTGACGAGTGCGAACAACTTTTAGCGCGGGCTGAGGTGGACTACGGATGAACGGACTGCTATACTTAATCGGCGCGATAGGGTTCCAAATCGACGACACGCTGACGACGTTTTTCGGAGTACGCTTAGGAGTTGTCGAAGGCAATCGCCTATTCAAGTTTCTCGACAACGGCAGAATTAGGGACTTCCTAATTTTAGGTATCGCGAAAGCGTTACTGCCGGTCCTAATCTACTTATGGTCGTTATACGTCGCGCCGGAGGACGCGATATTTCTGCTACTCGACTTCTATCTCGAAGTCGCAGTGACGCTATGGAACATCCGCGTCATCTACAGCCATAAGGTGAGCGCCAAATGAGTTATCGGTGTCCTTTATGCGGGTACAGAACAATCTCGTTTCAGGGGTTGAAAATGCACTTCCAAAAACGTCATGTGACCGACGTTTGCCCGTTATGCGGGAAGAAATCGCGCAACATCACCGGACACTACTATATCGTTGCACGAACGCACGGCGACCCACAGCACCTACTCCTATTTTATTTATCCACAAGGGAAGTCTTAGACGGCGTGAAGAAGGAGGAAGTCGAAAAGTTACTAACGACGGTGAAAATATGAAATCAGGTAATAAAAATTACCTGAAGTATCTGAGTAACCACAAGACTTTAGGAATTCATGTGAGCGCAGAAGAACTGGAGCGTTATCACTCGTTAACTGCAGAGCAGAAACGTCTGTTGAGGATAATAGTCAAGACGTTAATCTACAACCCGGACCTCCTAAGCGAAAGCTCATATCTCTACAAGTTGTTAACGTCGAAAGCAGTGTCGCCTTATGTCTGTCCGTTATGTTTGATGCCCTTCTCGTCCTACTTTTCTCTCAAACAGCATATCCGTTATACAGAGCATACGACGACTTGCCCGGTGTGTAAGAAGGAGTTTCAGAAGACCGACGCACTTCTGGACCACGTCTGCAAAAAGCATAACATCTGCGTAAGCTAAGCCTCTTTTAAACCCTTATTCTCTTTCCCCCGACAAATGAGGGGACTACTAAGTATAGGGATTTTAAGCGTGTTCTTAATGACAATGCTAATGCCCATAAGTTATGCATATGAAATATATCCAGGACCAGGTGGTGGTTATGTTTTCTACCCGGTTATCACTGAGAATGACGCCGGTTATGCATACAATATTTCCGGAATAACTTTCGTAACAACACTTGTGAACCTAACGGGTACGTTTTCATATAATTCCTCTGAAGGAGGGGCGGTACAAATTGTTGCCTATTACATTGCATTGGGCAAACTTATATATAGTGAACAGTATGGATATACTGCTTACTATATACAACCAGTTATTGCATTTATGACTGATGGAAATGAGTGGTTCCTCATTGGTGCAATCCAAGCATGGGGTGATAATGGTGGAAATCCTTATGAAGAGTATAATACGAGTGTTGTTATTATAGATGGTGGTGGTTCAACAGTACATCTTAACTATGTCTACAACTTAACAATCAAAGCAATAACGAATAGCCAAGGCGAAATAACTAGTGCGTATGTCTATGTTGAACAATGCCAACCTTATAAAGTATTAGTCTTTAGTGATAACATAAACCTAAAATACCCAATACCCGATAAACAAGTCTTCTTTGAGGTTGAGGACCCACCAGGTTATCCTTTCCCAGTAATTCCTTCAAATAATTACGTCTTCACCCATGCATTAGCGTCTAATAGTACAGCTACATATATAGGACCTCCATTATATAATGGTGTATGTTTTATAATGTATCCACCATATGCATATGCGTTTGTTGCCCCTACACTTAACTGTCCTACTGTGACTCAAGCTGGGTCTCAAGGAGTCCACTATTACTGGTGAATAAATTTATATAAGCTAACCTTTCTTTTTTACTTTAATGAGAAACATAATTTTACCTATATTAGCAATAGCTCTAGTTCTTCTCGGTATATTGTTCTATCTACACTCAATATCGTTCTATCTACACCCGGTAAGAAGCAGTACTACAACTACCACCACTACAAATACCACATGGACTAATACCAGTTTACCCCCGCAAATACAACAAGTAATAGCTAACCTTAAATTTCCACTTATGGCCATTAATCAAACGCAAACAACATCTCAAACACAGACTGCAACCACACAAACAACATCCGTGCAGACATCTACAACTAAACAACAGTGGTACGTTCAGTACGCCCCAGAAATTGTGATAGCGATATTGCTAACCCTTCTAGGACTTTTATACAAGAGACGTCCAAAGAAATAGTCCCTTTTTAAAGCCACTCTCTTTTTTTACGCTTAATGAAGTGGAGGCTATCGTTACTACTATTAACCCTCTTAGCCTTAACTATCTTCCCTATCCTAACGAGTGGAATAGTTTTTAAATATGGTTATGGTGGAGGTGTCAACTACTTTAAGTACTCACAGACTATCGTTATTCAACCGTCTTCGACTCAGGTGGTCCAACAAACTGAGACCGGTTCGACTTGGGACAGTTTAGCGTGGTTGAACCCCTCCTACGTTTCCGTCGTGAACACTAACCAACTCCAAGTACTCCCTGACGAAGAGTATATAGATAATAACGCGTCATTCACGACAAACAACGCTAATATCGCGATAAACGTCACTGTTGAGGTAGCTTCAACAGCGAATAGTAATCCTTCATACGGTAGTTTCGCAATCGGTTACGGCGTAAACTACCCCGCAGAATTTGCAAATAACTATGAACCCGCCTCACCATACGACCCTGATGGTATCGTTATAGTATTGATGCATGGTGCTATGGCTGATTACCACTTGTTCTTGTTCTATAACGGTGTGTTGTGGTCTAATTGGTCTGTAGGGTCGATTAGTGTGGGTCAGGAAATCACTTTAGGTTTTACATACACGTCACCTAACGTAGTAACAATATTCTGGAATAACGGTACTTTACATACCTACACCGCGAAAGTAGTTGAGCAAGTAGGCACCAGCTTTGAACCCGAGTCACTTTCAACAATAACATCTTCATTTATAATTGATGTTCAAAATTCGGGGCCAACTTACGGTTACGGGCAATGGGTAGTAGTTAGTTATCAATACGACGTTTCCGAGACTATCCCGCCCTACGCGGTGACTTTCGCGTGGACCGCGGTGACGATGGGAAACGGTGTTGACGCCCTTTACGCGTTTACTGACGCGGATAACCCGGTGAATATCTCAACAAACGCTACTTCATGGAGTGTAGTGGAACTCGTGAAGGTCCAGAACTTCAGTGTCACGGGTAGTATTTATCAACTATCAGGTTCAGTATCATACACCGCATTAAGTAATGGGATATACATAATTGCAGATGCCTACCCGTCCGGCGATTTAGACGGCTGGTACCTCAACGTCACACTCGAATTTCAATTTGTGACACCGGAACAGACAATTTATAAAAATGTAACGATACCGGTGTTTGTATCGGCGTTTGCGGAATGCGTCTCAATTTCACCGCCTGATTCTTCATACTTATCAGGGCAAACTATAAGCGTCACAAACTACACAGCCCCTAACTACCCCTCCAATCTAGGGTATAAAGTGATAAGCCCGCCAACGGCGGAAATCGACATTCAGGGGTTGACGAACGGCTTTGTGCCTTTGCCTTATACTATCACAAAAACCGTAACCACAATAACTACATATAATTATATAATAAGTATAGTAGAAGCGGGATTCACACTAGGTTCTCTTACGGGTACTATCACGATATACCCGGTGAGCCAGTTACCGGTCATTTTCGTGTCACAATACCCGACGTCCGTTACCGCGGGGACTAAGATAACGCTCACTTTCCAGTTCAGCATTAATACGCCCGTCGAAAATGTGACAGAGTCAGCGTTTGTGCAATCAACTTCGACCTTCGCGTTCTCTTATGCGTCGTTGGTGTCGTCAAAATCGCTTATCGAGTTTAAGGCATATTGGAGTTCGGCAAACGACGGTTTCCTAATCATTACGAAGAGCGCTAATTATTTGTTGCCGTTTAACGGGTCCTCCGGTCTCAGCTTCACAAACAACAGTGTCAACACTTTACAGATAGAGGTCAACACAGTAGGACAGTTAGTGATAAGCAATAACGCGGGTCAGGTGTTAACGGTTGCTAACACCACGCCCGTGCTAGGGCTAGGGTTCTACTACGGCGCGGGCAAACTGACGTTAGACTGGTTCTTCGTCGACGGCATAATACTGCAAAGCTCTACGGCAAATCAGGCTTATACAATTCTCACGGGGACCTCAACTTCATCATTGGTTCAATACACGAGTGGGTACACCAACGTGTCGGGGTTTGGTCAAGTGACGGTAACGCTGACCGACACGCCGTATGAGTTGATTGAGATATACTGGTCCGGCATGCAGAAATACATTATATTAAATATAAGTGTTAACCAACCGACCGCAACGACTTCTTCGTCTTCGACAGCGCCGAACGTTACAACGCCTAACTACAACTACACTCAGCCCTTCTCAAACAGTATTGCGCCTAACTCGACGCTGTATAACTTCTCTAATGCGCAACCGTGGGCGACAATAATAGGTATCGCCGTCGTCGTTGTTATCGCACTGTTAGGTTGGAAATTCGGCGATAAAGCAGGCGCTAGCGGAGGTGCAGTCGCGGGGTTAATCGCTGTCTCGTACTTAGGACTAATGCCGTGGTTCATCTTCTACATCTTCATCTTCGGCGTCGCACTGCTATTAGCGAAAACTTTCGTCGATAAATTCATGGGGGGTGAGGAATGACGGACGCGGTTAGTTTAGCGTTAAGCACCGGCTTAGGTCCGGTCGTCGCTGTCGTGATTATTGTCGCTCTGATGGGGTTAGCTTACAAGATGGCGGGCAAAATACCGGCGATTTTGGTCGCAATCGCGTCGACGTTCGCGTTAACATTTCTCGACTTCCTACCTATCTTTTGGGGCGTGAGTATTATATTCGCCCTAATCGCCGGTCTAATTTTAGGAGGTGAGAAAGATGGGTACTAAGCTGATAATCTATGTGTTATTCTTCGACATCTTCTTGGCGTTGATGGTAGGTGCTTACGCGGGTTTAACTCCACCGTCGATACCCGCAGAGCCGACCTATCAATCTGCGCAGTCGCTAGCGTCGTCAATCGTCTGGACGGTGGGGTGGGGTCCGTTAACGATTATTCCGTCATTTACGCTAATCCCGCCGTTCAGCATACTCGGCGCACAATTCCCCGGTCTCACAATCCCCGCGGTCACAATCCCGGGCGTGACGTTGTTCAGTATCAACTTCGGGTTCTTAGCGCCGATATTTTACGTATTTATGTGGATTATCTGGGTATTCGTCACTATTGCGGACGTACTAGGTTACCTGCTGACGGTCTTCACCAGCAGTATCGTGCTGTTAGCTAGCGTCCCGGTCGTCGGTCTGTTTTTGACGGCGTTCGTCCTCATCATCAACTTCATCTTAGTTTGGGAATTAGTCAAACTCATCAGAGGGTACGGACCATGACGTACAACGCTAACGAGATTAGAGCGAAGGTACTTAGGAGGAAGATACTGCAACTTATCGCCGAGAACTACGTGCTATCAGCGTCGCTAATATCACATACCCTCCTCCTAAGTTACGCGACCGTCTTGCGTCACCTTAGGATATTAAGCCAAGAAGGTTATATCGAATTGTACAAACAAGGCCGTACGCTGTACGCAAAAATTAAAGACAATTCGCGGGAAATTCAGATTCTGAATTCAGAACTTGGGGGCTTTAAAAAGCTTAACGAAAAGACCTCCATGACGGGGCATGAAGGCGGTAGCAGTTTTAGCGGGACCAAAGAAGTTAAGAAGAGCGGAAGGTATTAATGTCGGCATGCTGATTGGCTTATTTATCTTTATCCTCATCGGTATAGTATTGCTCCCGGTCATAACATCTGAAGTCACTGGTTTGACGGGCGGTACTTCACCATCTGTCACCGGGACTGACGCTACACTCCTAAACTTGGTACCGTTATTCTACATCTTGGTCCTTATCATAGTCCCTGCTGTTATCGCCTACAAGTTATATCGCGAATGATAACCATCTTGGGGTGAGAAAGGATGGAGGCAAACGTTAAGACAATTATTTTTTTGTTCATCTTCATCTTGGTTGGCATAGTCCTATTCCAGCCGATTTATAGCGAAATCGTATACGTTACCACCAGTGGTACATATACTACTTATACGACTGTAAGCGGTACGGTCACTGAAACGACCTCATCATTCGTACCCAATCCCGCTTACGTAGGGTCTTCAAATGCTCCTATTGTAGCATTAGTACCGCTATTTTATTTGATAGTCTTAATCGTGGTACCCGCCGTTATCGTGTATCGTATGTATCGGGGTGAGGAGTGATGGCTAAGGAGGACGATTGGATTCAAAAGGCGATAAAGCGAAAGGGGAGGGCGCATAGATACCTGCTAAGATTATATGGGCGCAAAGCCTTCACTCGTGACGGCGATATCAAAACTGAGTATATCTATAAGGCGATAAGGCATGTTAAGCGTAAGTACCCCAAGGGGTCTGAAAAGCGTAAGAGTTTACTGAGCATGTTATACTTAGCTATCAGGCTTAAACGCATGCATAAGAAGTAGGCCCTTTTTAAAGTCATTTTCTTTTTTTCATTCAATGAGTGCGTTAGGGGACGTAATCTATATATTAGGTATTTTAATCCCTCTCTTAGGTCTTGTTATAAGGAACTATCTAGTAGATTTACTAGGTTTCATTATGGGAACTATGGGCTTTTTAGTATTTGTGCAAAATTATACAGACATATCATTTTCAGCGTCAAACTTTTACTTGGCGTTACTACCTTTGGCGTTTGGCCTAATGGATTTTGCCTTCTTTTTCAATTGGCTTAAGGAGGAGCGCATATGAGGTGGACCGTAAATGTTACTGGTCCCAAAAACCTACGCAGAAATAGTTACAGGTTTGGATTTTCTTATTTTGATTACGTCGTTACTGTTCAGAAAGCCAAAGCGCAGGACCGCGACATCAACATTAGACCGCAGGAATATAAGATGCGTGGGTTACTATATCGTAGGGTCGGCTATCGTCGGTTTAGTCGTCGTGCATTATGCTTCCTTTCAGTCTTATCTAGATTACTTCGTGGGGTTGTCAATTGACGCGCTCATTTTTTACACAGGTCTGAAGGTGGTCAGTTATGGGTGATGGGAAGGAACTCCTAAACGCGTGGGAGGAAGAACTAAGGAAAGCGCAGTCGTTGGACGAACTTAAGCAGAAATATGCAGAGGCGACGAAACAAATCAACGACGCGAAAACACTCCACAAACTCTATAAAGTCTACGAGAAACGTGAGTTTGAACTTAAGAGGGCGCAGTTTGAGCAACTCAAAGCAGAGTTATCGCAGAAGAAGAAAAAGTACAAGAAAGAGAAGATTGACGTAAACGTCAAGATAACAAAGAAGTTCATTAATTCGCGTCTGTTTACTGCGGAGCACTACGTCGCGCTGTTACAGCAGTCAAAGGACGGTCTGCAACTCCTATTTCTGCGCAGAGCTAAGTTAGTAGAGAACCAAGGGTACTTAATGTTGGAAAACCGCAAATTGCGCAAGAGTTGGGTGCTGAACGGTGAACCGTTACTACTCGAACGCCCGCGCTTTCCGTTCGGGCGCAAATTCGTCGCAATCTGGTTCGTGTTGCCGGACTACCCCTATACACTTAACTTGACTATCGACGACAAAATTAAGCAGTTAACGCTGAAATCGCTGAACGCGCCCCAAATACTGCACAGTCTGATAAAGACCAAGTTCTTTGAGGCGCTAGCGAGAGTAGGGTCGGGTCCGGACCTAATGATGTTGATAATAGGCGCAATCGCGGGGTTAGGGATTGGCATGGCTATCGGGTTCGGTGTCTCAAACGCGAATTTATCGCACTTGTTGGCGCAACACACGACTAACACGACGACATTGCACACACTGACCAGAGTGACAAATACAACGACGACAACGTCGACGACACCGCCTTTCACGATTCCGAGTAACTCCACAAAGGTGAGCTAAATGGCTAAGCAGAGGTCTCAAACTGTTGAAGAGTTGAAGAAAGAAAATGAGGAGTTGAAGAAGAAGTTGGAGGAGTTAGAGAGTTTACTAAATAATAATAAGGAAATAGATAGTGAGGAGGAAATACAGGAAATAGAGAACCCGTACACCGTCACAAATCGCGCAATAACCGAGTTGGTCAGCCCTAAGGACACAATGTTTTACCTTTCGGGAAACCAGATATCGTTGATTTTGACAGCGTTTGAGTTTGCTAGATTACCGTCATATTTCGGTGAAGAACCTGTAACGGAACTGGCCGAGTACGCCCACAAACTTAAGCACTACTTAGTTTCAAAGGGTGGAAGAGGGCGTAGAGACGTCTTAAGGGTGCTGAGAGTGTCATCTGGTCAGGTCAGAGAAAATGTGAATAAGAGTTTATTCAAACAATTATTAGGGCATGGACAACAAGATGTGGAGGAGGATGAAGAATGACGTTGTGGCTAACTCAGCAAATCCTTAAAGAGCACAAGCGTGATGGCTTTATTTCGGCTTTAGTTTTCGGAAAGCAGGGCTCAGGGAAGACTACCTACGCGTTGATTACGGCAAAAGAAGTTTACGAGAAATTAGGGTTTGAAAAGCCGTGGGAAACCGCCCTAGAACGTTTATATTTCGAACTACCTGAGGCTATCCCGTTACTGAAGCAGGCTTTTTATGAACGGGCGAAAATCCCCGTCATCATCTTTGATGACGCCTCCATCTGGTTCTCAAAATATTATTGGTATACTGACGTACAGAAGGCATTTTTCAAAATCTACGCGCTAATAAGGACACTCGTAACTGCCGTAATTTTTACGACACCCTCACCCCATGACATATCGTTTTTCTTGAGGGAAAAGTCATGGAAGAAAATCAAAATCACGAAGAACGGCGTCGAGACTAAAGGGCCTAAGAAAGGCGTTAGGAGGGCTAGGGCGTGGTTATTTAAGACCGATTTTAAACGCGATAAGAACGGGGATTTCACAACTGCAGTAGAGAAAGAAGCAGTGGACGACTTTTACTTAGAAATCCCAACCGAAATACTTAATAGGTATATGGAAAAAAGGTACAAAGCGATAGAGAGACTGCTAAGCGAAATTGAGCAGATACTGCAAAAAATACAACCCGAAGACGCCGTAGAAACGACGTTACCGGGCTCGGGAAACGGGGGTTAGGTCAGTGTCTGTCTTAGCCATTCCGCGTACTTCTTATAATGCTCTTTCGCTATGCCGAATAACGAAACGTAGTGTTGAGTTAATACGCGGGTAGGCTTACGCCCTTGAATGAAATCAATGACGTCGAGAGGTATCCCGAGTTCGGCCATCTTAGTTGCGACGAATTTGCGGAAGTACTTTATCGCTAACGCGTCCTCATTACGTCTCTCGAAATCACTTATCGCCCACATTGTTATGTTTACTTTGCGTAACGGCGTTATATGAAAGACGTAGAAAACGCTCTTTTGGCCTCTAGTCCATGCCAACGGATAATAACAAATTCCGTTATCGCAAACGTCCTGACTCGGGTCTTTAAGTACGCGTAAAATCTCGGAAAGCCTACTCCCGCTTTCCAGAGCGATACGATAAACGAAATAGACGTTCTCACTGTATTCTTTTGCTAGCTGTAACGTCTTGCGAACTTCTTCCAACGTTGGTACTCTCAAATCCGGTTTCGACGATATGGTTTTCAACTTCTCTAAAACATCAGAAACATCTATACCTTTTTCAATTAAGAACCGGGCAAACGCCCTATACGCAAATATCCTATTTCTCTTTTTCTCGAATGGCTTTTGTACTTGCTGAACGTATAATTTCGCAGTCCTCTCGTTAATTCCTTTTTCTCTTATTGCCCATGAGTAAAATTCTTCTAAGTTGCCGGGCGTTACATATTTACGTAAAATGGCAACTACTTTCAATTCGTTGGAACGATTACGCAGTTCAGTAAGCTCACTCCGGAACGCGACGGGCTGTGGACCCGTAGGTCCCGGGTTCAAGTCCCGGCCCGAGCCCTTAATTTACGTTCTTCTTTTAGAGAAATTTTACCTTCATGCAACAGTCTGCGTTAAATTTGCAACTACGTAGAATACACAGAGGGGATATACATTTTATGCCAAAGATTAACGTAGAAAACATAAATGATAGTTAAAAAAATCCAAATTTTAAAGAAGGCTGTAGAAAAAGAGGGTCTATCTTATACTGCGAAGAAATTAGGAATAGATAGGAGTACTTTAAATAGGTACATTAATGGAAAGATTCAGAGGATTCCTAATGATATTATTGAGAAAGCTGCAGAACTACTTACAATTGAGGAGCTCTCAGACATAATTTACGGATTTAGGACCGTGGAAATAGATCCTACTACTGCTTTAAGTGTTATCATTAAAGCAGTAAGAGATGAAGGATTCCGTAACTTTTTCATAAGTTTAATATGGCAGTATTTAGGGGTCGGACTTTCATTGAGGTTTCGTGAATTTGTATTCAACCTCTCGTCCTCATTCCCCTTATTTCCCTCCCCGTGCCGTCTACGGGAGCTAAACCACTCCCTTCAAGGACATGGGGAGTTTCATTGGGCACCTTCCTCCCCCTCACATTGCTCATCGAGTTCATAGTGGCACCCTCCGATTAATTTTTGTAAGTAAAGCTTATAAGCTTTACTTTAAATAATCAATTATGGTTCAAGTTACATTCCATTCAAAAATATTCTCAATGGGCCATGACAAATACGGAGATCCAAAATACGCAATATACGTTCCTAAAAGCATTCATGAGAAGATTAAGGGCTTATTGGAAAAGGAGGTGATTGTAATTGTCATCCTACCAGATGATGAGGAATAGGATTATCTGTTCTAGGTAAAATTACCTCAGATAAGGGGTTCATACTAGCTTATGGATTTGTGTTCCCATACTTTCCTATCTTACCTTAATTCAGATATTATATTACATCCGTAAGCGCATTAGAATAACTTAAAGATCAGAGATTGCCCTATCCACCTTTAATATAAACTAGATGATTTTATGATTACTTTTACCATTTTTATGCTGTATTATTTCTTTCTCTATGGGTATTCTTATTAAGGGTTAATGGATAGGCGAAAAAGTAAGAAAATTTACTTTCAGATCAACGTGTTGAAGCATAATTATCTTTTCCTTTTTTAAGCAAAAATCTCTGTATCTTTCCACTCTCTGTTTTAGGTAAGCTGTTTACGAAATCTATTTTCTCTAAGTGTACTGTTTTGGAGTATCTACTCTTTACAAACTCAATTATTTCCTTCTTTAACTCATCACTTGGTGTATAGCCTTTTTTAAGTACTATATATGCGTGAAGAACATGTCCCCTTACGGGGTCTTCATCTGCAACTACAGCAGACTCGAGTACTGCTGGATGCTCTATCAGTACACTCTCTACTTCAAAAGGTCCTATCCTATAACCCGATACTTTAACAACATCGTCTTTTCTACCTACAAACCAGAAGTAACCTTCATTATCCTTAGTTGCAACATCTCCCGTTAGGTACCACTCGCCTTTGAAGGCTTGCTGTGTCTTTTCTGGGTTATTCAAATATCCCAGAAAGTGAAAACCCGGAGAAGTTTTCTTAACCGCTATGATTTCATCAATAACATCTACTTCATATCCAGGTGCTGGTAGCCCCATACTGCCCATTTTAAACTCATGTTCATATCCCCAACCGTTATAAACTACCATGCCAACTTCAGTTTGACCATAATGGTCTTTAATCGGAACATTGTATCTCTCCATGAACCACCTAATTACTTCTGGGTTAAGTGGTTCACCCGCTGAGCTTGCCCTCTCTAATACAAGGTCATATTTTTTCTTTACATTGCCAGCTATCATCCTATATGCAGTGGGGGCCCATGTGAAATTAGTAATTTTATTCTCCTCGAGAAATTGCATTGTCCTCTCAGGGTCAAAGGGTTCATCTAAGAATATAACAGTCTTACCGAAAAGTAAAGGTCCTATTATACCGTAATATAGTCCATAAGCCCATCCGGGATCTGCCCCGTTCTAATATACGTCTTTGTCTCTAAGTCCTATACCGTATTTCATATATACATAAGCGTTTAGTAATAGCCTTTTTGAGATTAGAGCACCTTTAGGTAAGCCCGTACTACCGGAGGTGTATAAGAGGATAAGTGGATCGTCCCACCCCAATTTCTCTGCTTCCTCTAACCTTCCATAAGACATGAGCTCATCGAGTTTTGAGAGGGGAATTCCTTCATTTACTTTGTCCTTCTGGTCATCTTGATAAAAGAGGATTTTAGGTTTCTTATCTCTAGTACGGATTTCTATGGCTTTTGGTCCAAAAGCAGTAAACAAGGGTTGATATATCGCCCCTACATATAAGCTTGCAAGCAGAATTATGACTTGCTCAACCTTCTTAGATGCTAGAACTGAAATAACATCTCCTTTTTTTACACCTACTACGTTCTTGAAGTAAGAAGCAAGCTTTAACGACTTATCCTTAAGTTCAGCAAAAGAGAGTGTTTCTCTACCTTCTTTACTAAACCTTATTACTGCTATTCCCTCATGATTAACTAATGAAGAAATATCAATATTACTTAACAATTCATTCCAACCGAAGGTTCTTATGACATCAGAGTACCTCATAGTAGATCATATTGTTCGCTAAATAATAAGTCTTCTTAATCCAGTCCCTTAATGCGTTCAATTATCTTTCCATATTGTTTTTTGCGTATTTGATGAAACCCTTACATAAATTGCTACTTGCTTAATCTTTCCACCGCTTAATAACTTTTCAACCGCAGTACCTCCACCTACCGTTGATTTCAATAGTCTTTATTTTCTCATACCTTATTACTTCATAACACCACTCCCGCTCATACCAAATATTTCAGCGATCTCACTAGGTGATAAATACCTCTCTACTTATTCAGTTCCTGCTTTAGCCATTCTGGTAGTCTATCCTTATTTGCCTCAAGGATCTTTCCTGGATCATGAGTTTTAGAATATTCGATAGATAGTTCTTAGCATTGCTTTTATTGAAAGTTCAACAGCCTCTTGGGATAATCTGACGCAAAAAGCGAAATCCTTTAAATCAAGTTCCGCGTAAGCTATCCTTATCTTAGCCTCTTGTAGAAGTCCTTCAGCCAAATTTATATATTCAAAGTTTACTACCTCTCCAGGTTAACCTTAGTTAAAGTTACCACTTAACCTCTACCAAATTTCTCCCTTTTTGCTCCCAATTCTTCTAATCTTCTCTAACGTCTTAGTCATTATTCCTTCCCTATCATAAAGTATCCTAGCCTCAAATACCATCAATATATAATGGACGAAACCTTGTAGCGGTTTGGACGTCGTAAATTATTGGGGAGATATAAGGTTCAAAGTCTTTTCCTTAGCTTAGGATATAGCGTATTTTCTAATATATCCTCTGCTGAGAGAAATTTTCTCATGACCTCATATCTATTCTTTATTTCCTTTAATACTATCAACAAATCAATGTTACTATCCCTTCTTTGCTCTTCCCTAGCATAAGAGCCGAAGAGTACTAAAGATATAAGATCATCTCCATAAACCTTAAGAAATGCGTCAATAAGCTCCTTATCCATGATATTGGCTTTGATGAAAAGAATTTAAGCATCATGGGATGAAAAATGAAGGCCAAGTAATAACACTTTTGTGCAACTATCTAATTTTATTTTAATTGCTTTTAATACCCTTAATACGAGCTGAGGTTAATGGCTAAAAATATGCCTAACTCTATATTCCTAATTCTCTCTTAAGTTTTTAAGTATATTCTTCTAATGATATCATTATTTTTAGTGATTTTTTAACTATTTCTCATAAAGCTTTATTAAAGCTAGGTATACCTAAGTCACTATTTAGTTCATGCGTAGGAATAGCTATGAAAGCTCTCTTCTCTATTTCTGTTCTGGCAAGATTAGAGTATTCTTATTTATCACTAAATTTCCATAAAGTACTAAGTCTAAATCTATTGTCCTAGGAGAGTATTTATCAATTCCCCTTATGTGCATATTATGACGTAAAGTAATAGATAAGTCAATAAGACCTTATTCACGCCTACTGGTGTGAATCTGTATCAAAAAGTTTCTCTCCATTGTGAGATTAGATACTGTAAAGGCTAAATTGTAAGTAGTGTGAAGCTTTTATTACTCCTTATCTGCTTTGATCTCAGTTTCACCAAACCTAGTGTTTCTACTTTATTCTTTCTCCGAAATTATTTGCATAATATAATAGTTTTCCAAATTTACTTACTAAGTAAGCTCTTTTCATAAAATGAAAGTCTAATATATCTTATATTTGACGTAATTATTTAACTAAACTAAGATGTTAAAAGCCCTCTCTTCCTCTTTTGATAAATTATTACTTTATAATATGATGATATTTCTAGTAAATCTGGGAACTCTCATTGTTATTTACACCGATTTCTGACACGCTAAGGAGGACTTAATTACGTAAACTTTAAATGTTTACAAAAGAAGAAAACAATATGCCGAGTACTGTTATATCAATAAGAATCGATGAGAAGTTAAAGAAGGAACTAGAAGAGTTAGGGATAGACTATCCTGACTTAGTTAGGAAGTACTTAGAGGAAGTTGTGAGAAAAGAAAAGATGAGAAGGGAATTAGAAGAGGCAGATAAAATAAGGGAAAAGCTCCTAAAATCCCATGGGTATTATTCATCTTCTGCAGAATTGGTCAGAGAAGATAGGGATAACAATGGCTATCATTGACACTTCAGCTCTTTTTGCGCTTTATGTCCCAGAAAAATTAAGCGATTTTGTGAGAAAGGAAATTGAAAATGTAGAGGAATGTTACTTTTTAGACTTAATATTTTACGAATTCCCTAATGTTATCCGTAAAAGAGTAATGCGGAAGGAGTTAAACAAGGATGAAGCTGAAGAAATATTAACACGAGGGTTATCTTACGTTAATTTGTGCAACGTTGTGAGCGGGAAGGAATTGATAAGGTCTGCTTACGAGATAAGCTTAAAATATGGCTTAACAACGTATGATGCTTCGTTAATCGCATTAGCTAAGAAGGTAAACGATGTAATATTGACTGTTGATGAAAAATTACTGAGGGGAGTTATGAATTATACAGAGATTTCTAAGTATTTTGTATTTCCTACGTGATTGGTATACAGTAGCAGAGATTGGAATAGAAGTACATTAACAACTCATTTTACCTAAATATTCATTGCATATTCGTTTTCCCGTGGCGTAACTTTTAATTTCCCCACGCGCTAAGGGATCACACCCACCCTTAAGAGGGGTTGCCCGTGGCGGAATTAAAAGTAACTAAAAGTAAAGTAAGGATAAGTTATGCCATGAGTAAACACTTATAATGTGTGAACTTTAATGAGGATTAACGAAGTGCTTACCACTCAGTTATTGAGTTGTCCTATGCATATATGACAAATTCTTCTTGCAAGCTGAAGGCATCAATAGGAGGCTGTTAAATTTAAAAATTTGTGACTTGTTCTAGGGTGAACTTTATAACTAAGAATACCCAGATCATTAATACTAATAAATAGAGATAATTATAGAGTAATTCTATAATTATTAATGAATATGATAAGCTGATAAAGGTGAAAATAGTGATCTAAATGATAACCTACATTACAATTATTTTATCATTGTTAACTAGTACTTTTATTATGTCTTTTTTGGTTCCTTTTTCTATGCACTTTCTTATTATCTCATCTTTAAACTTTCTTATCGAGTCTATCTTGTCGGCATAAATATAAACCCTCTTATTACAGTTAAATTCTTTGAGTAGATCTAAAATAGAACTTGCCTTCTTTAATCCGTTTAAGGAGTAAATTGATATTACCTTTTTACCGTTATACAATACTAATTTATTATTACTTTCAAATATACTACTGTTTTCAACAAATAAGGTTTCTGTTTTTCTGAATAATCTTGTCAAAATATTTCCTCCTTTTTCGATTATGAAAATGGAGTTTAATTCTGGGTTATATACTATCTCATATTTCCCAATTTTAACCTTCTTGTTTAAAACAAGTTCAATTAAGTCCTTTAAATTGAGATTTAATTTTATATCCTCAAATCCCATCTCTACTAAAACTCTTTCAAGATCTAAAATTTTTATTCTAGGATTGTAAATTATAATGTTAACTGGCAATTTAGATAAAACATCAACGTATTCACTAACATACTCTCTATTATTAGGATTGATAAATATGAGCATTCAACTAAATAATTACTTGTGTATTATTAATATTTTACTTTTTTGGGTGTAAAAAGTTATACGTATTTTGAGAGAATAGTAATTATCTCATCAACTGATGGTCTATTTTGCGGGTTTATGTCTAACATTCTGGTAATAAGTTGGCTAACTTCACTCTCAACGTTTAAATTAACCCAGTCACTGCTCAACAGTATTTTAGCTTGATTTAATAATCTCACCGCGTTACCTACATTTCCATTAATATATTCGTCCACAGCCGAAGTGAAGGTTTGTAAATCTGGCCTATTATTTTTACCAGTTAGTGCCACATACGTTGTAACTCCTAACGCGAATATATCCATCTTAGGGTCAGCTCCTTTTCCATTAATTAAATTCTCTAACTGGTCTGGCGGGGCATACTCTGGGGTGATCTGATTAATTTTACCTCCTATTTTAACAGCACTGCCTAAATCCCCAAGCTTAACCTTTAAAGACTTATATACACTTTCTCCAGTGTTGCCCATTTTTTGAGGGAAAAAGATATTTTGAGGTTTGACGTCTAAGTGAACGTAACCTAATGAATGCATGTACTTTAACCCACTTGCGGTCTGCAAAATTACCTTATAAACAATCTTCCTCCAGAACACACTATTCGTTATTTGCGGGTTTTGTATTAAGTCCATGAAACTCCCTCCTTCCATGAACTCCATTACGATCATTGGTGGTGAATTCAAATAAGCTTCAACATCACCACTTTCTATTAATTTTAACATATTTAAGTCAGCAATTATAGCGTATAATCTTACTAAATTCTCGTTATTGCTAAGGTTAATTAGGTTGAATGCTTCTGATGTTAGATCCGAAAAGGAAAGCGAGATTGTAGACTGTGAGGGGGAAAATTTAGGGATTTTAATAGCATAAGGCTTTTTATTTAATTCTCCCTTGAGCACGTAACCATTCCCACCAGTTCCCACAACGTTCAAGACCTTGTAATTATATAAGGTCTTACCAACCCACAGATTTGGATCCCAGTTAGCTATACTAATTTCTTTGAACGTTATTAAAACCCTTTGGTTGGGGTATGCTATACCCTCTGAAGGAGATGGGATTAAAGCTTTTCCCTTGAGTTTGATGGCTTTTATCTTCCATCTTACCGGTTTATCAGTTGTATAAATGAAGGTCTTCCCTTTTAAGGTATAACTTAAGTTGTCAATTTCTATTTCAGTGTTAACTTCGCGGTCTAAGTTAAATGCAATTTTACCTTTCTGTTTTGTGATTTGTTGTGGAATTGGTTGAGGATTGACTTGGATTTTGAAGAACTTTGATGAGAAAGATTTTACCGGTATGCTTACTATAGAAAGAATTCCAGTTGCTAAGAAGTAACTACCCCATAACATTAGAAGGACATAATAATTTGATAGTGCAATCGGTGTTGCTAGAAAGGTTAAAATTACGAGTAATATATACAAAGCAGGGTTTCGCTTAAGGATTGAGAAAATGGAAAGTGAGGGGAATATTAAAAATGCTAAAAGGAATGTGGAGGTCTTGTATATCATGTAGATTGAAAATGCGAGTGAGAATAATGCTATTGTTGTGTAAATTATTCCTACGGTCTTATATTTCCATCTGAAAAGCAAGAACGCTGACAATATTGATGTAAGGAAATAGGTAAAGGTTAGTAAATGTTGTATTTCTGTTGTAGAGATAAAGAACATATATAGTGAGCCTAAAAACGCTATTATTGTAGCTGGTATTAACATTATTAGTTGTTTTATCACATACTTTGATCTCTCAGAAAATATTATTAAATTTCACTATACGAAAGAAAATTGATCCATTATAGTAATGGAACTTAATTTTGTTGTAATGTGTAGTTAAAGCCTATAATAAGTTGAGTACAATTTCTACCCGTTTATGAGAAATAGGATTTAACTGGAAAATCTCTATGCATTTTAACTATGATTTTATCATGAGTTATCGGAGTAAATATAAAGTGGGAGAGGAATGGGTAATAAGGTTTTCACATTTGGTGATATAAGGATTCGTGAGGTTAAGGGTAAGTATTATGTTTACTTAATAGAGAAGGGTGATGGTGGTCAGAGAAGGGATCGTTATGCTGGTTCTTTAGATCAAATCGTAAAGGAATATATTAGTATTAAAGTGCGGGGGGTGGGACTTGAACCCACGCAGGCCTACGCCAGCGGAGCCTCAGTCCGCCCCCTTTGACCTTGCTCGGGCACCCCCGCACAATTATACATAGTTTCTTTACAGATTAAAAGTTTACGTGAGTTTATCTTGTCTCAGCTTTGGGGTCAATTTTTAAAATGTGTTATTACACTATAATTATTGATAAGGGATGAGTCTTTGATAAGTATGTAATAAGTAAACAAGAGTTGAAAGTACTTATACGTGAGTTAAAGAAATGGAGTGCCCCCGCAACAGTCCTCCTCTCTCTTTATATTCCGCCTGGAAGACCAATACCAGACGTGCTAAATCTATTAAGGCAAGAAGCTTCAATTGCACAAAACATAAAGTTAAAGAGGACTAGAGATGCAGTAACTTCTGCAATTCAATCAGCAATTGATAGACTTACTCAAATTCCTAAAGTTCCAGATAACGGTCTAGTAATTTTCTGCGGTGAAAATTTCGATACGGAAGAATCCAAATGCTTTGTCTTCTCCCCACCTGAGAAAGTCCCATTATTTTTCTATAGAACAGACAAATATTTTCATCTGGAGTTCTTAGAAGACATGGTGGAGGAGAGTGATGTTTACGGTCTAATAGTTGTTGAAAGAGATTATGCTACTATAGGCTTATTGAAGGGTACTAGGATTGAAGTCCTTGATGAGTTTGAGGGTTTTGTACCGGGTAAACATATGATGGGTGGGCAGTCACAAAGGCGTATCGATAGGATTATAGAGGAAATGTACCAGAATTTCTTAAAGGAAGTAGGAGAAAAGGTGAACTCTTACTTTCTACCCTTTATTGAGTCTGGAAAAATGAAGGGAGTTTTATTAGGAGGGCCCGGCTATGCTAAGAAGGACTTTTATGACTCTGATTATATAGATTACCGTATTAAGAAGCTTATACTACAACCTCTTTTCGATGTCCCAGACCAAGGTGAGGTAGGGCTAAAAGAAATGGTAATGAAAGCACAAGATATTCTAAAAGCTCACAAATACGTCCAGGTTCAAAACTTATTAGAGGAGTTAAAATATCATATTGCTAAGGACGATGGAATGGTGGTTTACGGTATTGAGGAGATAAGAAAAGCTTTACAGACGGGTGCTGTGGACTCCCTTGTAATTTATGACGAGCCAGGTAGTGAATTAGAGAAGCTTGCACAAGAGGCTGAAAAATATGGTACTAAGGTATTCGTTGTAGGCGATGAATTACCAGATGCCGAATGGGTAAAGAAGACTTTTGGTGGTGCAATAGGTAAATTAAGATATAGAATTTACTGAAGTATATTTCTTCTCTTCATCTCATCTAAGATTTTAGGCAAAGGTATTGGTGGTTTAATACCATAACTTTCCTCAAATTTTTTCTCTAAATCTTCAAGACCACTTTCACTTATTATCTTTTTTACTAAGTTTATTTCATCCTCCCAGTAATTCCACGGGTACATGAACCAAGCCCACTCCTTAACAAGGTAGGCAACGTAGTCAGGTTTTGCCTTAGATGTAGGCTCTATGTGTTGCATGGTAGCCGTTCTTACTTCAGCTGGGTTGAAACTATTCTGAACATAATTCTTTGCAAGTAATACGCTGTCTCCAGTATCTGTAATGTCATCGACTATCAATACTTTTTTTCCACTTAAATCGACTTTGTAGGGATATTTTATTTTTGCCTCTGGTACGTGCGATGCTGTTTCTACCCAGTGTTCTACTTTTATAGCTAAAACGTCCATTACACCTAGTACGTCTGCGAGTATTCTCGCTGGTACTAATCCTCCCCTTGCAATTGCTATAATTACATCTGGCTGAAATTTGTCCTCTTTTATTATTTCAGCTAGTTTAGTAGACCATTCTACTACCTCATCCCATGTTACAACCTTTACCTTTATCTTAACCAAGTTAACTCCCAAGACATCTATAAATTAAACTTTATCAATTTTATGGTTTATACTTTTTATACTTGCACGTTAACAAATGTGTGATGATTGAAATAAAAGAAAAGGCCTCAATCGGTATTATAGGTGGTTCTGGGTTATATGATCCTAAAATACTTGAAAACGTGAAAGAGATCAAGATTTATACGCCTTACGGTGAGCCCAGTGATTATATAACTATAGGTGAAGTCAAGGGTAAGAAAGTCGCTTTTTTGCCTAGACACGGTAGGGGACATAGAATTCCGCCACATAAGATAAATTATAGAGCTAATATATGGGCTCTAAAGGAGTTAGGTGTAAAGTGGGTCATTTCGGTTTCTGCAGTCGGCAGCTTGAGGTTAGACTACAAGCCTGGTGACTTCGTAATACCAGACCAGTTCATTGACATGACTAAAGGGAGGCAGTACACTTTCTTTGACGGTCCAGTAGTTGCTCACGTTTCAATGGCCGATCCGTTCTGTAATCATTTAAGGAAGCTCATAATTCAATCCGCTAAGGATCTAGGTATAACTGTCCATGAGAGTGGGACTTATATTTGTATTGAGGGGCCTAGGTTTTCAACGAGGGCCGAAAGTAAAGTTTGGAAAGAGGTATTTAAGGCCGATATAATAGGTATGACCTTAGTGCCGGAAGTGAATTTAGCTTGTGAAGCTCAAATGTGCTATGCTACTATAGGTATGGTTACGGATTATGACGTTTTTGCTGATATTCCAGTAACTGCTGAGGAAGTGACTAGGGTTATGAGTGAGAACACAGAGAAGGCTAGGAAATTATTGTATGAAGTTATAAGTAGGCTACCAGATAAACCTGATGATAGGGAGTGTAGCTGTTGCCAGTCCCTAAAGACAGCCTTAGTCTAAAGCTCTACGATTTGCCTTTTGATTTTTCTGGCAACTTTGTTGTCATTTATAATAAAAGTTCTGAGTTAGAGGCCTATTCACTTTCAAGGTCTTTAAATTCGCTTCTCGAGAAGTCAGTGAGGCTGATAAAACTGGAGGAGTTTCTACTTATGGAAAGTCCCTATGTCGATTTACCCGCTTATGTTTTAGCGTTTTTGGATGATATTAATGATATTCATGATTTCCAAGATGTTATGTGGGCATTAAACGGTTACGGTTATTTAGTCTCTTGTAATCAAAACGTTAAAAAGAAGGGAAAAGTAGAGGTTATTAATTTTTCTGATGATTTATGTGAGGTTAATTTGTCTTTATCAATTATTAATAAAATTTCCTCTCTTTCTCGTAATAAAAGAGCAGAAGAAATAAGGAAAGAATTAGCAAATTTATCTACTTTGAATGATTGGTTAAAGAATAAGATTTCACAATTCGATTTCTCTGGAAGCATAGTCCTTTCTCCTATCTTATCACCAGCTAGGGGAGTATTAGAAAAATATTTAGGAAGGCAAGTCGGTAATTACGAGGATTTTATTAAATCGGATGGGATTATATTTATTACCACTACTGCGGATTTAACCGTAGTGAGGAGGAGGGAATTCTCTTTAAGGAGAGAAGGATTTAACGTTAAAGAAATTATATTTGATGTTGACCCCTTGTTAGCTCCAATTTATTTAATTCTTTTAACATATGTATATAAACAATTAAAAGGAGGAGTATAACGTGGATTTCGTTTTTTATTGGAAAAAAAGTAAGCAGATAATCGATAGGCTAATAGAGGATTATTTAGCAAGTATTAAGGAATGGGAACTCTTAGAGGTAAGCAAATACATTTTAAAAGACGGGAAGAGATTTAGAGCTACGCTTACCATGTACTTCACTGAGGCTTTAGGTGGAGAACTAGAAAATTCATACAAGGCCGCGTTAGCCACTGAGATATTACATTCTGCCTCTTTGGCTTTAGACGATATTGTTGATTATGATACTGTAAGGAGGGGTGTTGCATCTGCTTGGGCTGTTTATACTAATAGGCGGGTTATTTTCATTACTAACTATTTAATTCCGACTGCACTTAATATGATCTCAAGTTACGGAGAAAGGGCTTTGAAGCTCAGTATTGACTTGTGGAGGGATACAGCTATAGGTGCTTTAAAAGATATGTACGGTTCTCCGAAAAATTACTTAGAAACTATCGAGTTAAAAACAGCTAGTCTCTTCAAACTTTCTACAATGCTTTCAGCGTTTTCAGCAAATAAAGAGGAGTATGCGGATTTAATGCTAGATTTAGGCAAGTATTTAGGAATCGCATATCAAGTTATAGACGATTATATTGACTGTGTTAAGTACGAGAAGAAGGAGATTAAAGAGCTGGTGGGTAGCGCTAAGCAACTTTATGAGTTCAAAGGCAGTGATTATCCGAAGTATGTTAAAGAAGTTTATAATGATGCAGTGACAAATTATATTTCAACTGTCAAAAAGTTAGATATTAAGGAGGGGTTTAGAGACACAACCATTTTAATACCCTCTTTTTTAGCTTACGGATTATTAAATGAGGCCGGCATAAGTGAGGAATTTCAGAGTTTCAGTAATAATAAATTATAAAAACGAGGTCTTCAGAGTGATGATTGGTGGTAGGGCATTAAAATTGCTGTTATTCATGAGGCACCTAAGGTTACTGAAGCTTCTAAGCAATTGTTACTAGAAATAAAAAACGCTGGGCATACAGCAATTTACGTTAGGATTTCCAAGCTAAATCCTATAATAACTCCTAAAGGGATGGAATTTACTTACAGTGGAATTGATGTTTCTTTTGATGGTGGAATTGTTAGGAATTTAGGTTTTATATCGAGTACTGAACAGCTTGTGAAGAGGTTCGACACTTTAAAAAGCATGGAATTACAAGGAGTAGTGCTAGTAAACAAGCCGGATTCTATGTTTATAGCAAGGGATAAGTTTTACAGTCTCGTTAAGTTAAGTAAAGCCGGAGTCCCAGTCCCAGAGACGGCTATAGTTGAGGATCCCTTTGAAGTGATGAGATTGGTGAATAAATGGGGAGATGTTGTAATCAAGCCAGTAATGGGTAGTTTAGGTTTGGGCTCTGTAAGGGTTTCTGATCCAGATATTGCGTTTAGAGTAGCTAAGGCAATTTTAACTGCAAATCAACCCGTATATGTTCAAAAGTATGTCAAAAAGCCCGAAAGGGATATAAGGGTTTTCCTTGTTGGTGATAAGATACTTGGAAGCGTTTATAGGATTAATAAGTCCTCATGGAAAACTAATGTTGCACAAGGCGCGTTAACTCAAGTAATATTACCAGATAAGGCATTAGAGGATTTAGCTTTTAAAGCTATGAGGACTTTAGGGTTAGAATACGCTGGTATTGATGTGGTGGAAGACTTAGAAGGGGGATACAAAGTTTTGGAAGTTAATGCTGCACCGCTATGGAAAGGGTTTTATGAGGCTACTAAGATTAACCCAGCAAAATATATTGTTGAGTATGTTATAAAGAAAATTAAGAAATGAAGAATAAAAAACCGGCTGAAAGACGTGATGAAGAGCTCTCGCACAGATTAGTCAAAGTTAATTGTCTTTGTCTCCTTTATAGTTCTTAAAACGAACATTGTATAAGTAGACGTTACACCCTCCATGTTTCCTATCTTATCTAATACTGACGCTAGTTCCTCCCTACTTTTAACTCTTACTTTAAGTAGTGCATAATATTCTCCAGTAACATCAAAAATTTCAAAGACCTCTTTGAACTCTGTAATCCTTTTAAGTATCTCTTCATATTTTTTAGGATCGGCTTTTATTAAGACGAAAGCCATAATATTATACCCTATTGCTTCTGGGTTAATGTCAACATAAAAACCTTTAATTACCCCGTTATCTTTAAGCCTTTTTATCCTCATGTGTATTGTTGATTCACTTAAATTTAACATCTTAGCTACTTTAGAGAAAGGAGTTCTAGCATTTTCTTGAAGTATTTTGAGAATTTTTTTATCTACATCATCTAAAATATATGTCATAAAAACCAGCCTTTTTTAATTTTAACCTTTCCTGAAGTATAAAAACAATAATATTCCTATTACTATCGTACCACTGTAAAGTATTAGTAAAGAGTAGAAGGAACTTATAAACCTTCCTATGATAGCTCCTATTATTATTACTATCAAAAGGGGTAAATAGCCGTTACTGAAATACAGAATATCTTTCTTTATTATGTTAGGTAATATTCTCCTTAATAATAATATAAATTGTATTATGAAAGGTAAAGAGAAAATTAAACCTAATTCAGCGAATAATCTAGGTTTGGAATATAATGAGAAGAATATTCCCAAAGTAATCCCTGCGGCAAATACACCGGTAAAGTAAGTTCCTACTACCATACTTTTTAAGTCTTCCCATGTTCTATTAGAAACCATTATATATAATACTATAACTAGTCCAATACTAGAAGTTACTACGAATGCGGGGAAATTAAGTAAGTAAGCTGGCACTACGGGTAATAGTACAAGTAATAGCGAAATTAATGCCACAGTTTTTGTGTCCAACTTTGTTCATGTATTAATTTCTTGGGTGGTATAAAATTCTAATGGTTAGTGTTTGGTCATAAGAATATATTTTACAAAATCGCTTAATGAGTATGGTGGATATTAGTGAAAATACTGGTTATGGGCAACATACGTTTTCCCGAACCTCACGTCGAGAGTACGTTATCTTCTATAATAAAGAAGGAGGAGCCAGAAACCATAGTGCTTGACGGGGATACTACGCAATGTTACTGGGACTATGAGTGTCCAAGGGTTATAGACGTATTATACGTTATTAGGAGTATTGCACCATGGGCTCAGATAGTTTATATTCAAGGAGACATGGATCCTCATGCAATAAAATGTATTATGGCAGAGCCTAGGTATAGAGAGGAAATTATAGGAACTACTATGTACATTGCGGAAGTGTCTTCTGTAAAGTATTACATTTTACATGGCCATCAGGGTGACGTTGATCAATTGAGGAGAAATGTGGGCGCGGGGCCTTGGGATTGGATTGTTGTAGCACAATATAAAAGGCTTGAGATCGATAAATTAGCTAGGGTTATATACATTGGTGGTATTACCAGAGAGTATCCGCAAGATGTAAGGGGCTATTTAGTAATTACTGATTCTAACCATTATTTAAGGCAGATTAAGAGCTAGCACCCAATATGAAGTCCTTAGCCTTCTCGTATATCCTAACTTCGTAAACACCATCAATAACGTTATTATTATCACCCTCATCCCAAATCTTGTATGAGTCAATAACTATCGAATTCTTATCACCCTTCGTGAAGACTATTTCTAAATTCAGCTTTCTTAACTTCTTCACTTTAGCTAGAAGCCCCTTATCTATCTTCCTATATATAACTTGGGCTATCACGTATAATTTATTGTCACGGTAAAAATAAATCGTATATCAGAGAATACTGGGTATTTCCATAAACCAACAAAAATTACTAATACTCTATTATTAATCATAAATTTATGCCACAATTATTAGCTCTCATAAGTTCAAACCCAGAAAATTTAGAAAATATTTTCAGAAAAGTATTTACAGACACGAGAGCCAGTGGTCATAAAAAGATAATAATAAACGTGGTTTCTAACATACCCTACCATGAGCTTGTGAGTTACGTTAGGGAGGCAATACTTGACAACATAGATATAGGTTATGAGCTATATCTATGGAATAAAGACGATACGAGTAAAATTCTCAATTTATTATCTAAAAACTCATTTGATGGTGTGCTTCTTTACTGCGATAATGAAAACAAAAGTACAGTAGAGAGGATCTTCGAAACATTTCCTAACCAATTAAAGGCCAGTCTTATTAAGGACTACTGTAGGAGATGAGTGAATTTTAAAATCTTTATTGAGAAAGTTATAAGACGTGATTAATTTTGAAGGAGTTAAAATATGATGTTCTAATTGTAGGAGGAGGTTTTGCTGGTGCTTCAACTGCTTTTCATTTGGCTGGACACGGTTTAAAAGTATTACTAGTTGATAGCAAGCCATGGAATAGAATTGGGGATAAACCATGTGGAGACGCTGTGAGTAAAGCCCACTTTGATAGGCTTGGCATGCCTTACCCTAGAGGTGAAGAGTTAGAGAATAAGATTAACGGAATTAAACTTTACAGTCCCGATATGAAGACAGTATGGACTGTAAATGGGGAAGGATTTGAATTAAACGCTCCCTTATATAATCAGAGGATTTTAAGGGAGGCTGAAAGTAAAGGCGTAGAAGTATGGGATCTTACGACTGCAATGAAACCTTTATTAGATAAAGATAAAGTCATTGGAACCGTTTTATTTAACAGACGTACTAATGAGGAAATAACTGTCTTTGCAAACGTTATAGTAGATGCTACTGGTTATTCTAGGAGTGTGAGAAGCAAATTACCGCAAGGGTTACCAATATCTGAAGATTTAGATGAAAAAGATGCTGATATCGCATATAGGGAGGTTTTACTAACAAAAGATGACATTGAGGATTACGATTACTTGCGTATATTCATAACTCAGAGAGCCTCTCCCGGAGGATATTGGTGGTATTTCCCTAAGGGGAAGAATAAAGTTAATGTAGGATTGGGAATCCAAGGTGGAATGGGATACCCTAGTGTCCACGAATTTTACAAAAAGTACTTAGACGAATACGCTCCGGATGTGGATAAAAGTAAACTTTTAGTAAAAGGTGGGGCTTTAGTACCTACTCGTAGACCATTATATTCCATGGTGTGGAATGGTATCATAGCTGTAGGGGATTCAGCATATACTGTTAATCCAGTTCATGGTGGTGGTAAAGGATCAGCAATGATTTCGGGTTATTGTGCCGCAAAAACGATTTTATCGGCCTTTGAGACAGGCAATTTTTCAGAGAAAGGATTATGGAATATGAATATTTGTTATATCAATGAGTATGGTGCTAAACAAGCTAGTTTAGATATATTTAGGAGGTTTTTGCAGAGGTTAACTGATGATGATATTAACTATGGTATGAATAAGAAAATTATAAGAGAGGAGGATTTATTAGAAGCTAGCGAGAAAGGAGATCTTCATCTTTCAGTAGCTGAAAAGGCTATGAGAATAATCGCGGGTTTAGGTAGGCCATCTCTCCTATTTAAGCTAAAGACAGTTGCTGAGTATATGAAAAGAATTAAGCAACTCTATTTAAACTATCCAACTTCCCCCTCCGGTTTGAAGCAATGGAAGGAAAGTGTAGACTCTGCAATTTTAGAGTTTAATAACGCTATGAGTTAGTAACGTAAGTATTAGTATGATAAGTATTGGTGAAACTAACGGTATCCAAAACGTTTTTAATGCATAATCCCCTACTTCTTCAAGTGCTGTAACCATATTTGAAATCACTTTTCCTATAACTCTTACACCGCTAATATCTATACTTCTAGAATAAACCTCTACCTCCTGCATATTAGAGACTGTTTCCTTCATAAGTTCCTCAATTTCCCTTATGAGATTATCACAAGGTTGGGCTGGGAGATATAAATTCTTAAGTCCAGTAGCAGTACAACTGTGGTCATCTGGTGTTACAAGTAATGGAATATCGACTATTTTAGATAACCTAGACCGGATAGCATTAGTCAGAGATGGGTCAGCGTTATTTGCATATAAATAAACAATTCCAACTTTTCTCTCTCCATCTGAAATTGCAATTGTAATAACTCTGTTATTGCATAACCCTTCACATCCTTCAATAGTCTTCTCTTTAACGTTAAACTTAAGGGCTCTGGTAATCCCCGTCTTTCTTATTTCTTTTATTTTATTTATCTCTTCAAGTAAGTGATTCGTTATAGAAGAAGGTATCTCTTCTTTTAAGTACTCGTTGTGACAATCTACTATATAATCACTCTGCTTAACAATGAAATCCCATAATTTTGTTGGTAGGTCATCTATTCCTAACTCTGGTCTCTCTAAGAATGTGAGGCTAGAGTTTGAAAAGAGTAAAGTAACACCTCTAAATTTACAACTTTCCCAACTATATATTCCGTAAAAATCCTCTTTATTCCATTTTCCATTTGTTTCCTCTTCATAAACTCTTTTCGCAATTTCTAATGACTTCTTTGAAGAAGTTAAGTCAAGCTCGTGGCTCCCGGGGCCGTGAAATACTATTGATCGGGGTGATAAATTATTTAATTGGTAAATGAATTTTGAGCTACCTATTTCTCCGCTAATGCCGAAGTGCATTTTAGGAATTATGAAGAAGTAGTTCCCTATCTTAAACATACCTATTCTTATGTTAGTTTTTGTACCTAAACTATCTAATAGTTTTTCAACTGCTTGTGTGTCTTTCCTTAATATCCCCTGGATGAAAGGTCTTGCTATCTGTAGGGATTTTAGACCAACTATTTTTTCTCCTTTTCTATTTATTATATATATGTAGAAATAGAATATTAATGTAATTGACGTGGTGTAAATAAATATTTCAATTGTCATGCCAAAAAATAGTGATGGAAATAGGGACGTTAAAAAAACAATCAATGTAGCTTTAGTTTCAGAGTATTTAGCAATAATCGAATAACCCAATAGTGGTGCGAATATTCCAAATGCATAAAAAGTTTGGATACTCAAAAAGGAGATTATTAAATATACAAAGGCTGTAAGGTTCGTGAAAAATAATGAAAGCTTTAATTCCCTTATTAGCCCTAACGATACAACAAAATACGTTATGAAGGCTAAGAGAAAATCCACACCAACAGTTATACTTCTTAGTCCTACTAATATCGATTCAAATACTGAGAAGCCAGAAATAACTTTTAGGTTTGGTAAACTTTTTAGTTTGGAATAGTACTTTCTCGTAATAGCTTCAGAATTCACATTCTATATCGCGTAACGGGGGTTAAAATGTTGTTGTCAAAAGAAATGCTAGGGGTTGATAAATTAATAAAGAGTGAGAGTAATGAATGTGAGGTTTATGTAGCTGAAAAAGGGAGGAATACTTTCTTAATAGTCTTATTTGATGGCGATCACGCAAAGTACTTTAAAGTAACTCCAACATTTCCGGGCAAATGGGATTGTGAAAATATTCTTTATTTTCCATTTGGCTATTTTGGATTTGTAAAGGATGAAAACGAATTAATTCCCAAACTCTCACAAAAGATTAAGGAGTTAGAGAGGAATGTTATTGGAACAATATGAATTAATAATCAGCGATGTCGACGGGGTTTTGCTTAGGGAAGGAGAACCTATATGGCCTAATATTTATGCATTACAAACACTAATTGAAAAGGGGAAGCAAGTGCTCCTTCTCACTAATAATTCTGGGTTCAGCAGAGTACTATTAGCCAGACAACTGAACTATTTAGGACTGAAGATAACCCCAGAAAGGATAATAACTAGTGGTACCGCAGCGGCAATTTACATGAAAGAGCACACAGACGTAAAAAAAGTGTTTGTTGTGGGTGAAGAGGGCTTAATAGAAGAACTGAAAAATTTCGGGTTTGAGATACTTGGTGTGAGAGATATTGAGGAAGAAAACCCCGATGCGGTAGTACTTGGTTTAGATAGGCTAAGTACATATGAGAAACTTTCAGCGGCAATGAGAGCAATCTATAATGGTTCCAGATTCATTGTCACTAATATGGATAGATTATGGCCATCAAAAAATGGGCTAAAATTGGGTGCTGGAGCTTTAGCAGCTGCAATTATTTATGCTCTTAAAAAAGAGCCAGATTTTGTTGCTGGGAAACCTAATCCCTGGATGATACAAGTTGCCTTTAAAGTTTCTGGGTTGAACTCTAAAAAAGCTATAATGATAGGGGATCAGTTAGAGACGGATATCAGAATGGGGATTAATGCTGGTATTGACACACTTTTGGTTCTAACTGGTATTTCAACGAAAAAGGACGTTGAGAAGAGTGAGGTGAAACCTACTTACGTGGTTTCTAACCTAAGTGAGGTGTTATAACATGCTGATAAAATATTTTTAAATTCATACTTAGTAATTACATTTCGTGGAGAAACTATCTTATGATGCGGTTGTTATAGGGGCTGGATTAGCTGGTTTAATGGCTGCCCATGAGATAGCCTCCGCTGGTTATAACGTTGCTGTCATATCTAAAGTTTTTCCTACCAGATCTCATTCAGCTGCAGCTGAAGGTGGAATAGCTGCTTATATAGAAGGGAATTCAGATCCTAACGATAATCCAGACTATATGGCATACGATACGATTAAAGGAGGAGATTACTTAGTCGATCAAGACGCTGCTGAACTCCTGGCTTATAAATCTGGTGAGATAGTAAACTTACTTGAACGCTGGGGGACATTATTTAATAGACAACCGGATGGGAGGGTTGCAGTGAGGTACTTCGGAGGGCAAACATATCCTAGAACTAGATTTGTTGGAGACAAAACCGGTATGGCATTGCTTCATACAGTTTACGAAAGGACTTCCGGTTTGGAAAAAGTCGACTTCTATTTTGAATGGTTCGCATGGGAATTAGTTAAAGATGATAAAAGGGTCAGGGGCGTTGTAGCTTTTGATATGAGAAATATGCTACCAGTCTTCTTTAAGGCTAAGGCAGTAGTGATAGCATCTGGAGGTATGGGAATGTTGTATAGGCATTCCACTAACAGTTACATCAATACTGGTGATGGTTATGCAATGGCTTTAAGAGCTGGAGCTGCTTTAAAAGATCCAGAATTCGTCCAGTTTCACCCGACAGCTCTTTACCCATCCGACATTTTAATAAGTGAGGCTGCGAGAGGTGAGGGTGCAGTTTTAAGAAATAATAAAGGAGAGAGGTTCATGACACGTTATGCTCCAAAGAAGTTAGATTTGGCACCTAGAGATATAGTCTCTAGGGCTATATTAACAGAGATTAAAGAGGGTAGGGGATTTCCGGGAGGATATGTAGGTTTAGATTTAACTCATTTAGGAGAGGAATATATAAAAGAGAGGCTTGCATTAGCATATGAGGCTGCGAAAAGCTTTGCAGGTATTGATGCTACTAAAGAGATGATCCCAGTAAGGCCTGCACAACATTATTATATGGGAGGAATTGATGTTGATATTACTGGTAAAAATAGTGATCTAATAGGCTTATTTGCAGCCGGTGAAGCTGCTTGTGTTTCAGTTCACGGCGCTAATAGATTAGGTTCAAACTCACTTCTCGAAACCTTAGTTTTTGGTAGGGAGACGGGTAGGGCAGTAGTCGAGTTTTTAAAGAATTATACCGAGCCTTCATCAGATATAGATGCCGAGGCTGAGAAAGCTGAGAATAGTGCGTATGAAGTAGTTAAGAAAGAATCTGGTGTGCATTTCGGAGAAGTTTTAGAGAGATTAAGAGATATTATGTGGGACTATGTAGGTGTGTTCCGTGATGAGAACGGATTGAAAACTGCAATATCTGAAATCTTCAAGTTAAGGGAGGAGGCTAAGAACACTTATGTCCTGGATAAGAGTAAGGTCTATAATACCGAGTTTTATAATGCGTTAGAGTTGAAAAACATGTTAGATTTAGCCCTAGTTATAGCTACTACAGCACTTAATAGGAAGGAGTCTAGGGGTGCTCATTATAGGTTAGATTATCCTAAAAGGGATGATACTAACTGGTTGAAACACACTTTAGCTTATCTTAAGGGTAATACCGTAGAAATAACATATAAACCGGTTAGAATGACTAAATGGAAACCTGAGGAGAGGGTGTATTAAGATGTCGTTACAGAACGAAGAGGCCGAGGTTGTGTTAAAAATAAAGAGGTACTCTCAAGAGAAGGGTTTCTGGTGGCAAGAATACAAGCTTAAAGTTGATCGGTTTACCCAATTCACAGAAGCATTAAGGAGAATAAAAAGTGAACAAGACCCTACTTTAGCATACAGAGCTTCATGCCATATGGCTGTCTGTGGAAGTTGTGGGATGAAAATAAACGGTGAGCCCAGGTTAGCTTGCAAGACATTAGTCTTAGACATGGTGAAAAGGTATGGGAGTAACGTTATTACAATAGAGCCTATGGATTATTTTAGACCGTTAAAAGACCTTATAGTCGACCTAGACGATTTTTACCAAAGGATGTATAAAGTTAAGCCAAGGCTTTATCCCAGTAAGGAAGTGCTGGAGGGTAAGGCTGAGCATAGGTTAAGACCCGAAGATCAGAGAATGTTATGGAAGTTTGCCCAGTGTATTTGGTGCGGATTGTGCGTTTCCGCGTGCCCCAGTGTTAAGAACGATCCACTATTCTTAGGCCCAGCAGCTCACGCTAAAGGCTTTAGGTTCCTAGCAGATCCCAGAGATACAATAACAGAGGAAAGAATGAAGATTTTGCTTGATAGTGCGTGGAGATGTACTTATTGTTATATGTGTTATAATGTGTGTCCTAGAGATATTGAGCCGGTTACTGCAATCAAAAAAACTAGGGCTTATACTAAACTAGCTAAAGAGAGGACCGAAGTTATGAGTACTGGGGAACGTCATGCAGAAGCAATATATAATTCATTATTTGAGAGCGGTAAGATTGAGGAGGCTAAAGTATATTTAAGTACTTATGGTCTTATTGGGTCTTTGAGGGATATGATATTCATGTTACAAACTGGTAAATTAAAATATGCTCTTGTTAAAGAGAAGCCAGTAGAAAATATTAGTGAAATTAGGAAAATCCTATCCGGTGAGTAAAATGTCTTATGCGTACTATCCAGGCTGTGCAACACATGGTCTATCAAAGGACGTTGATATTGCTACAAGGAAAGTTTTTGAAGCTCTAGGAATAAAGTTAGAAGAAGTTAAGGATTGGAATTGTTGCGGAGGAGGATTTTTTGACGAATACGATGAAGTTGGGCATATTGCATTGAACCTTAGGAACTTATCAATTGTGGAAAAAATGGGATATACAAAAATGGTGACTCCTTGTAGTGTTTGCTTACACAGTCATAGGTTAGCAGTTTATAAATATAAGGAGAACAAGGACTTAAGGAAAGAGGTGGATAAAAGGATTAAAAATACGTCTGTGAAGTATGAGGGTAAGGCAAATGCCGAACACATTGTCTGGGTTTTAGTAAGAGATGTTGGGATAGAAAAGATAAAGGAGAAGGTGAAAAAACCATTGACTGGTTTAAGAGTTGCCGCATATTATGGATGCCAAATGTTAAGGCCGGAAGAAATAATGGGCTTTGAGCCTGCATTCAATCCTCACAGCATGGAAGATTTGATAGCCGCTACTGGTGCTACACCAGTAACATTTCCTATGTCTAGGTCTTGCTGTGGATTCCCATTAATGGGTAGCAATCCTAGTGTTGGGATAAAATTAGCGTACAATGTACTAAAAAGTGCTAAAGAACAAAACGCCGATTTGCTAGCTCACCCTTGTAGTTTGTGTCACTTACAGTTGGACAGTCTTCAGTTTAAGATTAAGGCAGAATTCAACACTAACTGGACTTTACCAGCAATTTACATTACGCAACTTTTGGGTTTAGCGTTTGGTTTTAAGGCTGAAGAATTAGGTATAGGAAAATTAGCTTTGGAAGTACTAAAAAGTAAGGGGTTCGCTTAAATGTTAGAGGAGGAGATTCAGTCGATAATTACAAAAATTGGAGGAAAAATAAATAAAGGATGGTATTCAGTTAGTGAAAGACCAGGTAGACCACCATTTGCTAAAGAGCTAGAGTATACTGTGGGAGATTTATATTGGGGTAAAGTGCATTTGAGAAATGATGGGGAGATTTACGTTCTAGTAATTTCTAAGGATGTCTTTAACTGGAAGGATAGAGTAAAAGATCTAAAAGTTAATGGGGAAATTGCAGATGCTGCTGGTGGACTAATGTGGTTAAGGGAAGAAGATGAAAAAAATCTTGAGTCTGATTTGAGGTATCTTATACAATACCTTAATTCAGTTAGGTCTAGTTCATCACAACATTAATCAGCGTTCGGGTCGTCTCAACATTTTTAAACTCTATTTTTTATTATATAAAAGGCGGCCATGCTCAGTTGACTCCGCACTAGCGGTGGATGAGACTGAGGCCTCCTTTTCTCTTACGCTTCAACAACTCTTAATAAATCCTCTTGATCTAACTTGTATACTACGAGGTATTGGTCTGAAACTCTCCTTAGATCAGCATTATCCCCTCTTATCATTACGCTTATTAGAGTAGCGTTAGCCTCTTTTAATGACCTCCTTACCGTAGTTTCTGCTATTTTATCCTCACCATCAGTTAACAATATGATTTCACTAACTCCTTTTACATGTCCCTCCTTAATATCCTCACATGCCGATATTACTGACCTACTTATGTCCGTACCTCCTCCTCCTCTTATTTTACCTATATACTCTATCATTTTTATTACGTCTTTACTCTTGGCATTCCTCATTACTTTTATTAAGGGATATGGGATGTTATCAAAGAATCTGATGTAAAAGTCCCTGTTTTCTCTTCTAGCCCTACTGTATAAAGCCAACGCTACAGCTTTAGCCCATAATATTTTTTCTCCGTCCATACTTCCAGACTTGTCTAGTAGTAAATAAATTGGGCCTAATACTTCTTTGATCCTCTTCTGATAAAGCAAAATTTGAGACTCAGCTAGTTTAACATAGAATAACTCTTCTGGAAGTGCAAGTTCCGAAGGAACTATTCTCTCTAAATCCGACCCTTCTTCATAACCATATAACTCTCCTCTGGAATATCTCGTAGTCTTCTTTTTAGTGTAATTCCCTAACCTAGGTATTCCACTTAGGAACTCTAATATCTTCTTAACTTCAGTATTCCTAGCAAGTCTTAAGACCTCATGTATTTCCCCTTCAAAGTTTAATATTGAACCAGTACCAGCCCCATTTCCTCCAACTATCCTTTGCAAGCTTCTCACTGATTCGGAATCTTCAATAGCCTTACTCAAAGCTTTTTCATGAACTTGTTTCATTAATTTTTCCATTTGTTGTTGGTTTTGCATTTCATTCTTTTGTCCTTCTCTATATCCTCCTCCTTTCATTAGTCCATTTAAAATCTGTTCTGCCATTTGCCTTTCTTCTTGCGATTGTGAAGTTCTCTTTATTTTTTCTAGTTCTTCAATCAAATTCTGCACATAGCTTACTGAAAGTGCCATGCTTACTGCTGAGTTTGCCACGGAATAGCTTCTGTTTTCTACAACTAGATCTGAACTCAACATTAAGTCTATGAAATTATACATGATTTGTTTTTCCTTAGGTATTTCACTTTTAGTTTTAGGTATAGGCATTGGTAAATAATGAATGTAATATGTATCTATCAAAAAGTTCTCTTCTAATTGTAATTCCCTTCCTAACAATTTTTTCAAAGTATAGTTAATCCTTTCTCCTCTATACTTTATAAGTGGATCATCATAATCTATTCCCCTTAAAAAACCTTCTGTCAAGGATATATCCCCAGTTTTCTTGCTACTTTTTCTAATAATTTGTCAATCTCATTAATAACTTCTTTTGAAAACTCCTCTACCTTTTCATCTCCGCTTTCCTTACCTAATGCTAAAACCCTATCTCTAGTAGCCCTTAAACTTCTAATTAGCTCTACTAGTCTGGGATCCGCTTCGCTTGCAGCATCAACGTATTTACTTGCTTCTTTAATGTTAGAATATATCTCGTTTAGTTCCTTCATGTACTTTATAGGTGTCTTTAGCTCTTCAGATAATAAAGCGGCTACTTTTTCAAAATCGTCTATTTCTTTCGGTGCTATATACTTTAAAACTATCAAGTCCTCTTCTATAGCTTTCATTCTACCGTTCAGTATTGCATGCGCAGATACTATTTTCAGTACTTTGCCTTTTCTTCTATCAGTTAAATGTATTCCCTTCTCCTCTAACATCGCATAAAGTTTAAGTAGTTTTCCTTTCACTCCAGATAAGTCAACTTGTGGTATCAGGTTGTATAAATCGTCTAATTGGCGAATATTCATAATTGGTTCTTTTATTACCCATTTGTTTGAAAACTCATAATCCCATGCTGAGTTTATTAGATCTTTCCACAAATCCTCACTAACCGGCTTCGCGTAATGTCTTAATAATAGTCTGTCATATAATGCATCTAATTCCGGCTCATCTGGGACTCTATTACTTGCGGATATTAGCGTTCTTAGAGGCACTCTAATTACGTTATAACCGTCATAAATAACTCTTTCATTTAATAAGGATAACAATGCGTTGAGTATAGCTGAATTTGCATTAAATATCTCATCTAAAAACGCTATTTCACTTTCTGGTAATCTATCTTTAGTAATTCTTTTATAAACCCCTTGCTTTAATGCATTTATATCCAATGCTCCGAAAAGTTCTGCTGGTTCAGTATATTTTGTAAGTAAATACATGAAGAATTTGGCGTTTAATAATTCTGCGGCTCTTCTAGCTAATGCCGATTTTGCAGTCCCTGGTTCTCCTATTAAAATTACGTGCTCTTTTGATAATAATGCGAGGGTTATTACCTTGGCCTCTTCTTCTCTACCGACAAAGGGTGCTGATAATACTTCGACGAATTTTTTCGGATATTCTAACAATTGATTGACATTACTACTACTCACAGTGTTATCCCATGAATTAATATTGTTGGATAGTTTAAAAACAAATCTTAATAGACATTTAACGGGGATATTAAACAATACTCCTTTTATAAACCGATTCTTTTCACCTTTTTTAACCTTACTTTGACGTTCTAACATAATTTTTTATATCACAAATGAGAAGGAGAATCTAACAAATCTCGAGAGTCGAGTCAAATGGGAGAAGAAAAAATAGGTAATTTAAAACCCGGAATGGAAAACGTAAATGTAACTGTTCGCGTAATAGAAGCGAGCGAACCAAAAGTTATACAAACAAAAAACGGTACTAGAACCATAAGCGAAGCTATAGTAGGAGACGAAACCGGTAGGGTGAAATTAACGTTATGGGGTAACTTAGCAGGTACTGTGAAACCTGGTTCTGTGATAAAAATTGATAATGCGTGGACAACAGCATATAAGGGTAAAGTCCAATTAAATGCTGGTAGCAAATCACAGATAACTGAAGCTGAAGACGCCACCATACCCGATGCTAGCCAAATACCAGAAAACACTCCTTCAGCGGGAGAATATAAGAGGCCATTCAATAAAGGCAGAGGTAGAAGATTCGGAGGTAGAAAACCTAGATTTGAGGGAGGAGAAGAGGAGTGAATTTCGAGGAAGTAAAGGATCTTAAACCTCAAAAAATAGGCGAATTCATAGATAAAAGTGAAGATGGAGAAGGATATATAATCAAAGTATCTGAGGATAAGGTTTACGAGTTAGCCCCCATAGCTTATTACGTTTGGGAGTTATGTGATGGTAATAAGACCGTAACTCAAATTCTCACTCAAATAAGTCAAGAGGCGAACTTATCCGTAGACCAAGTTAGAGATCCCATACTGATGGTACTTGACGAGTTAAAGAAAGCCTCCTTAATTACCATGTAAAGATAAATAAGTTTTATTCTACATATTTTTTAAATGAGGGCTATTTTAAATGATCAAGAACTACTTTTAGCTAGTGATGCTTTAAACCGATTCATTAATGAGTTACCGCCACAACCTATAGGGGTAGAAGAAGTAGAGCTTCTTAATTCCTTGGGCAGAATATCGGCAGAGAACGTATATTCACCTATAGATTTACCACCATTTTCAAGGTCTACAGTGGACGGTTATGCGATTATAGCTAACAGAACACCGGGAGAATTTCGTGTCATAGATAGTATAAGAATAGGTGAATATAAGGAGATTATAATAAACGAGGGAGAAGCAGTAGAAGTAGATACCGGTGCTGTGATTCCTAGAAACGCTACTGCAGTTATTAAAGTTGAAGAGGTCGAGAAAATCGGTGATAAAATAAGAATACCTAGAAAGGTAAGGTTTGGTGAGAACGTTGGGTGGATAGGTAGTGATATTCCTAAAGGGACTCTAATTCTGAGAAAAGGCGAGAAAATAGGTCCAGAGAAAATAACTTTGCTTGCAAGTGTTGGAATCAGTAAAGTAAAAGTTTTCAAGAAAGTAAAAATTTTCATTATTACTACTGGTGATGAGCTAGTTCAACCTGGTGAAGAGCTAAAAAATGGTAAGATTTATGAGTCTAATTCTTACTATCTATCCTCATATTTAACATTAAAAGGGTACGAGATAGTAGGTAAGACTCATATAGGTGATGATAAGGAGAAGATTAGAGATGCGTTAATTAATGCGTTAGCTGTTGCAGATGTTGTGATCTTAACTGGTGGCACTAGTGCTGGAGAGAAAGACTATGTGCATGAAGTAATTAGAGAAGAAGGGAAGATAGTTGTCCACGGACTTAAGTTCAAGCCGGGGAAACCCACTATATTAGGGATTGTAAAAGGCAAACCGGTATTTGGATTACCGGGTAATGTAGTTTCAACAATAATGGTAACACAACAAGTTATAGAAAAGTACTTAGCTCTGATGGCTGGTTATAATGGAGAGATAGAGAACACTGTAGAAGCTATATTAATGAATTCCGTAAAAGCAGATAAGAATAGGTTTACTTACATACCGGTTTTTCTATTTGAAAAGGGTGGCAAGTATTATGCTTTAGCAGTAGATTTTGACAGTTATATGATAGGGACTTTTGCCAATGCAGATGGTTATATAGGTTTAAGTCCCAGTACGATAATAAATGAGGGCGAAACTGTTAAAGTCATACTCAAGTCTTTAGATAAAAGACCGGTGTATATAGGGGAGGAGGATAAGTACTTAATGTCATTACTAGGTGAAGAAGTGAGGAAATTGCCTTTAGGCTCTTATGCTGGTTTAAAAGCTCTTAAATACGGCGTAGGTGATGTGATAGTAGTAAGTTCACTATATGAAGACGTTAGCGGGGAGGATTTTTCTTTTGTAAGAAGGATTATAGAAACTGAGGGCTCAGATTTGATAGGTTATCATGAATGGATCGGATTGAGTAAATTAACTCCATCTAGTTCAGTAAAATTAAGGTATGTTAGTATCGCACTTTCTTTCATAGGTAAGGCTAAAGTAATTATACCAGAAACATTTAGCATAAGTGGTAAAGTTATAGGAGAAGAGAAATTAAAAGTATTTATTAAAAATGAGAGTTTAAGAAAATATTTTGAAAAGTCTCATTAATTTTTTATTTTTTAGTAATGCTATTCCAGTTATGATAGGTAAAGCTTATTCTTCATCAGCGAATTTGGGAGCTGGTTTCGACATTTTAGCTTTAGCACATAATGCTTTTTTGGACTCTGTAAAGGTTAGTGCTGAGAACAGTTCATCATTGCAAATAATGGTTAAAGGAGAGGGAATCCCTAATGAAGTTGAGAAGAATTCAGCCTCCTACGCTGTGCTCAAACTTCTTTCTGAGTATAACATTAAGGCGAAAATAAAAATGGAGGTAATTAAGGGTATTCCACCGGGTTTAGGTATGGGGAGTAGTGGTGCTTCTGCTGTAGCTGCAATTGTTGCTACGAATGAGATTTTTAAGTTAAATCTCAGTAAGGACGAAATAGTCAAATACTCGATGTTAGGCGAGATAGCTTCTTCTGGTTCCGCTCATCCAGATAATGTTGCTGCCAGCACTTATGGTGGTGTTGTAGCTGTTACTTCAACGAATCCAGTAAGAGTCTCTCAAATCCCAGTTAATCTTGATTTCGAGATACTTCTCTTTATTCCTTTGGTGAAACTCCAAGACAAAACTAAGAAGGCTCGGGAAATGTTACCTAAGGAAGTAACACTAGGTAAAAGTGTAAATAACTCTAGATATTTAACTTCGTTTATTTTGGGTTTAATAAAAGGAGATAGAGAACTAGTGAGAATTGGCCTTAACGATGAGATAGTTGAGAAGGCTAGGGAACCGCTCTTCCCATATTATCCTAAAATTAAAGAGGTTTCGCTCTCTTTAAATGCAGTGGGTGCTTGTGTTAGTGGTGCTGGTCCTACTATAGCTGTTTTCATAGATGATAAGTCTAATAAAAAGGAAATTATAAATGAAGGACTTAAAATTTGTAGTTCATATGGTTATGAGTGCATAATAAAGGAAGCTAAGTTAGCTGGAGGTGCTTGGGTTGAGGGATGGGACTAAAGCTGTTAAAGAAGAAGTAGATAAAGAGACCGGGGCAATAACTACACCTATTTATCAAACAACCTCTTATCAGTATCCAGTTGGTGAGAAATATAGATATAGTAGGGAACTTAATCCCACTGTTCTAAGATTAGCTAATATAATAGCAGAACTTGAAGAAGCTGAGATGGGTGTAGCTTTTTCCTCTGGAATGGGCGCCATTTCCTCAACGCTCTTAACATTAGTTAAACCCGGTTCCAACGTTTTAATACATAGGGATATGTTCGGGAGGACTTACCGCTTCTTCACAGACTTTTTAAGGAGTCTAGGAGTTAATATCGATGTTGCTAACCCCGGAGAAATAGTTGAAAAGGCTAAGGATAAGAAGTACGATATAATCTTTGTTGAAAGCATTTCTAACCCGATTTTAAGAGTTGTGGATATAATAACTTTGTCTAAAATAAGTAAGGAAAATAATTCAATTCTTATAGTAGATGCTACATTTTCAACACCTATAAACCAAAAGCCTATTGTGCAAGGATCTCAGATTGTGGTTCATAGTGCTTCTAAGTTTCTCGCTGGACATAATGATGTTATTGCTGGACTAGCTGCTGGTTATAAAGACTTGCTAGTTAAAGTCGATCTGATGAGGAGGACTTTGGGCACTTCTTTAGATCCTCATGCTGCTTATTTGGTAATCAGAGGAATCAAGACATTAAAAGTACGTATGGACGTTATTAATTCTAATGCTCAAAAGATCGCTGAATTCCTTTCCGAGCATCCCAAGATTAAGAAAGTCTATTACCCTGGTTTGAAATCTCACCCTGACCATGAGATTGCTAGGAAGCTATTGAAAGGCTTTGGTGGTGTAGTTAGTTTTGAGATCAAAGGTACGATGAGCGACAGTATAAATCTAATGAATAAATTTAATGTAATTCTGGCTGCCCAGACTTTAGGCGGGGTTAACTCAACTATTTCCCATCCAGCTACTATGTCACATAGGACTCTAACACCGGAGGAGAGGAAAATTGTTGGAATATCAGATACAATGTTAAGACTTTCTGTAGGGATAGAAGAAATAGATGATTTGATTGAGGATCTAGATAAAGCTTTATCTTCAATATGACTAAATGAGGGTTTTTATCTGATTTCTTAACTCCTCCTCAAGCATTGCTTTTATCTCATCCTTATGCATTCTAGTCAGATGTAAATAGAGACCCTTTCTTGTAAAAGGCCCTTTACCACAAATTTTGCAGTATAATAAAGGTGTTTTATTATTATCAACTAGCCAAAAAGCGACTCTCTGTATAGCTTGTTTAGCTATGTTTTTAGTTGATAAGCCAACTAATTTTTCTATCTCATCGTCTCTAACATGAATTCCACTAGCATATCTAGCTGTAATGTCTATTATTTTTTCAGCAGTTACTGAGATTCCACTGTCCATTTCGGATCCCATACACTTGCTATACCGATACTTACTGCTAAGATCGAAATAAGCCTTAATAACCTATTATTGGTATTACCATCTAAAAACTTATAAACATATGACAGATCAATGCCTAAAGCCCTCAAAATTCTTTCTACTCTAACCTCAACTTCTTTGTAATAATAAGGTAAGTTCCCTTCTTCGAGTTCCCGCTTTGCTTCGATCACCAGATCTAAAGTTTCTCCTAATTCCTTTTCTGATACCTCATCAAAAATTTGTGTTAGCTTTTTACTGATTTTACTTCCTATTACTTCCGCCATTCCGGGTACATAATCTATCGGCACGAGAGCGGAAATCCACGCATCAACGTATTTTCTCACAGTTTCTCTAACCTCTTCACTTTCACCTTCAAGCTCTTCAACTATAGAAGCCGCAGCAACTATATGTGCTACTGCCTCACCTATTTTTAGCTCATGAAGTAAACTTTCAGAGTTCGAATAATCAATTACATCGCTCATCTAGCGACACTAAATAATGTATTTGTTACTAACGTTTAAAATTGGGGTTCAGATAATACGGGTAGAGTCTTTCTAATACTTTCGGAGATTACTATTGCTTCACTAAAAGTATAAAATGTAATAAAAGTTATAAACCATGTGAGAGCGTTCGTTTTCGGGTTAGGCGGAGGCGGAGATGTTGTTTCGGCTTATGTAGCGTCTTTGTACTTGCAAACTAGAGGATATGAGACGGTATTAGGTGCTGTAACATGGGAAAGATATGTTGAAGACCCCCTTCCAGGTCCTATTTGCGAGTTCGAGAATTCACTCAAAATAAACGATTCAATAATTGAAGTAAACAAATCTTCCTTTGCAAGAAGAGCGAATAGGCTTGTCGTTCCACAATTGGTAAGGCTACTTAATGCTGTAGGACTAGAAAAAGGCTACGCTATATGCATTAAATATGGAGTTAAAAAGGTAGCTTATGATATTGACCGACTAGCCGAGGAGAAGAGAATAAACCTAATAGTGGGTGTAGACGCTGGAGGAGACGTTCTAGCTAAGGGATGCGAAGAAACTCTTGGCAGCCCTTTAATTGACTTCTTTATGCTCAACGTTTTAGTCAACTTAAAAACACCCTCTCTATTAGTCACTATTGGTGCCGGGAGTGATGGCGAACTACCTCACGATTATATAATAAGGAGAATAGCTGAGATTGCTAAAAATGGGGGTCTGAAGGACATTAAGGGTTTTGACGAAGAGATTGCAAGAAAAGTTGAGAAAGTTTTCGAATATGTAAATACAGAGGCTTCTAGAATACCTTATGAAGCGTTTAAAGGTCTTTATGGTGAAATAAGTATTAGAGGCGGATTGAGGAAGGTCTTTGTAACTCCAGTATCGGCTATAATGTTCTTTTTAGACCCAAAGGTAGTTGCTGATACTTCTCCTATAGCAAAAGTAGTTGATTCAGCCGAGTCATTAGAGGACGCTAATAAGAGGTTAAATGAAGTAGGTATTTATACTGAGTACAATTTTGAATTAGACTTATATTCTAAATTCGGTGAAAATGCGAGTAAAGTAAACTTGAGCGAGATAATGAAGGTAAGAGAGGAGGGAAGAAGGAGGTTAGGGAATATAAAAATGAGTTGTAGTTAAGTATTATTCTAAAAAATTAAAAATATTTTGTAGATTTCTTAATTATTTTACTGTAAATTACAGTATAAATAGCTAAAAGAATAAATGTTATACGGTTATTATTTAAGATTACTAAAGGTGATAATAAGGGTAGATTTGGGGTTTCCCATATTTAATTAATAAACTCAAGATACCACAATTTATAACAATATTTAAATCTAACTACGTATCAGTTTATAATGTGAGAACACTTGATGAAATAAAAGAGATTTATGGCCTTACTGATGAGGAATTGGAATATGCCATAGAAAAGGCTAAGGGCATAATACTTGGTTATGCTATGGAGTTAAGAGCAATAAAAGTTCTTGAATCCATGAATTTTAGAAATATACGTTATGTGGACTTACCCACTCATGACCTAGAGGCTGAAAAATGCGGAAATAGGTATTATATTGAGGTGAAGGCTTCTAAGAAATCTCCAACCAGGGAGTATTCTGCACATAAATTGGCCATGATAGCCATGCTTGACGGTACTCATTTAACTTTAGTCATGAAGCCTTCCCCACATCTTTTCGAAACCGAAGACATTTTAAGTGAGCCAAAAAGAATCTTGTATAGATTTTTTAAGTATGCTTATAAGGGCGAAACAGAGAGTTTAAAATCACTTATTAATGACGAGAAGTACAAGGTCATCTTATCTAATTATCAGAGAGTTATTAAGTACTATATGGGTAAATACAATGTGAGTTTAGACATTCTTAAGTCCTTGTTTTAATGCTCTGTTTATATTACTTAATGAGAGTTCGCGTTCAGCTTGGTCTAGGTATTTATACACTGTTGAATGTTCCTTTCCTTGAATTAACAATTCTATTGCCTTTTTAGCAATTTGTAGTTGCTCAATATTACCTAATAGTCCTATCATATGATCCCCTATGATTATTTGTACTCCAGTATATTCTTGAATTGTTTTCTTTGTCTTTCCCTTTTCACCGATTATTCTACCTTTAATTCTCCTTATTGCCTCTGGGGATGAAAAGTAGTCCTTTAAATCTATAATCTCTAATCCATAATCATCGCTCATTAGTTTCATCGAATCGTCAATGCTGAACCCTAGTCCTATGGCTTTTATCACCGAAATAACCTTCATTGCGTCGTACGCATTTCCGCTCTTTGGTGAAACTTTAATTGATTTAGTTTTCTCGTCAATTTCGACTTTAGTGTTACTAATCTCCTCAAGTCGTGGTAATATTCCCTTCAAAACGTTTAATTTATCATCCGGAACTGTTATGTACATCATTTTTATCTACTCTTTTAATCTTAAGAGTAGATAAAATTTTATCAACATCCATCACTTCAACGCTATTATCTTTAAAGAATTCATTAATATTATTAATATCTCTAATTAATAAATCTAAAGCGTTTGGATGATCAATATCTACCGCCTGGCTTACGTCTATGATATATGGGAGTCCATCAAAGACCATGATATTATATTCACTCAAATCTCCATGAACTAACTCTGCTTTATTCACCATTAATTCTATTTGATTAATAACTTCTTTATACAGTTCTTCAGTTACTTCCTCTCTTGGTAGCTCTTTTAATAATGGAGCTCTTATACCGTTTTCTCCTATAAATTGCATTACAAGAACGTTTTTGACAACTAGTATCGGCTCTGGGACTCTTACTCCAGCGTTCCACAACCTCTTTAAGTTCTTGAACTCTTTTTTAGCCCATACTTCTATGAGCTGTAAAGTGTTTGATATTTTTATGCCTTCAAATCTAGGATCTCCTAATGTATATCTCTCTAAAGCTCTCTTGCTTGCTGCAGTCGAGACGTAATAAATTTTTACAGCATACCATTTTCCGTCCTTGGTTAAGGCTGGGTATACTTTAGCTTCTTTACCAGATGAAATAGCCCCATAATAATTTTTTATATTTAATCTTCTAGAGATCTGAAAAAGAACATAATAAGTTCTTGAATCAAGGGTCGAATCTACAACTTTAAAAAGATCTTCATCTTTAATCCTTTTCTCCTCTTTTCTTTTCTTCTCTATCAAAATTCATCCTCTTAATTGCTCTATTACCTCAGCACTGACTACGTTTTCTTCAACTAGCCTTCTTACCTCACTCTCCTCATACCTATATACAATATCACATTTAGTTGGTTGGAAATCCCATGGTGCTGCTAGTACGACATCCCCCTCTCTTATCCACATTTTCTTTTTCATCTTACCTGGAATTCTCCCTAATCTTTCCTTTCCATCCAAACATATAACTTGTGCATGTTCAGCTCCTAGTAACTTCTTAACAACACAAATAACTTCTCCTTCAGCTGGTTTAGGGACTTCTCTGGAAGGTTGTGGTTGTTCTGATTTCTTTTTAGGCAATCAGTTTACCACCATTCAACTATTTATTTTAAAGCCTAAAAAGTTAAAGAGGTCTTAATAATTCGACTGCTATTGCTGTTGAACCTCCAGTACCATGGCATATACTTGCTATTCCCCTTTTTCCACCCATCTTTGACAATACGTTAAGCAAGGTCGTTATTATTCTAGCACCGCTGGCCCCTATAGGATGACCCAATGCAATAGCACCTCCAAACACATTAAGCCTATCATAAGGTACTCCAAGATATCTATTGTATAGCACGTTATTTACCGCGAACGCTTCATTGTTCTCGAAATAATCAAATTGGGAAATTTCCATGTTAAGTTTCTGTAATAATTTTTTAACTGCGAAGATAGGTGCCTCCGTGAAGCGCCAACTCTCTATCCCAACCCAACTATATCCTAAAATCTTTGCTACCGGCTCAACCTTATACTCCTTAACTGCCTTCTCACTCATAAGAACTAAGGCCGCTGCTCCATCACTTATCTGTGAAGAATTACCAGCTGTATGAAAGCCATCTGGATTAAAAGCTGGCTTTAGTTGAGCCAATTTCTCGACAGAAGTATCCCTTCTTATTCCCTCATCTTGTGTTACTACCTTTCCATTAACCTGAACTTCTACTATTTCATCTTTGAAATAGCCTTTGTCGGTGGCCTCAGCTGCTCTCTTATGGCTTTCGTAAGCTACTTCGTCCAATTCCCTCCTGCTGATATTGTGAGCCTTTGCCACCATGTCTGCCTCTTGCCCCATTAGTTTCATATTAAACGGGTCAGTTAATCCGTCCATTAGCATTGTGTCTATAAACTCTAATCTCTTACCTAGTAACATTTTCACTCCCCATCTTGCTTCACTCTTTATTGCTAACATAGCCTGACTCATACTTTCCATTCCTCCAGCAACTACTATATCAGCATCACCGCTCTTGATCATTTGTGTCGCATTGATTACACTAACCATTCCGGAAGAGCATACCATATCTACGCAGTACCCATCTATTTCCATAGGTATTCCGGCCTTAACGGCGGCTTGCCTAGCTAAATCTTGACCGTGCCCAGCTCTTAATATGTTTCCCATTATTGATATGTCTACCTTTGAAGGATCTGCCTTAGCTCTTTTTAATGCTTCTTTTATTGCTATAGCTCCTAAATCAACTGGTGAGAGGTCCTTAAAAACTCCTCCAAATTTTCCTATTGGGGTTCTTACTGCTGAAACAATATATACATCAGTCACAATAACCCATATGTTTAAACAGTTTTAAATTTTTTAAACAAAGTCTACTAGTTCACCCCTAAGGTCAAAGAAAGAGGCCTCTGTTATTCTTACATTAATTCTTTTACCTAATTCTACGCTATCCTTAATCACTACTGGAATATAATTTATGGTTCTACCTATTACTGAACCCTTTCTCCCATGTTCAGTAGTTATTATATTAGTAATACTTCCTACATATTCTGAATGAACTTGGTATGCTACATCTTCATAAACCTTGTTAGCGATTTGCATTCTGGCCTTCTTTACTGGATCTGGAACTTGAGGCATTGAAGCACTTTTGGTATTTGGTCTTATAGAATACATAGCCAAATGAATTCTATCGAACTTTAATTCCTTTATCAAGTTTAACGTATTGTTAAATGCCTCTTCATCTTCCCCTGGATGACCTATAATAATATCAGTGGTTATATTAACAATAGGTATTTTACTCCTAATTTCTTTAACCAAAGACCTATATTCGTCCACAGTATATTTCCTATTCATTAATTTCAGAACCCTATCATCCCCGCTCTGGACTGGGAGATGAACGAATTTAAATACTTTCTTGTCCCTTAATACTTCTAATAAACCGTCTATATCTCTCATCGCTTGTTCAGGTGTCATCATGCCTATTCTTATCATAAAATCTCCTTCGATTTCAACTACTTTTTTAACTAAATCTGAGAGTTTAATATTCCCTATATCCAGCCCGTAAGCCGCAGTATCTTGCCCAGTTAACTCTATTTCTACTGCACCATTTTTAACAGCTTCTCTTACTGATTCAACTATTAAGTGAGGCGGATAGCTTCTGAGTTTTCTCCTAGCTAATTTAGTTATACAAAAATTACAATCTCCCGCACAACCATCTGCTACCGGTATTATTGCAATTTTTTCCTCAAAGACCCTTGGTGTTATCAATTTTTTACTCTCTTCTAAGTGAACTATTCTCGTCGGACTTTCTATTACATCAATTATTTTATCTACACTCTGAGGCCCTATTATTGAGGCTTCTGGGGCCAATGCCATTACCATAGCGGGTTCGGCACCAGCTAAACAACCTGCAATAACTAGTTTTTTACTCTCTTTTCTTAGCTCCTTAATCCTCTGCTTCATCCTCTCTTCCGTTTCAAGCCTTACAGCACATGTATTTAGTACAATGGCGTCAGCTTCTTTAATATTACTAACTATCTCATGTCCTCTGTCCCTAAGTAATGTTTCCATTATATACGTATCTCCCCTATTGAGTGCACAGCCATAAGTTTCAATATAAACCTTCACTGTAAGTCACAAGTAATTTATACTCAGAGTTCTTAAGATTACTTGTGACTCAACAAACTGAAGAGCAATACAAGGCTTTACTTGATAGGTTGTATTCTAAATTACCAGATAAAGTGCAAAAAGTAAGTGGCCAAGCTCTTCCGACACTAATAATTCTACATATAGGTAATAATACTATAATAAAGAACTTTAGTGAGTATTGTGATAGGATAAGAAGAGAAGATAAAATATGCATGAGATATTTACTTAAAGAACTGGCAGCTCCGGGTAGTATTAATGAAAATGGACAACTAGTTATTCAAGGTAAGTTCTCTTCGTCAGTAATAAACATGCTATTTGAGAGGTTCTTAAGGGCTTATGTGCAGTGCAGTACATGTAAGAGTCTCGATACCGTATTAAAGAAAGAAAAGAAGATCTGGTATATTTCGTGTTTAGCGTGTGGTGCACAGACTCCGGTGAAACCTTTATGAGAAGAGTAAGCCTTAATGTGATCAGGCAAAACGGTTATGTTCTTGTAAATATTTGTGAACCGGAATTAATAGGAAAGACATTCACTAAAGGAGATATAAAGCTAGTTATAAATGAGGAGTTTTACGGTGGGCAAGAAGTAGGTTTAGAATACGCTTTTTCCTTAATTGATGGGGCTAATGTGGTAAATATTGTGGGAAAAGAGATAGTAGACGAGGCTGTAAAAAGGGGTTTTGTTGCTAAAGATGGGGTGTTAGAAATAGAAGGCATTAAATTTGCCCAAATCTACAACTTATAATAATGGTAAGAAAGTTTTGTGTAGTTTGCGGTAGAGAGGATAGAGAGTTTATAGGTTCACTTTGTTTAGACTGTTATATTAAGACTAAAGAGCTAGTGCAAGTCCCTAAAGAAATTCACGGGAAGTATTGCAAAATTTGTGGCTCTGAATGGGTTGAAGGTAAGTGGGTTAAGCCTAATGTCCCTTCAATGTCTGTTTTTGAATCAATAGTTTATAGAGAGCTGGGTAAGAGAGTTAAACTCGATGATAACGTGGAAGAAGTGGATTATAATATTATTAATCAACATTACGATCAGCACGGTCATCTTTTTGTGAATATAGAAATTAAAGGCAAAGTAAGGGGTAAAGAGTTTAGAGTAATTAAAACTGTGAATGCTAAAATTGAGAGGACTATTTGTCCCTCATGCATGAGGAAAAAGGGTCATTACTATGAAGCTATAATCCAGTTAAGGTTTAAAGAGGGTAAATTGGACGCAAATAAGAGGCAAGTCTTTGAGTCCTTCTTTAACGAAGAAGTCATTGACAGTTTATCTGATGTTATTGAAGGGAAGGAGGGAGTGGACTATTATTTTATAAAAAAGAGCGTCGCTAAAAAGCTTGTATCTGCAGTCTCTTCTACTTTGAAAGATATTAAGATTACTGAGAGTTATCAGGATGAAAGAATGAAAAACGGTAAAAAATCCGCTAAGACTGTTATTTCTGTTAGGTTATGATAGTAATAGGTATCGATGAGGCGGGTAGGGGTTCGTTAATAGGGCCTATGATAGTCGCTGGAGTAGCAATAGATGATAAGTATTTGGAAGTACTAAAGAGGTACGGTGTAAAAGATAGTAAAAAACTGACAAGGAAGAAAAGGGAAGAGTTATTCAATCTAATAACCTTTTATTCAAAAGCTGTAATGTCAGTGAAAGTGTTCCCAGAAGAAATAGATAAAGAAAACTTGAATAAGTTAACATATGTAAGTATTATAAAAATATTGTCGGCTTTATCAGTTCTTAAGCCCTCTATAGTAACGATTGATAAAGTAGGCAATATGAGAGAGGTTGAGGAGTTTGTAAAAGGTTTGAACGTAAAGGCAAATATTGTACATAACGCTGACGTTTATTTTACTGAATGTAGTTCTGCAAGTATAATAGCTAAGGTTATAAGGGATAGGTATATTGAGAGTCTTAAGACTTTTTACGGGGACTTCGGTAGCGGATATCCTGGAGACGAGAGGACTATAGAGTGGGTTAAAAAAGTTTATTCCTCTTCTCCCTCTCCTCCTCCTATCATTAGAAGGACGTGGAAAATTTTACAAGATATCGCACCTAATTATTATATCGAGAAATGGTAACTAACTTACCCGCTGAGGCAAAAGCTAAATGGTTAAAATATATGGACGCAAAAACTACCGAAGAAAAGATTAAGGCCTTACAAGAATTCCTAAGTGCTGTACCGAAACATAAGGGCACGGAAAATTTAGTTTATTGGGCTAGAAGACGACTGGCGGAACTAAAAGAGGAAGCAGAGTTAGAAAAGAGAAAATCTTCGTCAGTAGGAAAAGGAATTCAATTCTTTATAGAAAAGGAGGGAGCGGGACAAGTAGTCTTACTTGGCGACAACGATTTAAAGAATAAGTTAATGCGAGAGTTAACAAACGTCAAAACAGATCCTAAAGACATGCCTGTTCCCGGGATGATGCAATATAAAGACGTTAAAATACAACTTATAAACACTCCACAACTCATATTTAACGCTAGGAGTTTGATAGGTAAAATAGTAGGTCTAGCAAAAAACGCCGATGAGTTGCTTCTAGTTGTAAAAGATCAACAGATGTTTAATAATTTAAAATCGTTTCTGGAGTCTAACGGTATTATCTCACGAAAGCCTAGTGGTAGGGTTATTATCGATAGGAGTCGTTACGGTAATTCCGGGATCAGAATAGTAAATCTAGGCAAGTTAATAAATACGAATGAGGATGAAGTTAGGAAATACTTAGAGAGTTTTGGGATTAAGAATGCAATAGTGAAGATAATAGGAGAAGTAACTTTAGATGACATTGAAAGAGAGGTTTTCGAGACGAGCATTTATAAACCCTGTGTAGTAGTTTCCGAAGAGCCCTTCATTGCCAACGGCTTTACTGTTGTGAAATGGGGTGAATGGGACAAACTAAAGGAGGAGGTTTTTAAAGGACTTGACGTTATAAGGGTTTACACTAAAGAACCTGGGGAAAAGCCTTCAAGTGAACCTTTAGTAATAAAACGTGGTGCTACAGTTATAGATGTAGCTAAGAAGCTTCATAACGAATTGGCTGAACAGTTTAAATATGCTAGGGTTTGGGGAAAGTCGGTGAAGTTCCCTGGTCAAAAGGTAGGTGCGTATCATGTTTTAGAAGATGGTGACATTATAGAGATTCATACAACGTAAAAACGAACATTTATATGCTGATATAACATATTATAAATTATGGCATTAAAGTTATCAAAAAAGCGAAATGGAAGGAATAAAATTACTAAAAATCAAAATTACTCGAGCATAGACCTAATGTTTTATAAATCTTCATTAGCTAAATCGTTATCTAAGTCTTTAGAAAGGAAGCTTCTACAAGCTGGAATGTCAGACGATCCTCAAATTTTGGCTTCTAGGCTTTTGTTCTTCTTAATAACGTCAATGATCGTAATGTTTGCCCTAATCATAATAGGTATTTTTGCTTTTAGGGATTTTGTTTTAACTCATAACCCTAAGTTTGCAGTCTTTGGAATAATGAGTTTCATTTTTGGTGTCATAATACCCGTGATTACTTACTTAATTTTTGAAATGAATATCTCACAGAAAATAGAGGCTAGGAGGATAGGAATTGAAGCCGAAACTCCAGCTTTTTCAGCGCTGTTTTTAGTCTTCTTAAGATCTGGGCTTTCTCCAAGAATATTATTTGAAACTTGAGTAAAACCAGAGCGTTTAACTATATTAATGCAGTGTCAAAATATATAGTAAAAAGAATGAGTTATTTAGGAGAAGGTGTGGAAAAAGCGATAGAGAATTCAATTACTGTAGTTCCATCTAAACTTTACGATGAATTAATGTCTACTTATATTACAGCTATAGTAACTGGTGCTCCAGTTTATGAAACAATGTCAAGTAAGGTTAAGGATATATTAAAAAGAATTGAGCTTCTAGCGTCTGTAGCAGCTGATAGGCTTTCTGGTGTGGGAGAGGGATATGTAACATGGTTAGCTTCTGGTTTTATTAGCATTTATCTGATTCTAATTTTAGAATCAGTTTTCACATTACTTAAAGTTCTTCCATTACCGATAATTGGAGTTCTGGTAGTTATATTCATACCTATAGTGAACGTGCTATTTATATGGATTGTTGATTCATTCCAATTTAAATTCCCAGAAAAGCAATTAAGAGCAGACAAGATCTTTCTAATGCTTTTCCCAGTGGGTTTCATTCTTGGAATTGTTCTAATGATGATTTTAGAACCTTTAATGGCAAGGATCTTTAATTATCCCATGGTTTCCCCTGAATATTTGCTAATAGAACTGTTTACATTAAGCGGAACCACATTTGCAGTGCCAGCTACAGTTGTTGGTTTATCATTAGGGTTTATAATTGCATTAGTTCCACCTGCAATTATGGCGGAAAGGGAATTAAGGGAAGGTACTGGGTATGACATTTATGTCGTTAGATTGTTAAGGGCTATAGGAGAGGGAGTAAGGGCTGGTTTAACACCAGAAACTGTAATAAAGAATCTGAAGGATAGTAGTGAAATGGGTAAATTGCAAGTTGTTCTGAAGAGGCTTTATGCATATATCAGACTAGGAGTACCATTAAAGGATGCTTTTAGAAAGGCTTCAGAAACTATAATTGACTTTCCTACGAGAGTGGCTTTCAACGCATTAGCTGACATGATAGAGATTGGTAGTTTAACGCCAGAATCAGTAGAAATTTTAGCAGATCAGTTAGATTCGCAAATAAGGGTAAGGAATGAGTATTACGCTAAAATTAAAGTCCTACTCTACATGCCGTATGTAGGTTCTATACTTGCATTAGTAACATCTGTAATCTTGTCTAGTGCAATACTAACTTTAATAACTGCTGGAAAATTCGCATTCACTTATGGTCCATTAGCTTCAGCAACGGTACTAGTTCCTAAAGCAATTTATATGACAGCATTATCATCAGTGTTTAATGCCGTTTTAGCCGGCTTACTAGTAGGGAAATTAGCTAGGGGTAGGGTCGCATCTGGTTATAAGCATGCTATAATACTTACGGTAATAACTATGTTCCTATTATTGATGGTTCTGCTAGTACGCTTCTCTTTCGTGTCTACGCCGACGGCACCGACATTATAAAAGCTTATATAGATAAGAGATGAAAATAATGATAATGAAATTACCGAAATTACAATTATCAAAAAACGGGAAAAGTGAATCAAAGACGGTTACACAAATAGAAGAGTTGGATTTACCATATTCTTTATATCCACTTTTTATTCCAGTTCAGAGTATCGAAGGAGAAGTATATGCACAATATGAAATAGATTTATCATATACAATCCCCGATCAAGTAATTCAAGATTTTCAAGATAATAAAATAGAGTTATCTATAGCAAAACCTAATGTATTTATAACTTATGATGAGGAAAAGGGAATCTACAAATACTATTTAATAGAGCCAATCATGGATATTAATACTTTTAACATTTACTTATTATTGGTCTCTGAAATTGAGAGAAGCCTATTAGAAAACGTTGATTGTATTCCATTAGGCGGAATACTAAATAACTTAAGCAAAAAGAGGACAGACCTTAAAGTCTTCCAAGGTAAGATAGGTGAATTAAATGTAATTTCTACTCCGTTTAAAATTGCACTATACTATCTATTGAGAAATATGTTCGGTTATAACATTCTCACCCCTCTCTTATTTGATACTAATGTTGAGGATATTTCAGTAAGTGGAATTAACTTACCGATTTATGTTTACCACAGGCAATTCGAATATACACCAACAAATATAGTTCTTACTAAGTCTATGAATTTATTTGGTAAAATTATAGATGGAGAACAACTATTAGACGAGTTAGTCTTGAGATTTATTTCTTTGGCTAATAAAACTATTTCAGTTGCAACTCCTATAGCAGACGGTATTTTACCAAAAGGGGATAGGATTGCAGCAACCTTTAGAAGAGAGGTTTCAATGAACGGTTCATCATTCGTGATTAGAAGGTTCAGCGAGAGTCCCATAACCATTCTTGACCTCATAAACTCTAAAGTATTATCCCCAGAGGTCGCTGCGTACTTATGGTACGCAATAGACATGAAAATGTCTTTCATGGTAATAGGAGTAACAGGTGCTGGTAAGACTACAGTACTTAACGCTATACTAAACCTGGTGAAGGAATCTATGAAGGTAGTCTCAATAGAGGATATTCCAGAGTTAAGATTAGCTCAAGATAACTGGGTTCAGTTATACGCTAGGCCAGCATATGGAGGACTAGGGAAAGAGATATCTTTAATGGACTTACTAAAGTTGTCATTAAGATATAGACCGGATATAACAGTAGTCGGAGAGATAAGAGGTGAAGAAGCTTACGTATTATTCCAGGCAATATCTACTGGTCACGGTGGTGCAACTACTTTCCACGCATACGATAGCGAGAGTGCCGTTAAAAGGCTAATGAATGAGCCTTTGAACATTCCCTCCATGTGGATTCCGATGATGAACATAATTATAACGGTCAGACGTTTACCGTTATATGTAGGTGATAAGATCGTACTGAGGAGAAGGGCTGTAGCAATAGATGAGATAGTCTCTTATAATGATCTGAGGAGGAGTGTTAGATGGGATCCGAATACAGATTCTCACGTATTAGATTATGGTTCAATGGTAGTTTTAAGGACTAGAGTCGAGGAGGCTGGTAAAAACTTCGACGATGTAAAGGCAGAATTAGAAAGAAGAGCTACATACTTAAAATTATTAGCTTCAACTAGACAAATCGTGCAGAATAAAGAAAGTTATAAGTTGCTTAAGAAGTATATAATTAAGTATAGTTTAAGGCCAGAAGAAGCGATGAGAGAAGTTCAAGCAATGGCTGGAACTAAGCAAGTTGTTCAGTAATACTAAAAATTACTAATATAACCGTAATAAACCAGTAACCAAACACTGAATCAAAAAAGGCTATACTTAATAAGATAACTTGAATAAAGCCGCTAAACGTAGGTTTACTCTTATCATCATCTTGCTTAACAAGAGTTTTAGGTGTCACTTTCCAACTAAACGGTATTCTGAATAAACCTTTCAAATAACCTATAAGTGATGCATTGATTATTGTTATGATAATTTTAACATCTATCTCTTTTTGTTTTGTTTCAAAAGAGTAAATAAGTAAAGACAAGATATAAGGCAATAAAATAACTAATAGTAAAAACTGATTTATTTTTAGTAAAGGAAATGTAATTGCTGAAAGCAATACTATTGCTATGAGAGAAGGATAAAGTCCCCATTGTTGTGCGTACATAAAACCTTCTATTCCTTTTAAGCTTTTAAATAGTTTTAGGGACTCGAAAAGGAGTTGCGAAGAGCCGTAAGACCATCTTTCTATTTGCCTAAATAAATCACCTAGGGTATACGGTGCTTTAACGTAAATTACAAGGTCGTTATAATATACTACTTTTACCCCAGATAAAAATAATCTAATACCTAACTCTAAATCTTCGGTAATGCTCCTAACTTTCCATCCACCTATTCTAATTAGTTCCTCTCTACGAATTGAGAAGGCTGAACCATTAGGGAAAATTGGAAAACCTAATCTTGCTCTTACTAGAAACAGTGACGTCATAACCTTTTCAGTGAATTCTGCGTAATATTTTTGTATACTAGTCTGTATATCATATATCCTTAACCTAAAAGATGCAGCTGTATAATCCCTTTTGGATAATCTTAATAAAAAATCCTTACCTATTCTAGCATCAGCATCGAGAAATAGCAAATAATCACCTGTTGATAATTTCAAAGCGTAGTTTAGTGCTCCGGCTTTACCCCCTATCGGGTTTTCTCGTCGCAAAATTCTAAAATTATTTGGTAAAAATATTTTTTTGAAGAGTTCATTAAATTTCTCTTCACTATCATCAGATACTATTATAACTTCATAATTATCATAATTTAAATTTCTCAGATTCTCTATTAGGTTCACGATTGTCTCTCTGTCCTCGTTTTTTATCGCAACTATTATGGAATATTTTCTCTTTATAGTTTCTTTATCTTCTTCCTCGACTCCACTTATTTTCTGTGATAAGTACATATAATAAGCCTGGAGTATGTTCCACGTTATTGATGGAAGCAATAATAAGGTTAGGATAGTTATAATAACAAAAAAATCAAAGTTCATTTACCTTGTGCCCTTTTAATTGCTGCATTTATTCTATTCTTTGCCTCGGCTACTCCTCCCCATCCAGACACTTTTACCCATTTTCCAGGCTCTAACTCTTTATAGTGCTCGAAGAAATGCATTATCTTATTTTTCACAGCCTCTGGCAGATCGATTATGTCTTTGATATTTGAGAATGAAGGATCAATTTTATCTTTAGGAACTGCTATGATCTTTGCGTCCTCACCCTCTTCATCCCTCATATATAATATTCCCACTGGTCTAGCCTCTATTACAGTTCCAGGAAAAACTGGGTAATTAGTTATAACTAAAACGTCTAACGGATCCCCATCATCCTCTAAAGTCCCCGGTATAAAGCCATAGTTGAAGGGGTATACCATCGAGGTGTAAAGTACTCTATCAACTTTTACAACTTCTTCCTCCTCGTCATATTCGTATTTTATATTAGAACCCATAGGTATCTCTACTAAGACGTTTACGGTATCTGGTGCGTTCTTACCCGGACCGGTTTTCATTTCATTAGTAAAAAACGGTTAGTGAAATAAATCATTTATTATAAAGTCTATCGTGTCAATAATTTTACTAAACGGGAACTCCCTTTTTAACTTTTCAATTTCCGTCGTATATGTTTTGATTATTTCTTCAACCCTAAACCCCATTTTTAAATACCTCTTAGCCTGGAGGTAAGTTGATAACATCTCACTAAATTTAGCCACTCTACCTTCTATGCTATTTCCATCTTTATACTCTCTGAATAGCTCAATTCCTAATCCTAATTCTTTTATTGCCTCTTCCTCAAGGTCTTCCTTGTTCTGAAGTCTTTGTGTAGTCCATTTTGGCAAATCTCCTAATAAGCTTTCCCCTATATCGTGGAATATTGCAATGGTAACTGCTTTATATGGATCTATTTTTACACCCGTCTCAGAAAGTTTTATTGATAAAAAGTATGCTAAAATCCCGGCTTCCCAACTATGCTGTGCTACTGTTTCTCCAATTGCTGGTGGCACTCCTCTCTGCATCCAACCAGTTCTTACTAAATTTTTTCCTCCTTCAAGTATTCTCTCTAAATCCATAATTAGAGGTTTGATGTCAAATATTTTAAGACATCTATTAACTCGTCAATATCTGAAGTCCAAATCCTTATCATAGCTTCCTTTCCTTTAACACCCTCATCATAAATGACATTTGGGATTTTACCGTAATTTTCGTAAACGAAAGAGGCTAGCCAATGCATACTTTTCCCCTCTATATAACTTTGTGGTTCTAATTCTCTATTTACTTCTATACATTCATAACCTATCTCAGAAAGTAATTTGATTATCCTCTTGTCATACCTAATATTCATCAAATTCTTGGCTCTTTTTTCATAGCTTTGGATAGCAAATAATAGTCTTGCGGTATGAGTTGGCTTTCCAAAAACGGCCGGTAATCCAACTTTTACTTTGTTATCCCAATTTCTGGTTATTCTATCTCTAAAGACTGCTATATCCTCAAGGCCTTCTACGTAATTCGGGTTTATAGAATTCGCCAAATTAGATTGTACTTCTGGGATTAGTTTATACATATTCTCTAACCTCTCCACCTCCTCAGCAAATCTTCTCATTTCTTCTAAAACCTCAAATTTTTCACTTTTCTTTATTAATGAATGTACTGGATCAATGGGTCCTATACCTTTACCAATATCTAATCCGTGAATTATTGATTCGTTTAAAATTTCCCTAGCCTTTCTGAACGCAGAAAGGATTGAATTTCCTTTAGCTAATTCTGCTGATATTACTGTGGCAAACACACTTCCAGTGCCGTGAGTATTTTTATTCTTAACTCTTCTAAATCCTATCAAATAGTAACTCTCCTTATTACTATCATAAAGTACGTCTGTGCTGAATTCTCCCTCTATGTGGCCTCCCTTAACTATTACATAAGGTATTCCGAATTTATCACTTATTAATTTAGCAGCATTTTTAGCGTCTTCTAAGTTTGATATTCTCGTCTCTGAGAGATATGATGCCTCAACGGCATTAGGGGTTAGGACTGTGGACATTGGTAAAATGAGCCTCTTATAGTCCTCAATATCGTTTATTAACGGGGTTCCGTCTTTAGCAAAAAGTACCGGGTCTACAATTACTGTAAATCCCTTAATGTAGTCCCTCACGACTTCAAATTGATCTTTATTATACATCATTCCTATCTTTACATTCTTTATATCAAAATCTTCGAAGAGGGTTTCAAGCTCTTTTCTTAAAAAATCTTTTGGAACTGGGAGAATTGCCTTTACTCCTTGAGTTGATTGTGCAGTTATTGCTGTAACGGCAGTTAGGCCATGAACCCCTAGTATTTCATAAACTTTTATATCAGTCTCACTCCCGGCACCATTTCCAGTGTCTAGTCCAGCAATACTAAGTGCTACTGGTTTTTTCATTTCTTTTCACCCTAGTATTTCCAGCTACGACCCAATATTCTCCGTCATCCCTCACTTCTAATTTCCATATTCCTGTCGTATGTTTGACCAGTTCTACAGCCTCTTCAACAGCCCTTATAGTATCTTTCCTCCCTCTCCCTAAAGCCATAACCAGAAATACGTCTTCTCCAGGCTTTAAATCATCTATTACATGGATAATTTTCACTTTCACTAAGTCTTTGTATTTTTTCATTAATTCCTCTTGTATCTCTTGAAGCCTTTTCTTAGTGTAATCTTCATAAGCCTGATATTTAAGCTCGTAAACTTTATGGCCTTCAACTACTCCTTTTACTATTCCTAAGTATATTACCATTGATCCTACTTCGTTTCCTGCCTCTTCCCTGAATTTTTTGATCTCTTCTAGCAAATTAAATCTAGAATTAACTCTTAACTCTCCCCCGGCTGGAGGCGGTAATAGGGCGATTTCATCGCCTTCATTTATATTTTTTATACCACTTCTACCATTAACCAAAATATTAACCTTAATACTTCCTAGTCCCTCTTTGATTACTCTTCCTAACTCTTTTCCGTAAATATGCTCGAGTTGTGAAATTAAACATTCTATGTCTTTGCACTCAGTTTCTATTATTTCTGAATCCTTACCAGTAAAGTCTTGTAAAAACGCGAAATATCTAATTTTTACTTTCAATTTCCTCTATCCTCCTCATTTGTAGTAATTTTTATTATGGATGATGACTTTTTAAATTACCTACTTAGCTCGGATAACGGTAAATATAAGAGAAGTAATGAGGATATCATTCTACGAAAATTAAATGAAATAGAGAGTATTTTAATGAAGATTAGTAGAAGAATCGATACTAATGGAGAGGGTAATAAAAGTAAGATTGATGTATTATACCAGATAATAGATAAAGGATACGTAATACTTTCAACGCTCGATTTAAACCCCTCATCTCATCCATCCCTTTTCATAATAGAATTAGACGGCAAATTTCTAGTTACATTTAAGGATACGATAGAACTTTTACAGTGTCTTGCAGAGAAATATAAGGATCAAATCGAAGAAAAAATACCTAAAAGACTTCTCCCGTTATTCTTATTTCTGAAAAGGAATGGGTTAGTTTATTACGATCACGAGAGTAAAACATATAAGTTGGTTAAGTAGAATACACTATTTCTCTTAGCACTCTTTCAATTACTCTATCACTCACAGACTTCCTTAATATTTCCTTTAGGGCTTTCTTCATCTCATCCGATTTTGCCAAGTCCATCGCTGTATATTCTAACCTCGGTGACGAAGTAATTCTTTTTTGTACATCTTCTAATAGCGTATCATAATTCTGGCTCCTTATATAATCAACAATCAGAGAAATTTTAGAGCTTAAAGTCGATATATCTGAAAGTATCGAATTTATATACTTTATTATCGTCTCTTTTTTATCAAAATTCATAATTTCTTTTTTAAATTCTTGTACAAAGTACTTAGTCACTATAGGGAATGAAACTGTTACAAAATATGCCTCTCCTCCTAAATTCCACAATCCCACCTTTTCAGCTATTTCATCAGTAGAATTTAACAGAGCGTTCTTGATTGCATTAATAGACATATCGAGAATTGCCTTTTCCGCTTCAGCAAAACTTATCGCTGTCTCTTCTTTAATTTCTTGTGTTAAAATCTCTGATTTATAGAATTTAGCATAAACTGATATTGTGCCAAATTTCCATGTGGAGAACGGACAAATTGTCAGTACTTGCTTTTTCACGTAAGGATAAGGGTATCCTTGATATGTTGTAAATGTAAGTCCGGCACATTCGTCATCATCCCCTTTTATTCCCAGCTTTTTAGCCCAACACCCCGCATGAACTTTTTCCTTAATGTCTTTTTTAAGGACTTCATAAGCTAAAATTCCCTTATCCCCAGAAAACTTATTATAAACGTAAAGCCCTTCTGGGCATAAGAAGTAAATACCAATTGCACCACTGTTCTTCTTTTCAGTTAAAATTTCATTGACTTTATTTTTTGTGCTTTCCCAATCACCTGCTATAAAATCATCAAAGCCGCAACATTTCTCAGTTACTAGTCTGATTTTAGGAGAGAATTCTGGGGGTAAATTATTTCCGTTATCCAATAGATATTGTAAGAATCCCATCAATCCGATTGGGTCATACTTAGCTGAGCACCCCACAAATAAGAGGAATAACGGTCTATTTCTATATTTTTCATTTAATTTATTTACAAGATTAGTAATATCTGAAGGGATATTAGTAATGTCGATCTGAGGTTTCTTAACAGTCTTTATTAAATTCACTCCTTCAGTTGTTAACTCACCTATAGGAATATTGACTGGACATACCTCCTCGTCTTTAGCACAACCAAAACAAGGTTCGAACTCGGTTTCCTCAAATATTAATCGACCTATCTTGCCCAATGGGGAGTAAACTGGGTTCTTGGTTATCTTGTATGCAGTACACGTTGTTAAACATAAACCACAATTTATACACTTTAAGGCATCTACATAAACTTTCTGAATCTTTACGTACTGTTTAGGCAATTTTAATTTCTTACTAACTTCCTTTAATATGGCTAAATGTAAACTGCTATACTCGTTGAGAGAGGGAAAGGGCATAATTTCTTTATTCTTAAGTAGAAAATCAGATAATTTTTCTAAATCTTCAAACTTTATATTACCGAGACTTACATAAAATTTTGACGGCGAGTTGAAATTTATAATATACGTTAGATATTCCTCAAAATAATTAAGTGAATTTACTTTACTTTTTGAAGTTGGAGGATATCTTAAAATCACTGGTATATAGTCGCGTTTAAAGGATCTGATTACAACGTTATGCAACTCGTTTAATACTGCATAAGTATCCTCACTAGCACCTTTAGAGTCCAAGAATTTAGCATAATAAGTAGGGACATAATACTTCTCTTTACCATCAATTATTATACCACTCCACGCAAATTCAACCTCCTTATCTACCTCTATGACTTCTGAGTATTTCGCGGTTAAGATTTCAGCCACTGAATTATTTTCGAGCTTGTAAACCTCCTTATATTTTCCTTTAACAAAGCCGAATTTATAGCTCCCAAAGCCTGACCCATTAGTTGCTATAAACCCTCCAACGGTACCTTGCAAATAAATAGGTGTTAAAACCGGTACAAGACCTAAAGGTTTCAGCTCGTTAATTAACTCATTAAAAGTTAAGCCTGGTGCAACTTTAAAGGCTTTATAAACTGAATTTGAGATTCCCCCACTCTCGTCAATCCTCTTCCCATTTCGGTAGACCCAAAATCATATTAGAAAAAATATTTCTGATAGGATAATATTGAATTTATAAAAGATAAAGAAATTTATAAGAGTGTAAAGAATTGGAGAAAGCGTTTAAGGTGAGGGAGATAGAGTATTACCACGGGAGATGGGAATATGGTAACACCCGGTCTCCCTCACCAAGATAATATTCAACAAATAGGATATAAATTACTTTCCATGTTGAACTTTAAGGGAAAGAAAGGAGAAGAGGTAGCAAAAACTCTCATCTCCGCGTGTTTGTGGAACGATTCAGTAGAGAACAAGTCCAGAGCGTATGACGTATCCCCACAGACCGTGAGGAACTACGTAGAGAAACAAGGGATGGAAGTAATTGAAAAACTATTGGAAAATGCTAGGAAAATATCCTTAGAAGTACTGAAGGGGGTAAAAGAGATAGACCTCTCGATTGACTGGACAACAAAGACGTGGTATGGGAAACCAGTGAAAGGGCTCGGAAGCTCTGAAAAAGGAAACTCGTGGAACTACGCAACTGCAACAACCAAGTTTAATGGGAAAGTACTTTTACTTGCCTTTATTCCGCAAGTGAACGGTATGACTAAGGAAGAGATAGTGAAGGCCCTCGTGGAGCAAGTTGTTGCAATGGGGTTCAGGATAAGGTTGATAACTCTTGATGCTGGTTTCTACACAATAGATGTGCTCAACTTCATTTCACAGTTTAAGTACATAATTGCTGTCCCGGTTGGGGATGTTAAGGTTTATGAGGAGTTTGACGGGGATTACAAGACTAATAGTAAGAGGCATAGGAGGGATGAGCAAGTTAAGTTCAGGCTTCTCGTGTACAGTAAGGAGAAGGTTAGGAGAAAGAAGAAGAGGCTTGTTTATTTTGCTAGGGGTACTAATCTAGATCTGCCCAAGAGGGAAGTGTTGGATTTGTATAATAAGGTAAGGGGTCCCATAGAGACCTCTTATAGGAACATTAAGGCTTTTCTTCCATTTACTAGTTCTACTAAGTTTGTTTTCCGCACGTTGATCTTCGTTCTTGCCCTTGTACTCTACTCCTTATATACCGTATTCAAGGGGGAGGTGGGGAGAGAGGAGTTTAGATTATTATTAATTCTTTTATTTCCTGATTTATTCAATCCAGAGAATTTTACATTTAATGTAATTGAAACACTTATTTACACTATAGATTTATTTTTAAGGAGGTGATTTTGGGTCTACCGATTTGGAAGGGTTTGAGGAGAAGGAATAAGCTTGGCATTAGGGTATTGTATTAATTCTCCATTCATAGAAGTAGCCCTACCTATGTATATCTCTCTTTGGTTTTTATCTAAATATTTTTCGATTTTTTTAATTTCAATGGTTGTTAAAGCTCTACTGAAAATTGAGGCATCAGTAATAACCATTCCGCTTATAATTTTAGGAAGAGTCAAATATATTATTTTGCCAAAAATGAGTAATGGAAGTAGAGGTAGAAGTTCCGCTAAGCATATCCGGTATTTGGTATCCAATATATACCGATAATCCTCTTACAACCGGGTCAATAGGGTTAGGATTAGCGTTAGAACCTAAGATATTGCTCAATGGAAAGATAAGTGAAAAACCTACTATAATTTTTAACAATGAAGAGATAAATTTACCGAACTTGTTAATACTGAGAAGATTAGGTAGCTTAAAGATAGAAGTTGTTTCAGAAGTTCCATTAGGTTTCGGTTATGGAATGAGCGGAGGTATAAGTTTAGGATATGCAATAATAGCTTATGAGTTGGGATTAACTCCATTAAGAGAAGCACTTTATATTGCACATGAAAGTGAAGTAGAAACTAAGAACGGATTAGGGGATGTAATAGTTGAGTATTATGGTGGTGGATTAGTTTATAGAAGTAAGCCCGGTGCACCGGGTATTGGTGAGGTTAAAAGAATCGAGGTTAATTGGGATAAAGAGGTGTGCAGTAAACCTATAGTTAAAGAATCAACATCCACACTCTTACGTAATAACGATAAGGCTCTTGAGTATATTAATTCTTTCTTAAATTCCCCCTCTTTAGAAGCCTTTTTTTATTATGCGAAAAAGTTTACTGAGGAACTAGGGTTTAAATCACCTTACTCTAACTCTTTCAGAAAGAAAGGCTTAATAGTAAAGCTTGGTAATTGTGAAAAAGGATGGATCGTTCACAAGCCAGCAAAAAATGGAATATTGGTTCATTAATCCCAGAAAACCACCCAAGAAGGGAATCCCTTCTAATAAGGGAGAAAATTGTAGAGGCATTAGAGGAGGGCTATCTTGCACCTCAAGGTTTAATAGCTCACGGTAGAGGGGAGTGCTTTGACTATTTAATAGGTGAAAAAACCCAAGAATTCGCAATTAAGGCTATAAGGGCTTCAGCCGCATTACTACTTTTAGCTAACTACCCGGTAATTTCAGTTAATGGCAATATGGCAGCATTAGTACCTAAGGAAATAGTAGAGCTTTCGAAAGAGGTAAATGCAAAAATAGAAGTTAACTTATTTTATAGAAGCTTAGATAGAGAAAAAAAGATAGAAGAAGTATTAAAGAAAGCTGGTGCTGAGGAAGTTTTAGGTGTAGGTGAAGACGCATCAATGACAATCCCAGAATTATTCAGTGAGAGAAGGAGAGTAAGCCCGAGGGGGATTTATATTGCAGATGTTGTATTGTTAGGCCTTGAGGACGGAGATAGGACTGAGGCTTTAGTAAAGATGGGTAAAAAAGTTATAGCCATTGATTTAAATCCTCTCTCCAGAACCTCCCAAACCGCTACAATAACAATAGTTGATAATATCATTAGGGCATTTCCTCTCCTAATAAAAACTGTTAAGGAACTAAAAAATGAAAGTAAGGAAAAGTTAGAAGAAATAGTGAGAAATTATGATAACAAGAAAGCTCTTAAGGAGTCGCTAAGTTTTATATCGAAAAGACTTTACGAACTGTCCTTATAATGTTCTTTTGAAGGGAATTTTAGTTCTCTAACTTCCTTGATATACTCGTTTATGGCTTTCTCGATAATTTCCTTTAAATCAACATAACTTTTTGCGAAATATGGTTTAAAATCAGAAAGACCTAAAACGTCATGAATAACTAATATTTGTCCATCACAATATGGGCCAGAACCAATACAAATTGTAGGAACTTGAACACTCTCGGTAATTCTCTTGGCCACATGAGAGTATGTATTTTCTACAACCATAGAGAACACTCCAGCATCTTCTAATGCTTTAGCATCTCTTAATAGTTGCTCCTCCTCATTACCTTTCCCTATAGTCCTATATCCTCCGAGTCTGAGAAACCTTTGCGGTGTTAAGCCTATATGTCCCATTACCGGTACACCAGCTCTGACGATGGCCTTTATTACATCTGCCATCTCTTCTCCTCCTTCTAATTTCACGGCATCAGCGCCGTGTCTTGCGAATTCTCCAGCGTTTCTTACAGCATCAGTTATTGATGTTTCATAGGATAAGAAAGGCATATCTGCAACAATTAGCTGTTTAGGTTTTGCTCTGACTACAGCATCTAAGTGAATTAACATTTCCTCCATTCCGACTTTTAGAGTGTTCTCCATCCCTAAAACTACCATTGCTAATGAATCTCCTACAAGGATCCCGTCTAGATCGGTCTTAGCTATTATCTTCGCTGTAGGATAATCGTATGCTGTCAGCATAGTTATCTTCTCTTTTCCCTTCTTCTTCACAAACTTTCTCACTGTCATTTTTTCCTCCATATATCCTCTTCCCAATACTGTAAGCCATAACTAATAATCTCTTTGCATGGATAGCTATAGACTGTGTTTCCTCGTACTGTGAAGCTTCCTCGTAAATCTCTGTAAGTTGCGAAATCTCGTTAAAGACTAAATTCCTAAAAGTCTTTTTATCCATCTCAGTAAGTACACTTTTCCTCATCAAGAAGCTGAGTTTCTTTTCTAGACTCTTTGGGTCAAGGGAATAAAATTTAAGAAAAACGAGCTTAATTTTGGGGTCTTCGATTTCATCGTGATCTAATGCCTCCTCTACTTGTTCTTTATCAATGAACTTCCACCAATGTTGGTTTGTGCTCTTATATGTGGTTTCTATAATACCATAATCCTTTTCAAGGCTCCTAAGAAGCATTTTTGGATCAAAACCGTAACCCTTCTCCTCAAGTTTTTCTTTCACACTCTTATAACTGAAGTCGCCAAGTTCTGTGTTCTCGTTTTCCTCACTTGCCTCTAGTAAAGTTTTAAGTAATACCTTCCCCTTGTCACCAAACTTTAGCAAGAATTCAGTAGTTCTGTCCTTAACACTGCCATTTACCACAAGTTACATTTGCAAAACCGTTTTATTAAACGTGTTATATTTATTCATGGTATAATGACCGCTCAAATAGCAGTCAGTGTTACTAATCTGGTTAAAAATTTCGGAAATGTTACAATACTTAAAGGTGTTAGCTTCAAAGTCCTTGAGGGGGAAGTATTTGGTTTAATAGGTCCAAACGGTGCAGGTAAAACTACTACTCTGAGGGTTATTGCTGGGATTATAAGGAGCTATAATGGGGAAGTAAAAATCTTTGACTTACCACCACTTAAAGCTAAGGAGTTAGGCTATATTTCCTATATGCCAGAGGATGCCTTTCCTTACGATAGGTTAACTGGGTTAGAAAATTTAGAGTTTTTCGCAGACATTTACGCAAATGGTGATAAAAAGAAAAAAGAGGAATTCGTTGAATTAGGTATTAAGATTGCCAATTTAGGGAATAAAATTTATGAGAAGGCGTCAACGTATAGTAGGGGAATGAAGAGGAGATTAATAATTGCTAGGACTCTAATGGTCAAACCTAAATTAGCGATACTCGATGAACCGACTTCGGCTTTGGACGTTGAATCAGCGGTAAGGGTTAGGGATGTTATAACAAAAATTTCAAGAGAAGTAGGAACCACTATTTTGCTCTCATCTCATAATATGCTCGAGGTGGAATATTTATGTGATAGGATAGCGTTAATAAATGACGGTAAGGTGATAAAAGAGGGTACTCCTAAAGAGATCATTTCAGAAATGGGAGTGCGGAATTTGGAGGAAGCATTTATTAAGATTGTTAATCAAAAGGGTTAAAATTCTCTTAAGGTTTTGTATTAAAAAGCTTTTGAGTATTCACGTGATAACACACTGCTGTGTCTAATATTATTAAATCTAGAAATAAACTACAATGTTTGGAATTGAATTAGGAACAAATATTTAACCGTAATTTTTTAGAATTCATTAATGCTTAGGACATTTTTATGGAAGGAATTAAAGGAGCTAAGAAGGGATAAGAAGCTGTTACTATCCACTATAATCCTCCCCTTTATCCTCTTACCAATTATTGGTGTAATACTTTATGCTTCAGTTTCAGCACAACCTCCAATAATTGCAGTCATTAACGAGAATGCTAATAATTCTCCTTACGTTAATCTAGTCTCAAGTTATATAAGATCTAATGGTGGAATAGTCGAAAATAATACCTCTTCAATTACGCCAGACGTTATAATAGTATTTCCTAATGACTTCTATGAAAATGTGTCTAATATAAGCAGACAAGCTTATGTCGAATTTTATGTTGTAATTTCCTCTAATCAACAAGCGGTAAACTTAGCTAATAATGCTCTTTATCAACTCTTGTTAAACATTTCTAATGCTAGGATACAAGAGCTAGAAAGGGAGGCTAACGTTAATATTTCTGTTTCAGCCATAAGAGATCCGATTTACGTACTATTAGGATATACCACAGTTACGGGTCACGTTACGAGCAGTAAAGCTGGGGAATTAGCGGAGTTAAGTAGAATTGTGGCTTTAATATTATTCCCCAGTACTACACCAATCGTGTTCTACCTATTAGAGGGAATAACGGGTGAAAGAGAGAGGAGAACTTTGGAATCTTTGTTGGCAACACCGTTATCTATAAGATCTTTTATATTCTCAAAGATCATAGTGGCGAGTATATTAGGTGTGTTTTCTTCGTTGGGCGATATAATAGGTACTTTCTTATTTGTAGTTTTATCCTCTTATGCACTTAACGTTACTCTATCTTTAACCTTTTCGTTTATCGGCATGATCGTTTTCGTTTACGTTGCATCAATTTTGTTAACAGCTTCTCTAAGCCTTATATTTTTGTTAATTTTAGGTGGTTCTACTAGAAATATTCAAGTAGTTAACTTCGTTGTCATAAGCTTTGGTATGATAGCCTCATTTGTAGCACTCTTTATAAACCCTGCACAACTAAGATTTCCACTAACTCTAATTTACGGTATTCCTTATGTGCAACTTAGCATTGGGTTAATCTCATATGTATTTGGATCAATACAAGAATCCATATTCTCTATATTGGCAACAGTTATCGTATCTGTCTCCTTAATACTATTATCATCCAGGTTCTTTGATTCTGAGAGACTTCTCTTGAAATAAAAAGTTATATTTTTATTATGCATAGATATATGCATGGCTGAAACAAAAGGAGTAAAAGCGTACGTGTTAATCGTAACATCAGTAGGAAAAGAAATAGATGTAGCAAATGAATTAAAGAAATTAAATGGCGTGGTGGATGCAAACCCAGTTTATGGAGAATACGATGTTGTTGTTGAAATTAAGACTCAGACTCTTGATGAACTAAACAAAGTGATTGCTCAAATCAGAAAGAATAATGCGATCTTAAGGACTGTAACACTGATAGTAATGTAATCAGAACGAGGAATCAGTCATCAGCAATCAGATCGTCCCTGTTACATCATAACAAATAAGGGGACCCACCTACGTTCATTAAGCCCTCGGGACTCGAGGGCATTTCGCGTAGGCCCAAGAATTAACTTTTTTCATTCTTATTTAAAATTTCAACTTCTTCCTCTTCGTCTTCATCCTCTTCTATCTTTCTCATTAATTCTGAAATGATAGCCTCTAATTGTGACATCCTAGCCTCAAGATAAATAACGCTTTCTTCTAATTTTGAGTACTTATCATCGTCGTCCTCGCCTTTTTTACCCCTTGAATTCAAAGAGCCCTCTAAGCCCATTTTTATATAAAACTTGACTAGATCAGTAATTTGCACTCCCATTTCGTCAGCTTTCCTTTTTAGTTCCTCATAAATCCACTCTGGTAATGATAAGTGTATAGTTGGCAATGTGTATTCTCCTCTCAATAAAAATATATGATAGGGGAATATATTAATCTTTATCAAAATATACTCCTCTTGAAATTGTAGTATGGAAATACCGCTCCAGATAATATTTAAACTTAGGTATGGAGAAGATAATAATTGGGTAACAAGATGAGAGTTGTAACATTTAAAGTGGAGGAAGACTTGTTAGAACTATTAGACAGATATGCAATAAGATATGGGTTAAATAGATCAGAAGCAATAAGGAAAGCAATAGAAACCCTAGTGAAGGGGGAGTTAGAGAAAGAAATTGTACCGGTAGCAAAAGTAGAAAAAGTTAAACTCTAAAATAAATAATATTCCCTTTTTCAACACTTTCTTCGTTTATCTCTGCTTTATCTAAAGTCAAAGTTTTTATCCCTTCTTTGTTTGCTAATTGTAAAAACGGGTCTATTGGGTCTAAAGGCATATAATGCCCTTTAACCCAGTAATGCATAGGAAGAATTAGTTTTGGGTTTAACATTTTAATAACCTGTATTGCTTCAGCGGGAGAAATAGTTATTACTCCGCCAACTGGAATCATTAAAACATCTGGATTCTTAATTTCTTCCACTAATCTCTCATTAGGTAAATGTCCTAAATCACCTAGATGAACGTAGACTTTTCCTTTAGGACTTACAATCTTATAAATTGCAGTCTCACCTCTTCTTTTGCCGTTCTCTTTATCGTGATAAGCCTTAAACCCTTGTATTTCGTAACCTTTATAGTTAAGCTCACCATAATACTTTATCTTCACAACTTCATGGGGAATTATTTCATAAGCGTTATGATCATAATGGTTATGAGTTATAAGTACTAAGGGTGCAGAAGCTTCTGGCCTAGGTAAACCTATACTTCCCCCATCATGCGGGTCAACTAATATTAGATTATCTAGAAGAAAAGAGGAATGTAATAAAAATTTTATCATGCATTTATCTTTTTAGTAGATATTTTAATAGCTATCGCTTTTGCATCATCAACAGTTACCTTATGCCCGCTCTCGGCTAGTTTCTTAATTTCTTTCAAAACTTCTCTTAATTCCTCATCAGACAGTTCAATTCCTTGCTCACTTAACAGTTTCCTTAGTCCGTGAATTCCGCTATGTTTTCCTAAAGCTATCCTTCTGAAATTACCTACCTCTTCCGGTGATATGGGTTCATAAGTCAGTGGATTTTCAATAACACCATGTACGTGAATTCCGGATTCGTGTCCAAATGCGTTTTCTCCTACTATAGCCTTAAAGTAAGGTACCGGCACACCGGTAAGCTCTGCTACTAGTCTACTCGTCTCATAAAGTAAATAGGTCTTAACATTAACTTCGTAACCTAGCAACTTCTTTAAAGCCATAACAACTTCTTCTAATGAAGCATTACCAGCTCTCTCACCTATCCCGTTTACTGTCACATGAACTTGTCTTGCACCAGCCATAACACCGGCAATTGAGTTTGCTGTGGCCAAACCGAAGTCGTTATGACAATGAACGCTTACAATTTTTCCCTCTGTGACTTTAACAACCTTGCTTATTAGATCATAAAACTTAAAGGGATGCATGACACCAACAGTATCGGGTATATTTATTCTATCAGCTCCAGCCTCTACTGCGGTTTTAACAGCCTTTAACAAGAACTCCTCATCAGTTCTAGTTGCGTCCTCTGGCGAATATTCAACTATTAACCCATGGTCTTTTGCATATCTCACAGATTCATAAATTCTCTCTAATACTTCCTCTCTAGTCATCTTTAACTTATATTTTAAATGTATATCTGAAGTTGCAATGAAAACGTGTATACTTGATAAACCAGTGTCTATTGTCCTATCGATATCTTGCTTATTAGCTCTAGATAAACCGATAACTTCTACCTGATCCCCTACCTCCTCAAGAATTTTCTTTGTTGCTATGAACTCTCCTTCAGATGCTGCTGGGAATCCAGCTTCAATTACGTCCACTCCTAATCTAGCGAGTTGTCTAGCAATTTTAACCTTTTGTTCTACGGTTAAATCTATACCGGGTGCTTGTTCTCCATCCCTTAATGTTGTATCAAATATTCTAACTTTTTTGGAATTAACCGAGAATTGACATCCCAAAAGTGTCTTAGCTTTTACATTTAAAAACTTTTGCTTAATACTAAATTAATTATATACTTAGCTATTTGTAATTTATTTTTCTTTTTCCAATCCGCATATGAATTCTGTTTATAATAAGGTTTCGAGTATTTGCCTACTATTCCAGAGTCGAAATCCATTCCTTCTAGGGTTATTTTATCGGCATTAAAATACTTTGCAAGCACTACTCCCCTATCACCGTCTGTGAATCCGCCGAAAAGCTTCAATTTTCCGAAAGGCATTACCTGACAAGTCCCTATAATCCTCCTCATCTCCTTTACTTTAGGGAGTAGGTGAATATTGTCACCATGTGCTAATACTACATAAATTGAGTTTTTAGGAAATCTTGTAATACCGTCTAAATCCGTAACTATTATATCTGGTTCTATCCCTATCTGAACCAGATAATTAGTAGCCCCATCAGCGGAAATGATTGTGTCGGCGTCAATTTCCTTAACGTTTTCTAAATTGGGACCAGCACCAACTACTGCAATTCTCTTGTTTTCAATAGATTTCCTTAATTCCTCAACTAAGTCCTCCTCTTGGTTTATAAGGCCATTTAAGGTTAATGCTGATATATAGTCTTCTCTCTCGTTAAAACCGAAGATTCTTCTAATGATCGAATAGAAATTTAACCAGAAGAAAGGATCTTGAAGTATATTACCTCACTTCCCCCTTCATATTCCTTTTTTACAATTTCTATCCTATATCTTTTTATAATTTCATTATAATAAGGATTTGAAGTTGAAATTGCAAAAATTAAATTCTTTCTTTGTTTTAAATACTCTAATGCTTCAATTATATCATAACCGCAAGTGTCGTTATTGAGATTAATTATGAAACTCATCAAATACTTCATTTGCGAGTTCAAATAAATTTTCAACCTTTTGTACTAAACCCTTAACTTCATAATTCCGTGCAATTACTGAACCAGATTTTAGTGAAGATTCATCAAGAAACAATAAAGGATATAGTTTTTGCTCATATAGCTGGAGTTCACGTATAAGCTTTACCCCCTTTTCGCTCGCCTTAAGGACTATTAGGTTAAGCATTTGAGCCTCGTGATCTTCCAGTGTGTAAAATCCGTAAAGTGAGAGTAAGGCTCTACTAATGTTTTGTATAACGTCATAACAATGTCTTATCGATCCGGTTAGGTCTCCTTCTTCATAAGCTTGTTTGGCCTCCTTTAGATATCTAAAGGCTTTAGTTAAATACTCTGATGCTAAAGAACTATTATTCATAATTCTTCCACATCTCCTTTATCTATTTCTGCGAATTTATACACTTTTCCAACTTTTAAGAAATTAACCTTTTCTAGTTCTATTTTATTATAAAGTACTTTCCCGGTGTTAAGTATATAATTCACAAAGGGTATATGAAATTCTAGTTCAGTGGGGTCAATTACTAGAAAATATAACAAAGGTCTATGACCTCTCTTTTTAACGTACTCGAAAAACACTTCTTCCCTCTCAACCTTTTTGTAAAAATACTCACCTATTTCTTGCCTAGCTAAGAAAGAGATTCTTCTTGTATTATCAAGGATTATTAAGAGAAAAACGGGCAATTCGTCATTTTCCCTTTCTATTCCTTCCCCACCAATTATAATCCCTTTCAATATATCTCCGTAATGGTCTATCAGTCTAATTGAAATATCCTCTATTATACCCAACAGCTCCCTCATGTTTATTACTTACAAGACATAGTGTATTGTATGGTAAATAATATAATTACCGAGTATTTGAGTAATCCGCCTAAAGAGAGGATTAAAATACTTGATATCGATATACCTTGTAGTAGTAATTGTCTTAAAAATACTAAATTTTCCGAACTATTGAGCTTTGATTTTTTCAAGGAACAAATCGAAGTTGTAGATTCTCTAAAGTCGTTAATTGAAGATAGAGTAGATACCTTATTAAGGGAGTTAGAGGATAGGTGTGGTGAAATTAACGTACTAATTAATTTTCCCCTTTTAGCATATTCCTTTTTCAAGTTGGTTGAATTCGGCGGTGATTACGTGATTTCTATAGACTCGTTAAATTATGAGGATAAGGTTGTAGCTAAAGGGGATTTCTCCTCAATTATGAAATTATATAAAAGGTTAGAGGAGCTGAGGAAAGATGAGAACATTATAGGTCTTTGTAATGAAATAAAATATTTAAGTGAGTCCTTATGGGTTCACTTAGATAAAAACATCAGGAGGGCTTTAAATGAAATTATTAATAGGAGTTGATGGAATATCTTTTGATTCAGCTCATTATACTCTTTCCTCTAAAGGAAACGAACAACTACACGGTCACTCTTATAAGGTCAGTGTTGAAATAGAGGGGAATAAAATAGACCCGACAACAGGTTTTTTATTGGACTTTGGGATTTTAAGGAAAGTAGTTGTAGAAGTAGTTAAAGAGTGGGATCACAAATTAATAGTACCACAAAAGGATTTATCTAAGATTAAGATAGAGGCGCCTTTTAAATTAGAACTGAAAGTAATTGAGAGTGAGTTCCCGACAGTAGAAAATATAGGGTTAGAAATTGCTAAGGAGATATATCATAAATTGGGTGGGAAGTTTAGAGTGATATTGAAAATTTATGAGGGAGAGGGAAATTATGCAATTATTTACTATCCAGACTAGTAAATTATAACCCTAACACCGATATTATCAATGAACTTTGAATTAGCCCCAACGCTTGTTTTAGTTATGCATACCCCATCATCCTCGTTTTTAAAATAGAAGCAATCGTACGGATTATTTAAGAATTCTTCAACATTAAATAATTTCTTCCCCTTATTAAATGTTAAATAACCATAAACCGGTAAGTTTTCTATAAACCCTTTCTTACTGAGAGTCACACCACCGAAAATCAAAGAGAAGCATTCAGCCTTAGGTATGTTATCGCATGCATAGTTTAAATCCAAACTCTCCTTTAATCTCTCAATAAATTTTGAGGAAGTAATTATTGGTGGGATTACGCTAAAGTAAACCTCCACACCATCAATCGTCTCCCTCATTATTATTGATGGAGTCGTCACCCTTATCATATTTAAATAACGGTTTATCTTGCACATAATTCTTATTTAACTTTAACGCAATTTCAGCTTTAGCCAACTCATATCCTATATATATCGCATGTTCAGGGTTTATGTTAGTCCTCTGCACTAATTTTCTCCCGATGGTTAACCCGTCATCACCTATTATGGTAAATCTTTCCTTACCGTACCAAGTCAAGTAAATCCATTTGTCGTCTTTAGTAATCTTAACAAAGCCGTTATCCATCATTTTAGGTTCTTCGTGCCCCTTAACCACCTCTGGGTTTATAATATCGATGGGGTTTTCTTGGTACTTCTTTTTATCCTTTAGAATCAGTAAGTCTACTCCTATATTTTTAGGTAGTTTTTTCTGGGTTAGACTAATACTAACCATTTGAGTAGCCTTCTTTACTTCAAATACTGACCCAACAGTCTTGCCGTTCTCCATGGTAAGTAAATTACCTATTCCTAATTCACCAGCAATGGAGGTAAGAAGGGCATTAATTCCAACACTATCAGCATCTATCAGTTCCGTGACGTTAAGGATCCCCATTAGCATAGGTTCGCTTACATTTTCCCTAACCTTTTTATAGTCAATTATGCTGTCCACTACTCCTAATAATGGTGGTGAGAGAATAGGGTCTAGAATTAACTTTTCGAAGCCTATCTTCTTAGCCCTCTCATAAATTTTTAGCGTTAAATCAGCCTTGTTCTCCACAGATAAGGGGGCTATTACAAATGCTGACAAATTCTTTATAGATTCTAATTTCTCTAAGTTCTCTTCATTCAGATTAAACACAAACGATGCACCAGCTTTTACTCCTTCAATTAATTCTTCCGTTGACGCTGAGTCAATACCTACTGGAAGTATGTCCCTCAATTTACTCACCTTCTTTCTAACTTCATCAACATCAAAATGCCCATTAGGGAAGCCTATTACTGCAACGTCTATATACTTCTTTTTTTCTAGTACTTCTTCCATTAATTCCTCTAAGGACTTAGATCCGTCAAGCTCTAAGAAAATTCTGAAAGGTGGAGGTCTTATGGGTATTTTTATGCCATCAACTTCGAACTTATATTCTCCATTTTCCTCGATTTTGGCTAAGGTATTTTTAATGTCTCTGAACTTTTCCCTTTTTATAACCTTATCAGCAGGGTAGAGAGTGGAAAACTCAATCCCTTTCTCTAATAGCTCAATCATAATGGGCAAGTCTTGTATATCTTCAGTACCCTTTATAGTCCTTATTTTAGCTATTTCTTCAATCTTTCTAGCGTCGCCAGCTACTAACCCTGGAAGGATTATGTAATCATAGTCATCGAGTTTTTTACCTTTCAAATTCTCGGCAATATAATCTACAGTCATTAAAGATGCTATAGGGTAGTTAAGGACCAATACATCAGCCTTGATTTTCAAAGTTGACGCTATTTCTTTTACAATGTTTGATGCTAATTTCCCCGTTACTAGTAGTACTTTCATCAAATATACTTTACATTTTTATTAGGATATAAATGAGAGTTCAGAAAGTCTTATAATAAGTATTATCACTAAATTTACTTATGAGCTTAATACCTAAGTCATTTGATGTTAAACCGGGAGATAAGTTCGACGTTATAATAGTTGGATTGGGGCCAGCAGCTTATAGTTCTGCACTATATTCAGCTAGGTTTATGTTAAAGACTTTAGTAATCGGCGAAACACCTGGGGGGCAATTAAGTGAAGCGGGAGAAGTGGATGATTACCTTGGTTTAATAGGTATCCAGGCACAGGATATGATAAAATTATTCAATAAACACATAGAAAAATATAATGTTCCAGCGATTTTAGATACAGTTGAGAAGATAGAAAAGGTAGGGGATGAATTTATAGTCAAGACAAAAAGGAAGGGCGAGTATAAGGCCAGTGCTATAATTTTAGCCATAGGAGTTAAAAGGAGAAAATTAAACGTGCCCGGTGAGGCTGAATTTACTGGAAGGGGGGTTTCTTACTGTTCAGTTTGTGATGCCCCATTATTTAGAAATAGGGTTGTCGCAGTAGTAGGCGGAGGAGATTCCGCTCTTGAGGGTGCGGAAATCCTTTCAAGATACGCAACTAAAGTATATCTAATTCATAGGAGGGATGAATTTAAAGCTCAACCTATTTATGTCGAAAACGTAAAGCAAAAACCTAATGTAGAATTTATTCTAAACAGCGTTGTAAAGGAGATTAAGGGGGATAAAATAGTGAGATCGGTAATTGTGCATAATCTAAAAACTGGTGAAGACAAAGAAATTCCGGTTAACGGTGTGTTTGTTGAAATAGGTTTTGAACCCCCGACAGATTTCGCAAGGAATAACGGAATAGAAACTGACGAGCACGGTTATATTAAGGTAGACGAGTGGATGAGGACTAATATTGAAGGAGTTTTTGCAGCAGGTGATTGTACTGGTATGTGGTTAGGGTTCAGACAAGTAATAACTTCAGCAGCTCAAGGCGCGGTAGCGGCTCATAGCGCATTCACATATTTAAACCAGAAAAAGAGGAAAAAGTGAGATGAAAAGAGAAGAAATTGAGAAAATTGCTAGTGCAGTAGCTAAGTTCTTGTATGAGCATAGAGAGGATGAGGGAATAAATAAAGTAATAGGTTTTCACGGTAACGATACCACCAGGGTTATAGATAAAAAGTCAGAGGAATACATCTTTAGTCTTCTTAAGTCCACGGGATATAAATTCCTTTTAGTATCAGAAGAATCTGGTACTGTTTTATCAGATTCGAATTATGATTATATTGCAATTATCGATCCGCTAGATGGGAGTACTAACTATATTTCTGGAATCCCGTGGTCTTCAGTATCAATTGCAATTTATAAAAAAGGAGAGGAGGATTTATTAAATTCTATAACGGGTGCAGTTGCTAACATTTTTACTTCTCAAATTTACTCTTATGACGAGAATAACGCTTACATTAATGGCAAAATAATAGAGAAAGTTACCCCACCGGATAAAATACTTTTACTAGCATATTTCTCTAAGTCTAAATTACTTCAAGTAAAGGAATTCCTTGATAAACTTGACTCTTATAAGATAAGGAGTTTAGGGAGCGCCTCACTTGACATGATACTAGTTTGTACTGGTAAGGCTACTATGTTTTTCGACATTAGAGGCAGATTGAGGAATGTGGATATAGCAGCGTCAAGTAATTTCTGTAATAGGCTCGGAATTCAAGTATACAATTCTAGACTACAAAAGATTAGAAGTAGTTTAACAAAAGTTAGTGTAATAGAGGACGTTATCGTTTCTCTTGATCCGAGCTTGCTTCATTATCTTTCTTATTCTCTGCAGAAGGTTTAATTATCTTTAACGCCTCTACTAGATCCTCATAAGTTAGTTTTCTATTTACGTTTCCTTTAATAATTTCCCTTAAAACTTTAAGCTTAGCCTCTCTAGCTATTGCAGCCAAATCGGCACCGCTATATCCTTCAGTCATTTCCGCAATCTTATCACAGTGAACCTCTTTGCACTCCTCTTTTCCAACATATTTCTGTAATATGTCTTCTCTTTCCTCTTTGTTTGGTAATGGCATATAAATTATTCTGTCAAATCTCCCCGGTCTTTTAAGTGCTGGGTCTATATCTTCTATCCTATTAGTAGTCCCTATTACTACAACTTCCTTTAAGCTCCTAATTCCATCCATTTCAGTAAGTAATTGGTTCACTACTTTTGATGCCTCGCTCTTTAAGTTCTCTCTTCTAGGCGCTATTGCATCTAATTCATCAAGTAAGAGGATTGCGGGCTTATTTTCTCTGGCCCTATTAAATACTTCTTTAACTGCATTTACTGCCCCTTCATATCCCTTATAAAGTATTTCAGCACCACTTAGCATTATAAGTTTCACGTTTAATGTCTTTGCTAAAGCCTTGGCCATCATAGTTTTACCTACTCCAGGTGGGCCGTAAAGTAATATCCCTCTAATAGGCGGTATCCTCATTTGCTCCATGAGGTTTGAATATTTTAGTTGTATTTCTAGCAATTCATATAATTCCTTCTTTACTTGATAATAACCGCCTATATCATCTAATGTAATCTTCTCTGTATCATCTTCGGGTATTTCGGGTCCTCTGAATTTCCTCTCATAATCCATTCTGAACTTCTCGTACTCATCTAGCATTTGTAAAGTTACACTTGGCTTATATCTCTTTATTACCTTAATGAAGTCCTGGCTGGTAATTTTCCTCTCTGTACCGGTCTCAAGTGCTTCTACTGCTGCAAGTCTAGCTACTTCTTGGCAAACATTAGCTATATCTGCCCCAGTAAACCTCTCAGTCATTTCAGCCAATTTATCAAAGTCCACATCTTCTGCGATAGGTTTTCCTTTACAATGTATTTGAAATATCTCTTTTCTGGATTTTTTATCAGGAACCCCTATATAGATTAACTTATCAAATCTACCGGCTCTTAATAAAGCCTTGTCTAGTAAATGTGGCACATTAGTAGATCCTACTATTATGACTCCTTCTTCACTTTGTAACCCATCTATTTCAGATAGCATTAGCGATAAGAGTCTAGGGGTAACTGAATCACCAGTATGGCTCTCCCTCTTTACGCCAATAGTGTCTATTTCATCGAAAAACAGTATACAAGGCGCGTTTTTCCTAGCATTTGCAAATAATTCACGTAACCTTGATTCGCTTTCCCCGTACCACTTGCTCATTATATCGCTCACGTTAACATAGATGAAGTTTATCTTTGCCTCATTAGCTAATGCCCTCATCATTAGTGATTTACCGCACCCTGGAGGCCCGAATAACAATATTCCTTTAGGTAATCTTAAGCCATACTTCTTAGCTAAGTCCCTATGTTTAAGTGGTAATTCAATATATTCCCTTATTTCTCTCTTAACATCATCATAACCACCTATCATATCCCATGTTATTTTCTCTCCGGTATCTTCCTTCTTTTTAGGTTGTCTTTGCTGTAATTGTAACGCCTTATCTGAAAGTAGGAACTTTTGTGTCTCTTTCCTAAATATCATTGTAAGAAATATTATTGTAACTACTACTGTTCCTACTAGTCCAATAATAAGTGGAATATCTCCCATTGTCAAAAATCACTTACAATTTCCAAATATTTAAATTAACGTTTTAACTCATTCAAAATTTCCATTGCCGCGTTATATCCGGGGGCTCCAGTTACACCTCCGCCCGGATGAGTTCCGGATCCGCATAGATATAAGCTTTTTATCGGCGTTTTATAGTCAGAATAGCCTATTAAAGGTCTGAAAATATATAATTGGTCTGGTGTCATATCCAAGTGAAAGATATTGCCACCCCATATGCCGAATCTTTTCTCTATATCAAGCGGTGTTAAGAACTCCATCTTAACTGGCTTAAAGCTAGCGTACTGTCCTATAGTATCCATAACTATCTCAATCATTTTATCTTTCAATTCATTCACTCTATCAGAATAGGGTAAATATTGACCAAAGATGTTAAAAACAAATTTTCCGCTAGGTGCTAGAGTTGGGTCTACTGTTGACGGTATATTAATCGATAGCCAAGGTTGTCTAGAATATCCTAAAACTTTAGAATCGATATAAGCTTTCTCGATGTAGTCTATTGAGGGCATAATTAGTATGGAAGCCTTATGATGAGGCATCAACCATTTACCTTCACCAAAATCGGGTAATTCCTCCATATAACCGTTAATTTTAAATGAAACTCCGGTGGTTTTCAATGCTTTGACCCTTTTTATAAAATCTTCCTCAAGTTCTGCGTTTCTTAAAAGTTTTAAGAATGTAGTCTTTGGATCTGCGTTCGAAACAATTATTTTTCCCTCAATAACTTTTCCATTTTTTAACTTGATGCCTTTAGCCTCGTTGTTTTTGACTATTATTTCATCAACTTCTGAATCGGTATAAATTTCGACTCCTAATGATTTCGCTGCATTAGCTATAGAATTACTAACTGCACCCATTCCTCCCTCCACATATCCCCATGCTCCCTTTATTCCATTTACCTCACCGATATTATGATGAAGAAACACATATGCTGTGCCGGGCGTTGTGGGAGAGGCATACGTGCCTACCACAGCGTCTTCTATTAATGCCGCTTTAACTTCCTCAGACTCAAAAAACTCGTCAAGAAAAGACTTACCGTCTTGAAAGAACATTCTGGCAATTGTATAAGCTTTGTCCTCTTCTACGTTTAGGCTTTTAAGAAGTTCAAAAACCTCTTCGATTTCACGAAATTTTGGCGGTCTATTGAGCATAAAGATATCTGCTAAAGAAGAAAAAGTGTCTAATAAAGATACGAATTTCTCATAATTTCTTGCATCATTTTGGGAAAATTTCTCGATTTCCTTTTTGGTCTTTTTAGGGTCTACCCATATGGTTATGCTTTTCCCATTACCAAAGGGAACATATAGTCCCGGGTCTTTTGTGTAAACCTTTAACCCATGCTTATGAAGTTCTAGGTCATCAATTATTTTCTTCCTTAGTAAGCTTAAAACATATGAGCCAGTTGAAACTCTTATATTAGGCCACAATTCTTCAGTCGCTGCTGCACCTCCGACTATTTTCCTTCTTTCAAAAACAGCAACCTTTAATCCGGCTTTGGCTAGATAAGCTGCAGTTATAAGCCCGTTATGACCACCACCTATAACTATTGCATCATACATTATTTAGACCCTCCTCTTAACCTAATTATTATAGCGGCTATTCCTCCCGCAACTGATAACCCGATCGCGAGGTAAGAAAAGATCATAACGAGGTTTGTCGCAAACTGCTCATCTGGTGGTAAAGTTGTTGTCATCTCACATAACTTCTTAAACTTAAATATAACTTTACTGGTATGGAATTTATCTACCCAAACTATCAAGAAAAGAGTATATATAATCTAGCATGTGGAATAGCTGACTTTTTAGGAGTAAAAAGAGAATGTAAAGGCAAAAAAATAGAGTTGAGTGGTAGGAGATTAGTCTTAGTACTATTAGACGGATTAGGATATAACATGTTAAAGAACGCTGGATTCCCAGTAGAAGAGTATATAACGACTGTATTCCCTTCTACAACTTCTACAGTAATTACAACCCTTTTTACTGCATTATTACCCGCAGAACATGGGGTCTTGGGTTATAACACTTATTCGAAAAGGCTTGGAGGTATAGTTAACACATTAAAATATACTTACCCATTAGCGGATAGTAGAGATTCGATATCGGAAAACGTAAAGCTCCTTACTGCATTTCCGAATATTAGAAGTTATTTAGCTGAAAGTAATATAAAGACTGCTGAAGTAATTCCGAAGGGTATTGAAAATACTGAATTTACAAATGCTACTCACGGAAAAACTTCTATAACTAAAACATATACTAATTTTTTAGACGGGTTTTACGAACTTTCCCAAGTGCTAAGTGAAGGCCAATATAACTTTGTTTACTTCTATGTCCCAGATATAGATACATTAGCACATAAGCACGGTCCTACTAATGAGGTTACTAAAGAGGCCATAGTCGAGATTTATAAGAGAGTTTTAGCGGTAGCAGAAAAGTTTAAGGATTATGTTTTTGTAGTTACTGCAGATCACGGTCATGTCCAAGTTTCTGATCACGTTTTGCTTAACAATGATCAGAGTCTTATTTCATTACTTGACATTTTACCTTATGGTGACTCGAGAGCCCTTTTCTTGCACAGTAGGTATGATTTAAAGACCTACCTTTACGATAAATACCCTAACTTGGTAGTTTTTACTAAGCAAGATTTTGATATACTTTTAGGTGGTAATACTCAGGCTGACTTCATTGCTGTCCCTAACGATTTTAAGGCGTACATTTATGTTTATAAAGAAAAAGCCGACGATTATGCAAAGCTTAAAGGCCATCACGGGGGATTATCTGAAGACGAGATGAAAGTCCCATTGGTGATTTTGAATGGTTGAATATTACGTACCTAAATGGGAGGAAATAGAAGATGGTATACTTACAATAACTGAAAAGATGTTAGATGAGGGGTTTGTTCCAGATGTTATCGTTGCCATATTAACCGGTGGGGTAATCCCGGCAAAGTTAATTTCTGATGTCTTAGGAGTGAGGAATTTGAAATATATTGATGTAAAGTTTTATCGTGGTGTGGAAAGTAGGGAAAATAAACCTGTTATAAAAGCCGTTTATGTTGATAACGTTGAGGGTAAAAAGGTTCTAGTAATTGATGACGTTTCCGACTCTGGTGAAACCCTAGATTTTGTTGGGAATATTATAGCAATGTATAATCCCTCTATTGTAAGAACAGCGACTATTTTCGTTAAACCTTGGTCTAGGAAATATCCCGATTATTATTATAAAATTGTTGATAAATGGATAATATTCCCTTGGGATAAGTGGGAAGTTGTAAGAGAGAACGCTAATGTTCCAGTGGATAAGAAGGAGAAATTCCTAGATTTGCTTAAAAAGATGAGAAGTAAAAAAGAAGGAAGTTAGAATATAATCGGTTCCTTATATTCTCCCCAAATTTCCCTTAAAACTGAACTTATTTCACCTACCGTAGCACCAGCTTTTATTGCGTTAAGTATGTGAGGGAACAAGTTCTCATTCTCTTTTTCAGCAGCTTTTCTCACATTATCTAAGGAGTCTCTCCATTTAATTTCATCCCTTTCACTTCTGTATTTCTTTAATCTATTTAATACCCTTTCTCTAACTTGTGGGTTAACTCTGAAAACTTCAGTAGTTCCTATCCAATCTGGTTCATAAAACATATTAACTCCTACTTTAACCATATCCCCGCTCTCAATCCTCTTCTGGAGTCTATATGCTGATTCGGCAATCTGAGCTTGTGGATAGCCTTTCTCAATAGCTTTCATCATACCTCCCATTTTCTCTATTTGATCTATTATCTTCCATGCCCTTTCCTCAATCTCGTCTGTTAACCATTCTATGTAATATGACCCAGCTAAGGGGTCAATAGTGTCTGCAGCACCGCTTTCATATGCTACTACTTGCTGAACTCTGATCGCAATCTTAGCTGCCTTTTCACTTGGTAAAGCTAAGGCTTCATCATAAGAGTTAACATGCAGACTCTGAGTACCCCCAAGTACTGCGGCTAATGCTTGTAATGTAGTTCTTATTATATTAATTTCTGGTTGCTGTGCAGTTAATTCTGCACCCCCAGTTTGTGTGTGGAACCTTAACATCATTGATTCTGGTTTTTTAGCTCCGAACCACTCTTTCATAATTTTTGCCCACATCCTTCTGGCCGCCCTAAACTTCGCAACTTCTTCAAATAGGTTTGTATAGCCCGCAAAGAAGAAGGAGAGTTTTGGTGCGAACTCATCTACAGATATTCCCCTCTCCATAGTTTTTCTTACATATTCAATTCCGTCAGCTAATGTAAATGCAACTTCTAATACCGCATCAGCACCAGCTTCCCTAATATGATATCCACTGATGCTTATAGGGTACCATTTAGGTATATTTTTCGCACTAAATTCTATCAAGTCTATTGCATAACGCATTGATGGTTCTGGGGGGTAAATGAAATTCTTTCTCGCAATATATTCCTTGAGTATGTCGTTCTGCACAGTGCCGTCAAGTACATTCATGTTTATTCCCCTTGATTGGGCTGTTGCAACATACATTGAAAGCAATTCCATCGCTGTTGCGTTAATTGTCATCGAAGTAGTTACTTTATCTAATGGAATTCCGCTCATTACTATGTCCATTTCTTTCCAATGGAACATTGAAACTCCTACAACTCCCACTTCCGTAAAAGCTAAAACATGGTCTGGGTCTAATCCTAATTGGGTTGGTAAATCAAAGGCCATGCTAAGCCCGGTTTGTCCGGCCTCAAGTAATTTCCTAAACCTCTCGTTAGTATCTTCAGCAGAGCCAAACCCTGCATATTGTCTTATCGTCCATAGCCTTCCCCTATACATCGTTGGGTAAATCCCCCTAGTAAACGGATATTCCCCGGGATAGCCGAGTTTTTCTTCGTAGCTTCCCTTTAAGTCTAGGGGTGTGTAAAGTCTTTTAACTTCTATTCCAGATGGCGTTGTAAATGACTGTTTTCTTTCTGGTCTTTTAGCTAGCCATGGTTTTAATATCTTTTCCTCCCACTGTTGATAACTTTCTTTTATCCTCTCATCTACATCCATTATTGCTCATGTATAACTTGTTTAAACAATATATAACCTTTGCTTTTTAAACAAACTTTTAAACTAAAAGTGAAAATTAATCATATGGAGACACAAAATATTGACCATATCGGTGTAGTAGTAGAAGATATAAATAAGGCAATAGAGTTCTACACTACAAAACTAGGTATGAAGCTTGTTCATAGAGAAGATTTACCGGATAGAGGTATTAAAGTAGCGTTTTTAACCGGGAAAGACGGGGAGACCGCAGTAGAACTTCTTGAGCCAATGAATCATGATGATATGAACAATACTGTAGCGAAGTTTTTAAAGAATAAGGGCCCAGGCTTACATCATTTGGCAATAAAGGTAGGTAATATAGAGAGTGCACTTAAAGAGTTAGAGAATCAAGGCCTTCAATTAGTCGATAAATCACCCAGGCCAGGCGCAAGAGGACATCTAGTAGCTTTTGTTCACCCGAAGAGTGTTATGGGAGTGCTTCTCGAGTTAGTTCAACCAAGGGAATAGTTGATTTTTTATTTTCAGAATGATAAGTATTTTTTGGGATCACAAATGTCAAAGAAATATAGAGATCCTTTTGATTTGTTTGATGATTTAATAAGGCAAATAGAAGAGGAGTTTGAGAGATTCGAAAGGGAATTCATGAGAATTGGTAGTGAAGGTAAGGCTGAAACTTTTGGCCCTTACATTTACGGTTTCAGAGTCACCATAGGGCCGGACGGTAAACCAATAGTTGAAGAGTTTGGCAACGTGAGAAGTTACAAAGGCAAACCAATGATAAGTGAGGAAAGGGAGCCGTTAGTTGATGTGGTTGAGAAAGGGGATGAGATTAGGGTTATTGCGGAAGTACCCGGTGTTGATAAGGACAAAGTTAAAGTTAAGATAACTGAGGGTGGAACTAAGCTAATAATTCAAGCCACTGGTGAGGATAGGAAATATTATAAAGAAATTGAACTGCCTGCTCAAGTAGATGATAAATCAGCAAAGGCTACTTATAATAATGGCGTTTTACAAGTAATTATGAAGAAGGTGAAGGGCAAAGAGGAGGAAGGGACTGAAATTAAAGTCGAGTAACTTTTGCTTTTTCTGACCTTATAAAGCTTAACCCGCTCTCATCTTCTATTATTAAGGTAAACGGAATTTCACCGTTTTTTGCCATCTCTATTTCTTTACACTTCTCAGTCCCTTCACAGTTAGATCCCATCTGATCTAAAATTATTTCTAAGATTCCTTCGACTGTTGTTATCACTCCTTGATAAGTTTCTCCAGCTAAGACCTCAATCCCTAGCTCTGGAATTATAATATTCGCGTAAGCTGAGCGATAAAGTATGGTATTCAGATCGTTCTTGTTTTCGACTCTTAGTTCAAGCCTTATAGGTTTTAATGAGTCTATAGGCCTTACATCTCTTACCCTAAATCCGCAGCTTTCACATTCCCACACTGATAGTTCTAGTTCTCCCACATGAGGAGCATTGTAAATATACTCTTTAACTATTAGAGAATTATTCTTACAAATTGGGCAGATGTGTTTTCCTTCGTAAACTAATTTTGGCTCACTCATACTCAATATAAAACTTATCTATTCCTTCCTCAAATTATTAATTGATAAAGTGGTGCGATGAAATATCCTAAAGAAAGCGATACTGGGAAGATTGAATATAAGCTCCTGATAAGTAGTAAAGATGAGAATAGGTTACAGAGCCTGGCTACTCAAATGAAATATAGGCTTGAAGAGGGCGGTGGTGAGGCTTTTTATATTATCGGTGTAAGTGATAACGGGGAAGTTTTAGGGTTATCAAAGGAACAACTAGATGAAAGCGTGAATATATTAGAAAAAATTGCTAATGCGGTAAATGCAAAGGTAGTGCATAAAAGGTTTGTTGAGATTAAGAAGGGGAAGTATATTGCAGAACTACTAGTAAGAGTTTTCACTAATAAAATTCCTATTCAAGTAAATGTAGCTGTAATGGGTCACGTAAACGCTGGGAAAAGCACTTTAACTGGTACTTTGATTTTCGGCAAATTAGATGACGGTAACGGATCTGTCAGAGCCTTAGTTGCAAGACACGTTCATGAAGTAATTACCGGTAGGACTTCTTCAATAACTTTGCGACTATTAGGTTTTAATAATAATGGTGAAATTGTTAATTGGAACTTACGTGACCCATTGGACGAGGCTGAGATAACTCTGAAGAGTTCTAAGGTTATAAGGCTTATAGACTTAGGAGGTCACGAAAGATATTTAAGAACAACCCTTAAGGGACTTTTAGGTTACGAAGTAAATTACGTTATGCTTGTAGTAGGTGCTGATGACGGTTTGTCTGCAATGGGAAAGGAGCATTTAGCTGTAGCTTCAATCTTAAAGTTCCCGGTTTTTATAGTCATAACTAAGATTGATAAATATTCGAAAGAAAGAATAGATGGTATTGTGAATGAAATAAGGAACGTGTTAAAGATCCCTGGAATAAACCGCCTAGTTATGGAAGTAGAAACCGAAGAAGACCTTCTTAACGCTATTTTGGCTATGAGGACAAAAAGGGTAGTACCAGTGTTTAAAGTTTCAAACGTTACTGGAGAAGGGCTTAACTTGCTCACGAAGTTTTTGAACATGCTACCTCCTAAACCTAAAGAATTAGAGTACGAAAACGCTGAGCCACCACTAGTTTACATTGATGAAATCTATAACGTTAGTGGAGTAGGCACAGTAGTATTAGGTTCAGTTATAAGGGGTAGGATCTCAACTAATGATTCATGTTATATAGGGCCTACTAAATTAGGAGAGTTTAAGCAGATTAAGATAAAGTCGATTCAAGTTAATAGGGTATTCGTCGATTCAGTAAACGAAGGAACTATTGCAACTTTCGCAATACAAGGTGTAGACAAGGAGTCTTTAAGAAAGGGTATGGTTATAACTTCAGAAAGACCTAAAGGTTATAAGAGGTTTAAAGCTAAGGTCGTAGTCCTTCATCATCCGACTACGATAAGGGAGGGTTATGTTGCAACTCTTCACTTATACACGATAAGACAAGCGGTAAAATTTGAGAAAATATCTACTACATATCTGAGAACCGGTGACACTGCTGAGGTTATAATGTCATTTTTATATAGGCCGGAATATATTGAAAAAGGACAAATTTTCGTATTTAGAGAGGGAAGGACCAGAGGATTGGGGATAGTATTAGAACCTTTAGATTAACTTACATGATTTTTAGTACATTCGATTATTTTTTCTGTAATTTCATTTGCAATTTTGTCAACAATTTTAGATATGCCGGGTATGGTTATCTCTGCAATATACTCGACATCATAAATTAGTTTATCTCCGACAATTCTTACAATCGAAGTTATAGTAGAATTTACTCCTACTCCTTTAACCCTAATAACTGCCTTATTGCCGTCCTCATGAAAATCAAAAGACAACACTTCCCCTTCGGCCTCAAGTTTTAAAAATCCTATTCTATTTTCCACGATGAATCTATTACCGTTTATATCTTTTATACCGGGTATACAGTTTAACAAATTCTTGTACGATTGAATGAACGTTCTTGCTTTTTCAACATTTTTTATCTCTATCTCTCCTTGTAGTCTCATTTTCCACTCACTCTACTTTTGACACATTCAAATAAGTCGTTGATAATTTTGTTTACAGCAGAGTCCAGTAATCTAGCACCTATTGATGCTAAGACACCCCCTATTTTAACGTCAGCAGTGTATTTCAATCTCACTGGATTGTCTAAAACTTGTACTAAAGCATTTATATCGACATTGCTATTTAACCCACTTCCTTTAGCTATTAAATTTAGTGATTTATTCTGAGGGTCTATTTGTGAAAGCTTTACATTAGCCTTATATTCACCTTTTATGAAACCGATTCCGGCAACGCCAACGACTTTATACCCGTCTTGCTCCTTTTCAAAGCTCTTTATCCCGGGAAAACAAGTCGCTATTTTTTCAAGATTTATTATATAGTCCCACAACGTTTTAGAATCCGCAGAAACGGGAATTTCTCCTTCAAATTTCATAAGGTAAATTATCTTTATGAGTATTTATGTTAATCGGGGCAATAATTTTAGCTGCGGGTGAGGCGAGAAGGTTTGGTAGAAATAAGTTGATAGAAAAAGTAGGAGATAAAACGATAATTGAAAGGGTGTTGGATGCGGTCAAGGGCGTAGATAGGATAGTAATTGTGGGTAAATACTATAAAGACCTTATGCCTTACCTAGAAAATGAGGTAGTAGTCTATAACCCTAACTGGAATGAAGGTTTAAGTTCTTCATTAAAGCTCGGTTTGAGATTCTTTAGTGATTACGATGGGGTCTTAGTATTGTTAGGGGATATGCCACTGATTTCCTCTGAAACTATAAAGAGGATAATCTCAGCATTTAAAGAGGGTTGTTCGGCAGTAGTCCCTACATATAAGGGTCAAAGAGGTAACCCGGTTTTAATATCTAGAAAACTTTTTGAAAAGTTGAAAAACCTTAAAGGGGATATTGGTGCAAGAGCGATTTTAGTGGAAGAGAGAAACGTATGTGAGGTAGAATGTGGAGAAGAAGTTATAATTGACGTGGATACTCCTTCTGATTTAGCCTCAGTGAGGCGTCTTTTATAGCCTTCACAATATTTTGATAGCCAGTACACCTACATAGATTACCAGATATCCCCTCCCTAATTTCTTCTTCAGATGGTGACGGATTTTCCTTTAATAACCAATAGGCTTGCATTATCATGCCAGGTGTACAATATCCACATTGTAATGCGTGATTATCCCAGAATGCTTCTTGTATTGGATGTAACTTACCATCTTTGCTTAACCCTTCAACAGTTAATATTTCAGCACCATTAGCCTCAACTGCTAATACTGTACACGACTTGACTGAGCGACCGTTCATGATAACGGTGCAAGCACCACAATTTGAAGTATCACAGCCTATATGTACACTAGTATACCCTAACTCCCTTAAAACGTGGACTAGTAATCTCCTTGGTTCAACTTCAACCTCATGTTTTTCTCCATTAACCGTTAAGGTTATTTTAACTTTCTGATCTTTTTCTATTATTTTCATCTCTTCTCACCTCTTAAGGGCGTTTAATATAGCCCTTTTAGTCATTACTTTAACCATTTTCTTTTTATATTCAGCTGACCCCCTTAAATCTGAAGTGGGGTTTGCACTTTCCATAGACCTCGTTGAGGCCTTCTCTATTAGTTCGTCACTTAACCTCTTCCCTAATAATTCTTCTTCAGCCCCTTTGGCCCTAACTGCGACATTATTAACGGCGGTTAAACCTATTCTAACGTCCTCAACTACATCTCCGTTTAACTTTAACAGAACTGCAACACCGACAATAGCAAAATCTCCAGCCCTTCTCTCTAACTTTTGATATGAGAATTTATAATTGGAGAAATCTGGTAGTTTAATTTCTGTTACGAGCTCCCCCACATTTAGATCTGGGGTAAACATATCTTTAGCAAAGTTCTTAAAGTCCTCTATTCTTTCGCTTTTTCTACTTTTAATGACCACTTTAGCGTCCATAGCTATCAACGCTGCTGGATAATCTGCCGCTGGGTCTAAGTGAGATATACTTCCCCCAATAGTACCCATATTTCTAACTTGCGGGTCACCAATCGTAGTTGCGGTCTCGCTTAATAGTGGTATATTCGCTTTTATAATATCATAATGTGTTGTAAGGGCTCCTATCTTGTAAGTATTACCCTCCTTTTTTACGTAATTCAGTTCCTTAAATCTCCTTATTTCAACTAAGTAGGATGGCCGTATAATTCTCAGTTTTAGTGCGGGGATGAGACTATGCCCTCCAGCTAAAGGTCTCGCGTCCTCATGATTTTCTAAGAATTCCATTGCTTCTTCCAAAGTGTCTGGTATTACGTAACCTATCTTTGGAGGATACACAAAAAGTGATTGAGGTTTACGTATTAATAATTTTTTATGTCCTACTTAACATATTTATCTGGTCTCTTCTTGAACTCTGCCATGCACATAGGACTACAGAAATAGTAAGTCTTTCCTTTATATGTGAATTTATACGGTGTAGTATCGGGGACATCACTATTGCAAACTGGGTCTTTTTGCATGTGTTTTATTTTATTTTTCACCGACTAATAATTTTCTTAAGTTTACTACATCACCTATAACAATGACGGCTGGAGAGGTAACATTGTTCTCTTTAACAATTTTACTCAATTCGCTGAGCTTACCGATAAATACCCTTTGCTCTGGTGTTGTTCCACGTTCTATTATCGCTATCTGCTCATCTGGGTTTCTAACTTTAAGTAATAAGTTTTGTAGTTCATCTATTACGTGAATTCCCATAAGGATTACAAGAGTTCCCTTTTTTGGAATATAATCTTCTTCAATTACTTTATTCTCAGCCCTAGTCCCAGTTAGTATTGTAACAGCGGGCGAAGCTAATCTACTGGTGATAGGTATTCCAGCATAAGCCGGTGCTGCTATAGCACTTGTAACACCTGGTATTACTTCACATTCAATGCCATGAGAAATTACGTATATGCATTCCTCTTCACCCCTTCCGAAAACGTAAGGATCTCCACCCTTAAGTCTAGCAACTATTTTCCCCTCTAGTGCTTTCTTAACGAGTAAATCGTTTATGTAATTCTGAAGTTTAGCATCTCCAATTTCTTTTCCTACATAAATTTTTTCTCCTTTACATTCATCAAGGAGTTGCTTAGGAATTAATCTATCATAAAGGATTACATCTGCAATTTGTAAGATTTTCTTTCCTTTTATAGTTATTAACTCTGGGTCTCCCGGGCCGGCACCTATAATGTAGACTTTTCCTTTCATTATATCGCCTTTACCCTTTTAATAATATAAAAACCGAATATAGCACCCTCGGGGAACTTAATTGCGTAAACCATGACTAGAACGTAATTAGCTATTTCAAGTTGTGGGATTCCGAACATTTGAGATGCAATATAAATTATAAAGAAATAAAGAATATCGCCTATAAAACCAAGACTATAGATCACTATTTTTTCTATGAATTTAAAGCTTGAAATTACATAACCTATTAAAAAACCTCCAATCAGCATTGAAGTAAAGGAAAATACATAGAGCAGTGAATCACTCTCTTCTATTCTGAATAGGAAGGGAGTTAGCCAAGGTATAATTATCGCTAGTCCTATTGTTAAACCTATTGGAGCATATCTCCTTATTAATATGGCTGTTACGGGGGTTTTTTCGCCGTTTTCGTCCTCAATTACTTTATTACTACTCGCACTATTTAATATATACCACCCCATAAGTGCACCACCTAATATTGGGCCTTGATAGGATAGTAATTTGTCTATGGGATCACCGAATATGTAGATTACTATTGAAATTGAGAGTATTATAAAAGCTAGCATTTTTGCTAATTGCAAATAGTTCATCAAATATAACTAACCTTATGAGCTAATATTTACTCATGGTAAATAGACTCTATAAATAACCTTATCCCCCTCATCACTTTTACTTAGTATTTTAACTCCCTTATCTCTCATTGCTTCAGCCCACATTTCTACTTGATCCGATTGAACACCTTTTACAGCTATTATTTCAACTTCTTGATTACCACCTTCACTTAGCCAAAATCTCATTATACTTAGTGCTGGCGAGTTGCTCCCACACTTAGTATCACTTTGCCTTAAGTCCAGTACTTTCATCAGTATATCATTGTTGAGCTGATATTTAGAATCTGCTTATCTTCCATGAAATAAATTCTATCCCAATTCCTCTTTTTCATAGTATTAATAACTGATTTAATTATAAAAAATGCGTTGCAGAAAGCTCCCTTACACTCCGTTATATAAACATCAGTAAAATTCACAAGCTTACTTAACGTTCTCTCCCTTTCGTCACCACTGCTCAGTATTACAATCTGCCTACCCCTTGTAGAGAATATTGGGGAGTGTACGAAAAGTTCTAGTCTTTCATAATTTGCTGGTGACCCGAAAATCTCATTCATTTTTAAAGAGGCAAAATACGCTATTCCATAGTTTTCTTCCTTTCCGACAAAAAACGGGTTGTCATTAAGTGTAATTCCTTCTGTGTCTTCAGTATCTTCTTCGAGATTGAACATGGAATATAAGGCGGAAAGGGTTAACAAAAATGAAAGTGTACCAGGCAAAGGTGTTCTTGAAGAATAGGGTAATAAGATTATTTCATCACTTTCCTTAGCTAGCGGAGAGTCCTTGTTAGCTGTTATGCTTATAACTTTTTTATCCTCCTTTTTAGCCCTTTTAGCAACTTCAATATTATACTTTGTCTTCCCGGATACTGAAACAATAATTATTTCTCTATCTAAAGGTATTTCTAAAGCCTCATAAGGGTCTAAAGCTATTGCTTTCCTTTTAGTCTTTCCTTCTATAACTAAGGCAGCAGCATACGAGTCGCCGGCCCCGATTATATAACTCTCTTTTTCTATTTTAGTATCAACGTTTAATCGTCTATAAGATTTTATCTCGTCCTCTATTAGCTGTATATAACTCATCACTCTTATATTTATAAAATCCAATTTTATCTCATGAAGACAATAATCAAGGCTGGCATAGCGTTAGGCTCTGCTAAACCACTTAAAAAAGTTTACATCGGCATTAATGATGCTAAAATAGATGTCGTATCAACATCGGAGTTAAGTGGATATGAAGATGCCGAACTTGAGATAGGAGGTTGGAATAGGGTCGTTTCACCTGGATTTATATCGCTTCATACATTCTTATCCCTTTACCCCTTTAGATATAGGATATTTAGTGCTAAACTTAATGCTAACGAAATAATTAATGTATTATCCTCCCATGACGTATATTATTTCGCACTTTTAGGCGCTTATCATTTATTGAGGTCGGGAGTTACAACTGTAGTATTTAGTGATAAGTTCAGTGATACTGTAGCTAGAGCAGTTGAGGCTGTTGGTCTTAAGCCAATAATTGCAGTTCCGGTTGGTTGTAATAACTCTCCAGATGACTGGAATAAGGAGTTTAAAATGTTGTATAACAGGTGGTCTCATGCTGGAGCAAATAATGTGATCCTTAAGGTGTGTGACCAATCATTAGCTAAAGAAGTATTTGAGGTGGCAAAAGAGTATAAAGTTAGTGTACTAGTTGAGAGGACTGTAAATCTCTCCTCGTTTAATGATTTACCGGATGTTATAGCTTTAGGTGGCGGTGGGAGGGCTGATATAGAGACCATTAGGAAAAAGGGGTTAAAACTCTCCTTTACACCCTCATTCGAAGTGTCTAAGTTCCCGTTAAGTGAATTTAAACCCTCTATTTCCCTAGATTTGGTTCCACAATTCGACATTCGGTACGAAGCTTCTGTAGCTACAACAAGGATGTACTTAACAGTAGAGGAAACGTTTAATGCAATAACCTTCTGGGGGCACTCCCAACTGAGATTAAATAGTGGTATATTAAGCTCCGGTAGTGATGCGGATTTGGTAATCTTTAGGTATGAAGAGCCTCCAGCGTTTCCTTTAGATATTAACTCACCATATGAGAGCCTAATATTTTCAAACTATGACCTGGAGACTGTACTAGTTAACGGTGAGGCTGTGCTAGATGGTGGAGTTCCTATTAATGTTGGACTAAAGGACGTAGAAGAGGGGATAAGGAGGATTGAAGAAATTGATAAAAGACTTGGCCAAAGAATTGGGTCTTTGGAAAAAAGTTGAAATTGTAGGAGATATTGCGATTATTGGAATTCCTTTTAACAAGTCACCACAAGATGAGGATATAAGAACCTTTGCTGAACAGATACTGAAATCAATTCCCTACGTAAAGTCAGTGTGGGGAAAATATAGGGATATCAGCGGTGATTATAGACTAGCTACTGTTGTACACATTGCGGGCGAGAAAAGGAGTGAGACTCTTTATAAAGAACATGGGTGCATTTATTATCTCGACATAGGAAAAGTTTTCTTTTCGTCTAAACTGTCCTACGAGCACCTTAGAGTTGCAAAACAAGTAAAACAAGGTGAGGTAATAATAAATATGTTTGCGGGTTTTGGCCCCTTTTCAATTCTTTCATATAAATTGGGCAAGCCTAAAATAGTCTATTCAATAGATATCAATCCTTATGCTTATTATTACATGATGGCTAACGTAGATCTAAATAGGGCTTATGGTGTAATCCCCATCTACGGAGATGCTTTCAAGAAAGTTTATTCATTACCGTTAGCTGATAGGATTATTTCACCTTTGCCAGAAAAGGCTGAGGAGGCATATAAAGTTGCAATGGAAAGGCTAAAGCCCAATGGCGTACTCCATTTATATGATGAAATAGAGGGAGAAGACCCGTTAAGATCAGTAAGGGAGAGATATAAAAATGTAATTTTTGCTAGAATTGTAAGAAGTATTAGACCAAAGGTTTATCATGTGGTTGTTGACATAATTAAGAAATAATGGTTGTTGATTATTATACAATATTACTTTTAGGTTACGAGGTATCGCAAAAAAAGACCGTCAACCTAGGGGTTTACACTCTTAAATTTCATAGAAAAAAATTACGAAAAGGTAAAGAAGTTGACTTCCTTTACATCGTAGAATTAATAAGGGGTGGAGAGGTTGTTGAGAAGGGTGTCTTCACAGAGTATTCTAATGCTGTAGTATATGCGGGTGAAATTTTTAGTAGATTTCGTTAACGTTTAATATTTTTATATTCAGTTGAAGATAGTTGAGTAAATTGCTAAGGGACGAAATTTATGAGGTACTGAAGTCTGGTAAAGTCGATTATGTAAGAGTAGTATTTACAGATGTTTTAGGCAACGTTAGGGGAAGGTCTTTAAGGAGGGCTGAGTTCGAAAAAGTAATTGAAGGTAAAGGAGTGGAATATTCAGAATCGCTTTTAATCCTTGATTATAAGGACACACCGATAAGGAACAAATATGATGATGTTTTTGCACAACCAGATTTGTCAACCTTTATTTTAATACCTTACTTAGAGAGGACAGCGAGAGTGCTAAGCGTTGTCACGGAGCCCGATGGGTCTCCCCATCCTTTATGTACTAGGTCGCTACTTATAAAGGCCATTGATAAACTTTCAGAGTTAGGACTTAAACTGGATATCTCGTTTGAGCCGACATTCTATTTAATCAATTTTAAAGAGGGTAAAGCATACCCTGCAGATGAAGCTAGGGCTTTCTCATCAGAGGGATTGATGGAACAGCAAAACTTCTTAAGGGATCTGATAAGGTATTTAGAAAACGTTAACGCACAAGTCCAATTTGTAAACAAACATTATGCTCCAGGGCAATACGAGATAACTTTTGCAATGAGTGATGCACTATCTTCTTCAGACTCGCTCGTGACTGCGAGGGAAATTATTAGGGATACTGCGAGGTTATATAAACTGTATTCAACCTTTATGCCAAAGCCTTTCAAAAACTACCCAAGTAGTAGTATGGATATTTATATTAAACTTCTCGATTTGAAAGGTAATCCGGCTGGTGTGGATATTAATGATCCTAAGGGGATGAGCTTAAGCAAGACCTTTTATAGCTTTCTTTCTGGAATACTTGAGCATATAAGCTCTATTTTAGCTATAGCAGCACCTACAATAAATTCGTACAAACGTTTTAAGGAAATAACTACTCCTAACATTGCGGGTATCGGAAACGAGAGACATTTCATTATAAGGATTCCCTCTACTTATAGGGAATCTGGAGTTATAGAGTTCAGATTGGCAGATCCGTTAGCTAATCCATATCTACTGGTATCCTCATTGATATTCGCTGGGATAGATGGTATTGAAAGAGGATTGGATGTTGAAGTCAACTTCCCAGTTTCCACATTACCCACAACCCTTAAAGGTGCAATAAACTCTTTAGATAAGGATACTAAGCTAAAGTACTTGTTAGGGCAAGAACTTATTGATACGTTTATCGAACTTAAAAAGAAAGAGATAGATGATTATGAGAACGAGGTAACTGATTGGGAGATCTCTTCTTATTTAAAATCGGGATGGTAGGATGAAAGCCGCAGTATTTAAGGAGTTCAAAAAGCCCTTATCGATAGAAGAAGTCCCAATGCCAAAAATAAGTGATGAGAAAAGGGAAGTATTATTAAAAGTAAAGGCCTCTGGTGTGTGTCATGGAGATGTTCATATAATAATGGCAGATTGGGATAATGAAGTAATGGTTAAACCCCCCATTATTTTAGGTCATGAAATCGTGGGTGAAGTAGTGGAGGGAGGGACAAGGTTTAAAAAAGGGGATTTAGTTATAGTCTATAATTCGTTTGGATGTAAATCTTGTAAGTATTGTAAAATTGGTGATTACCAATTCTGTGAAAATGTAAAAGTAATAGGAGTTCACTTTGATGGAGGATATGCTGAATACGTCAAAATACCAGATGAGGACAACTTATTTAAAGTATCTGGGAATCCCATAGAATTGGCACCATTAGCAGATGCTGGGATAACTGCTTATAATGCGGTTAAAGGTATTAGTGAAGGTGATAAGGTTTTAGTAATAGGCGTTGGCTCTGTTGCACTCCTTGCAATTCAAATGCTGAAACTCAAAAACGCTGAGGTCACGGTTATAGGGAGGAATTTAGCGAGACTAAGTAAGGCTGAAGAGTTAGGTGCTGACGCAGTTTATACTATAAAGAAAAGAGAGCCTTTCTTCTCATCTGTAGCTGGAAAGAAATTTGATTACGTGCTTGATTTTGTTGGAAACGATATCACTTTACGTGATGCACCCTGGTTATTAAATAGGGAAGGGGAACTCAGAATTATAGGTGAATTCGGGGGTGTCTTAGAAATACCCGAACAACTCGTAGTCCTAAGAGGCCTAAAGTTTAGAGGTATACTTTATGGTAATATTAATGACATGAAAGAAGTTATAAAATTGTATGAAAATGGTAAACTAAAGACGTTACCGGTTCCTTATAAACTTGATGAAATTAATGATGCTATTAATGACTTATTAGAAGAAAGAATTGTTGGTAGGGCTGTGGTTATCCCTTAAACGTAAAAGGAGACGAACCCTTAATTTCAGCGTCAATTCCTAAGAACTTCTTTATGACTTCAGCATTAGTTTTTGCATGCTCAGTTAGCCTTGATGAAGTATATTCACCCTTGTAAAGTGCCGCGTATAACATTAACATATCACCCATATGAGAGTCAGTAGCAGCGTTACTCCTTAATTCCTCTAATAATTTTTTACTTGCTTCTTCACCTACAATTTCAGCCCTCTTACCTCTCTCCCCTAAAGAATCTGCACCAATAATACTTTCACTCCCTATAGCTGCTAGCGTAATTCCACTCCCCTTACTTAATTCCTTTTCCCTAATATCTAGCTGTATATCGACCTTGACACCCAAATTAAGCAGGGAAATAGCTGAGTTCTTTTGCCTTTCTGCTATGTGAGAAGGTAAAGAAGAGACGTGGGAAATTCCCACTATCTCAACGAGCTTACCGAAATTTATGAGAGAGAATGAATGTGGACTACCTCTAACATTTTTTATAACAATCTCCCCTCCTCCTTCTGGGTAATGCCCCCTTCTTATCAGTTCCAAATCCGCCTTAATTCCAATTTTTTCTAGGATTGGCAGAAATACTAATCTAATGTAATCAATAGTAGGTGCCTTGGGTACGTCTGTACCACCTTTAATTTTTACCATTATGTTCCTGTTCAACATTAAAGGTAATATTGTTTGCAAAATTAATGTAACACTCCCCGCAGTTCCTACATCAAAAGTAAATTCCCCTTTTTCTACAATGTCATTAGGCTTAAAGATTAGTTCTGTAGAACCTACTTTATCACCCTTAACCTCAGCATTTGTAAGCGTTTTTACTGCAACGACTGCTGTTAGGTGTTGCCTTTGTAACCCTGGGTTTTTCCTTTTAGCCCTAATATTATAAATTCTGAACTCTTTTTTAGTTAATGCAGATAATGTTAATGAAGTCCTAAGGATTTGACCTCCACCCTCACCAAATGATCCATCTATTTCGATCATAGGTGGAAAAATATGAGAGTAAAAATTAAGCCTATCGTACATGTCATAGGGGAAGAGGAACTTATAATAATACCTTTAGCGAGGAACAGGGATTTCGTTGAGGCATTAAACTTCTATGAGGACGTTCCTAACGGTAGATTGGCTAGACTCGTTTTAGTATTAGATAAATATAATGAGATAAGAAATGATGAAATTGTAGGGATAAAAGGTAAAAAAGCGGTAATCGAATGTGAAGGTGTAAAAGAGGATATACAAGAGATTTCCAAGTATATTAGGATTGACAGAGCTTATGAAATTAATAGAGTGCCATTATTTTTCGACATAGAAGTTTTAAAGGAAGTAGACACAAACATAAGAGGAGTAAAGGGGTTTATAAACTATGTATCCGCACATGGTAAGATAGATGTTTCTAAGTTATTTGGCATAATTAAGTTAGAAGTGTTAGAAGAAGGAGTCTAACCCCTTACCCGTGATAATATCATCTAATCTGACACCTATTCTCCTAACTTTCCTCCTATCCTCACTTATTAACTCTTTGAGTAACTTATAGGCCTCCAAATAAGCCCTTTCCTTACTTATACCATGCTTAAACTTTTTCCCTTTACTTTTAATCTCTAAATCCTCAAGTATTGCAACCACTGTTATCCTCATAGGTATTCCTTTAACTTTATCGTAAGCCTCGTCTATAGCCCTCTTCAAATGAGGGAAAACGACTTCAACGTCACGCGTATTATAAGGCAAAGTTAAGTATCTACCGTGGGGTTTTCTTTCCCTTTCAATTACCGGTTCATTGTACTGATTTGTAACTAATTTAACTAGGTAATTTGCCTTAGCCCTACCTATCAACTCCTCCAATTTGGAGAAAGGGAAATTAATAACGTCTACCAATGTCTTTATTCCCTCCTCCTCAAGTTTCTTACTTAATACCTCCCCTATACCCGGAACTTCGTCTATTTTAATAGTCTTCATGAATTCTTTAATTTCCTCAGGTTTAACGATCCCAATACCATTAGGTTTACTCCGATCAGCTATTATTTTAGCGAGTACTTTATTCGGTGCAATTCCTATTGTTACAGTTATTTTCTCTTTTGATAAAATCTCCTCCTTTATTTCTTTAGCTAACGAGTAAGCCTCATCAAAATTGCTTACCTTTGACGTTATATCCAAATAAGCCTCATCAATACTAGCTACTTCCATTTTCTCGGCGTAGTTTCTCAAAATCTTCATTATCCTATCCGATACTTCAGCATAAACCTCTTTCCTCATAGGCAAATATATTGCATTGGGTGCTATTTCTAAGGCTCTCTTTATCGGCATCCCGGCTTTTATTCCCAATCTTCTAGCTTCATAATTGGCTGTAGCAACTGCCCCACTAGTCTTATCTCTCCCGCTATAAACGCACACTATTAACGGCTTCCCCTTATATTGTGGGTTTAAGACTTCCTCGACTTGTGCGAAAAAGTAGTCAAAGTCTACGAATAGGATTATCATTTACATACCACTTTAGGCTTAAAATTCTTTAACACTTCTCTAATCTCATCTTTAGTTGGTGAGCTTATCCCCCCGATCCTAGTAACTTTTAGTGCAGACGCAACAGTAGCCATCTGTAAGCTTTCCTCAATAGAACAACCCTCTAAATAGCAGTAGTTGAAAGTGGCGTCAAATACATCACCAGCCCCCGTAGTATCTATCACATTAACCTTGTATGCCTCAACCTCACACTCTTGATTTTCAGTAATTAGCTTAGCCCCCTTAGAACCCATTTTAACTACTACCCATCTAGCGTTGATTCTCTTACCGTTTAGCCTTTGGTACTCCCTCTCGTTAACGTATAAGATATCAACGTCTACGTTATCAATGGAAGAGCTAAAAGGTCCGGGATCATAAGTTACTAATTTAGCATAAGGATCTCTAATCACTATACTTGGTGGTATTGACGCAAAATGGATTACGTCAAACATACCTATTAACTTATTTACATCGTCTTTACTAATCAAAGTTGAGGCACCTAATCGTCTTACCATTGAAATTTTTCCATCTGTTCTCAAGAATATTAAAGCTACACTTGGGGGTGCATCGACTTCCTCAACGTAGTCCAATCCTACTCCGTTTTCTACTATTTTTTCCATTATGGAGCTTACTAGCTGATCCTTACCAACCTTAGCGAGGACTTTGGCACTATGACCAAGCTTAGTTACTGCTACTGAATAGTTAACAGCCGCACCGCCCGGTAATATTTCTAATAAATCTGTAGTTAGTGCCTCATCAATTTCTGGTAGTCTATCTAACTTTACTAGAATATCAATATTTATTCTCCCCACTGATAAATGTATTGGTTTCATCTTAACACCTCAGACAGCCGCCACTTCCTCACTGCTCAGTCCCAAAGGTCTTCATCACTGTCTATCATCTCATAACGTTTTTATAAAAGTTTTATAGTAAAACTCAAAAGGCGTAATATATTTTTACATTTAGGTATGGCCGAGATAAGAGAGATTAAAAAAGTTGAGAGAGAAAAAGCTTCAATTCACAGTCACATTACCGGTCTGGGCCTTGACGAGCACGGTAAGGCCATATTTAAAGCGGATGGGCTCGTCGGTCAGATTGAAGCAAGAGAGGCGGCCGGAATTGTTGTACAATTAATCAAGCAAGGCAAAATGGCTGGGAAGGGAATACTTTTCGTAGGGCCTCCGGGTACTGGAAAGACAGCATTAGCAATCGCGATAGCTAAGGAATTAGGAGAGGACACTCCCTTTACAATAATGAACGCTTCCGAAATTTACTCAACAGAATTAAAGAAGACGGAAATATTGACACAAGCTATTAGGAAATCAATCGGAGTTAGAATTAAGCAAAAGAGGGTAGTCTACGAGGGGGTAGTAAAGGATTTAAAGGTTAAAGTAGCTAGGAGTAGATTTAACCCTTATGCGGCAATTCCCAGAGAAGCAACGATTACTCTTGCTACTAAAGATGATGAGAGGACTCTAAATGTGGGTGATGTAATTGCATCGCAGTTCATGAGGTTAAACATTAGGAAAGGGGATGTAATATGGATTGATGCTGAAACAGGTGAAGTATCTAGAGTCGGAAGGGCTAAGGGATTTGAAGGTGCAAAAACTTATGACATTGACGTTTTAAAACAAGTAGAAATTCCTACTGGGCCAGTTAGAAAAGAAAAGGAGATCACGTTTACAGTGACTTTGCATGACCTAGATTTAAATGTCGCAGCCCAAAATTTAGCTGTAACAGCATTATTTAGTATATTTACGGAGAGGGAAATAACGCAAGACATTAGGAAACAAGTAGATAAGCTAGTTAAGGATATGGTAAACAGAGGAGAAGGTGAGCTAGTACCTGGTGTTCTTTTCATAGACGATGCCCACATGTTAGATATTGAAGCTTACTCGTTCTTAACTAAGGCTTTGGAAAGTGAACTGGCACCTATCCTTATCTTAGCAACTAACCGTGGGATAACTAAGATTAGGGGAACAGATATAGAGTCACCCCACGGAATGCCGTTGGACTTGCTAGATCGTTTGCTTATAATTCCTACTAGGCCTTACAATGAACAAGAGATTAGAGAAATTATAAAGATAAGGGCTAACGAAATTGACGTAAAGATGGATGATAAGGCCTTAGATTTACTTACAAAGTTGGGGCTAGAGAACAGTTTAAGATATTCAGTGCAACTACTCGAACCAGCATTAATAATTGCGCAGAGAAACGGTAGGGATACTATTACTGAAGCCGACGTTATGGAAGCTTCCAAACTGTTTGCTGACACAAAGAGGAGCGTAAAATATGTTAAGGAGTATGAGAATTTGTTATTGAAATGATGAAAGGTGACGGCACAGAGAAGTGAAGAATTGTTGCCAGGCTGACTATTTTACACAGTTCTTGTACAGTCCTTTTTCTATTACATCACGTAATATTCTGTACGTCATTCCCCATATTCTGTAACCCTTGTAAAGAAATGCGTCCTTATCTTTAATCAACTCCTCCGGTCTAATCCAAAAGGCCTTTTCTACCTCCTCAAACTGAAGTTTAGGTTCTATTTCTTCATCAACACAACTCAAAAAAGCCATTACTTTCATATCCGGAACGTTATTAGGGAAATATATTCCTATTGGGGTTAACGTACAAGGCTTTATGCCAACCTCCTCTAAGCACTCTCTAATAGCTGTTTCGCTACAAGGTTCATTACTCTCCCTCCTTCCCCCTGGGAAAGCCATATGCCCGCTCCAAGGATCTCCGTCCCTCTCCCTTCTCTTTATAATTAAGATTGAACCGTTTTTAGAGACAAGCACTACTACAGCAGCTTTACACTCCATAATTTAATTTTAAGTAGCTCTGAAGTATATTCTCTTCGCCCAATTATTGTCCTTATTTGGGTAATCCTCCCTATAATGATTACCCCTACTTTCTTTCCTCATTTCAGCGGCTAATGCAGTCAAATACGATATTAAAACCTTGTCGTCCCTAGTTGTAGGTGTGTAAGATGACAACGCTTTCCTTAGCCTCTCTTCATTCCTTATTATACCTACGTTCTCCCAGTTAATCTTCCTAATATCGCTCAAAGATAAGTTGGGCTCGCTCTCATTCAGCTTAATACTATAAACTACCCCATCATCAGTACTTATCCCTTCCCAAGACAAGTCTATGTAAGAAGGTAAGTTAACACCGAAAACTAGTCCCTCAAGTAACGAGTTACTTGCAAGCCTATTAGCACCGTGTAATCCACTATCACTTACTTCTCCAATAGCATATAACCCGACTATGTTCGTTTCACCCCTAATATTAACTCTTATCCCACCGTCTACAAAGTGTGAAGCCGGAGAAATAGGCACTAGGTCTTTTTTATAATCTAAACCGTGTCTTTTTAGATACGCATTTGCAACGGGGAATTTCTTCTCAAATTCATCAATTCCTCTTAGATCCATAAATACCCTATGCCCCTTTAACATTTCAGTATATATTGCCCTAGATAATATATCACGTGGCGCTAGCTCACCTTTAGGGTGATAATTAAATAAAAATCTCTCACCTTTCTCGTTAACTACTTTAGCCCCCTCACCTCTTATGGTTTCAGTCATTAAAAATGTTTCACCGTCTAAATTTGCGACAGTAGGGTGAAACTGAACGAATTCCATGTCAGCCAAGAGGGCTCCAGCCTTAAACGCTATTGCCATTCCTTCCCCAAGATTGGTTGGAGGGTTAGAAGAATACTCATAAAGATAAGCGTAACCCCCAGTTGCAAGGATTAATCTGTCAACATCCTCTATCAATCCCCTCTTCTCAGTTATAAACCCCGTAACCTTTTCATCCTTACTTCTTATAGCTATTAATTTATCCTCTATTAGGGGTATTTGCAAAGCTTTAGCCTTATTTAAGAGAAACCTATATATTTCACCGCCTGTTTCATCTGTTTTATATAATACTCTCCTCCTTGAATGGCCACCCTCCAATCTTAACCCTTTTTCAAACTCAAATCCCCAAGACTCTAACGTTTCAACCGCATGCTTAGCCTCATGAGTAACATAGTTAACAGTTCTAATGTCACAGAGCCCATCCCCAACCCTTATGGTGTCCTCGGCATGTAGTTCTGGGCTATCATCTGGGCCAACAGCTGCCGCTAGTCCACCTTTAGCTATTGGGGTTGAGCCTCCATCGAGTTTTTTTGAGATTACCGTAACTTTATATTCTGCGATCTTTAAGGCTACTGCAGCTGAAAGACCAGCAATACCAGAGCCTATAATATAGATCATGTCAATCGAACATATGTTCGGAATTAAGTATAAAAGCTTTGATTTGTAAATTCTTAGCGTGAAAGTAGCTGTAATTTACTTTGGAGGTCAATACAATCACCTAATAGTTAAAGACCTCAAATATCTTGGAGTTAACGCTATAGCAATAACACCAGAGAAGCCAGTAGAGGCGTTGAAAGGCTTTGATTGTATAATTTTTGGGGGTGGGCCATATTCAGTAGTCACAGAACTGGGTAAAATGGGGAATGCTCCCAAATACGTTTTAGAAACATCCGTACCTAAACTAGGAATATGCTTAGGGCATCAATTATTAGCAAAAGTCTTAGGTGGTGAGGTAAGCAAGGCAAAAGCACCAGAATACGGTCTTGTTCAGGTTAACGTACTAGAAGAAGACACAATACTTAGAGGACTAAAGCCATCAATAAAAGCGTGGGAAAGCCATACTGATGAAGTAGTTCAGCCTCCACCTAAATTCAGAGTCCTTGCTAACAGCGAAAATGCTAAAGTTCAGGCAATGGTGAACGAGGACAACTCAATTTTCGGAGTCCAATTTCATCCAGAGGTAAAACATACTGAAAAAGGAATTGAAGTGTTTAAGAACTTTTTACAGGCTTGTAAGAGATGATTGAGAAACTAGTCCTCAATAAATTATTACAATTCTTAGAAGAAGACGTTTTACCAGAGGATGTGACTAGTAAGATAGTTAGAGGTATTAAGTGCAAGGCTTATATAAAGGCTAAAGACGAGGGGTTATTAGCTGGCGTTAAATTCCTTAGACCGCTTTACGAGTACTTTAACATTAAATTTGAAGGCATGGATGATGGGAGTTTATTCAGAAAGGGGGATATAATAATTACTCTTGAGGGTGATGCAGAGACAATCCTTGCAATTGAGAGGCTTTCCTTAAACTTACTTAGTAGACTGTCTGCAATAGCTACTACTACAAAGAAAATGGTTGAATCGGCTAGGGAAGTTAATCCAAACGTTATTATAGCTGGTACTAGGAAAACTACCCCGGGTCTGAGGATTTTTGAGAAGTATGCAATAGAGATTGGAGGGGGTGATCCTCATAGATATAATCTTTCTGATATGGTTCTCATTAAGGATAACCACATATCTCTGATTGGAAGTGTCAGAGAAGCCGTTACATTAGCTAAAAAGATAACGAGTTTTACTAAGAAAATTGAGGTTGAAGTAAGTGATCTGAAAAGTGCATTAGAAGCTTATGAGGCTGGGGCAGATGCAATATTACTTGATAACATGAGTCCTAAGGAGGTTGAAGAAATTGTAAGCTTATTAAAAGATAAAGTAATACTCGAGGCTTCCGGTAGGATAACCCCAGAAAACGTTAAAGATTATGCAAAGACCGGTGTTGACATCATATCGTCTGGTTATCTCACCCATAGCGTTAAGGCTCTAGACTTAAGTCTTGATGTTGAAAGGATCTCATGATAATTCTCCTTCAGCCCTCTCTGCGGATTCCTTAATCTTTTCCATAACTTTTTTCGGTAGAGCATGATCCTCCCTTCTCTCACTCATCCTGCCTAATAGCACTAAACCTTTTCCCGGCTTTATATCAGTTTCCCATACATACTTATCATGATTTGTCTGCCTCATCTTTTCAATTAATACATAACGGTGTAACATTCCTTCTTTTATAGCCCTCCTAAACCTTATTATACCGTCAGCGACGTGTTCAACGCCAAAACCAAATGCTTGTGAAGTCGTTATCGCGTACTGAGAAGTCGCGTAAATCGTGAACCTCCATTTGTTAAGTACTCTCTTCAAGTAGTAGCTTATTTTCCTAGCCATTGCTGGTTTATCTAAGAATAATGCGCTAACGGAGTCTATAACTAACCTAGCCCTACCTACACCCCCTAACCTCTGCTTAGCCATGATCACTTTATTTACCAACTCCTCTGGTGTTAATTCCACTAATGACCACTCATCGTCTTTCTCTTTCATAAGAGCATCAATTATGATAAGCTTCTTTTCAAGGACTTCCTCGAAATCCCAGTTGAACTGCTTAGCCTGTCTAATTATCGAATCCCTACTCTCTTCGGTAGTTACGTAAATACAAGGGTCGCCTTCTTTTAACCCCTGGGCTATGAAGTGTAAAGAGAATATCGTCTTACCAGTCCCTGGCTCACCAGTAACGGCTACGAAAAACCCTTGTGGTATCCCTCCCTCTATAAGTTTATCAAATTCTGGTATTCCAGTTGAGAGCCTTGTCATAACTTTATATTTCTCAGTTCAAAAATAAAAGCGATAATGAAGAACAGCGGATCTTCTGAGTGGTGAAGAATGTATTGGGTTAGGAAATACGTAATTGGCGGATCCCCGATTCCGTATACTGAAGATGAAATTGATGAATGGGTAAAAAACGGCGTAAAAAGGGTTTTAATACTACCAGAGGATTGGGAAATTGAAGAAGCCTGGGGCTCCGTTGATTATTACCTATCCGTGTTAAAAAGCAAGGGGTTAGAATTTTATCGTTCCCCAATACCAGATGGTTATCCACCTACGCTAGACCAATTTTTAAAAATTTATAATTGGTTAAAAAACGGTAAAAATAATTTAGTGCATTGTGTTGGAGGTATGGGGAGGACTGGGACTATAATTGCCAGTTACTTAGTTCTGAAGGAGGGTTTAGATGCCGAGTCTGCAATAGAAGAAGTAAGGGCCAAAAAGCCTGGGGCAGTACAATCTTATGAACAAGAACTTTTCGTATTCGAAGTTGAGAGGCTGAGAGAACGGTTGAGGAGTTCTTATTAGATTTTTTAAAGAAGTTTCAGAAATTGATTGCCGAAAACGTTGAGGTGAAACATTTAGGGTTAGAGAATGTAAAAGAATTATGTGCTTCCGACGTGGCATATAGGGGTGATATAGGTTTTGGTGTTGCCGTTCATTATAAAGATGGAAAATACGAACATGTTGTCGTTAGTGGTAAAATCGACTTTCCGTACATCCCTGGTTACCTTTTCATGAGAGAAGCACCAATTATGATGAAGGCTTTAGAGAAGTTTAACTGTGATTTAATTCTAGTAGATGGTCACGGCCTAGCACATCCAAGGAAAAGTGGAATTGCTACTGTCATAGGAGTATTAAATAATATTCCTACAATAGGTGTTGCTAAGTCGAAACTCTACGGTGACATAATAGATGAAGGGGGAATTTCGTTTATTACTGTTAACGGTGAAAAGGTTGGAGTGAAAGTTGGTAAATACTACTTCAGTATAGGCAATAAAGTGGACTTAGATGACGTATTACAACTCTCTAAAAAAGGCTATCCGCCAATTTTACGTCTTGCTGATAGGATCTCTAAAGAGGCAAGAAAAATAAATAAAGGTTAGAAAAAATAAGATTAATTTATGAAACTTACCGTAGAAGTACCAGATATACCAGAAGAAAAAGTAGTAGAGTTAAACCCCAAGGATACTGCATTATTAATTGTAGACATGCAAAATGATTTCGTGAGAAAAGAGGGAAAGCTTTACGTACCTAAGGCTGAGGAGACCATACCAGCAATAAGGAGGTTAATAGATAAAGCTAGGCAAGCCTCAGCACTCGTCATTTACACTCAAGATTGGCATATGAAGGACGATCCAGAGTTTAAGATATGGGGGGAACACGCATTAGCCGGTACTTGGGGTGCTGAAATCGTGGATGAGTTAAAGCCAGAAAAAGACGATTTTATAATAAAGAAATACCGTTATGATGCGTTCTTTGAGACTCCTCTTGATTACATTTTAAGGGTTAAGAATATAAAAAACGTGATCGTGACGGGTACTGTGGCAAATATTTGCGTTTTACATACGGCTGGAAGTGCTGCCTTAAGGTGGTATAACGTGGTGATGGTAAAAGACGGGATATCAGCTGTTACTGATTTTGACTATTATGCAACTTTAAGGCAAGTAGATTTTCTGTATAAAGGTAAGATAACAACATCAGATGGAGTAAAATTTATTACTAGATAATTGAAATGTGACGCAAGATGAGTGATCAAAACAATAAATATTACGCAATAGTTCATAACGACTTTGACGGTACGGCGTCGGCAGCAGTTTATGCGAGAGCTATAAAAGCGTTACCAGAAAAAGTCTTTTTCACAGAACCAACAAAGATTCATCGTCTTTTAGAAAAGCTTGAACTAAGAGGAGTTTATAAAATAATGATTGCTGATATTGGCTTAAATGCGTCAACATTAGACGAGACCATAAAACATTTAAAAAGGCTAATAAATGAGGGGGCTAAAATCCAATGGTTTGATCACCACGTGTGGAGAGAGGAATGGAAATCAAAGCTTAAAGAGATAGGGGTAGAAGTATACCACGACACTTCGACTTGCGGGGCTGGAGTTGTTATGAAATACCTAAATCCAAACGACGATTTCTCACAAAAGTTAGTGAGTGCTGATTGTTCTGTGGACATATGGTTACATAACGACCCAATGGGTGAAAAGCTTAGGAGAGTCGTTGAATCAAATAAAGATTACAAGTGGAAAGAGTACTTGATAAAGAAATTCTATCAAGGAGTGTTATTTGATGAGGAGTTTCAGAGGATTTTAGAAGATCAAATAGATAAGGAATTAAAGGGTTACGAAAACCTTTCAAAACATATTAGGATATTAGAAATTTATGGTAAAAGAGTTATTGTAGCCGTCAGGTGGAGAGGTCCACCGGATATAAGTTATGCCTCTCAATTCTTAATGAATAGATATAATGCTGTAGTATTTGCATCTGTAAACGGGAAAGCGATCTCTTTTAGGAGCAACGACATAGACGTAAGATTGTTTGCTGAGAAATTAGGAGGTGGAGGTCATGTTCTTGCCGCTGGTGCTGGCCTAAAGGCTCCTTTTCTATGGAAGCTACTTTACAGATTAGGTATAAAGAAACCTATGTTGAATTGGGCTTCTAAGATTGTGGAGAATGTAATAAGAGAGGTAGGTTTTGTTACATATAACAAGGAGAAGAACGTAATAAGATAAGAAGAGGCGAAATAGTTATAGTACTCCTATGCGTAAATAAATCTTTTGGCTTTACTTTTAATTAAAAATATTTTATAAACCCTAGGAAATACTAAATTATAGTGGTTCCAAAATGGTAAAACTCTACCAAAAGTTCCCAGACGTTCAAGTATTAACAACTAAAGGCCCAATAGACTTTTATAAAGACATATTTGGAAAAGGGAAATGGTTATTCTTATTTGCACACCCAGCAGACTTTACACCAGTATGTACCACTGAGTTTGTAGCGTTCTCTCAAAAATATGAAGAGTTCACGAAACTAGGAGTTGAACTAGTGGGAATGAGCGTTGATAGTATTTACTCTCATATCCAGTGGTTAATGGATATTGAGCAGAGATATGGGATTAAAGTACCCTTCCCAGTGATCGCCGATCCAGACAAGAAGTTGGCTAGAATGCTAGATGCATTAGATGAGGCTTCTGGTCAAACAATTAGGATTGTAGTCTTAGCATCACCAGACGGAATAATTAGGTTCGTAGCTCAATATCCGTTAGAGTTTGGAAGGAACATTGACGAATTATTAAGGATTACTAAAGCAGCAATAGTGAACTACAAAGCTAAAGTGGTCTTACCAGCGAACTGGCAACCGGGACAAGACGTTATAGTACCACCACCAACAATATTTGACGAGGCTGAAATGAGAGTTAAATTACCTAATGCAAAAGCATGGTACCTCTTCTTCAAGAAATACGAGGAGTTACCTCAAGATCAGAGAGTCTAATCAAAACAATTTTTTTATTAGCCGGCAAAGCCACATTATACACTTTCACATTTCTCACCACACTAAAAGTCACTTTAGCGTAATGTGCGTGTCCGTGAATCGCTATATTAGGTAAACACTTAGCCTCTTCAATAACCCTATCACCTAACTGTGGGAAAATTTCCTTCCTTTCCCCCACTATTGTGGAATATGAAGACGCGTAATGAGTTAACAAGATTTTTAATTCCCCTTTAGCCTCACAAAGGAGCTCTTCAATTATCTCTCTCTTTTTTCTGTAATATTCTTCATCCATACCGTTTAGTTTTTGCCATTTAGTTGGCTCTCTTAAAACCCCGTCACTACCTACAATGCTTATACTAACTCCATTAATATTAACATCAACTTTTTCATCTTCTAGCCATATTATCTCTGGGTAATGCTTCTTATAGAATTCTCTTTTATCTTGAAAATCCTCATTTCCAAAAACAGCTACAGTCTTATACTTCTTTACGGCGCTATAGACTGGATAAAAATGGTTAAACTCTCCTTTTTCCGATAAATCACCAGCAAGTAAGAATAGGTCTACTTTAATATCCTTAAGCCCATTAAATGATTGAAAGAATTGGTTAAGGTATCGCGGTGAGTGTATATCCGACGTTGCAGCAATAATCATAAACTATATTTAATATGACGAGTAAATGAATTTATTGTGAAACTTGAAGGTATAGCGGATTTACCATTACACACTGGTAAAGTCCCTCCATGGTTAGCATTAATTATGAAAAGATTAGCAAAAGCAATTGTAGATATTATGGTTATAGAGTGGGGTAGTGAGAAAGTGATCGAAAGGCTCTCCAACCCTCTCTGGTTCCAAGCTTTTAATAACGTCATAGGAATGGACTGGGATTCCTCTGGGTCAACTACCGTAACTTTGGGAATACTAAAGGAAGTAATATCATTAGATGAGGAGGGTATAACGGTACTTGGTGGTAAAGGTAAAAACGCATTACAAGTACCAGAGGAGCTGAAAAAGTTAGAGGGCAAGGTTGATGCGGATGTTAGACAATTAGAGAGGGCAAGTAAGTTAGTTGCGAAAGTTGACAGTGTTTTGGTTCAAGACAATTATACTCTTTATCACCACTCTTTACTTTTAACCAAAAGCGGTAAGTGGGCTATTATTCAGCAGGGTATGAACGTGGAAACTAAATATGCTAGAAGATATCATTGGTTTAATGCTAAGAATTTTACTATTGAACCACATAGTGGTATAGCAGGTGTTAAGACTGATTACACTGTTAATGTGATAGAAAGGCAACTTGATAATACTAGAAAATTAATAGTGGACTTGATAAACGAAAGACCCAACAAAGTAATAAGTGAGATAAAGGTGGCTTATAACGCTTTGAAAGGGCAAACGACATTAGATTCAGCATTTAACGTTAAGGTTTCACAAAAACATAAGATGATTTATTTAAAGCCTATTGATGTAAAGAGGATTGAGGAGGTGCTTTATAAAGTACATTCTTCAAGTCCTAACAATTTAGAAGAAGCGTTACTTAACGGTCTCGGTCCTTCAACAGCTAAAGCGTTATATTTAGTGGCTGACTTAATTTACCGAGAACCCCCCTCATATAATGATCCAGTGAATTATCCTTACGATCCGTTTAAATATGCTTATGCTGTGGGGGGCAAGGATGGTATTCCCTATCCAGTTAACAGAAAAGTAGCCTGGGAAGTAATTTATACCCTAGAAGATATTATAGAAAAAGCTAAGTTAGAGAGGAAAGATAAAGATTTTGCCTTAAATAAATTAAGGGAGTTGGCTAAAAATGGAGATAAAGAAGGGACTTGAGGACGTTTACGTTAAAGAGACTGAAATAACTTACATTGATGGTGAGTTAGGGAGACTTTACTACAGAGGTTACTCAATTTACGATCTCACCGAGTTCTCTAATTTCGAAGAGACCAGTTATCTCATCCTTTATGGAAAATTACCGAACTTGAGTGAATATGAGGAATATGTTAATAAACTAAAGGAGGAAAGAGGGTTATGTGACTATCTTAAAGAGTTCTTGAAAAACGTAAACAAGAGAGCAAACCCCATGGACGTTTTAAGGACTGCAGTAAGCGTTATTGGAATGGATAGTGATGATACTGAAACTTTAGATAAAAAGATTATAAAACTCATTGCTAAATTTCCTAATATAATAGCTTATTACTCTAGGGTTAGAAAAGGTTTGGAACCAGTTGAGCCAGACCCCTCGCTATCTCATGCAGGGAATTTCCTGTATATGGTTAATGGGGTGAAGCCTTCTGAAGACGAGGTAAAGGCTATGGACGTTGCGATGATATTGCATATTGACCATGAGATGAACGCATCCACTTTTGCTTCCTTAGTTGTAGCTTCTACCCTTTCAGACCTCTATTCCTCTATCATTGCTGGAATTTCAGCGTTAAAAGGCCCGCTCCACGGTGGTGCTAACTATGAAGCTTTAAAAATGTTCAAGGAGATTGGTGACCCGGATAACGTCGAGAAATACATACTTAATAGATTGTCTAATAAGCAAAGAATTATGGGTTTCGGTCATAGGATTTACAAGACTTATGACCCAAGGGCTAGGATATTGAAGAATTACGCCAGACTTCTAGCGGAGAAAAAAGGCGGAGAGATAAAGAGGCTTTATGAAATAGCTTCTAAGGTGGAGGAGATTGGGGTAAAGTACCTAGGCCCTAAGGGAATCTACCCTAACGTAGACTTCTACTCAAGCATAGTATTTTACGCGTTAGGGTTTGAGCCCGAATTCTTCCCTACAGTTTTCGCTTCAGCTAGAGTAGTAGGATGGATAGCCCATATAATGGAGTACATTAAGGACAATAAGATTATAAGGCCTAAAGCGTATTATCGTGGTGAGATAGGTAAACGCTATATTCCTATTGAAAGTCGTTAAATAAGCTTTTAATTTTCCGATCAAATCTTCTTTCAATGCTAAAGTTGAGGATAAATAAAGAGGAAGAACTATTCGAGAAACTAGTAAAGATAGGGGAAGACATAAGAGGGGCTTGTAACGAGTTAAAAAAACTTTTCCAAGGGATGTTAGCAAATAATGATGATCAGGTTTCATCATCGATGATAAGGATCAAGTCATTAACTGAAAGAATTGCGATGACAAGAGAGGAGAGTTTATCACTGATATATGGTGAAGCCTTTTTACCAGACTTCAAGGAGGCAATGGTTATGCTAACCCAGTCACTTTATCACATTGCAACTTCAATAAAAGATGCTGGAAGGGCTGTAAGTTCAAGAAAACCGTCAGAGAAATGCGTAATTAGCCTTAGGGAGTCTTTAACTTCGTATCTGGCGATGATAGATGAGGCCTCAGAAAAGTTAGTCCTAATGCTTTCCTTACTTTCTAAGGATATTAATGAGGCACTAAAAGTAGGTAAAGAAATACAAATGCTTGAGAGGAACGGTGACGAGATGAAAGATAACTTAATTACAAAGCTTTATGAGATGGAGAAGGACGTGGATTTGATCACAATACTACAAATGAGGGATGTAGTTTTCTTCCTAGACGATATATTAGATAACATGGAGGAATCGACTTTAAGTATAGAAGTGCTTTACGCTACATTAAAGTCCTAAGATACTCCTTATTACACCATATGATGCAAGACTTACTATTAACGCTAGTATTGGTGAGACAACCCAACCTTTGGCGACCTGTTTTAACTGCTTTCTAACGTCATAACCAAAACTCCTAAAACTCAACCCTATTATGCCACCCATTATTGTCTGAGTTATGGAAATCGGGATTCCTAATATCGTAAACACTTCACTTATAATATCACTCCCTATAAGTGCTGAGGAAGCACCAGTATAACCTAATTTTGTTATCCTAAAGCCTACTGTGATAGCTGCCTTTCTAGAGCTTAGATAAATACCTAGTACTGAAGCTAAACCGTATATAGGGGCCGTGATGTAAAATGGTTCTGCTACCAATCCAGCTGAAATTATGATCCCTATAGCATTAGCCCCAGTAACGAATGAGGTAAAAATTGAAGCACTTATTAATGCAACTTTATAATACTTTATTTCCTTGATGAAATTCCTCTCCTTCCTTATAACCCTCAGTAAAAAATAATACATCGCAAGGGAGGTGGCTATTGCTACTAAAGGTGAAATGACCCAAGAAGAGACCGTAAGGAAGAACTTACCCCAATCAAAGCCTATTACTCCTCTAGCAATTAATACTATTCCAGCCATTGAAGGGTAAATCATTTGACTTAGAGATGCGGGTATGCCTATTTTGTTCAGATAGTAAAATGTAACTGTTGAAGCAAAAAGGATAGATATTGAAAGGATCAAGATTAGAAGTCTAGTAGAGCTTATAACCCCGCTAAAGCTTCCTTCCATAGTGACACTTCCTATCGTAGCCCCTACGAAAAGTGATATTGCATTAACAAGGTAAGAAGCCTTCTTTTTAAGAACGTTAGTAGACAAAAGTATCCCTAGTGCTATGGCCGAATTATTACCGCCTACAAGAAAAGAAGCTACGATCCCTATTATGAAGATAAAATAGTTTAATATGAGTTCACTATTCATGAGATATTTTACTCTCTAATTCTTTAATATATTCTTGTATGGCATCCCTTATCAAGTCACTTCTATTCGTATAACCTAAGACTTTAACCATTTCATCTAATTCTCTAAGAAACTCTTCATCAAGCTTAAAAGAGATTGTCTTTACCTCATTCAACTCAAGCTCAAAAGTGCTTTCATCAAGCCTTTTAACACCATTCACGGTAACCATAACTTCCATTAGTATTTAGTTTACAAAAATTTTTCTAATCAGTTCTTATAAGTAATCTTTATATATAGTAATATCAAACTGTTCCCTTTTTAACGTTAAAAGAACGGCCAAAAGGCTTAAAAGGGTTATATAAACAATCTAAATTATTTTAAATATGGAATGGATTGACGTTGACTTATTATCAATAGATGAGAGAGTTAAGGAAATTATAAAAAATAGAGGAATAAAGAAACTAAATCCCCCACAAAGTGAAGCTGTAAAGAAGGGGTTATTAGAGGACAAAAACCTATTAATAGTCTCACCTACCGCCTCGGGAAAAACATTAATGGCAGAGTTAGGAATGATTTCCCATTTACTTAATAAAGGGGGTAAAGTAGTATATGTAACCCCGTTAAGGGCTTTAACAAACGAAAAGTACAATACGTTTAAGGAGTGGGAAACTCTCGGATTTAAAGTAGGAATGAGCAGTGGTGATTATGATACCGATGACGCATGGCTCAAAAACTACGATATAATTGTTACAACTTACGAAAAACTCGACTCATTATGGAGGCATAATGCAAGTTGGTTAAGAGAAGTGGACTATTTCGTATTAGACGAATTTCATTATATGAATGACAGCGATAGAGGACCCGTGGTGGAAAGCGTTGCTATTAGGGCTAAAAGGAGGGGTGTGTTATTAGTCTTAAGTGCGACTATAGGGAATTACAATGAAATTGCAAAATGGTTAAACTCAGAGGTAGTGGCCACAAACTGGAGGCCAGTACCATTAAAAGAGGGAGTAATTTATCCCGACAAAAAGGGGTTTATAGTATATTATAGTGACGGAAGTGCAAGGAAAGTATATGGTGACTGTGCAATCATAGCATATACTCTAGATATCATAAGTAAAGGGGGACAAGTATTAGCCTTTAGATCTTCAAGGAAATTCGCTGAGAGCACCGCAGTAAAAATAGCACAACATATGAACTTCTTAAAATTAGACGATAAGAAGTTACACGAAGTAGCTAAAGAAATAAAAGAAGTCGAAGACGCTGGAAGTAATGAGAAAGAAACGCTTTATAACTTAATCCTACGCGGAGTTGCATTCCATCATGCTGGGCTGTCGAAGGGCTTAAGGGATGTTATAGAGAGAGCGTTTAGAGAAAGAATATTGAAAGTGATCGTGGCAACTCCTACGTTAGCTGCTGGTGTAAACTTACCAGCAAGGGCTGTGATTGTTGCAGACATATATAGATATAATAGAAAATTAACGGGTTATATGGATTACATACCAGTTATGGAATACAAGCAAATGAGCGGTAGGGCGGGAAGGCCGGGCTATGATGATTACGGGGAGTCTGTAATAATAGTTAGGAATAAAAACGAAGTAGATAAGGTTATACAACGTTATATAAATGCTGATATTGAGCCGTTGGAATCAAAACTGGGATCCGAAAGTGCCTTTTATTCCTTCATACTAAGTATTATAGCTTCTGAAGGCGGTGCGAGTAAAGAAGCAATTGAGGACTACGTTAACAGTACTTTGTTACCAAAAGAGCTCGCAAAGAAGTATTATAAGAAAGGGTTAGAGTGGTTAGAGGAAAATGAGTTTATAGGTGAAGAAGAGGGTAAATACGTTTTAACTAAGTTCGGTAAAAGAGTTTCCGACCTTTATTTAAACCCCTTAACAGCCCTAACTATTAAACAAGCATTAACAAAGAGTGATATTAGTTGTGACATTTCATACTTCCACATGCTAGCTTACTCACCCGATGGACCGGTAGTGAGTGTAACCAGAGCTGAACAAGATTCACTTTTAGAAAATCTCGACTGCGAATTGTTTATAGAAGAACCTTATGATGAACTCGAAATGGACAACTATTTATCAGCGTTAAAGGTTGCGTTTATAGTACATGACTGGATAAATGAGGTGGACGAAGACGTTATACTAACTAGGTACGGAATAGGATCTGGAGATTTAAGGGCAATAATAGATACTATGGATTGGTTGACTTACAGTGCTTATCACTTATCCTCAGTTTTAGAACTCGATACACATTCGAGAATTTTAGAAAAACTCCACGAAAGGGTTAGAGACGGTGTGAAAGAGGAATTAATTGAACTCGTTAAGATACCGGGGGTTGGAAGGGTTAGGGCAAGGCTACTTTACAACCATGGTATTAAAAAACCTGAAGACGTTGTTATGAATCCAGAAAGGGTAAAAGCCTTATTAGGCCCTAACTTAGGTGAGAAAATTGTCAAGGAAGCTGCAAGACTACTTGCTTGAGTTCATTAATGGTAAGAGGGAATTTGAAGGAGAGTGTGAAATAATTACTAGGTTAAAAATTATTTTACTTGCGCTCGGTGCTGAGTTAGTTAAGTGGGAGGAGAAAAACGAGAATACTTGTCTTATAAGGGTATATTACCATGCTTCTTAGGATATCTATACTCTCTCTTATTTCTTAACATCTCCAGTGCAGCTGCAATAATCCTTCTTGTGTCCTTAGGTTCTATTACGTCATCAATTAACCCTTTCTCGGCAGCCCAATACGGGTTAGCAAACAATTTCCTATATTCTTCAATCTTCTGTTTTATGAACTCATCTGGGTTTTGGGCTTTCTGTATTTCTCTCCTATATAATATCCTTACAGCACCCTCTGGGCCAGTTACTGCAATTTCAGCAGTTGGCCACGCATAGACTAGATCAGCACCTAAACTCTTAATGCTCATAGCGATGTGAGCTCCTCCATAAGACTTCCTCACAATCACAGTAACCTTGGGAACCGTAGCCTCAGCAAACGCATATAACATCTTTGCACCGTGCCTTATTATTCCCCTATATTCTTGGTCAGTACCGGGCACATAACCTGGTGTATCAACTAAACTTATTAACGGTATGTTGAAGGCATCACAGAACCTGATGAACCTAGCGGCCTTGTCTGCCGCATCAATATCAATTGAACCTCCAAACTCTTCTGGGTTATTAGCTACAATTCCAACAACGTTTCCTCCAATCCTAGCAAAACCTACTATAATATTTCTAGCCCAATGCTTGTGCACTTCTAGGAACTCACCGTTATCAACTATCTTATAAATGATCTCCTTCATATTATATGGTTTTGCTGGATCATCTGGAATTATTTGATCTACACCAGTTACATCCCTATCCACTGGGTCACCAGTCTCCATATAAGGTGGTTCTTCCATATTATTTGATGGTAAGTAGGATAGTAGTTTCTTAGTTGTATTAATAGCCTCTTGTTCGCTATCAACCATAAAGTGGACTACACCAGATTTAGAAGCATGAACTACAGCACCGCCCAGGTCTTGGAATGTAACCTCTTCTCCCAGTACTACTTTAGTAATCTCCGGCCCGGTTACGAACATGTAATATGCATCTCCTTTGATCATTATTATGAAATCAGTTAAGGCTGGTGAGTATACTGCACCACCAGCTGCCGGCCCGGCCATTATTGTTATCTGTGGTACAACTCCAGAGGCCATAACGTTCCATTTGAATACTGAACCGTACCCTTCTAATGCTACTGCGCCTTCCTGAATTCTTGCTCCTCCAGAGTCATTTATTCCAATTACCGGTGCCCCAACTTTAAGTGCTAGTTCATAAACCCTACTGATCTTTGCCGCATGTACTTCTCCTAATGTTCCTCCAATTTCGGTAAAGTCTTGTGCATAGGCGAATACAGTTCTTCCATCAACTTTACCCCAACCTGTTACGACACCATCCCCATAATACCTCTCTTTATCAAGTCCAAACTCAGTCGCCCTAGTTACAGCAAAGGGCATTATCTCTCTAAAAGTACCCTCATCAAAGAGTAATGCTAATCTCTCTCTTGCTGTAAGTTTTCCCTTATCGTGTTGGGTCTTTATCCTTTCTTCTCCTCCACCTTTATACGCCTGCTCTTTTCTCTTCCTTAATTCTTCAATTAACTGATCAAACTTTGACTTTTCAACTACCATTTATTATCACCTAATAATTCACATACCTTCTTATAAAGTTTATACTATTTAAACATTTGAAAAAATTCAATTACTTAATTATTAATAGTAAATCTCCTTTCTTTACGCCTTGTCCGGGCTTTACTAAGATCTTTTGGACTGTACCAGCAGTAGGTGCTGAGATTACTGTCTCGCTCTTCATTGCTTCAATAGATAATAATGGTTGACCTTTAGTAACTGCGTCTCCTTCTTTTACCCTTATAGTTACTATCCTTCCTTGCATTGGTGATAGGATTTCTCCTTCTTTTCCTTTTATAACCTCTTCTAACGACTTACCCTCTTCTACGGGAGTCTCTGTAATCCTATCTATCTTGAATAATGTCTCGTCATCAATAATTATATAACCGTTATCAACGTAAACCCTATGAACTTCACCATTAATCTTAAATAACATTTCGCCATCTCTCCAGCCCGGCCCTATGTACTCGATTTCGAACTCGTTGCTCTCAGCCTTTACTACGTCCTTCTTATTCCTCTGGTCATAAGCTAACGTGAATACGTCATTTACATCATTTGTTACCCTAATTACTTTCATTACCACAACACCCTGGGGGATGATTGTGCCATTAAACCATATGCCTTCCAACCGCTTTGCCTTTTACTCCCAGTTGTTTTATCTGATTGAGTTTGTTGTGCCTGCATTGCTTTCTTAAAGTACCCTCTTTCGTACATTACAGTAGCTAAAGCTGCTTTCATTTCCTCCTTTTGTTTTAAGTACTTCAGGAACTGCTCCCTCTTTTCAGCAATGTAGGCAGTACTAAACTTTCCCTTCTGGAAGTCCTCCTCTTGGCTGATCCACTTGTATAATTCAATCGTAGTCTTTACGCCACCGATTTTATAATCATTTAAAGCTCTGATACCAGCTTGAATTGCAAAGGCCCTATTCTCGCCGTATACTATTAGCTTTGAAATTAATGAATCGTAAAACGGTGGCACATAACTGCCTAGAGTCACACCGCTATCAACTCTTACACCCGGCCCAGTAGGTTCCTTATAGTAAGTTATGTAACCGGAGCTCCCAGTAAAGTCATTTAGCGGGTCTTCAGCATTAATTCTGTACTCAATTGCGTGTCCTCTCGCCCTCTTGTTTAACTCCTCTTGAGTAAATGGTAAAGGCTCGTCAGCAACTATCCTTATCTGTAATTTTACTAAGTCTATTCTGAATATCATTTCAGTAATTGGGTGCTCTACTTGTAACCTCTTATTTAACTCTAAGAAGTAGAATTCTCTAGTCGTGTCAGAGAACACGGTTTCAAACGTACCTAAAGTATAATAATGGATGATTTGTCCAAATTTTATAATGGGCTCGAACATCGACTCCCTTTCTTCCATCTTTAAGGCTGGGGAAGGCGCTTCCTCAATTAACTTCTGGTTTCTTCTCTGTATAGTACACTCCCTCTCCCATGCTACAACGTAATTACCGTGCTTATCACCAATTAACTGGAACTCAATGTGCCTTGGGTTAATTGCAGCCTTTTCTATGTATAAGTCTGCTTTGCCGAAAGCTTGATATGCTAACCTCTTATTTCTCTCCCAGGTTTCTTGCAATTGTTCTGGGGTGTCGACCCTAGTAATTCCAGTACCTCCACCTCCGAATGCTGCCTTTACCATAACCGGGTATCCTATTTTCTCGGCAAGTTTCAAAGCCTCGTCTAAGCTTTCTACTGGTCCATCAGAGCCTGGAGAGATAGGAACTCCGGCCATCTTAGCTATCCTTTTTCCGTCGAGCTTACTCTTTATAGCCCTCATAGCGTCTACTGGAGGGCCTATCCACGTGATTCCCGCCTTAACTACAGCCTCAGCGAAGTCAGCGTTTTCAGATAAGAAACCGTAACCAGGATGTATTGCATCTGCATGAGCTTTTTCTGCTGCGTCTATTATAGCTTGAATGTTTAAGTAACTTTGTAATGATGGGGCTGGCCCTATGTAGTAAGCTTCATCAGCATATTTTACGTGTAAAGCGTATTTATCTGCCTCTGAATATACTGCAACTGCTTTCATTCCCATTTCTTTTATTGCCTTCATTACTCTGACTGCTATCTCTCCTCTATTTGCAACTAAAACCTTTCCGAAAGGAGGCATCTTTACCTATAAAGAAATGTTTTTACTAGTTTAAAAGGTTTTAACATTACAAAATAGCTAGTTTTATTTCACAAAAAAGAAAAAATCAGTGCTCGCGCATGTCATCACGGTCAGTTCCCGGATTCCACATCATCTGAGAACCAATTGGCTGGAAAAATATTAAAGTTTAAGCTAAATATATCCCCTCTTCAGCTATATATTTCTTCCTAGCCAGGTCCATTAGTTTTCTCGTAAATAGAATAGAATAAATTACTACAATAATCCCGAAGAGAAGAGAAAGCCACGCTGCCAATGCTATATTTCCATTATTAGTGGCTACAGCAATATCTTTCATTAAACCCGTTTTGACGCACAAGTTCTCGTTTTGCACTATATTTGGCCAATATTCTCCTATAGCTAACCCGCCCCACGCACTGTTTACTGTACTCGATAACCCAGCAATTATATAAGGAAACGCTGAGGGTATAATTATATATCTCATCTTCTTGAAGAACGAGAGATTATAGTTTTTCATAATTTCCCAGTATTGTGAAGGCATATTCTTAACTCCCAGCCAGAAGCTATAAAATACATAGTAAAAAGTCGATACAAAGCCTAGAAATAGTACGTAAAATTCATTCGTAAAAGCTCCAAAGAGTGAATGTACAATGGGGTAAGTCGCTAAGAAGAGTAAGGGGAAATATGCTGGTGCCGGGAATGCTGAAAAAGCTTGTATGATCGGTATTATTATCCTTTCTGCGAAACTGTGGGTTGCCAAATAATAACCTACAAATATAGCGAACAGTAAAGAAATTAATGCAATTACAGCAACTCTCAGATAATCAACTCCTATAGCAATTAGATCGTTCGGAACTGTTGAAACTAAATAACTCCACTCGGAAGGGGAAACTGAAAGAATGGTGGTTATTGCACCGTAAAGAATAAGTGCTAATAAGAGAATTCCGGCCCCAACCCCTAGGTAATTCCATATTTTATGTTTCTTAGCCTCCTCTTCTTCTATCTCAACGGGTTTCCTAAGCTTTAACGGTGTAGGTAAGGACTTTGAAAGCCTTGTAAACGTAGAAAGTGAGGAAGAGATACGTGAGGAATACCTTATCCTTATTTTACCCCTCTTCCTTATCTGTACTTCAGTGTCAAGACCATATTTAGCAACACTATATTTGGCGAACTCTCTTAAAACGTAAGTAAATAGTACCACAAAAACTCCTAATATCCCTATTCCCTCTAATGCTAACCCGTATTCCCCTTCAGACGTTAGTTGGGATAATACACTACCTATTCCGAACACTTGGTATGTACTTGTCCCTACACTAAACACCTCGCTCACGGTGATGTAAAAGAAGGCATCGGCAAAGCTAGGTATTAAGTTAGCCGCTATTCTAGGTATTGAGAATGGGATATACAATCTCATCATTGTCCCCCAAAATCCAAACCTGTAATTCTGCGAAACCTCCAGCAAATCGTTAGGGACTGTTTTGAAAGCCTGATATATTCCAATCCATATGTTCCACACAACTGCAGTAAAGACTAGAAAGTCTACAGCCAACTCAATTCCTAAATAACCACCTATGTTATATACGAAGAAAATAAGCACGATGGGGAAAAAGCTAATAACTGGTACTGATTCAAAAACCTCTAATAAACTTATGTAAATATTCTCAAATATCCTACTTTTTATACTAGCGTAACCCAAAAACCACCCCGTAAAGATCGCTACTCCGATTACTAGCCAAACCCTTCCTAGTGTAACTAGAGAAGCTAGAATGAAAGTTATAATCATATTTGTCAAACAAGGTCACCTTTTCCGTCACCGACCTTTTTCTTTGCAGCTGGACTCAACATTTTATATAAACTATCCAGATATTGTTCGAATTTTGGGTCGTGAGGGTCTCTAGGCCTCTCTAACTCAATCTTAATTTCTCCTACTATTGTAGCGGGCCTTCCATTGAGAACATAAACTCTATCAGCTAATTCTACCACCTCATTTAGATTGTGGGATATTAAGACAACTGATTTTAAGGTAACAGAGGGAGAGAATAACATTTGGTAAATTTCTTGTCTTAATCCTTCAGCTGTTAACTCATCTAAATGGGAGAACGGCTCGTCCATCAAGAGTACTACTGGGTCTGCAGCTAAAGCCCTTGCTATTGCAACTCTTTGTCTCATTCCCCCGCTCATTTCCTTAGGGTAAAGGCTTTCGTATCCCGATAATCCCACAATCTCCAACATTTTTCTTGCAATCTCATTTTCTTTTTCTTTCGGTAACTTTCTATATTTTAAACCGAGTTTAACGTTGTCTAGTGCCGTCATCCAAGGGAAAGTGGCTATTGATTGATGAATTAAGGCAATTTTAGGAGTAGGAGAAGTAACTTTTTTGCCCAATAACCTTACCTCACCTTCTAAAGGTTTTACAAATCCTCCAAGGATTCGTAATAGTGTTGATTTACCTATTCCAGACGGCCCAACTATAGCCACAAGTTCATTTTCATAAGTCACAATGTTAACGTTTTTAAACACGTAATTTTTATCAACATAAGCATAGGCTAAGTTTATCCCCTCTAAGATTCTTCCATCTCATCACCTACGATCAGATTGAAATAGCCCTATTTTAAATTTTTCTTATCTAGAATTCCTTTTTATGTACCATTTTTATAAAAATCGAATTAAGGTAAAAAGAAAAGTTGCAGTATAGTTATAACTATCGTTAATTTGGTTAAGTTTTTATAAAATCACATTTTTCGAACTAATGAAATGAAAATTTATTAATAACGGATGAGAGTTAATATAAAGAGGAGATAAAGTATGGCTGCATTAGGAATTTCTGACATAGCGATTATAATAATAGTTGCGATCATAGTATTTTTCGGAGCTTCGAAACTCCCAGAAATATTTAGGTCTTTAGGTAGGGCTACTGGTGAATTTAAGAAAGGAAAGTTAGAGGCCGAAATGGAGTTAGCACAAATGCAACAAGCAATGCAACAGCAACCATCTCAAAGGGAAGTTGAACTTCAAAAGAGGATTGAAGAATTACAAAAACAATTAGAGGAGTTAAAGAAGCAGTCTCAGCAATCCAAGACTTAAACCCCTCTGAGGGGTAATAAAATGATAAGTTCAATAGATGATTTTTTAGTTATTCTTCTGGTTGGTTTACTGCTCTTTGCTGGTGATAAGACATCTGCTAGTAATATAAAGTCTATAATGAACGCATTTAACGAGTTTAAGAAAAGAAGAGATGAATTTATAAACGAGTTAAAGAGAGAGCTAAACGAAGTCACATCTTCAAATACTGAAATAATTAGAGATGTCTCCTCAACATTCAACCAAGGTTTAAATGAGGCAAAAAACACTTTAGTCTCTTCTGCAAACGAGATTAAATTGCTAGAGGAAAGGATAAGAGAATTGGAAGACGAAATAGAAAGGTTAAAGAGGCAAAATGGTAATAAACCATGAGCTATCAAAAGCCCATACAAGATAAAGAGTTACCATTAATAGAACACTTAAAAGAATTACTCTTCAGGCTTAAAAGAATTCTCATATCTTTAGGAGCGTTTTTTATTATTTTCTTTGCATTTGGGATTACCACAATTAAAGTGGGTTCTTTCCAAATCCCAATACTCTATCCAACACTTTACGATAGTCTCTCGGTACTATTAGTAAAATATTTCTTAAACCACGATCTACCTCCCGGTCTAAAATTGATCACACTTAATCCCTTTGATCCTATATATTCGTCTGCAATAGTCTCATTTTACTTCGCATTATTTTCTTCTCTCCCTATAATCTTCAGAGAGTTCTGGGCTTTTGTAGCACCTGGTCTATACGACCATGAAAAGAAGCTGATAAAAGAAGTCCTATTCCCCGCAATTAGTTTATTCATTGCCGGTTCTGCGTTTGCTTATTTCCTCATTATCCCATTTATGCTTATTTTCATTTATAGGTTTGATTTGGCATTAGGCGTAGAGCCTACACTCAGTTTGAGGTCTTATGTTAATACTGTTATGACGCTAATGGGAGCAACCGGATTGGCTTTTGAGTTTCCCTTAATAATGATTGGGCTAACTAAAGCTGGCCTAGTAAAAGGTAAGACATGGTTGGTAAATTGGAGATGGGGAGTTTTCGGTTCTTTTATTATTGCATGGCTAATCTCACCGGGTGTAACTGGGGGTTTGATAGAAACGACTATAGGAATAATCTTATCAACGATGTACATAGTGGGTGCATTAATAGCTAGGTCAATTGATAGGAAAAAGGTTAAAACTACTAAAATTATGGTAAAATGATTCGATTTTCGAACTTTACTTTAAGAGAAAGTATTTATTCCCTCGAATACACTCTAAAAACTGATGCCCCAAACGTTAACGGAAAAAATACTTAGTAAGGCTGCCGGGAGGGAAGTAACACCAGGGGACGTTACGGAAATTAAAGTCGATATTGTAGCGTTTCACGATTTAACTGGATACCACGTTATCGAGGTAATGGAAAAGGCGGGAATGATGAAAATTTTTGATAAGAGCAAATTAGTGATCGCATTTGATCACTTAGCCCCACCTCCAGACGTTAGAAGTGCGGAAATTCAAGACCAAATAAGGGCTTTCGTTAAAAAAATGTCAGTTCCTAACTTTCATGACATAAATGTCGGAATTTTGCACCAACTTCTGTTAGAAAAATACGCAAACCCAGGCTACGTTATTGTAGCAGCTGACAGCCACACTACTACTTCTGGCGCAGTGGGTGCATTTGCACAGGGTCTAGGTGCTAGCGATATAGCTGCAGCTGTAATTACCGGGAAAACATGGGTAATGGTGCCTCAACCTTTTAAGATAGTTTTAGAAGGCAAACCCGGTAAGTGGATAAACGGGAAAGATGTAGCGTTAAAGATTCTGGGAGACTTTAAGGCAGATTACTTTAATGGGATGAGCATTGAGGTTTACGTTAAAGAACCATCAGCATTCCCAATGGACTTTAGGGCTACCGTTTCTAATATGGGTATTGAGATGAACGCAGATGCGTTAATGTTTGTTCCAGATTCTGAGACCGTGAATTACATAAAGGCAAATAGGGGATACGAACCACCACTAGTTACTCCAGACCATGGTGTAAAATATGTTGATGAATATACTATTGATTTATCAAAGCTCGAACCGTTAGTTGCTGCACCCCATAGCGTTGATAATGTGAAAGGCGTTAGTGAAGTTGAAGGTATTGAGGTTGACCAAGTTTACATAGGTTCTTGCACAAATGGTAGGTTAAGCGATTTCGAAATGGCCGCAAAAATTATGAAAGGGAGGAAAGTAAAAACTAGGTGTATAGCAATCCCGGCTTCGTACGAACTGTTTAAGAAGGCAATGGAGTTAGGGTATATAGAAACACTGGTACAAGCTGGGTGTGTGGTAACCTATGGTACTTGCGGCCCTTGCTTAGGAGGACATTTCGGTGTAGCTGGGCCAAATGAGGTTATAGTTTCCACGAGTTCAAGGAACTTTAAAGGCAGAATGGGTAGTGCGGATTCAAAAGTGTATTTATCTGGACCCGCGGTAGCTGCAGCTACCGCAGTTGAAGGCAAAATAACTGACCCGAGGAGATTCCCATGATAGTAGAGGGTAAAGTTCTAAAATTTGGTGATAAAATAGACACAGACATAATAATACCGGCAAGGTACTTAAAATACACAGACCCACAGTATTTAGCCCAACACGCGATGGAACCAATAGATCCAGAATTTTACAAAAAAGCTTCTGCTGGAGTAATACTAGTAGCTGGCAAAGTTTTCGGAATGGGTTCATCAAGAGAACAAGCTGCAATTGCATTAAAGGCTGCCGGTGTAAAGGCTATAATCGCTGAGTCATTTGCCAGGATTTTCTTCAGAAACGCAATAAATAATGGTCTACCAGTCATAACATTACCAAATGCAACTAAGGAGATTAATGAGGGGGACTTCGTTAAGGTGAACGTCGAGACTGGTGAAATTATTGTAAATAATACTAAAGTATTAAAGGGGAAGGGGATTACTGGCATGCCTTTAGAAATACTCAAGATGGGAGGTATTATGAACTATTTAAAATCGATCAACCAGCCGAATTAAACCGAAATAAAAAGGCTTATTTTTTATTTAAACCTAAATTTTCATGTGAAGTTAGTTATTTTCAGTTTACTCTCCCTATTATTTACAGTAATTGACGTAGGGATAGGCGTTAATGTAAGCAAAGTTATTTATGGATATCAAGTTTATTCCTTATTACTATCTTTTCCCTTTAACGCTATTTATTTTCTAATAATTTACTTAACTGAGTTCTTAGTGTTATACTTTGGCATTTCTAAGCTCCTTTATAAGATCTTCAGAAGGCTTTCTTCCAAATTCATCAAAAAACACTAATTCCTCTAATGGTAACCTCTTTAACCATCCCTTCTCTTCTAATTCAGGCTTTTCTGGGAATTTGGTGACATATCCTAAAGTTAGATAGGCTACAAGATCTACATGAGGAGGTATATTTAAAATCCTTTTAACATCGTCTTTGTTAAAGAAACTTACCCACCCAACACCTATACCTTCCGCGGTCGCAGCTAACCACAAGTTCTCTATTGCCAGAACTGTACTGTATTGGCATAAACAAGGCATTGTTGTCCTACCTAAAATGTGTGGTCCAAACCTGGTTGGATCACAAGTTACGGCTAAGTTTATTGGAGTGTCTAGTACGGCTTCAATTTTAATCCTATCGAAAATCTTTTTCCTTTCATCGTCCAATAAACTTCTAAAATGATCTCTTTCTCTTTCTACTAATTCTTTAATCTTCTTTCTTTTTTCTATATCCTTAATTACTATGAAATTCCACGGTTGAGAAAAACCTACTGAAGGTGCTAGATGTGCCGCTAAAAGAATTTTAGCTAGAACGTTATATGGTATCTCGTCGTCCTTATAATAACTCCTTATATCCCTTCTTTTCTTAATAGCCTCATACAGTTCCATATAACTATCCCTTAATTAAATATGTCTGTACAGCCTTAACCCCTTCTCCAAACCTTATATCTTCACCTAACCTCTTTAAAGCCCTTTCCAGACTAGCTATAGTGACGATCGCGTCATTCGGAGTAACCCAACCCATATGTCCAATCCTAACGTACTTACCGGCGAAGGAGGGATGTACTCCCGGAGCGAGCTCTACACCTTCACTTATAACTTCCTTTAATACGTCATTAGCCTTAACCTTATTTAACAATACCCCAGTTACAGTGTTACTATAGGCCTCCGGTCTCTTTGCTACAATTTGTAACCCCATACCCTCAATCCCGGCCCTAATTGCACCAGCAATAAGCTCATGCCTTTTAATCCTATTCTCAATTCCTTCCTCTTCTATTAATCTTAAAGCTTCAGATAGCATTAAGACTGTATGTACTGGAGGCGTAGAGAAGTAGGAAGCCTTACCTTCCTCCATGCTCCTCATCACGGGCAACCAGTTCCTCAAATCAAGATAATAGCCAGCTGTACTTTCCTTACCCTCTAAAAGCCTCATAGCGTTCTGAGACACTACTAATATTCCTAAACCAGGAGGTGCACCTATAGCTTTTTGACTGGCCGTTAAATAAATGTCGACATTCCAATCCTTAGCCTTAACGGTCTCCGCACCAACGCTTGATACGCCATCAACTACTACTAAGTCAACGTAATCCCTTATAACTTCTACACTTTCTTTTATCGGTTGTCTTACCCCAGTACTTGTCTCTACGTGTGTAAATGTGACTAGTTTATAGTGGTTTTGCTTAACTTTTTCAATAATTTTCTCTGGGTTAACGTAATCTCCAGCCTCAGCCTTTAAGTAATCTACTTGTAAGGGGTATTTTGAAAATATGTTAATCCACCTATCCCCGAAAACGCCGTTAGTTACTACAAGTACTCTGTCACCGTGTTTTAGGAAAGAAGTCACGCTCTCCATTGCAGAAGTACCTCCACCGGGGATTATGAAAGGTTGATATGTTGAGTCCGTTTGGAATAAATCTCTTAATTTTTTAAGAGAATATTGGAATGCACTAACGAACTCGTCTGATGTAAACCCTACGTTATTTCTTAAACCGGCATATAATACGTCCTGGTATATGTTCACTGGGCCCACATGCATCAAGAGCCTTTTCTCTCTGATTAGGTCCATAGGTAATATTGTTTTACTCGAGGTATAAATTTCCTCTCTGAAGAAAGTATTTCTCTGATTTGCGTAAGTTAATTCCCCTTACCCCTTTTCACGTAATACCATACAATATTTTAATCATGAGTAGTGATGTATATAATTTAGAAATAGTGAGAAAGGCTTATGAGAGATACACTGAGGAATTAAATAGTTATTTCGCTAGTCCAAAGAGGTTACTTAACGTAATCAAGGACTTCATTAATTTCGTCAAAAGCATAGAGGTCTCGGCCTCGAGTAGTTTAATACCGATCTTGAGGGAGCAAATAAGGATTGCTAAGAGGATAATTATGATAATTAGAATAAGGTATTTTATCTATTTCGTTTATCACAGACTAGTGAAGAGCCTTATAAACAAGTTAATTTATACAATTAACCTCATTAAGGGATTGATTGTCTGATACATTCCTCTATTAATTTCACATCTTTTTCGGGCAAAGGCCTTTTTAAATTACCCGGCACATTTCTTAGATATTTAGAGAACTGAAACTTATCCTCTATGAAACTTAACTCATATAATACGTCCTTGACCGCACATTCTCCTATAATTATGGGTTCTAGTTTGACCCTATAAATATATTTAGGTTTATTATATATTTTTTCGTCTGGGAAGAGAATACTTTCATCTTTATACCAGTCCGAAATTACCCTCATTAGTCCAACGAACTTTCCCCCGTATTTCTTCGCGTAATACTTACCTACATAAAACAGTAGAATATCATCTTTTTTAATAGTATTCATGATACTCTCTTTCTCGTAACCATAAACGTTAGTACTCATCACGACTTCCCAAAAGTCTTCACGCACTGGGATTAGCCAATATGTCACGTTTTTATGCTTAAGTTATTAATATTTAAAATCACTACCCCCATAGCATTTATTAATCTCCGCTATGAAATTTACGTGTGAAGAAGATTTTCGCTTTCACAACCCCTAAAAGGAAGGAACCGCTTAGAGATTATGAGGTTTCTCTGCTTTATAAAATCTCCGAGAAGTTCAATCTGGGGGACATATTGGAGTACATGAGATGGGATGAGGGCCATGTAAGGGTTGTTCAAGCAAACTTCGAAGGCGGTAGAGTTCTCCTTAGGTATAAAGAAGGTGGAGAGGCTATAGCAGAAATAAGGACTAAGAGGAAGGAGAGAGGGAGGACTTTCATATCCTAGCTATTGACATTAAGAACTCACCTATCATAACAGAAAAAAGGCCGGAAAGGAAAATCCCATCAAAAGTACCCATTCCCCCTATACTTATCATTTGGGGGCTTGCACTAATAATCTTTTTGAGGTTTAACAAATCTGCCCCTATTAAAGTCCCTAGAACACTACTTATATAAGCTGATACCGGAATTAAGTAAGCGTGAGTATAAAATAGGATAACGCTAGTTAAGGATGAAGTAATAGGTGCTATTAAAGGGTTCATTACCACTCCCACGCCGTTCACAACTTTAGCGAAGGAATTTGAGACCAAAGTTATTATTAAGACGTCGAAAAGCAGTAGTAAGAGGAGAACAAGTGAGGAAGAATAAACTAAGAAGACTAGGAGTAAAGATATTGACAAGGGGATGACAGCACCCCCTAAGTTTATTGCAACTAAAGTCTTTCTATACCTCACTGCAAGTCTTGGGAAATATAAGGGAATCCCGAAAACATAATAAACGTCTATTTCCGGTATAATTGCCTCCCTATTAATTTCCTTAAGCACAACGTTCACTGGGCTTAAAATCAAGCTTAAGAACGCAAGTTCTGTAGCTAGTAAATAACTTAAATAAGCCGGTAGGCCGACGGATTTAAAAAGTAATGTGAAATACCCAGAGGAAATAAGGAGTAAGACGAACGCAAAAAACACGTAAATAACCCCTATTATTCCCCTAAAAGGAAATATTATAATTACCCTTGGCCTTTTACCGCTGTCCACTATTCACTATCCATTTCATAACATAAATTTTTGACTTTAATGTAGTCTTCAAACCTATTTACGTTGTATATATGATAATTAACGTTAACGTCCTCGTAATCGTTAAAGTTTAACGAATTCCAAAGGCTTATCCCCACATAACCGTTTATACCGACTAAATTACAGATGGAACTCCTACAGTGGGTTATTAAGTATTCAAGAATACCTTTAGGTATAAACGGGGTGTCAGATGGTAATACCAATACTGGGAAGCCCACCTTACTTACAGCCTCGACAACGTCTTCCTCATACCCTAATCCTTTAGTTATGATTTTAGGTAATGAGGAAAAAACCAAAGGCGAGGAGGGGGTTATTGCGATATATACATCTTCAGCGATCTCCCTAACTCTCCTATAGACGTGATAGAACATGGGATACCCGCAAACTTCAACCAGAGGTTTCAAAGGGGTAAATCTACTTCCCTTTCCTCCAGCCATAATAATCGCTTTCAAACCTAACTAACTCCTCCTCAAAATCATTACAGTAACTTTTCTCATTAACCTCTAAACAGGGTTCCCCTCTCCCAAGCCTACCTATAATTTTACCTCCTCTCTTCTCGAACTCTTCCGGTTTTCTTGTAACTACTAAAAAGGCACCAGAGGAGATTAGGGTATAAGGGTTAATGGACAGCGCTTTAGTAATCTCCATGGTCTCCTCGCTTACCGGGATATCGCTTGTTAACCTTAACCTTAACCCGCTTGCGATACTTATTTCTAATAAGGCTTGATAAACACCTCCTTCAGTGGCGTCGTGCATTGCAATAGCCAAGTCCTTAACTTTTAACATCCTTTCTTGAACCGGTATTAGGTGTTTGTAACCTTTAGCGTTCTCAATAATTTTATTGCTTACACCCCTCCTTAATAACTCATCTTCGTATTCGTTAGCCAGAATCCACGTCCCCTCTATTCCAGCAGTCCCTATTATCCCTACATAATCTCCTTCCCTCGCGTCGCTTAATCTCATGACTTTATTTGAAAAAGAAAACGCTGTCGTTATTACTATATCTTTATCTAACCCCATAGTTACTTCAGTATGCCCTCCTACAACTTTACACTTTAGGATCCTACAAGCCTCGTTAACTCCCTCTATAATCTGGCCTAGTGAGCTCTTATCCTTTAACAGTAAGACGGTATTTACCCATTTACACTCAACCCCCTTCATGTTTATGTCATTACAAGCTACTACAACTGAGAGAAAACCTGCATTTTTACCAGCTTCTGTTATTGGGTCTGAGTGGATAACTAAGTACTTACCTTCGACCTCCACATATGAAGCGTCTTCCCCTATTTGCGGGCAAAGCTCGCAACCCCCAGTTATTACTTTGTCTATAAATTCTTTAGGACTAATTTTCCCATAAGACATTAATTATTGTTTACGTATTGTCATTTATGAGTATTATTGAAGTTGAAGACTTATGGAAAATCTACAAGAACGGAGTTGAAGCTTTACGCGGTATTTCACTTAAAGTAGAAGAAGGGGAAGTCTTCTCGTTCTTAGGCCCTAACGGTGCGGGTAAAACCACTACGATAAAAATACTTTCGTGCATACTAAAACCCACGAGGGGTAAAGTTAGGGTAGCAGGATACGAAGTACCAAAAGACTGTAATAAGGTTAGGAATATTGTGAGTGTAGTTCCACAAGAATTTCAAGGGTTTTCAGACCTTACAGTTAGGGAAAATGTTGAGTATTTTGCTAAATTGTATAAAGCTGAAAATAAAGTGGAAGAGGTTATAGAGTCATTAGAGTTAAAGGAACATGAGAGTAAGAAGTTCAAGGAGCTTTCTGGCGGATTGAAAAGGAGGGTGGCTATAGCTTGTGGTATAATTGGTAATCCTAAGATAGTTTATTTAGACGAACCAACAGTTGGCTTAGACCCTAAGTCAAGAAGGAGTATTTGGGAAATAGTGAAGAAGTTAAAGGAGGAGAAAATTACAGTGTTTTTAGCTACCCACTATCTCGACGAGGCTGAAAAACTGGCTGATAGGGTTGCGGTAATCTACAAAGGTAAGATCATAAAACTTTCAACACCCTCAGAGCTTATAAATGAATTTAAAAAGGGTAGTTTAGAAGAAGCTTATTTAGAATTAATAAAAGAAATTGAAAACGGTGAGGAGCAATAAGGAATGTAATCCCAACAGCAATTGCTGTAATTAAGGACAACCTAAGGAGCAGAACTACGATAGGTTTTATCATAATTTTCCCGTTACTCTTAGCAATAGTCTTCTCTTTTTTAGGTATGGCATTCCAGCCAAAGGTTATAGTTTATGTAAATGGCGTCAACGCTACTCAAATAGCTGAGTATCTGAATACCAGTAAAATATTCACAGCCTACGTAGGTGGTTCGCCATCTGTTGTTAAGGACTTTAACGCCATTTTTGTAAACACTACATCTCATAGAATCTATTACTCGCAACTGACAGAAAACTATATGCCAGTACTTAACGCTTATCTATCGTCTTACGATTTCCCTAAGGATTATGGAGGAGTTATGGAAACAACGAGAAATACTCCCATTGCTTACGAGATCTCTGGAGTTATAGGAGTTATAGCGTTAAGTAACGGTGTTTTCGGAGTTACCGGTGTTGGTAGTGGGTATTATAGGGATAAATTAGTAGAAAGATTAGCCTCATCTCCTATAAAAGATTACGAATGGGTTTTAGCATTAATGATCTATGAAGTAGTCATAACGTTGATATCTTCAATAGCCGTATTAATAATAGGCGTAATTATGGGTTTTATCCCAGATTTTGGCCTTCCTTTCTTAGGAATTTACATACTATCCACCTTAATGTTCTCTGGGCTAGGTGCTATAATACTCGGTTTAACACCGAAGGAAAAAATAATATTAGCTAACATAGTGTCAAACTTCATTGTATTCCCCTTAATGTTCTTCAGTAATGCGTTCTATTCAGCCTCAATTTTTCCGTCAGTATTAAAAATTATAGCGGAATACCAGCCGGTATCTATAATTAACGACTTAGTGAGGGAGACTTTAGTACTTCAACAATTACCAAACCCAATATACTTAGGTGAAGTAATATTGCTCACGTTAGTTTTCCTCGCTGTGGGATCTAGACTTTTAAGATTAAGAGAAGTCTGACTTATTAAATTTGCTGTCGATACAGCTTGTGATAAACAGTAAGATTATGGCTCTGGTTATTTAAACTAAACGTGAAGAACCGTTATCGATAATGCATAGGTTTTTCTCTAGAAAAGATAATTAGTTAGCCCAAGGGGGTTTAGTCTTTGTTAAGAATGCCAATACTCCGTTCATTGCATCACGTGAAACCACTTGGTCTATCAATATTTTGAATGCATCTTCTAGCTCCTTCTCATATTTAGAATAAAGTATTTTCCTCATATTGGTGAGTGAGGAAGGAGCCATTTGCTTAAGTTTTTCGATTACCTTTCTCCCCTCTTCCTCTAAATTCTCACTGATATAATGAACTAAACCAACCTCCTTTGCCTCATCAGCGCTTAATTCTTCTCCCAGTAGAGCTAACTTTTTAACAGTATCCCAACCCAAAATCTCCTTTCCTAGGGTTAATAATACTGGTGGTAATACACCGATTTTGCCACCTGGAGCAGCAAACCTAGAATATGGTGATGAAATTACTATATCACTTACCAGTAAGAGTTCCATTGATGCACCGTAAGCTACACCCTCAACCACAGAGATTATGGGTTTCGAGAAGTTTAATAGAGTCCTATACATCTCGTACATTGTAGAGAAGAAACTCATGGCATACTCCCTGTTCTCATTGGCCAGTTTAAGTTCCTTAATATCGGCCCCAGCACCGAAGTTCTTATTTGCCCCAGTTAAAATTACAAATCTTACACTTTTTTCGTTGTCAAGTTTCCTAAAAGTATCAATCATGCTATACATTAGTTGTTTATTTATAACGTTATATTTGCCCCCAGTATCCATAATAACTTTGGCGTAATTCTCCAAAACTTCTACGGAAACGTAACTCATCAACAATCTTAATATATCCTCTCTTATATACTTTATTTATTTATTTCCAAAAATTACAAAAATTATTGTTATATCCTTAATCATACTTAAAGGTTTTTTCAATAAAATTTAATAAAAGTATATACATGCTATAAAACTATGTTTATATGAGATAATGTAAAAAAAGTAAGGTGATTTAAGATGAGCGCAGGGGACACGATTAGGGGTTTGTTAAAAGGACTCATTCTTGGGGCATACCTAGGGGTTAATTTCGTTGGATATAAGCTATATGGTCTTGTTAAGGCGATATTCCAGATAGATAAGGACTGGCTAAGTAGGGCAGTAATGGGAATGATAGTATTAAGTTTAATATGGGGTATATTAGGGATCATAGACGCTCTCATGGTTAGACTTCAAGAGGCTTCTTGGGGTTTAGCCCAAGTTTTACCCTTAACAGCACAAGAATACGAAGGGTCGATAACTTTACACGGAATAAGGGACTTGTTTGGTTTTGCACAGCAGTTAATTCTCGCAATTTTTATATACTTTACGTTCAAGATGCTTAATATACAGCCTAAGGCTAAATGGGTATTTAACTTAGGATTTATATTGTTCAACATCTCCTTCATGCTTTTCGAAGGCCCCATACTTATAACCCCACAAAAAGGTTTTGACAACTATTTCTCCGCAACCGGTTGGTATTATTTAGCCCCCATAGGAATTCCAGGCTATTCCTTATACGTAGTCTCACCGCTCTGGTATATAGGTTGGTTATTATTAGATGCCGGAGTTTATCTAATGACGGGGTGGTACGTTTACCACTTCTATTTAGCCTCCAAGAACCTAAAGGAAAAGTTACCAATATTCCTAGTCTTTGGTTTAGTTGTAGCAATTTTAATACTTGAAAGTTATTCGGGAGAGGTAGTCACTAGCTTATGGGACTTATTGGCTTATTACAAATTAGTAGGTTATAATGTAGTAGCTGACCAAATATCCTTCGTAACATTATGGCACGGGATAGTTTATATTGCATGGTTCCCGGCTGTCGCAGCATTATACTTACTAATACCCACTCTAGCTAACAAACCACTATACAGCGAGAGAATGGGAAGGATATCAGCACTTCTCTATTTGATCTTTGCTACCGGCCCATTAGGGATTCACCACTTGTATATGGTAGATTTGCCTGCCCCAGTAAAAGTCCTAGTAGAGGTACTGACTGAAGGGATCGTGGTACCGTCGATGATGACATTCTTTAACTTATGGGCAACAGCTAAGGGTGCAGATGTGAAGTGGAATATATTAACAGCATTTACAGTCCTATCATTCGCGGGTTCGATATATGGAGGAGTTATGGGAATATCTAACTCAATAATCGCTTTCGATGCAATATCACACGAGAGTATGTACGTTGTTGGCCACTTTCATGCAATGATATTGTTCTCTATAGTCCCTGCAGGCTTTGCAGCATTATACCTCTTAATACCGATGTTGTCGAAAAGAGAGTGGTATTCTCCGAGACTATCTTGGGTACACTTCTGGGGATACCTAGTGGGAACTATTATGGTAGTTTTCGGATATTCATACTTAGGAATTACCGGTTTAATAAGGAAGGAAGAGATATACCCACTCTCTCAAACTTTCATAACTGGTGAGGTACTTACTACTGTAGGTGCAATCATTGCTGACGTAGCAACAACAGTCTGGCTGGTTAACTTAGTCTTAACACTAATTAAAGGTAGAGTTAGCTACGAAGAAGGGGTAAGTGTAGGTGAGGTTATAAGTAGTGTAGCTGTGCAGTTAAGCGGTGATTACGATATTGTAAGTGTCGGGATTCAGAAGGGTGTTTTGCTGGTTAAAGACCAGTTAGTGAAAAGGATAACTACCCATACCTCAACTCATTAACCTTTTCCCCACCTCTTTAAGTATTTCCTCATTGAAGGGAAACCTTTTTTCCTTATATCTCGAAAACACTAGTTCATCGTTTATATACACATCAAAGATTCCGTTTTTACCTTGCTCAAGCTCTACATTTACCCCCTCAAAATAATTTAAAACATCTCTTGCTAAGTCTAAAGCTCTATCTAAATATCCGCAAGGCCTACAGTAAACAATTTTTACTTTTAATTGCATAATTAAGGAACTTTATGTCCGTTATAAATAATTTTCCATACATATCTTTTCAAAGCGAAATTTATTAATCTTGACATAGTAAGTTAAGCTATGCGTATAGCTGTAACCTATGATAAGGAATTTAACTTAAAGCCATTAGATGAGGCAGAAATAATAGGAATAATCGATGAGGAGAAGAAAGAAGTAGAACAATATGAGAACCCGGGTGTAGGGAGTAAGGAAATGACTATGGATGCAATACTAAGCCTTTCACCAGACGCGATAGTTGTAGGCAAGCAGTTCCTATGCCCCGGTTCATATATGATGTCTTACGGTAAGATAAAGTACATCCCGACAAACTACAAGACTTTACAAGACGTACTTAACAACTTAGAAACATTAAAGAAGAGCATGAGTGATGAATTAGACGAAGAAATGTATGCTGAAGAACACATGCACGAGTAACTAGAATGATTTTTTGACTTATCATTTTAGTCAAAAAACTCAGCTAACTTAACCCCATTCATCATATTCCGTTTTTCACTCTAAGTTTACTTATTCAGCACAAAAAGGGCGTTAGCTCCTCTCTACCTAGGCGGGAGAGATAATTAAGGTGACCGACAGTTAAAAATTTTTATAAATTTTGAATTCTAATCCTTACCCTTAATAAACGGTGGACTTCAGTACATAAAAAACCTTTGACGTTAAGGGGAAGTCGTTGGTCTTAATAAACGGTGAACTTCAGTAAGTAACATGTCTTATTTTTTATTCATTCTGTAATTCCTCAAGCCACTTTTGCCATAATACCCCATTCTCGTCCATTCCGCTTTCAACTTCGTAACCCATACTCATCCATCCAGCCATTCCGCCAATCATATAATAAACTTTCTTTCCTTTCCACAAGTCGGGCATTCCATAAGTTGCGTACCTAGCCCTATTTCCGTGTTCACAGATTACTACTACCTCTTTGTGTTTTATCCTATTAACTAAGACGTCAAGATAATCTAAGGGAACTAACACTGCCCCGGGAATATGGTGGTCTTCATATTCCATTGGAGTCCTAATATCTAACAATAGTACTTCATTTTTCTTTTTTCTCCACATATTTCTAACATTTGATGGGAATACGTCTATTATGTGGGGATAAAAGGGAGATGAGTATTGTTCAATGACTTGCATCTTGTTTCTACTTTAACTGTGTTAAAGTAGCTTAAATTTGTTTCTTTTAATTGTATTTAATTAAATTTACTCGATTCATTCAAATTCTTTTATTAATTCAAAATTTAAAAAATTTTATTTTGGCTTAACAAATCCTTTATCAAAATTTCAAAAATAAAATACAAAAGATATTTAGTATATATTTAATATAGTCAGAAATATCCATATTAAAGAAACATTTAAATCTTCCTTTACTATCTATATTTTAGGGAGTATAAAATGAGCCAAGTAAAAATTTATAAAGAATTAGACCTCACTTCAAGTAGTTGTGCCGGTCCGATAGGTGAGCTATCAGCAGTTATAGATGAACTACAACCGGGTGAGGCTGTAAAAGTTATCTTAGGGGATTCTGGTACAAAGAAGGATATTGAAGCCTGGGTTAAGAAAAGGAGCTTAAAGTTAATTGAGTCAAAAGAAGAGGGAGGAAAATACGTTCTATTAATAGGGAAATGAGGTGATTAAATGAAAAGGATCATAATTGCTGGAGGAAATATAGCTGGTACAATAGTCGCAAACAGAATAGTCCAAAAACTCAGCGAGGAGGTTAAAAAGGGAGAGGTTGAGATAGTAGTACTAAACAAATCTGACGAACACGTTTATCTACCTGGCCAACTGTTAATGGCTTTTGGGCTTGAAACACCTTCAGAACTAGTAAAGAAGGAGAAGGAATTATTAGACCCAAGAATAAAGTTCTTACATGGAGAAAAGGGAACCATAACTAAAATAGACCCGGCTAACCATACTGTTCACACAGCTGACGGAGTTGCACACAGTTACGATTACTTAGTAATTTCAACTGGAGTAGATTATACATGGGAAGAAATTCCGGGTTATCAGGCAGCTGCACACACTCCATACGAATTTGATGCTGCATTAAAAATGAGGGAGGCATTAGAGAACTTCCAGGGTGGAACAATAGTAGTTAACACTGCAAGATTACCTCATAGGTGTCCAGTAGCACCTCTAGAAACTACCCTAATTCTCGATGACTACTTGAGAAAGAGGGGAATAAGGGATAAGACTAAGATAATTTACACTTACCCAACTCAAGGAGTCTTCGGAAGACCAATAACTAACAAGTTCATGCTCCATATATTCGAACAGAGGGGAATTGAAGTACACTCACCATTTACAGTTACTTCAGTAAATCCGACGGAGAAGATAATTGAGTCGCAAGAGGGAGATAAGATAAAGTTTGACATGCTTATAGGTGTACCACCAAACATGGGTGCTAAAGTCATCGGGGATTCCGGCATAGGTGATAGGAGGAGATGGGTACCAACTGACAAGTTCACACTGAGAATGAAAGACCATTCCAACGTGTATGTAATAGGCGATACAACAGATTTACCAGTATCAAAAGCCGGTTCAACTGCAGACTTCGAATCATACGTAGTAGCAAATAACCTAGCTAACGATATTAAGGGTAACTTAGGCATGAAGATGTATGGTGGAGACGTACTCTGTTACATAGCCACTGGAACGGATCAAGCTACTTACATTAGGTTCAGCTATACGATGAACGAAAGTCCACCACCACCATCATACATACATTGGTGGGGCAAAATAATGTATAACAAGATGTACTGGACTGTAACAGCCAAAGCGGTAGTCTGAAATGAAGATCGGAATAATATTAGGAAGCAACGAGAGGAGTAAATTAACTTATGCAGCAATGTCAGCCGTTATTTCCTCATCCCTCGGCGATGAAGTTTACGTCTTTGTCACGATGGATGCTGTTAAGGCCTTTACAAAGAATCCAGAAGTCAAAGAGGAAGACGTAGCATCTAAAGTAATGAAGGAAAAGGGGGAAGATGACTATCTAAGCTTATTTAAGAAGGCTAAGAAAACAACAAAAATTTACGCTTGTTCTTATGCTTCTAAACTTTTCGGTTACACTAAGGATGATTATAACGAGTTAGTAGACGATATAGTCGGTATAATGAGCTTTTATAATGACGTGGAAGGCGGACAAATAATCAGCGTGTGGTGAAATATGCAGAGTGTAAACATAGATAAGTTAATGAATAAGATCGATGACAAAAAGATTGAAGAACTAGGCAAACTTTTAGATCACCTGCCCACACTCAATGAAACTCTGGCTAAAGTAAATGAGTTGAAAGAAAGTGGAGCTCTTGATGCTATAATAAACATGGGTTACCTTTCAAAGACTCTAAAAGATATGCTCAACGACGAGGCAATACAGTCACTCGGGAGCATAATATCATCGCTCCTAGAGTTCGGCAAAATAATAAGCGAAGAAGACGTGTTTAAAAACCTTAAAGATCTAGTAGACAACAGCGCGACAATTGCTGACGTAGTGAAAAGGCTAAAATCCATGAAAGAAGATGGCACACTCGATATCCTAGTTAATTCAGCATATACGTTAAAGACTTTAAAAGACATGCTTAATGATGAAGCTATCCAGACTTTAGGTAAATACGTGTCAAACTTACTCGATCTGGCTAAGGAGTTTGACGACGAGACAATAAGTCAGATGAAGCATGTAGTTAAAAAAGTAAGCACTATTAATCACGTGTTAACAAAAGTTGAGGAGTTGCAGAATACTGGTGCTATGGATGCCTTAATGGACAGCGCCTATGCGTTAAAGACTTTAAAGGACATGCTTAATGACGAGGCAATGCAGAACTTAGCTAAATATACCTCAAACTTACTCGAACTACTAAGGGAATTCGACGAGGGTACAATAACCTCACTTAAGAGCGTTATTAGAAGGGTGAGGACGGTAGATTCGGTTTTAGTTAAACTTGAAGAGCTTGAGAGTAATGGCACTCTCGACGTAATATTCAACTTAGCTTACGGTGCTAAAACCCTTAGGGATATGTTAAATGATGAGGCATTAGTAAGGATTGCCGGTTATCTGTCCACGTTCCTTGAAGCTTATCCTAAAGCAATGGAGTTCTTTAATGTCGCACTCGGTGATGTCCCATACAGGATAGTAAAGGCTATAAGTTCTGAGGAGGTTAAGAAGACTCTCGAAAACCCGCCTCAAATATCTTTAGGCGGTATCATTAGGCAACTATCAGACCCCGATGTGCAAAGGGGTCTAGGAGTAATGTTTACCATCCTAAAATACATAGGTAAAGAATTTTCTCCTTAATTTTAGCAAAAGTTAAAAAACTAATTTTTTCTTAGAAGAATTTAAAAGACATAAAAATAACATTTTTTTAGTGATAAATGTGGATATCTTTGAAAAGTTTAGGAAAAACCTTGAGGTTTATAAATCTTTTGGCCTCAACCCGCTATCGTTAGCGACTGGGTGTGCAGTAAAAGTGGACTTAATAGAAACAGTATACCCGGCACTAGAAAGGTTGAGAGAAGAGTTAGAAAAGCATAACATAACTATACTACCGAGGGAGGACGCTGATATCTTTATGAGCAGAAAACAAATGACTATTAAAAGGTTGATTAACGGTGGTGAGTTTGACGCGGATAGGGCTATAAGCTTAATCCAAGTAAACCAAGAGACTGCAAGTAACCCACATGCCTTCGCGGAATTCCTATTTAAGACCTACACCTCTATCAAGACAACAAGGAAGTTGACGATAGGGAAAGGGCATTCAATGGTCACTACTAAGAAAGAAGGTGAAGTAGCAGTACTTGACTTATTTAGATTAGACGGTGAAAAGGAGAAAAGCTATACCGTTGCGAATAACGACACAATCCAAATAGTAGACCCCATGGACAACCCGGGCTCGGAAGTACAAGTTGATGTCGCAATATCTAATTCCTTAAATGACTTATTCACTAAAGGGGTGTACCAAGACTTACTAGTAATCCCAGTAGTTGACGCACCAAACGATGAACTCAAACAGAAAATCCTCTCTAATTATTACTCCTTTACTAAAAGATATGGAATGGAGCTGAGAGAGGAGGTGCAGCCTGATACGAAGACCCTAATGATGGGGGCTACTGTAGTTGGAAAAAGTGATCACGAACTACCAACTTTCTACAACAAAGTAAATGAGAACTTTGTAATAGTCACTTCAAGATTCTTTGGTGAACTAACCCCGATAAACGTCCACCTTTGGGTTTTGGCAGTACCGGAATTAATTGATTTAATGGAGAGTAAAGGGATTTTGTTTTCAAAACTCGAGAGCGTAAAGGAAAAGGCGTTGAAAGTGATGTCTAGACCAAATATTCACGTGGCAAAGGTCATTTATAATTACTTACCACCTTATGGTGGGGAATTTGACGAAAAGAAGCACATAGCCATGACTACTGACGTTACTGGACCGGGAATTTTTGTAATTAAGGAGTTCGCTGAGAAGGCTGGAGTTAATGTTGAGCTCGAGGAGATCCCCGTTATTGATAGGGAAATATGTGAGTTCGCTACAGAGAACTTCATAATTCCTAATTCTACTATAGGTACTAACGGTGCTATTGTCATGTTTGTACATAAAGACGCTGCGGAGCAATTAGTTGACGACTTAAAATCTGTAGGGGAAGAACCAATGATAATCGGGAGAGTTACTGGGAAGGGTGACGGAACTGTATACGTGCCACAATACGTTACTAAGTTGATAAGGCGTGATAATGTATTAAAACAGTTTAAGGTAAAAACTTTTTAACGAGAGCGTTTAAACACTCCTTATGCGTATCGGTCTGGCAGGATTAGGAATAATGGGATATAGAATAGGGGCTAATTTAGCAAAGGCTGGTAAACTAGACCTAGTGTGGAATAGAACTGTTGGAAAGGCGGAAATGTTCAGCAAAGAGTACGGCATAAAATATGCCACAGACCCTAAGGAGTTAATAAGCTCAGTGGACATGTTAATAACGATGCTCGCGGACAACGATGCCGTAAAGAGCTTCCTCACACCCCTAATACCTTACGCTAAGGGAAAGATAATAATCGATATGAGCACAATCTCCCCCTCACTTTCAATAAGCATTGCAAACGAAGTCCACAAGAACGGTGGTTATATGTATGATGCACCTGTTATTGGTACTTCTGTATTTGCAGAGCAAAAGAAGTTGACAGTACTTTTGGGTGGGCCTGCAGAAAAAGTAGATGTTGTGAAAGACGTCTTAAAGGAGACTGCCTCAACAATAATATATATCGGCGGTAACGGTAGTGGGCTCTATGCAAAACTGGTTAACAACCTCATGGTAGGTGTTTATGTTGCAGCTCTTGCGGAAGCTTATAACTTTGGTATGCAAGCTGGGTTAAAGCCGGAAGACGTTCATAAAGTCTTAGCCCTATACGGTAGTGCTAGATCTCCTACTTCTGAATTAAAAGTCCCTAAGATGATGAGTGGCGACTACTCTACACAATTCGCTACCAAACACATAAGGAAAGACTTAGAGATAGTTAATGATGAGGCAAGGAATTTGAAGGTAATAAACCCATTATCCTCACTTGCCCTACAGCTTTACAGGATGGCTGAAGCAATGGGGTATAGTGAAAGTGATTATGTGTCTGTCCTAGAGGTTTATAGGAAAGGGAACGTGAAGGCTAAGTAGAACCGTGCGTTAAGTCAGGCTTAAAATCTCCTCTTTTCCAGTTATCTTTTTTCTACCCCTAAAACCCTCTTCCGCATAGTGCCAATACATTATGTCCTCCTCATCAATTTTCCAACATAAATACGCGGGCCTATCATTGATAACTGCGGGGAAGTCCACTAACCCCATGTCAACGTCCCTTACTATTATCCCCTTTCTGGTGAGTTCTTTGATTATCCTATCCACTTGAATTGTATAGTTTAATATCTCCTCCTTATTCCCCATCATCAAACTCTCCTCAACCTTATATTTTATCTTCTTTATTTCAATGAGTTTTTGTTTAACCCATGGTAATAACTCCCTTGCACTCTTTAAATCAAAATAGGGATATTCCACAATAAAATATCTCCGCGGTAGAATAAAAAGTGTGAGTTATATACATACACACTCTTTACAAAAATTGGGGCATCGTCAAGTTCTAGTCCCTTGAGAGGGATATTGTTTTCCTCCTACAGTCCCATTAGTCTAGGGAGGGTGTTGATAATATGACTAGTAGTAGTCTCGAGGGAGTGAGCTTGTAACTGTAAGAGCAATTCGTGTTGATAATATGGCTAGTAGGAGGGAATTAGGAAAAAAGAGATATAAGGCCTATCCGTCCCTTCACGGCCTTACCTACCGTTTGTCCCTACACTTTCATTTCACTCATTTTATCTTCATTCATGATCGAGTGTAGGGACTTAGCCCTCAACCACATGTGGGTCATGGGACTCCTTCGAGCCCAACGGCACGGGGCTCACATCTCTGCAATCCCCCTCACCCTTTTGCCCACATCGGTGTGAGAGGTCATCATTTATCAGCAAAAATTCGTTATAAACGGACAAAAAATTTCCAATTAACACGAAAAAGGATACAGCCCCTACTGCCAGTTTCGAATAGACGGCGGGAATAATGAGAAGGAAACCCTTGAGGGTGGGGCTTTTGAACCGTGATATAGACAACTGTCTATGTAGTACCCTGGCAGAGGTTTAAAAAGTTGTGTTACAATATTATCACGTGAAAAACCATGAGGGAATTGGATTTAGATGAATACTTAACTTTAATGGCTTTAGGAGTTTACTAAGCTACCGAACCTACTGTCGTTTGTAGAGATAAGCATTTTTGCCTTACAACTCTTAATCCAACTAACTACTTCACTAACCTCTTTTTCACTCAGATGTGCTTCTGGATCTTCAATTATCAAGAAATCCCCCTCGGTAGCCGTGGTAATATAATACCTAAGTGCTAATAAGCTTAAGATGTTTGAAGGGGCGTTATGGAGCGGGAGCGTATCAACGTATACCGTGCTCTCCTCATTATTAACCCATATCTTATGTCCGTTAATTACGTCAGAAAATCCCTGAGGCAAAATCATCCCGTTGATAAAATCAGCAGCTATTCCGAAAGCCTTAGGTATACCCGGTGCACCCTCGTACTGAAATACTAGGAACTTATAAAAAGCGTAAATCAGCCCGGCCCTAGAAGAGGGGATTATTTTAGGCTTAAGCTTTTCAAGAGAGGAGAAGTAAAAAGAGTCGGCGTCGAAGTTAGCTTGAATACCAGAACTCTTAATTTCGGGTTTCTCTTTTAGCTCAACCTTTGCCGCTATACTAGAAGGTTGAATGCTCCCCTTAACGAGTAAGCTCCTCATCTCTATTTCGAAACTAGCAGTAAACCAAGTTTTTGCCACTTCTAGTTCATTCTTTAAGTTTTGGATAAAGTACCTCTCAAAGTTCTGCCTCCACCCCTCCACCGGATCCCCCTTAATAAAGCCGTAAAGCCTCGGTATTCCGTAAATTCCCTTTATTAAATAGTATGTAGTCCTATCAATGTAGTACTTGCTTTCCCCCTCAGCGTAAAGTACCGTATTTTTACTGGTATCCACCTCCGTCAGCTCATTTCCGACTTTTACTCTAATGAGCATGGGAGAAAATGGGATAGTGGGCTTATATAAATTTCTAAGAAAGAAGGAGAGGGGAGGAAAACGAGAAGAGAGCTCACCTTCTTTTCCTCATAGCTATAATGCTTAACAAGAGTAAAATACGAAGAGAGCGAGAACAATACTATTAACTGAAGTCCCATTATTTCCTAGAGGCACACTGGTTTTATTTGAAATCGTTTTAGGGAAAATTAAAACCGCACTTATAAACTCTCCCTCAGACTGGGAATGTTAAGTAATTAATATCCACGCTGAACTTAATGAATTAGCTCGACGTTTACGTAGTCCTTCACTGCCAAGAAGTCCTTGTCCTTCGTCACTAACTTCTCGTTATAAGCTTTAGCTGTTGATGCTATTATCAAATCTAAATCAGCTATCAACTTACCTTTGCCCTTCAGCTCATAATACAACTCAGCATATTCTACCGCTACCCTCTCGTCGATCGGGTAAATAATGTAAATCTCCTCCAACTCCTTAAGGACTTCAGACCTCTTCTCCTTATCTAAAACTCTTAACACTTCCATTAAGGAAATAACTGAAATCGAATCCCCCGGATTAGCAATTCTTCCCCTTAGGAAATCTATTAAAACTGAAGTGTCTATTAACGTCATACTCTGAACTCCTCGTGCATTTCCTTATGGCTCTCCTCTATTCTTTTAATATCATCCTCGCTCAGTATCTCCCTTAACCTCGTTAAACCCCTCTCCGCCCTTTTTTTCTTGTATTCATTAACTAATAAGAGCAAAAATTCGTCCCAACTTAGGTCTCCCTTCTCCCTTTCCAACTTCTCTTTAACCTCTTCGGAAACGGAAATGGTAGTTATCCTCTTACTCATAATTATTAATTAATAATTGTTCCTAAAAAAGGTTACTCGTAAATAGAATGCGTCTGCGTTGATCCAACAGTCTGCTTTATTGACGTAACAGAATAAAGCTTTAGGTTTCACAAAAGACGGGTTCAGGTTGGTGAGCGAATACGTGGTAAATGAGATAAGATGAATATCCCTCTCAAAATTTTGTGGGAAAAGTAAAGGGCTAGAGATGCGTGAAAAGGAATGGCTTTATATCACTTACTGGTGCGAGGGATTATGTTTGCCACGAATAAGAGTAACATAAGTCCTCTTCTTATCAGCACTATTCGCATCTAGTCTTGTTTCCGTAATCCTTATTAAAAACTGATAAAAATAAACTAAGGAAAACGTCACTTAAATATGCGTTCTTCTTATTACCGCTTTTCCTCTCGACTTCATTTTTCTTTTACCAAATACAGATGTTGTATTATCTGCAATATATATCATTCTCTAATACTCTTCCTACTCTCTTACATATTAGCGAGGCAATTCCCTCGGCTTGAACTTACTATCGGGCTTTATACCGCGTTCCTAGTAAACCGATTAGCGATAATAGCTAATCTGTCCCCTTTAACGATCCTCTTGGGTTTTGGCAATCACTGGAACAGCAGCCGGGGTCATTTTGAGAAACATGTTAGCCGGAGGGTAGGAAGAAGACATTAGGATAGTAAAACTTATTACAGTGAACTGAGCATGAAGTTTGGGCCATCAAGGAATTGAAAGAAATAAAGTAAAAAGCATGTGTCTATTCGTTCATTTATGATATATTCCCTTATATGAGAATTTTTTTTAAATTTGAATTAAAATCAACTGCTTGTTACGAAAAATTTAAATACCAGAAACCATACATTATTAGTGATCAAGAATGAACGAATATACACATGCTAATAAAAGTAAACTTAATTATAAATATTTTTTATTAAATGCAAATAAAGTCAGAGGAGCTTCATTCTATAAGAAAAGAGTGACAGTAACTACCAAAATTACTTCAAAGGCAATAGAAAAAGGTAAAATTAATAAAACGTCTAGAAGAGACTAAGTACTTTATCTATGGTGAGCTAGATGAGTTCTCACTATCAACTAACTGACACTGATTTCTATAAGAATATTGTCATTACTAAAGAAACAGTTATAGGCCTAAAAGGGGCTACTTACCAAGCAGAGAAGATAAAGGTGAAACAAGGGCACCCACTTGTCAATAGGATCGCTGAGTTATTACCACAATGCAAAAACTTCCTCCAACATAAACGCAGAGGTCACTTACTCTCGGCCGAAGAGGCAGTGCGTAAAACAATAAGTGAAAAATATGGTGCGGAGTGTAATACAGAAGTGATAGAGTTTAACGGGGTAGGATATTTCCCAGACTGCTTACTGTCAAAACAAGGTATCACTTACTACTTCGAAATAAAGTCCACAACATTGGGACTTGATGGAGAGAAGGCAGAATGCCTCCGTAAGATCGCAGGGTTACAGTCATTACGGCTTGCTTCAGTAGTTGCGCTTACCAAAGGAGTAAAAGTAATCCCCAAAATAGCTCTGGGCCAATTCAACGTGATTGAAAGGGAAAGCGGTAAGGTAATGCTGAAGAGGGTTATTATTTACCGTGTTGGGTTTGTAGATAAATTCGAAGTTGACAGCGAACTTGCGGTTTTGCTATATAAGTTAATAGAGGGTGAAAGGGCTGAAGTAAGAGCACTACTTAGCTGAGGTGAGTTTATTGACTTATCTAATTGCTGAAGTATTTATATCACCCCTTACTAACGCCATCATCCCACCCTTTACTTCTAAAGTAGGTAAGGTGTTAGTGCTCAGCAAAAAAGTAACTATATCACCTCTCAAAAAAGGAGGGGAGTACCTCATAAAGTACTCTAAACTCCCGCGCTTTATGGAAGTGGAAGGAGGGGAAGTTTACTCCTTTGAAGTAGGCGGAAAGAGGGAGGACGTGATAGAAGCCTTAAGTGATATCAGTGATAGGGTAGTGTTCAACACCAAGTGGGAGGTAGTAGATGTTGAATTGAGGGAAGTGAAATACGAATTAAGAGAGAAGATAGACGTCGTTGTAAAGACCCCTGCACTCATAATAGACCCGTTGATGAAGTCAAAGAGGAAGAGGTTCACTAACTTCTTTGCTTTCACCTTCGCGGTAAACTTCATGGATCACCTTGGACTAACCAGGGAGGAATATAAAAAGATGATAATTGAGTTAGAGGAAAAGGTTACCGAAGAGCCGTCAAAGGTGAGTTATGTCACGGTAATTTATGCGGGAAAGGAAATAGTAGGGCTCGTAGGGGAACTACGTTACAGGGTGAAGAAAGCTGACGATAGGATATTGGGTGCAATAGAGAACGCTATTGCGAAAGGTATAGGTAGTTCTAGGAAGAACGGCTTCGGAAGAGTAGAAGTAAGGTGAGACCATGGGTAAAAGATGCTTCATTTGTAATAGAGTATTTGATGATTACAAGTCGTTGAGGATACACTTCAAAAGAGCACATAACAACTCGCACTGTGACATTTGCGGTGCAAAGACTGATAACTTAGTTTTACACTACATGAAAAAAGATGACTTACAACACTTTATTGCTTCATGCATAGTTTTAGATTGTGAGCAGATAAAAGACGAGAAGTTGAGAAAAGTAATAAAACAGCTTATTGACGCAAAATTAGACGACAGTAACGCTTCCATGTAGCTAACCGTAATTTTTAATTATTTCTAGACTGTCTCCATGATGTTTAATAGTATTAAAAATAGTTTTACTGTTGATCCGTTTGTCCCTACACTTTCATTTCAATCATTTTATGTTCAATCATGATCGAGTGTAGGGACTTAGCCCATGGGTCATGGGACTCCAACGGCACGGGGCTCACATCTCCGCAATCCCCCTCACCCTTTTGCCCACATCGGCGTGAGGGATCATCATTTATTAACAGAAGTTTGTTACAAACAGACAAAAAGATTTCTATTAACACGAAAAAGGATTCAGCCCAAATTAGTAATAGCTCGCGTGGATTCACCTCGAAGAGTTAATGTTTATGCCATGAGAAGTTTAGTAGTTAAAGATCCTAAATAGCGGGTAAATTTACCGCTGTGGATGACTTTAACATTATAGGTTATTGCTAATTCCACAATCTTTTTGCCATACTCATAGACATAATCACCACAATATAACGTAGCCCTATGGAGTAATGAGGAGGAATTACTACTTCAGCTAAATCAATAATTAATAGAAGTTAGAGAATCAACTATGATGCAGTGACAATATACTTAAGAATTATAAGTTTAAGCTCAAACAACCTGGTTTCACCCACCCACAATCATGAATATATAATTTATTGTACGGAAAACTTATTTCACCAGATGAGTTCCAGCGGTAAAGTTAACCTTTAATATAATTGAAAGGTTCTAGATTAGAAGGTCAACTATTACTGTCAACTGCTACCTTACCAACGTTCTGATCCAAGTACCTCAATAGCCTTTTGTTCTCAGCTAACCTAAGTGTCTTACTCTTTAACGTTTCCAACGCTACCCATGGAGCGTCTGGGTAATTTTTTGCTAGGTTCATAATAGCTTTATAAGTGAGGTGGAAGTGTTTGTTCTTCCTCAAGATTTCGAGTAACAGTTTTTCGGGGTCGTCATAGTCACCCAAGTTTGCCCTTATTACTAAAGAGTAATAATCCCCCTTATACTTAACCTTGTACTTCTCCCTGACGTATTGAGGAAAGTTATATGAATAAGCAAAGGCTTCTAGCTTGGTGAAGTGCGTAGAGATCAGATACCTTTTATCTGCTAAGAGGATAGCCCCAGATAACACGGTAAACTCTCTGTTAAGCATCTTCCATTCGTCGAAGTACTCTTTGTCCCATACTAGCCCTACCCACTCCCTTAGTTTTCCTCTAGGTAATCTCCTTAATATGTCGTAAATGAAGAGGAAATCAGGCTCTAAGTACTCTATCACTTTTTCAAACTCGTAAGCTTTCATCGTTGTAGCAATTTTGTCGACTACCGCCCTTACTACGTGAACGTTTATGTCATCCCTTAGGAGCCAGTCTATATAACCCTTTACGGTCACTAAGTACGCCAAGGCGTCAATAGCTTTATCGAAGTAGTTAATAATGAAATCCTTATCCTCGTCTAGGTATTTGAGGATCTTATCGAAGTCAGTCTTCTCTAATTTAGAAAATTTTCCTTTATCCAAGATCTCCTCTAGCTCCTTTTTCCCTTCCATCATAACAAGGTATATATCATAGTATTTAAGGGTTGAACGTGAGAAAAGGGTGAAATAGGAACAGTTCACACTGCGTTTAACCGATCCAATCGATAACAATTAAGTTACAGAAAAGGGCCTTTCCCCGGGGTCGTTTCACCTTTAGTACTGTACTATCCCTATATGGGCCGTCAGGCAATTTCTTCCATGCGTTCTGCTAGTGGTTTCTCATTGAACGTTTCCTCATAACTTCTGACCAGAAAGTTATAAGCTGAAGGAATGATTTTCTTTAGTATTACCGGTAACACAAAGGTTATTCACTATTTAGAGATTGTAAATATATTAACTAGGTATATAATGTAAAATATTAACCTCCTTTTACTCTCCTTCCTTAAGGAGTTAAACGCTACGATAGTGAAAAATTAGAGGAGTAATCGTTTCCCTCAAAGGAAATAATGGAAGAAATATTAAAGGAAGCAAAAGTGGAGCCCGGGGAAATTGAGTACGTAGACGACAACTAGAGAGCTTTAATACAAAAATTTCAGTCAATCAATTGTTTTTGTTGACTATTTTCTTTCCCCCTCCCGCTCGTTAACTAATTTCTCTATCTTAGCTTGGTTCAGAGTTTTTAGTGTACACTTCAAGAATAAATATCTAATTCCTATAAATGAACTTTAGGCTTGCGAGAGAGATGTTAAATTTTACGAGCTCGTCCTCTTCAGGTTTCTCTCAAATAACTAACAAGGTCTCCTATCTCCTTTTTATTAAAACCTAACTAAATGAGTTTCCTGGATTTTAATCCCTCTTCACATACACGGAAGGAGGAGTAGAACATTAAAGCCAGCCTATTATGGTTTCTTACCATATACCTTAACCTCCCCCAACCCCACCCCCCTACTCTTTCCCATGCCTAAATAGTTAGAATAAAAGAGGATCATAGAGACTAACTTTTTCAACTTCTCATTCACTATATCGAACTCCAGCCAGCCCATAAACCCCCTGGCTAGTCTAACCCTATCCTTTGAGTCCTTACCCAGATTCACCGTCAAGGGAGTTAGCTTATAACCAACAACTTTAGAAAAGGCGTTAGCTAAGACACTCAGCTTAAACCTCCTCCAGACGTATTTGGAGTCAGAGCTACCCATGAGGGAGTAATAAATAGAATATCCGTAAGCCACTATTAGCCCCACTGAGGGGAGTGAGGAGTAACCCGGGTTCACCTTTTTGTACTTATCCCCTAAGGAAGGTGGGAGGAGGACTTTAGAGGAAAAAAGCGTGGGGGAGAGAAACTCTATTACGAAGTTCTCGTCCTCCTTTACCGCCCTCCCCTTTTCCACTACCTCCATGTTCTCGAAAACAAAACGGAATTCGCCGTAAGGTGTACCGATTGTCTTATCCTCTAACTCGAGGAGCACCTTTTCATAAAAGGGCGCTGAGATGTGGAAAGTTAGCTTATCCCCCGCCTTCACTTTAATCGGCTCATCAGTATCACCCAACTTGATCAACCTCTTCTTGCCTAAAGAAAGGTTCGAGATGAAAATGGGCTTATTCGGGGCCCTTGAATCTACTAAGGGCTTTAGAGAGGGGATGAAAGAGCCAGACTCTATGGCGAATTTAACTACTTTAGAGGAGAGCGGGGGGAGGATAGAGTCGTTCTTAGGTATCGCGGTAAATGTGAGCTTCATAACCCTTTTCATTAGGAAAAAGGTCTTTCAGAAAAATTTATTCTTTTTGAACTCTTGAATTTTGCCACACGGGTGTGCAGTTTCTTTTACGCCTGGCAGACTTTTTGAATTTTACCTCGAGTTACTCAGCATGTGCGAGTACGTGCTTTAACGACTGAATGAAAGTTATTATCCCTCCCTCTTCCTCCTCTCTTTTTATCCCTAATTGTGTGATATACTAAAGACTTTCATCCTATTAAGGACTATCACTAAATAATAATGAAGCAGGTCTACTAGTCGGCTGGAGCTCTCTATTCCATATAAGGATTATCACTTTACTGAGAATATCTTTACTTTTTGCTTGATTCTTGCTCTCTATTCCACCAAGGATTATCAAATGACTGATAACTGGATACAGCGTGCGATAAAACACCCCTTTCAATTCCACCAAGGATTATCCGGTAATGCTAACGGATTGATCGAAATTCCAGATTCTACACTTTCAATTCCACAAGGATTATCAATTAGACAAGTATATCTGTGAGGGAACAGAGAAAATTGCCCTTTCAATTCCACCAAGGATTATCAAGGGGAATATCGTGACGGTAAAATGCAGTGCTTGCGATACTTTCAATTCCACCAAGGATTATCAATTACCCCGTTCTTCTTCATCTTCGATACTGTAACTTTCTTTCAATTCCACCAAGGATTATCGAACGGTAAGCCTATTGAGGACGTCTGGCTAGAAATAATGACTTTCAATTCCACCAAGGATTATCAGTGTGAAAAATGCCAGAGTTTAACTTTATGGCAGAGGTACTTTCAATTCCATCAAGGATTATCTCCGCTTCATTATTTTTAGTAAATATTAACGCTCCAGAACTTTCAATTCCATCAAGGATTATCAGCATGAAGGAACTGATGGTAATATTCCCTAGCGTGATCGTCTTTCAATTCCATCAAGGATTATCCGTCACTATCGTCTTCTTGTGCTTCTTTTTTTCTATCTTCATACTTTCAATTCCATCAAGGATTATCCCGCGGTTCGTGAGAGCGGGGCAGAGGGCGGTTAGGCTCTTTCAATTCCATCAAGGATTATCATTTTGTGTAGGTCCGCAGTTTGTTTTTTGAAAAAACAAAAGCCTTTCAATTCCATCAAGGATTATCCTGGGATAGTAAAAAAACAGAATGATAAATATTTTGTTGCTTTCAATTCCATCAAGGATTATCTGTTTGTCCGTATTATCACTCTTAATGTCTAGTACCATAGACTTTCAATTCCATCAAGGATTATCGAACAACAGCTATCTGAATTCCAGCTTACGTATAATCCGAACTTTCAATTCCATCAAGGATTATCGAGTTAGAGTGAGCAGAGAGAATAGCAAAGCTGCAGAAAGCTTTCAATTCCATCAAGGATTATCTAGTAGAGGTTTTAGGAGATAAAGCCCGCCCTATTCTAGTCCCTTTCAATTCCATCAAGGATTATCATGTGAGAAACATTAACAAACTATTAATCCTGAGGGGGCTTTCAATTCCATCAAGGATTATCGAACGGGAAGTCAACATACCTAAATCTGCTATTGAAAATCTTCTTTCAATTCCATCAAGGATTATCGCAACGCAGGACTTGAAAGACCTAGCTCGGCTCTCGGATGCTTTCAATTCCATCAAGGATTATCTATGCCCTTCATATACAATATCACGGCTATGACAGAATACTTTCAATTCCATCAAGGATTATCGGGGCATTACACCCCGCTCACTTCCATCACGGATTAACCACCCAGCTTTCAATTCCATCAAGGATTATCAGAATGGTGCCGTTGAAATAGATGAAGACGGATATGGAAATCTTTCAATTCCATCAAGGATTATCTAAAACTTTGTTAGCCAACACTCTAAGCGATGCTATCTACTTTCAATTCCATCAAGGATTATCTTAGACTCCACAGACTTAGACCTGTTTGTTAAGATACTCTTTCAATTCCATCAAGGATTATCAATGAGGTAAGTAGGGAAGTTTGGGCACCGTGGTACAAGGCTTTCAATTCCATCAAGGATTATCTTAGGCGGCAGGCTAGGGCAAAGCAGAGCTGGGGTTAAGCTTTCAATTCCATCAAGGATTATCCGAGCCATTAATTCATGGTGGATCCGCCCATATATTAGAATCTTTCAATTCCATCAAGGATTATCTGCAGAAAGATAACCCGCGTCGACACATTACCTACAGACTTTCAATTCCATCAAGGATTATCCAGATACATACTATTATTTATCTAACGCCTCGCATTCCGAAGCTTTCAATTCCATCAAGGATTATCTCGTTGCGGTGCTGACAGTAGCCTCAAACAGCTGTTTTACTTTCAATTCCATCAAGGATTATCTACTGCCGAGTCCGAGGTGTTAGACCTCTCTACGCTTTATCTTTCAATTCCATCAAGGATTATCTTAATCTTAAGTCACTGATTATACCCACCACCCAGTCTCTTTCAATTCCATCAAGGATTATCTACGAACTCACGATACAAATATCACAGTTAGCTGGATTCTTTCAATTCCATCAAGGATTATCCATGGGTATTCTGCCCTGGACTACGGGGATAGCGTTTGGCTTTCAATTCCATCAAGGATTATCACTACAGATATTATCGCCGCTAAAGCTGCCGCAGCAATCTTTCAATTCCATCAAGGATTATCGGAGTGGGAACACAGTGTTTTAGTATTTGAGAATGATGATGCTTTCAATTCCATCAAGGATTATCTAAAAAGTTCCTCCAGCAGTTCACCATTGAACTTCTTAGCCTTTCAATTCCATCAAGGATTATCTGAATATTTTATATCCTAACTATCCTTCTCTATCTCCCACCACTTATATAAACTTTTCTACCAACAAAAAATCTATCATTACTGAATTTACACCACTCCCAAAAAACTTAGGGAGCTTAATAAATAGAATAAAGAAATTCGTTCCATTTGAAGAGAACTTCAAAAACCATTAACAAATTGAAAGTAACTCCCAACAAAAACCGGGAACAAAAAGGGAGAAATACTTATACAGCTATAGAACTTTAACGAAATAAAACAAATGTTATAAGGATAAATTGGACTATCGGCTCGTTTTTTATTTATTTATACGACGTTATAGGCTATGGTGGGGGCATTTACTCACTTCGTGAGAAATAAAGTTCAAACAGATTATTTGTATGAGACTCATTTGACGCATCTAAAGTGACTTCGTGAGAAATAAAGTTCAAAGGAATTAGAGAATGGGGTGTGAAGCATTAGCATCCTCAAAAAGAATAATGACAGTTTTTGTTTTGGAATTAGAGAATGGGGTGTGAAGGGTATAAAGAGGCATGCTAGGCTGTAGCATTTGTGTGAGAACAATCCTTTCTTAGATTTTTGGGGAGAAGGGGGGAAAAGGGAAAAAAGGTTTAACTTTTAGCCAATTAACTCAACCTATAGTTGAATTTGCTCTTTGACGCAGCTAGTAGTATAACTCCTATTATGATTAGCATTGAGGGTATGTAAAACCTCGGTTCTGGTGCCAAGGAATTAACGTAGGGTATGGAGTTGACTAGCGGTGTTAGGTCTATGATAAAGAACAGTATAGCTAAGGCAGTCAATACGATCCCGGCAATAAGCGTTGTCATAGAATATGTGTACTTAATGAATAACTCCTGCCAGTTAACCTCGTTGGTCTTAACAATATAAGCCCCGCCCTTCATGAAAGTTAGTGAGTATTCTTTTCCTATCATGGCAAACCCGTTCATCCTACCGAAGCCTAGCTCCCTGGCCTCTTCGTTCCCCTTCTTAACGTTATAAGTTATAATTTCAGCCCATTGTTCTGGGTTTTCAACGTTCTGGCTCTCTATTACCTTCCCTTCATCGTTTATTTTTATATAACCATGAACTCCCCTCATTGCCCACTCACCCTTAATGCCTCCTTTATGACCATATCCCAGTTTGTACCCCTCGCATCGGTGATTATTAATAAATCGCCTATGAACGTAATTCCTATGTCGTCGACGATCATTGCGAAACCCAAGAAGGGGTCTAATAGTTTTAGTCTTTTAGCCTCTTGACTACCGATTTCCATGTTTTCCTTAAGGATGCTAGCCAGTTTGCCTAAATCCACGTTAATCGGCCTGTTTTTGTGAACCTCTACGAGCCTGTCATTTTCGAGCCTATATACCGCAATTAAACCGGGTATTCTTTGAAAGTTAATTTGTGACATATAACATATTTTTGTTATTAGTCATAATAAGCTTAACTATTAAAAAATATGATGATGGGTAAAAAAGTTAATAAGCGATATAAACAAAATAAAAAAGATAAATGCAGAAAAGTTGTGGTTTAAATAACGTTTTGTCCTTCTTTACTTGAACATTTGATTTTTTGAATAAGTTAGAAAAGTTGTGGTTTAAATAACGTGGGTTGTGAAGGGAGGAAAGCCCGCACATGGCCGGACAATTAACGTTGGTTACGAAGGTGCAGAATAAAATCTCGTTTAACGGGACTAGGGAAACACAATAATTAGCGAAGTGGTAGAACGCTGGAAATTACCATAACGGTTTTTCCCCAGTAAGGCTTACAACTATGACTCAAGAATTTAACGGAGTTGTATGTGATATGCCCTTTTGGGCCTGGCTATGGACTCCATCAGTCGTGTTTGTGAACTACGTGAAAAGGATTGGGCTCACCGACGTTATAATAGCTGTGCAGTTCGTTACTCGGTTATACTAACTTCCGAATTTTTCAAGTAAGGGATCTAGTAATAGGAATAAGAGCTCGGGCTTTATCGTGGTTGCTCACTCCTAGCTCCCGTTCTAGAGAGACAAAGGTATTTATTACGTCTCACATAATTCACGTTTAACAAATTGTAGTTTGCGGTGCTTGAATCCTTTTTCGTGTCAATAGAAATCTTTTGTCCGTTTATAACGAATTTTTGTTGCTTAGGGATGATCTCTCACGCCGATGTGGGTGGGAGTAATTGCAGAGATGTGAGCCCCGTGCCGTTGGAGTCCCATGGGCTAAGTCCCTACACTCGATCATGAAAGTGTATGGGCGAACGGTCTGGTAAAGAGGGCTAAATATAGGTCTACTCGTCTTTAAGGTTTTCCCCCACTCTTATTTCCTTAATCTCATACATTAATTTCATATACGGTATTAAATGCTCTTCCACGACGTGTTTGCTGAAATTAAATTCCTCCTTTAGTTCCCTTATTTCTTTACCTAAAATCTTGTGAGTCAGCTTTGGTTTATAATTAGTGTTGACGGAAAATAAGACTCTAGATCCGTTTCCCCAATCCCTAACGGAAATGGAAAATTGGAATAAGAAAGTGTTATCGTCGTCCTTCCCCTCGTATTCTATTAAGTTAGGGAGTACAATTGGCCCTCTAAGAGTTCCTAAAACCGTTTTTATCCCCCTCTCTGGCGTCCCGAAAACGTACATTACTCTGAAATAATTAGGAAACTCGCCCATCTGTGATAGGGGTTTGAAAACCCCTTCTTTACTTCCAAGCTGTAATATTACCAGGTGGGAAAGAATGCCACTAAACCTAAATGGGTCTGTGAAAATTTCGATCATTTCTCTTTTACTCGTAGCGAGCGTAAATGAGGTTGAATAGATCATTATTATTATTTTTAAAAGCTTATTTATAAACTAAACTATAAATGAATACTTTATACTATCAATACAAAAATTAATTAATTTGTATTGAAAGTATAAAGCTATTTGCTGAAGAACTTAAGCAATTACTCAGCTGGTATTAACGGTTTCCCGATAAAGCGTAAAGTTGTCACAAGTATTCCGATAAAGAGAAATAGGAGCATAGTCTCGATAGAGCCGTGATACATTAGGTAGGCTTTACAACTAATCCCGTCGTTGAGCCAGAGAGTTGACACAATTACGAGGTGAAGGAAAACATCTGATGAAACAAGGCGGGTAAGGCTAAGAGGGTTAGTAACAGTAAATATAGCCTCCACTTCATTAAGCGTAAAAAAAGAGAGAGTTTATAAGGGGCTATTTCTTTGAACGTCTCTTGTATAAAAGTCCTAGAAGGGTTAGCAATATCGCTATCACAATTTCTGGGGCGTACTGAACGTACCACTGTTGTTTAGTTGTAGATGTCTGAACGGGTGTTGTTTGTGTCGTTGTAGTCTGTGTTTGGTTAATGGGCATTGTTTGCGTTAGGTTAACGGCCATAATCGGCGTTTCAATGCCAGCTAATTCTTTTACTAATTGTTGTACTTGTGGGGGTAAACTGGTATTAGTCCATGTAGTATTGGTATAAGTAGTATTTGTAGTGGTGGTAGTTGTAGTACTGCCTCTTACCGGGTGTAGATAGAACGATATACCGAGAAGAACTATAGTTACTGCTAATATAGGTAAAATTATGTTTCTCATTAGAGTAAAAAAGAAAGGTTAGCTTATATAAATTTATTCACCAGTAATAGAGGACTCCTTGAGTCCCCTGTGTGGAATTTTTATCATCTTCTTTCAACTCCACGCTGATCGTTCTATTAGAATGAGTATTTAAACCCCCGTAAAAATATATTCTTAGAATGCCTTCTTTTTACGTCAATTCTAAATTCTATATAAAAGAGATTAAAGGTAAGTATTATGTTTACTTAATAGAGAAGGATGATGGCGGTAAACAAAGGCATTATTACATTGCACCTTTGGATAAGATAATTGAGACATACGTTAACATTGGGGGTGTGGGGGATTCCCCCACTAAGGTAGCCGGGCCCGGATTCGAACCGGGGTCCCAGGGGCCAGAGCCCTGGATCCTTGACCGCTAGACGACCCGGCTAAAATATTTAACTGTTTCTTACTTTAAAAACTTAGTGATGAGAGGACAAAAAGGATAAGTGACTTGAACCCCAGCGCCTGAGGTCTTAGAAATGAGTTTGTTCGAATTATTTATCTCAAAATACCAGAAAGGTAAAAGTTACTTAATCTCCGCCCCCACCGGTACTGGAAAGACACATATAGCTAAGCACCTCTTGAACGAGGAGGGCGAGGGAATAAAAGTTTACATCTCACCGCTTAAAGCGCTCTCAAGGGAGGTTTATAACTCGATAAAGAGGAGGGCTAAATACGTTGACTCAGACGTCTATGAAGACGACTTGAGGAACTTAAACGCCGAAGTTCTCCTCACCACTTATGAAAAGTTCGACTCTTCAATTAGGCATAATTACGGTTGGTTAAATGACGTCTCCCTCCTCATTATAGATGAGGTACACAACGTCGAGAGCGATAGGGGGTTAGCTATAGAGAACGCGGTCTTATGGGCTAAGTACAATAACATACCGATAGTCGCTTTAAGTGCTACTATAGGAGACGTGATGAGGTACGCGGATTGGCTTAAAGCCGAACTCATACAGTACAACCAGAGGTCTGTACCCCTACACGAATGCATAGCTTACCCTTACGTAATAAGGTGTTATGATAACAATACGATTTTCGCACTCACTAGGAGGGGGCTTAGGAACGTTAAGTTGGACTTACTTTTAGGCGTTTTAGACCAAGTCCTCTCGATGAATAAGAACGCCTTAGTTTTCACTAGGAGTAGGAACTCGGCTGAGAACCTCGCGGAAACTCTTAAAAAGTTCAACATCCCGGCCGAGCCCTACCACTCGGGTCTGGCCCCGGAAGTTAGGAAAAGGGTTCTTGATGATTTCTATAGCGGGAGAGTTAGGGTTTTAGTCTCTACTACGGCCTTAGGTCAAGGAGTAAACTTACCGGTTTTCGCCGTAGTCTTTTACGACTTGACTTTACCAGACACTGACGAAAAGGGGAACTTTAAGGGTTGGAGGGAGTTAGACTTAGCTGAATTCAAACAAATAGCCGGTAGGGCGGGAAGACCCTCGTTCGATAAGGAGGGATATGCGATTGTAATTGCTGACAGCGGGATAGAGAGGATAAGGAGTAAGTACTTTGCGGGTGGTACTGAGAGGGAGGATAAGGAGGAGACACCGCCTTACACACTTCCTAACTTGACCTTAGGGGTAGTGAGTTGGTTGGAAGGTCAAGATGAGGGTATAATAAGTGATGTCATTAAGGGAAGTTTTAGGTTCCCTCAAGCCGACGTTACCAGTGCAATAAACCAGCTTGAAAAGGAGAATCTGATTACGGTGGCTGAGGGGGGTGTAGAGCTTACACCTCTAGGTAAGGCTGTAGCTCTGAGTTATATAGACGTTGAGGCATTAAAGGGTTTCCCAGTAAACTTACAAGATTTCGACCCGCTGGATGTTGTTTCTTCCTCCCCAGCAGTTTTAAGTGCTTTAAGGGGGTGTGGTGAGGGGAAGGAGTTGCTTAAGCGTTGGGTGAGCGGTGAGGGTATATTGGATTTGTGCCCAAAACTTTCGGCTAAGGACTTGGAAGAGGTGTTGTCCAACGCCAGGTGGATTTCGTTCGCCTTGTACAGAGTGCTTAAGGCTTTAAACCACGGTAAGAGTGAAGATGCCTTAAAGCTTTATAAAAGCTTGAAGTACGGTGTCCCTCCTGAGGGCTTTGATCTGGCCTCTCACGGTGTTCATAGGGGCCTTGTAATGAAGTTACTTAAGATGGGTGTTAAAAGTGCTGATGAATTATGTGTAGTTTCACCTCTCATTAAACTTGACGGGTTGAATCTCTCGTTCTGCACCCCTTATTTGAGGAGGTTAAGCCAATTCGTTGCGGAGAACTACGGTAAAGAGGTTGACGACAAGGATTACTTTGTTAAGAGATTGAAGTCATTGGGTGTTATAACTGAGGAGGGGAAATGGAAGGAGTATAACAAAGTGCTTGACAGTAACGGTTAAAGTATTGTAAGTAATATGTTGTTTGGTTAATTTCACGTGGTTCATACTTTTGATTATTAATTTTACACTGATTTACTCGGGGCTGAATCCTTTTTCACGTTGATAGAAATCTTTTTATATTTGTTTGTAACAAACTTTTGTTAATAAAGGATGATCTCTCACGCCGATGTGGGCTATGCCCAAAAGGGTGAGAGGGATTACGGAGATGTGAGCCCAGTGCCGTTGGGCTCGAAGGAGTCCCATGACCCACCTGTGGTTGAGGGCTAAGTCCCTACACTCGATCATGTATGAAAGTGTAGGGATAAACGGTAATTCACTTCACCCAGTCGTTAAGCATGGGGTAAAGTGTGTTAAAATTGCAATAGCTGGAAGAACGAGGTTCTTTGTGTAATTTCGTTTATCCAAAACTTGCCTTCTGTCTCGCCGAATAATGCAGAAACGTTTTATATCGAGGTATCTTTTAATCACTTTTTATCCTTCTAAAGTTTCCATCAGCGTTCTTTAGGAGGAGTTACTGAAGTACTAATGCTAATATGGGTTGTGGAACTTTAACGGCGGTGAGTCTTTTTTCCTTAACTGGATTTTCTTTTCTTCCCCTTCTCCTCTCCCATCCCCTTTCCTTTCCTCATTTACTTCTTCTCTTTACTTTTCCCAATTAATTACAATCACTATAAAGTTAGAATCTCTTATGTAAAGGAGGTTTTAAAACGATTAATGAATATGAAAGGTGAAAAAATCAAGGCGGTTTTACATCAATTGCAGCTACCGGGCATACGTTTACGCAAGCCATACAGAATATGCAAGCTTGTTCGTTTACCGGGTCGGCCTTCTTTTCACTTGCCGGGTGGCCTGGCGTGTCATACCATTGGAATACGTTTACGGGACATGCGTTTATACATGAGCCGTCTGCTATGCATATGTCGAAATCTACACCAACTATTGTTCCGTGTATCCCCAACTTCCCGGGTGGTTCTACTGGGCCATAAATTTTATGCCCGTTATGTTCTCCTACTACTTGCCTATTTGTTCTGTAATTAGGATCGATACCCATTCTAATCCCCGATTATAATTTATCGTTAGTTTAAAATATTTTGAACCCCAAATTTGTTCGGGATGGTTATTCTCCACGTAGTAATTAAGACTCCCATTGAGGACTGGGTTTTAAACCTCGACTGGTATAGGAATTCTCTCACAATCTTGGATATAAAGGGAGATGAAAACGGGTATAGGTTATTAATTGAAATTAAAGGGAATTTACCGGATAATTTTCAAAATTCTTTCTCAAGGGTAGGCAAAAATGTATATTTAGGCTCTTTGAGAGTGAATTCGAAAATTTGCTCAGTACTTAGCAAATATATTGTGTCTCAAGGCACCGTAATATCAGATTCCATAGCCTGGACTATAATCCTAGACGGTTACAGTGAGTTGAAGAAGTTATTGAAGGAGTTTATCGATTCCAAAATAGAAGTTAAAGTGATGAAAGTTGTTAAAGTTAAGCAAGGCAGTATAATTACTGCTAGGCAAGAGCAAATAGTCAAGATAGCCTTAGAGACCGGTTTTTACGACTTCCCCAGGAGGATAACCTTGAGGAAGTTGGCCGAAAAACTGAACGTAAGTCCTTCAACGCTCTCAGAGATTCTGAGAAGGGCTGAGAAAAATATCATAGAAACTTATTTCAGGGAGAGGGGGTTATGAAGCACGGCGGCGTTGAGTGGGTTAACGGTAAGCCGGAGAACATAAACGATTTCAGCGTAAACCTAAACCCCCTCGGGACCCCGGAGTTCATAAAGGAATTGGTTTATGACGCTGTTAGGAATTCCGTTTACTCTTATTACCCGGGTAGTTTAAGGCCGATAAAGGAGCTAATAAGTGAGGTTTATAACGTAGACGTGGGGTTAATAGGGGTTTTTAACGGTTCCTCAGAAGTTTTTCCCTTATTACCTCCTTGTGACGTCCCAGAGCCCAATTTTTCAGAGTATAAGAGGAGGAGGAGTTATTTAGCTAAAGAGGGCAGTGACGAGTTTATTTACCACTTAGAGGGGGATTGCGTGATTACCAGCAACCCGGTAAACCCCACGGGGTCTTATATAAAGAAGGAAGATGTTACGTCCTTTTTAGAGAGAGGTGGTAAGTTATTCCTTGACGAGTCCTTTGTTGACATTAGTTTAATTGAGTCTAGTACCAGTTTAGCTGAGGAGTTTAAGAACGTCCTCATAATCTCATCCTTTACTAAGTCCTTAGCAATTCCGGGCTTGAGGTTGGGTTTCACAATAGGTAGCTTGTCAGAGGAGTTGGAGAGGAGGGTGCAACCATGGAGGGTTAATAGTATAACTTATTACGTTTTTTCGAACGTCTCGCCTAAAGATATTAAGGGTTTCTTTAAGAAGAGTAAGGAGTATGTTAAGGAGTTACACGAACTCCTCGACAAGATTTCTTCTCGTTATAAAAAGTACAAAAGTGTCGCTCCGTTCGTCCTTTTTGAGTTCCCCATTCACGTTGTAGAGTTGAACAAGGAACTGAGGAGGAGGGGTTTTCAGATACGTGACCCGGAGGGTTTTATAGGGTTACGCCCTACTCACGGGAGGGTGTCGTTAAAAGGGGATATTAATACGTTGATCGAAATCATTAATGAAATTATATGGAATAGTAATGATAAACTTTATTAATATAACAAAGAATATACAATCTGTGTTAGAAAAAGTTATAAAGTACTCAATCATTGGCGGCTTGGGTACAATTGTTAATGAAGGGGCTTTGCTGTCTTTAAAGCCGTACATTCCCGTGAGTGTAGCTTTGGCTCTGGCGATAGAAATTTCGATACTCTTCAATTTCGTACTTAATGACATATGGACGTTTAAGGAGAGGAGGGTCGGTAACTTCATAAAGAGGATGTACAAATTTCACGTCGCAGCAATTGTTGGCGGTGCTATACAATATGTGGTAGTTATAGTTTTGATAATCCTTTTAATACACTACTCAAACCTTACTAGCCTCCTCCTCCTTTTGTTCTTCTCGACACTGCGTATTTCCTCAATTTATTTGGCAATAGTTAATTTTATGGGCATAATTGCGGGCTTCGGTGTTAGGTTCATTTTAAGTATAAAATATGTGTGGGCATAGCCCGAGTTTTTTCACATTCGTTACGAATCCCCTATCCGAATTTGTACATAAAAGAAAAGCATCGGTGTGTGGGGGTCGAATTCAGTCTGTAACACGTTTACGTAACTTATCCTTACTTTTAATTACTTCTAATCCCTTTTTGGTGGGTGCCACTGTGAAGTCTATGAGCAGTTGTGAGGTGGAGGAAGGCACCCAATGAAACTCCCCATGTCCTTGAAGGGAGTGGTTTAACTACCGCTCCCGTAAACAGCATGGGGGTGATGAGGCCGAGTGATCAATAGTCACAAACTATTAGTCACGATGAAGGCCGAACTCTTAAAGTGAAATTAAGGGCTTCATTTTACAGTATAATAAATTCTTTTCCTATTTTTTCCTCTATTTTCAATTTTTATGGGAACTATTTCACCAATTTCTGAAGTGTTAGAAACATGAGGGCCACCGTCAGCTTGTATATCTATCCCTTCAATTTCTACAATCCTCCAAACTTCAATATTAGGTGGCATCCTCTCCGCTAACTTAACAATACCCGGTATTTTCAATGCCTCCTCCTTCTTTAAGAAGTATATTTTTACCGGGATATTCCTCTTTATTATTTCATTTGCTTCTTTTATGATCTCTAAAAGTTTGTTCTTATCGTCGATATCAAAGTCGTCCTTAGCGTATTCTGGGGTTATATTACCACCGGTTATTAATGCATTATATTTTTTAAAAGCGATAGAAGCCATTACGTGAGAAGCTGTATGTAGTCTCATCATTTTGTACCTCCTTTCCCAATCAATTACCCCTACTACTTCGTCACCCTCCTTTAACGCACCTCCTTTCACCACGTGGTATATTTCGTCGTCTATTTCCTTAACATCGGTGACTTCCACTTTTTGGCCGTTTACTATTAGATATCCCACGTCGTGTACTACTCCTCCACCACCGGGGTAAAAGGCCGTTTTATCTAATACTACTCCGTTTTCATCGACTTTGATTACTTTAGCCTTAAACTCTTTAACGTAACAATCTGTTAGGTAAAGTTTTTCTGTCACAGTTCTTTTTTCAAATTTATAATATAAGTCCCTAACGATACTCTGAATTTGAGACTTTCTGGTTTGACCCTCGTGGGTAAATCGATAATTTTTATTACTTCCTTCTTCTCCTCATCAAATAGGTAGAGCTTATCCTTTACGGCCTTTATCTTAACTCTTTCCCCGTTCCCCCTTAAGTCTACTAACACTGTCACGTGGTCTTTTCCGAGTAATATCTCAACGTCTGGGTCTTCATAACCTTTAAGTGTCAAAGCTAATCCATTTTATACTCTTTTACTTGAACACTATATAAGGGATAACATTATGCCACCCCCTTTTTAAATCTAACGCTTTCAATATATTAATTGACCATGTTAAGTGGAAAAGACTTCCAAAAGATATGGGCTGGTAATGAGAAGATAAAGCTTCCCAAGAGTAAGGATCCCCTCAAGACTAGGATAATTGAGGCTCAGTACAAAGTTAGGTCGATGATAAGTAGACTTGACGCTTATATCGCCAGGATGCAAGAAAGGGACAAAGTGTTGTTCGAAAGGGTTGTTGACGCTCAGATGTCAAAGGACGCTACTAGGGCTGCCATGTATGCGAATGAGGTCGCTGAGATTAGAAAGATTACTAAGCAGTTAATAACTACCCAAGTAGCCTTAGAACAAGTGTCATTAAGGTTAGAGACGATCACCGAACTTGGAGATGTGTATGTGAACTTAATACCAGTAATGGGCGTGATCAATGAGTTAAAGACCAGTCTAAAGGGCATTATGCCGGAACTATCCATAGAGTTATCTGAACTAGGTGATGGGTTACAAGAAGTTGTAGTAGAGGCTGGTGAATTCAGCGGGATAGGTGCTGTGGGTGTTGCCTCTTCACCAGAGGCGAGGAAGATACTAGAGGAGGCGTCACTAATTGCAGAACAGAGGATGAAGGAGAAGTTCCCAGAATTACCAGCTACTGGATTTGCACAAAAGGCCGAATCCCATTAAAACGTTTTTATATGTTTTCATCTTAAGCTTATAAAATCATGTTATCTATTTTTTATGTATGGCTCAAGATTTTAGTGTAACTCCTTGGGAAGTTAAGGGGAAAGTCGATTACGATAAGTTGATCGTACAATTTGGTACTCAAAAAATCACTGAGGAGTTAAAGGAGAGGATGAGGAGGGACATAAACGACGAACTCCACGTAATGCTTAGGAGGAACGTGTTTTTCTCCCACAGGGATCTCGACCTAATTTTAAAGGACTATGAGGAAGGGAGAGGGTTTTTCCTTTACACGGGTAGGGCACCGTCATTGGGAATGCATATAGGCCATTTAATTCCCTTTATATTCACAAAATGGTTGCAAGATAAGTTCAAGGTTAACGTGTATATAGAGGTTACTGATGACGAGAAGTTCATGAGGAACGTAGAGTATACCTTAGACCAAACAAGGCAGTGGGCTTACGAGAACATACTTGATATTATTGCCGTAGGTTTTGACCCCGATAAGACTTTCGTGTTCCAAGACACGGAGTACATACGTAATATGTACCCCATTGCGATAAAGATAGCTAAAAAACTCACCTTTAACGAGGTTAGGGCTACTTTCGGGCTCGACACTTCTTCTAATATAGGAATTATCTTTTACCCAGCATTACAAATAGCACCGACGATGTTCGAACATAAGAGGTGTTTAATTCCGGCTGGAATAGACCAAGACCCCTACTGGAGGTTACAGAGGGATATTGCGGAGAGCTTAGGGTATTATAAAGCTGCACAAATCCACAGTAAGTTCCTCCCACCGCTAACGGGCCCAGAAGGTAAGATGAGTTCTTCACAGCCTGAGACTGCTATTTATTTAACTGATGATCCCAAGACCGTGGAAAGGAAAATAATGAAGTACGCGTTTTCCGGCGGACAGCCCACGATAGAGCTTCATAGGAAATACGGTGGCAACCCGGATATTGATGTTTCATTCCAGTGGCTTTACATGTTCTTTGAGCCTGATGATGCGAAGATAAAGAAGATTGAGGAGGAGTATAGGTCTGGTAAAATGCTCACAGGTGAGTTGAAGCAGATTTTAATAGAGAAGTTAAACGACTTCTTGGAAGAACATAGGAGGAAGAGGGAGGAGGCTAAAAAAATCGTAAATGTATTTAAATACGACGGTGAGCTCGCTAGAGAGATGTGGAAGAAGATCCCCGAGTAGTTTTATACAATCCGAGTTTCTTTAAGTGGTAGACTATTAGATTTGTGGACTTCCTCAACCTTTTTGCAATACCGTAAATTGACTCACCACTTTCATATAACTCCTTTATGAGCTCGATCTCCTTCTCTCCTAGTTTCTTAATCCTCTTACCCATTTTATGCTTTCTTAAAATGCGTAACACTGAGGATTCACTCACGTTTAAAGTCCTACTTATAGCCCTAGCACTATAACCTTGCCTAGCTAATTCCAAAACCTTTTGTTCGTCTACCGTACGCCTCCTCAACTCTACCCCGGCTTTTATAAGCAAATTCCTCACTTTTCCATAACTCATTCCAACTTCCCTAGCTATTTTTCTAATGGAATAACCCTTCTGATAAAGTTCCTTAAGTAATTCAACGTCTACCATATGTTTAATTTTTTAAAACGATCAAATAAATTTTTTCCAGAGTTAAAATGGTCATTAAGGTAGGCACTTGTGGGTTTACTTACAAACACTTTGAATACTTTGAAGCTTTAGAAGTACAACAGACCTTCTATGACGTGGTGGGTGAAACGACTTTAAAAAACTGGAAAAAAAGGGCGGGGGATAGGGTTGAATTTACGGTTAAAGCTTTACAAGTGATAACTCACGAGTACAATAAAGTGACCTACAAGAGGATGAAAAAGTTTAAGGGGAATGAGAGCAACTTCGGCTTCTTTAAACACACGGAAGAGGTAATTAAGGCTTATGAAATCACTTTAAATGAAGCTAAAGCGCTGGGAAGTAAAGTCATAGTGTTCCAAACCCCATCATCTTTCAAGCCTACGGAAGAAAACATTAACAATCTAAAACAGTTCTTCAGCTCGGTAGAAAAGGGGATTATTTACGCATGGGAACCTAGGGGGGACGAATGGTATAAGATGGACTTAAAATCTCTCTTTGACGAGTTGGGGATAATTCATGTTGTAGACCCATTTAGGCATTCTTCAGTTACTAAGGACAAGTATTACAGACTACACGGTATAGGAGGTGGTGAAGTTAATTACTCTTATAAATATACTGATGACGATCTGAAAAAGTTGGCAGAAATTGTGTTAAAAGACGAGAATGTTTACGTGATGTTTAATAATATTTACTCCTTTGAAGACGCGTTAAGGTTTAAGAGGTACTTGGAGGGGATGAGTAAATGATAGACTTGTTTTACTCAGTCTTTATAGGCATAATAATGGGTTTATCTATTGCAGCACCTCCCGGTCCCATAAACGCAATGATGGCTCACGAGTCGTTAAAGTCAGCGCTTCACGGTACGAGCGTCGGTGCCGGTGCGATGACGGCCGATTTTATCTTCTTTTGGATAACATTCTTTTTTAAGTCCTTAATTCCCCAGGGTGCCCTTTTCGTCTTTTACTTCGTCGGCGGTGCTTATATGCTTTATTTAGCCTACGGTGTATTGAAGGTTAAGGGGTTTTCGGCTAGTGTGAGGGGGAGTTATTTAAAGGGTTTGACAACAGCATTAGTAAACCCATATCAAATAACGTGGTGGTTAACATTTGGGATATCTATGCTTGAACAGTTTTCAGTATACGTTGCACCAGGGTTCTTTTTAGGCATCATTATATGGATAATAACTTTCCCTAAGGTTATCAATAGGTTAGGGCAGAATTACGTGTTTTACGTGAAAATCTTCTCCTTTTCAGTCCTTTTAATTTTTGGTTTGTATATCTTATACCAAGGTGTGATAGATGTTATCAAAATGTGAGATAAGGCAGAAGATCTGGAGGCTCTTAGAGGAAAAGGACATCGCATCATTCCCTAGGCCTGTTTACGGTAGGATCCCGAACTTTAAGGGGGCTGAAATGGCGTCAAAAGAATTAGCTAAAAGCGTTGAGTTCAAGAGGGCTAAGGTGGTGAAAATCAACCCTGATTCCCCACAAAGGCCCTTAAGGGAGTTAGCGTTAAGATCGGGTAAAATAGTCCTAGTCCCCACACCTAGGTTAAAAGGCGAATTCCACTTATTAGACCCCTCTAAAATTGACGATTATAAGGAGGCCTCAACAATTAAGGGTTTCATGAAGTATGGTGAAGTCGTAGACATTTATTCCATTCCTAAAGTTGATATGGTAGTTGTGGGCAGTGTTGCAGTAACTTTAAACGGTGATAGGGTTGGTAAGGGTGAGGGTTATAGCGAGTTGGAGTTCGCAATACTTAGGGAGTTGGGGAAAGTTGATGAATTAACCCCAGTAGCGACTACTGTTCATGATGTTCAAATAGTTGATGAGATCCCTACAATGCCCTATGATGTCCCGGTCGACATTATAGCCACGCCGAGCCAATTAATTTATACTAATAGGAAGAGGGAAAAACCTAAGGGGTTATATCTTGAGTACTTGACCAAGGAGAAGATTGAGGAAACCCCCTTTTTGAAGAAGTATTTAGCCAGTAAAGGTAGAAATAACGTCTTTTAATTCACTGCACAACTCCTCAGCTTTCTTTAACAGTTTGTTCCTTAACTCCTCCTTGTTCACGTTGTAAATGTACTTAGGTCTTCCACCCTTATTATTTCCTCCCTTCTCTTTTTCTATTAACCCCGCATCAGCGAGTTTTTTGAGTACCAGGCTAGTCCTACTTTTACTTATCCCCAGCTCTGTCGAGATCGTATCTACGTCCTTCCCCCCTTTACTCTCTATGATTTTGAGGAACGCTTCGATCTCAGCATCCGAAAGACCGTAAGCTACAGCTAGGAACCTTTTAAAAATCGTGCTTTTTTCAGTAATTTCAATACTCATGATTTTACCACCTTACATCATTTATACTTAATATTCATTTTTTTAAATTTAACTACTATTCAACCTTTACGTTTATTTATTAAAATAATGTAAGTATTATCTCAAGATGAAAAAAGAGGAATTGAAGGAGGTAATACTCTCGATACTTAAAGAGAGGAACGGGCTGACTTCTACTGAAATAAGGGACATGCTAATTGACAAAGGTGTAGAGTTTACCATGATAGAATTCAGGGAGGCCTTAGCTGACTTAGTTAGGGAGGGTAAGGTTAAAAAATTGCCAAATTACGAAAAGAAGAAGTTCCTATTTTACTACGAGAAAGGGTAAGCATTTATCCGTTTTCGTTAGCCTGTTGATTTTCAACAACATGAATGACCTTTTCAGCTATTTTCATGAACTCCTTAGAGGTGGGGCTGTCGGGATACTTCAGGAAGAAGGGCTCCCCTAAATCGTTCGCTTGCGCTATTATTGGGTCTAACGGTATTTGGCCTAGTAGGGGGACTCCCATTTCTTCGGCCATCTTCTTTCCTTTTCCTTCACCGAATATATAGTAAGGCTTATTGTCAGACGGGCAGATGAAATAGCTCATGTTCTCTATTACTCCTAAAATTCTGCCGTTAACGGTTTTAGCGAAGTTAATAGACTTCTTAACAGCTAATGTTGATACTTCTGAGGGGATGGTGACTATTATCATTCCAGTTAAGTTCGGAACTAGTTGGGCTACTGAAAGTGCTTCATCACCCGTCCCCGGGGGCATGTCTATTATTAAATAGTCAAGCTCACCCCAGTTAACGTCTCCCAAGAACTGTTTAATCGCAGTGTGCTTTATTGCACCTCTCCAAACAACCGGTGTGTCGTCTTTAGGTAAGAGGAAGTCTATAGATACTACCTTAATACCAAAGGGGCCAGTTACCGGAGTTATGTTCCCTTTATCATCAGCTGTAAGGAATTGCCCCCTAACGCCTAACATCTTAGGTACTGAAGGTCCGTGAAAGTCTACGTCTACAATTCCTACAGACCTACCAGCAGCAGCTAATGCCATAGCTAAGTTCGATGAAACAAAGGACTTACCTACACCGCCCTTACCGCTCAGTACTGCGATCTTATACCTAACAGTCTTCATTCTTAACTGTATTTTGATATCAACCGCCTGGGGCGCTTGTGGTGCTACTTTTCTCAAATCCCTAGGCTGTCTTTGGGGGGTTGAAATCCTAAAGGGGTTTTCGCTCATTTAATTCACACTATAAACTACTATCTTCGTATTGACTAATAATTTTATCTAATGATAATAGTAGTTGTTGGACTCTTTCATCAGAAAGCCAATCAACGCTTTCACACTCACCTTTTAAAACCTTTTCTACAACATCCTCCCAACTCTTGTTAGTAGTGTCGACTTCGCAGTAGTTGTCAAAGTATTCTTTAGCCTCCTCACTCACACTTCCGAGTATCTCGGCCATAACGTTTTCAGCCACCTTCAGTTCGCTCCAACCCCTCCTCTTTAACTCCTCATACAGGATTAGGGGGTTCCTCCTCAGTACGATTACCTTGTCAGCCTTCGGTATTAGACCGGGATAGATGGTCTCAACTATTACGTCTTTGTGAGTTTTAAAAAAATCCCCCAAGAGTTTCTCAGCCTTTTCCTCATCTATTATATAAGTTTGTCTTTCCTCATCGTACTCGGTGTAAGCCCTATTCTGAATTAGAAAAGAGGAGAGGTGAAAAATAATATAACCTTCTCCCAACTTCTCCTTTAAAAGTTTTGAAACTACACTCTTACCAGTCCCTGGAGTACCACTGATGAGTATTATCACAAGATAAGTTATTCACCAGAAGGCTAAAACGGTTTCGATGACGTAAAGTGCAATCGAAAGCCCTATTATAAGGATTTTAACGCTTCTGTCTCCCCCACCTTTTATTATCTCGTAAACACCGTAGGGGAACATGGCTATTCCGAGTATTAGTAACGCGAGTTCTATCACATTCATAAACTAGTACTTCTCTCACTCAGCTTATAAGCCACTAGGGCAAGTAATAACCCGCTTATTGTACCGCCTATGTGGGCAAGAATGTTTATATTAAGGAAGGGGAGTAGGAGGCTGTCACTAAGTATTAACGCTGCGATCAATATGATTAACCCTCCAGATTGCCTCTCCCTTAAGTAATCTAAAAGTGAATAGTATGCTAAAAGGCCAAAAATACCGCCGGATGCACCAGCGGAAGGTAAGCCGTTAGGGTAGACTATTAAGTATAAAACGTTACCGAATACGCCGGTTAAGATGAAGATGAAGATCTCTTTCATCCCTTCTCTCCCCTTATAAAGGTAATAAATAAAGTATAGGGCTATTGAGTTGAAAGCGTAATCGATGAGGCTGGGAGTAACTACGATTGAGGTTAGTAATTGCCAGTAAAAGTGATAATAAATTATTAACGGATTGTATTGGATTAAGTAGTATAAGAGGTAAGGGTTGTAAAGGTAAAGGAGTTGCCCCGTTACATAACCCGCTGTAACCATTAAAAAAATCACTAGGGTAGGATTTAACCTCAAGACTATCACACATAAACGAAGAAAGTTAGGAAGAACGCAAACGCTACTGCTACTAACCAAACCATCCTATTCCATCTAAATACTTTAAAACCGTCTAATGGTGGTATTGGGATTAAGTTAAAGAAGGCCACCCAGCTATTAAAGGAGAAGAGTTCAAGTAAGAATATTTGCGCCAACGGGGGTAAAGGTACGCTATTTACAACTATGATGGAAATTAACGCTATTGCAAGGTTTGTTACCGGGCCCGCTAACGCTGTCTTTCCCTCTAAATCTTGTGATAACAACCCAAACCTACACATAATTGCGGTATAACCGGAAGCAAATACTACAAAGCCTATCCCGGTAATACTACTTATTAGGTTTATTAAAAGCGTGGCCAAAAAACCTTTAAAACTCAATACAAAACGTGATGCACAACCGTAATTCCTAGCCGACTGCCTATGGGCTATTTCATGGGGCACTATGGCTATCGTGGCTGTAGCTATTGGTATTAACACGAAAAGGATCGGGTTTGATGAAATATACGAGGGGCGTATATATACGATTGCTAGAGAGAGAATAGCTAATATAAAAGAAACGGCCTCGTTTATGTTTCTAAATCTCCACTCAAGTTCGTCGAGGAAACTCAAGATTATCTTTTGTCATTCTCAGTTTGTAATTTAAAATTTTTTGTTAACGGTACTAACATAATTCTCGATTTTAAGAAAAGGCGGAAAGCGATTTTCCTATTTGCGTTAACTTTATACCGCGTGATATAACGAATTTCGCAACGTGACCTTCAGCTTACCCTCATTTATCTAGCCTGAGTTATCACAAATTGTGAGTAAAAATTCAGATCCAAATGCCGAGCGGAAGAATTTAACACTAAAGAAGGTGACACGCTCATGACGAAAGTTAAGGACAATTTAGAAATAAACAATACAATATTACTAAGGAGCGAGAAAATATGAAAGTGTTAATTGGATTAGCTTTCCCGGGAATAGATGTTAGTGAAGACAATCTGGCAAAGCGTGAGATTTACCTTACAAGAATTTCATTATTCGAAATAGTGAAAGGACGTGAACGCGGGATTGAAAAGCCTGTTTACTTGCAAACCCTGGTACCGCGAAGTTATAGCCCTTCTCAATCATTTGTAAAAGCTCCTTATTTACTCGTGAAAATCATAAATAGCTCACATTAAAGAAGATCGAAGACATGACGATTTAATGTCCTTATATTCTATTATCGGCGTTAGCTAACGGTACGGTTCTATGCAAAAGGAGATTGAGGAGAAGGGAATACCTCATGAGGGAAGGGAGTTACTCACTCCTTATTATAACGTTTGAGGAATAGTTGATGTTCGGAGATTCTAAAACCCATACAAACCCCCTTCTTTTATCGTCTATCGAAACTAGTTTTTTATCAATTACACCCTCAAAGTTCACTTTAGACAACTTCCTAAACGCGTTAAAAGTTTCAAATACCACGAACTTGTAAGGGTAAGGCATATTAATGTCAACACAACTTGTTGAAAGCATATTTCTAACGCTTTGTTCAGCCACAACGTTAAAGAATTCCGGCTTGGTAAAGCTCACTTGTGAAAGCCCGTTGTAGTTTACTAAGATTACGAAATCGTGCCTATCTTCATTTATCCATAGCTCAAATACAGTCCCTTTACCACACTCTTCAACTCCTTTAGAATGGAGGTAAGTAGTATAATACGCTCCCCCGTCCTTTACGTATTCGATCAGGGCGTTTGAAAAAGACTTAGGTTTTACCCCCACTTTTTCTACCTCTTCTACTACGTGCTTACTTAATCCTACTATTTCACTCTCCTCGGTCAGAAACTTGACGTCACCTTGAAGTTTGTTAATAAAAGCTTCAAATCTCACAAAAAATTAATGTATTCCTATTTCCTTATATACTTTGCATATATTTCTGCTTCTATATTCATATTTTTCATTAGGATCTGTTCTATTAGTTTAAAATCTTCATCCTTAGGTTGGGAGTTTTTGATTATATTTTCGACCTCCTCAAGCATTTTTACGGCAATTTCCAAGGACATAAGAAAGTATTATAAGTCAGAGTACTTAAATAATTTGCAACATAGAGTTAGTATTACTCTCTATGTTTTAATTTTCGGTCATGTCCCGGTATTTCTTTGCAATATCTAGAACTTTTTTCACAACTTCGACCGGGTCTTTACCGAAAACGTAAGTATTGGGCTCAACACTCTTACCGCCCAAATGAACTACACAATCCAAGTCCGGGTTGTAAACAGCAATAACGTCATTTACAATATCTTCATCGGAAGCGTAATCGTGAGGGCCCGCATAAGCCACTTTGAAGTTCAAGTCTTGGATAGCGCGCTTAACCCTCTCATCAAACTTAATATTCATTACAGACCTAACCTCATTGTTCCTCTTCATGACGTTTAAGAGTATCTTCGATAAGTGCTTACTAGCCCCCCACATGGGTTTTGACGCCGGGGAAGGAATACCCATGACTTTAGTTATCCTACCGGCTACGGCTATTACGTCCTTTTCGCCCTTAGCGTTCTGTTTAGCGAAAGCAATATTGCTTAACACTTCGGGAATTAAGGGGGTTACTAAAGGGTTTTGAAGCATTGAGAGGGCTAACTCAAGCCTCTCCTCCTCCCCGCTGTGATATAAAAATTTACAAATGTCACAATCAATTGGTATGCTTTTGTCCTTCTCCCTATGGTACTTACAGAACTTAAACTCACTTAACAGCCTGAGTGAGAAGTCAGTGATATAATACATCGAACTTTTAATGTCAGTAATGTCGGCTAAGTCCTCTAATAAACTATTAATCTCCTCCTCACTTAACCCCATTTCTTTAAGCCTATTTACCCCTTTCTCCTCACTCTCGTCTAAGTACTGCTTTACTGCGGGCTGAGTAACACCTAAAATACTCGCTATTTTACTCTGGCTCATCCCCCTCTCCCTTAACTTTTTAGCCAACAACATCCTAATTATTGGAATGAACTCCTCCGTGATGAGTGTTAGTGGTGTTTTCACCACAGTTGAAAATAAGTGGAACGGCAAATATAAGGCTGTTGACGGAAGCTTACATGTAGTAAACACAAGAGAGGGCTCCTTTGCTTACATAGCAATAGGTATAGTAAGAGGGAAAATTGATGGGGATAAGTTCACCGTAGATGAAATAGATCACAAGGAAGAATACTGTGAGAATTGCGACGCTGAGGAGAGGATGAGAGAGTTAGAGTATAATGAAGTGCTTGACGATGAGGTAGATATTGTCTTCCTCGATAGAAAACCCTCCTTTGACAACTTCAATAAAGGTAGGTTTATAAGCATAGTCAAAGACCCCTCGACGACAATAGAGTATAGCGGAAAAACTCCGTGGTTAATCCCGGCATACGAGAAGAACGGAATAAGGGGGGCTTATTTTAAGCTCTTTGACTTCTCTTGGGTATTTCTAGTGGAGACGAACCTCAAACTGGACTGGGGGACAGTCCTTTCAATTTTATACACGCTCGGAAGGGAACCCATTGCTGAAGCCTTAGGCTATAATTACCCCCTCTTCTTAGCCGATAAAGTTGCTAAATATTACCGCGATAGGGAGGCTAAGGTATTAAACTTACTAGTACAAGATAGTTACAGAGGGTTTAGGAGTTTAGTGGAAAGACATAGAAAAGGTGGAATTTAATGCTCTTCCTTGAGACTGAAGGTAGATTAAGGGAGATAAGGACTTTCACGAGACCCACAGCAGACGGTAGGGGGACAATAACTTTTAAGGTGTTCGTAATAGAAATGCCTTTCACGAGAAACATACAGTTAGAACCCGGTAAATTGGCGGTAGTGGAAACGATAAAAGACAACCATTACCTATTACTCGAGGTTTCCGATTACATACCTCAACACTACGGTATGATAAACTTAGACGGGAACATCCCCCCGGAGCTAAGGGAGGAAATAATGAAGAGAATAGACTGGGAGAGTAAAGAAGCGTGGATCGAGATCTTCGCCTCACCCGTGGGCTACGTAATGAGCCAAAACGACGGGAAGATAGAGTTCAAGAGGGGTTACATCCCCCCACTCCCCGGTTCTAAGGTCAAATTCTTAACGGCTGAAGCCTTTGAGAAGTTCATCTTCTATGAGGACGGTGCACCTTTAGGAAAAGTAGTTAATGAGGACGCATTGTTAAAGGTAAACTTGAGGAAGGCGATAAATTACCACATGGGGATATTCGCTTATACCGGCTCCGGAAAATCCAACTTGACTTCATTAATCATTCGAAGGGTACTCAAGAACTTACGTGATGTAAAAGTCGTTATAGTTGACGTTTCTATGGAATACGCGGTATTACTACTAGACCAACTTTTAGAGAACGAGTCGAGACTGGTTAGCTTGGAGAGGTTACCCTTAAATGAAATCGACGCCGGGAAAAAGCTGATTAGGACTCACGTTATACCAGAGGAACTCCAAGACTTCAGAGACTTAATAAGGAAGGGCTTCGAGAAGCTATACGTTGATAAGAAGTTAAGGAGGCTATATGTACCCCCTCAAGGGATTACATACCTAACTTACGGTTTACTAATAGACATGGTTAGGAGCCAAATTGAGGATAAATATGTCGCAACGTCACAAAAACCCTTCTTCATGACTTTATTACAAGAACTTGATAAGCTGATGAGGGAGAAGAAATTAGGTAAAGACGACATAGTTGACGAGACGATTTACGACGTATTAAACGAGGTTGAGACGAAGGCTAGGGAGGCTGGGGTCAGGGAGAACTCCGTGATCTTCACCTTCATGTCCTCTCTGAAATCCTATTTAGAGCTTAAGCCCGCTGAGAGCGAGGAGTATGACGTAGAGGCTTTGGCAATTGAAGTACTAGACCAAGACCCCTCCTCGCCGAGACTTTTCATAATAGAAGCACCTAACATGGACGATGCGAGATTAATAGTCTCAATGCTTATAGAACAAGTCTTCATGAGGAGGAAGAGGTCTTATTCCACTAACCCAGCAGTGCTATTCGTACTGGACGAGGCACAAGAGTTCATACCGTTTGAGACGAGGCAAAAGGACTATAGTGAGCAGTCATCAAACGCTGTTGAAAAATTGTTAAGGCACGGTAGAAAATACCACTTACATGGGTTAATAAGCACGCAGAGATTAGCTTACCTCAACACTAACGTCTTACAACAAATCCACACTTACTTCGTGAGCACCTTACCGAGGCCATATGATAGGCAATTAATCGCTGAAACCTTCGGGATTTCAGACTCTTTGGTAGATAAGACATTGGACTTTGACGTTGGGCAGTGGTTATTAGTGAGTTTTAAGGCCGCATTAAAAGAGGACATACCGGTGATGTTCAAGGCTGATAACAATATTACCGAGTTAAGAGAAAATTTACAGAGATTAGTTTGAGCGAAAAGGAGGAGATTATAAGATACATATCGACATTCATAAATAGTAAGGAGCTAATTGAGGCGTTTAAGAGGGTAGATAGGCGTGACTTCTTGCCGAAAGAGGTTAGGCATTTAGCCTATTCGCTAAAACACGTTGACGACGCTCTGCCGATAACTAAACGTTATAATACTTCAGCTCTAAGCTTGGGGCTTAAAATGCTAGATCTCCTCGAGCTTAAACCCAACGATAAAGTTCTTGAGATAGGTACTGGGAGCGGGTATTACACAGCTTTAATAGCTGAAATAGTAGGTGATGAAAACGTTTATTCCTTAGAAAATGATGAAGAGGTTTTCAACCTAGCACTGAGAAACTTGAAGAGCAGAAGAGTCCACTTAATCTTCGGTGACGGAAGTATAGGTTATCCGGAAGGCGCACCTTACGATAAAGCGATAATATGGGCCGCTTGCCCTACCTTCCCCTTTGCTATATATCAGCAGTTGAAGGATGGCGGAATATTAGTCGCCCCTATAACTGATAAGCAAGATAGGCAAGGGCTGTATAAGATCGTGAAGGGGAAATCGCCTTTTGCCGTAAGGCTTTTCGACGTTATATTCTCAAAGCTCACGGGGCTTTGTGGTTTTTGGTATTCCTAAGCGTATGAGGACTAAGGTCGTGAAAGTCCAGCAAGGTTTTCAAAAAGTGAACATCACGTAACGTTTTTACGTGACTAATCGTTATTTTTGATTGCTTCTAATCCTTCCTAAGCTTGTGCCACGTGCTATCAGATCCTTCTCCTTTACCAGCTTTTCTAGATTTTAAATTAAAAGCGTTTTCCCCTCACAATAGTTGGACTAATGATAATTAGGAAGCTTTCGTAGTAGCCTTACAATGTCTAGTGTGGATTGATAACTACATCATCATCTCCTTTTTCGAGACTTATCTTCATTGATTAGGGGACGAGTCTTTCTTTTTAAAATATAGCGGACCCGCCGGGATTTGAACCCGGGACCACCGGCTGTCTACCGGCCGTTAGGAGGCCGGCGCTCTGTCCTGGCTGAGCTACGGGTCCAGGCTGATTATAAATTAAAAAACATAATTTAAAGGTTTTTCTTTCCGCCTAATACGCCATCAAATTGACGAATCCACTCAATTCCCTAAATACAATTTAGAACTTTCCGCCTAATACACCATCAATGAAAGAGCGGAGTTCATAACCAGACAATCAGCACTCTAACGCTTTTATTCCAAAAAACCTACTTTCTTACTAATGGTAACACTAGAGGAGTTAAGGCAAGCCTTCAAACCAAAGTTAAAACCCATAATTTGGGAAAACAACAAGTTAACAATCCTAGACCAATCAGCACTACCCTTTGAAAAAGTATTCGTACAACTGAAGACACCGGAAGACGTTGCGAATGCAATTAAGACCATGAAAGTTAGGGGTGCACCGGCAATAGGCATAACAGCAGCTTACGGTATGGTCTTAGCAGTAATTGAGGCAAACGAAATAAATGAGGCAATTAAATTGCTACAGAACGCTAAAAGCGTAATGGATAAGGCGAGGCCTACAGCAGTAAACCTATCTTGGGCTACTTCAAGGATGTTAAATAAGGCTAAACAACTCATAGAGAGCGGTGGAGCTAAAAATGTCAAAGAACTGGTTGAAGCCTTAAAGGAGGAGGCTGATAAAGTCTTTGAGGAGGAATTAGAGGCTGAACTAAAGATGGGTATGTACGGGTTGGAGAAAATCAATGAGGGTGACACAATACTTACACAATGTAATGCGGGCGGGTTGGCAACTGGCACCGGTTTGGGCACAGCACTGGCTCCGGTAAAACTAGCACATATGTTGGGCATGAAAGTCTCAGTAATAGCACCCGAAACTAGGCCTTGGTTACAAGGTAGTAGGTTAACGGTTTATGAGCTCTTAGAGGAGGGAATACCGGTAACTCTGATAACCGACACGGCCGTAGGTTTAGTGATGTACAAGAAAATGGTTAACAGCGTAATGGTAGGTGCGGATAGGGTGTTAGCTGACGGGCATGTGTTTAATAAAATCGGGACATTTAAGGAAGCAGTTATAGCACACGAGATGGGAATTCCGTTTTATGTCTTAGCCCCGACTTCAAGCTTCGATTTAGTGAGCAAAGTTGAGGACGTGAAGATTGAGGAAAGGGACCCCGACGAGGTTAGGACTGTTAGGGGTGTACCTATCGCACCACCTAACGTAAAAGTATATAACCCCGTCTTTGACGTCACCCCGCCCAAGTACATTACTGGGATAATCACAGAAAAAGGGATTATTTACCCACCCTTTGAGAAGAACGTTAGAAAGATCGTAGAAAGGTAAGGTAGTCCTTTGAGGACTGCCATGTTTAACCGTTTGTCCCTACACTTTCATGATCGAGTGTAGGGACTTAGCCCATGGGTCATGGGACTCCAACGGCACGGGGCTCACATCTCCGCAATCACTCCCACCCACATCGGCGTGAGAGATCATCATTTATCAACAAAAATTCGTTATAAACGGACAAAAAGATTTCTATTAATACGAAAAAGGATTCAGCCCCAAATAACGGCTCGACTTTTAGCTCACATTATTTAACCCACGCAACAAGTGGTTATATATGATACTGGGTTATTTCGACGGACTTTGCGAACCCAAAAACCCCGGAGGAATTGCGACATTCGGTTACGTAATCTTCCTTGAGGACGGGAGAACCGTTAAGGGTTACGGGTTAGCTTCAAAACCCTATTCCCCCGACTCAACAAACAACGTTGCTGAATACACCGGATTAATTTGCTTATTAGAGGAAATGAAAAGGCTCAACATAAGGAATCCACTAATAAGGGGTGACTCACAACTCGTTGTAAGGCAATTAAAGGGAGAGTATAAGGTCAAGTCAAAGAGGATCTTACCTTTATACGTTAGGGCTATGGAGCTCCTAAACGAATTGGGTGGAAAGGTGGAATGGGTTCCTAGGGAACAAAACAAATTAGCTGACGAGCTTAGTAGGGTTGCTTACGAACTAGTACTAAGAGGTGAGCTGAATAAAGTAGGATGTATGAACTTATAAAAAAAGATTTATATTACTCTATAAAAAATTATCTCATGGAAGACGTTGAAGTAAGGACACATACAGCCCTGCACGTCCTCAAGGGGGCAGTTAGAAAGGTCTTAGGTGCCAAGTGGACTGCAAGTACTTATGTTAAGGAAAACCACGGTAGGTTGACTGTTAAATTCGAGAGGAAGCCCACAGAAGAGGAGATGAAGGAGGTTTTCAGACTAGCTAACGAGAAGGTCAAGGAAAACGTAAAGATACTCACTGAGGTTTTGCCCAGAGATGAGGCGGAGAAGAAATACGGGGACGAAATTTACGACCTGTTCCCCGTACCGGCTGAGGTTAAGGAGTTAATAATCGTAATAATTCCGGACTGGAATATAAACGCATGCAATAAAAAACATACCGAGACAACCGGGCAAGTAGGGGAAATCATTGAGAATTATTGGCGTTTTAGAAACGCTAAACAACTCCTCGAAATAGCTTTTAATATAAAACCGGAGAGTGCTTGAAAAACTGAGTGCGAGTTAGTGCGGTAATTATATAGCCGTGGGTGGGGATAAGAATTTTAAAACCACACCGCGAGTAAACCTCTTTCAAAAGTTCAAGCCAAACCTTCTCTTAACATACTCCAACTTATTATACGGGTCGTCGACGAAGGGTATAGTTATATCCCGCCCGTCTGTGGTGAGTACGTGCCAATCCCCTATTTCCTTGTAAGTGGGTGAAATAGTGTTAAGGATTAAACTAGGCCTATTAGCCACGTTTTCTTGCCTCACGTTCATCACAGTTATAGTCTTTACAGAGTTCCACGGTACTATCAACTCTCCTTCAAGGGTGTTAGCGATCCTGCCGAACTTCCTAGCGGCTTTAACCAATTTTGTTATCGCATAGACACTTCCCGCTATTAAACCAACACCAATCAGTACTCCTATTATGTATACACCTAAATACGGGGGCGAGACGTAGGAATATCTTAAACTAAACATCGTAAAAACAACTATTAATATCCCAGCTACGGCTGCAAAAACGAAAAATATTATCCCTAACGTTTTTCCCAACGTGGCAACAAAACCTCCTAACCTCTTCCTCCTATTTATCACATATATTCCGTCAATAGCAGCGGCATATAGTGGGACAAAAACCCTAGTAGATATTAATTGATACCTAGTCTGTAATGGATTAAGAATTATCACCTCTTTACGACTGAATTTCCTCGTCATCAAGTATATCTAAGAAAGGATTTTAATTAAGTTTACGGCCGACGCAATACCGCTTATGAGAATGCCAATGAGCTAGTGTTTACCCGTGGCGTATAACTTATCCTTACTTTTAATTCCGCCATGGGCACCACTCTTAAGAGGTAAGGCTTTCAATCTGATGTAAATCGAGTAAAAGAAATACCCATAATACAGTTTATATCGCAACGTTACATTGAGGGCGTAAAGAAAGACGAGTGAGGAAATACCCATAATACGACAACCTTTTTATTCCTTTGAGATAATGATTAATTGAGGGTTTTCCGATGAAAAGCCTACTTGACCCGTCGGGGTTGGCCCGAGGGGGATGAGAGTAGGTAAAGCCTTGACCCGTCGGGGTTGGCCCGAGGGGGATGAAAGGCTTTTAAAATTTTCCAAGCGTGATATCTATTGAATAAATATCACGTTTTTGTTGACGAATCTTACGATAAGACGTTTTTCGTATTAGCTATAGTATGGGTAAAAAAGATAAGTGAAGTTAAAAGAGTGAAATTGAACGCTTTAAATAAAATCGGAAAATCTAAATACAATTTCCATTTTAAAGACGATCCACAAAAGATAAAGGATGTGTTCATGGAGGAGATCTTAGATAGCCCTATTAACGCGGGCGTAATAATATTTAATAACCAACCTAAGTCTTGTAAGGAATACGCGAAGTATTACGTAGTAGAAGTCGTGAGGGTGTTACCTATTAGTAACTCTGTAGTCACCATTTACGTCAAAGGGCTGAAAAACTGGATAAGTAAGGACTGTGACCTCCTAGCCGAGGCAGTAAAGGTAGGGATACCAAACGGGAACGCAGTAAAACTAAATTTACGTGCAAGTGAGAGAGAAGGTATAGAGGTTGCGGATTACATTGCGTAATCTTACAGGGAATGTCTGCATGATAAGGAAGATTTGTGCGATAAACTGGAAAGTAAACTAAGGTTCATTTATAGAAGGTAGGAGAACTAAATTGTCAGCGAAAATTTATGTTTGATACTGATATTAGAACTGTTAATTCTCATTTGACGACCCTAAACCCCCGGTATGAATTCTATCTTATGAAAACATAGGAAATTATTTTGGATCAAGGGGTACTTTTGAACGAAAAGCTCTACAAGGAGAAAATTAGTGAGAGGGAAGTTAGGTATAACGTAAATAAAGATAATGTATGTTTAATTACACTTTCAATTCCATCAAGGATTATCACAGGCTGAAAATCCTCGAATCATCCCACGACGTTACTCCTTTCAATTCCATCAAGGATTATCTCAGCAGAAAAAGTCAGGGTAAACTAGTCTATCGCATAGTAGACTTTCAATTCCATCAAGGATTATCTAACTCCCTTTCCCTTTTCTCTCTTTGGTGAGAGCATGACTTTCAATTCCATCAAGGATTATCTAACTTTTTTGTCATTAGTCTCCGACCCCTCTTTACCCTGCTTTCAATTCCATCAAGGATTATCTTCATTCCCTGACGAGGAGACAATGTACAAAATATTAAAAGCTTTCAATTCCATCAAGGATTATCTTAGCTTCAAATGAAACTACTGATGACGATATTTTTGATTCTTTCAATTCCATCAAGGATTATCCTTAAACAACTCAGAACCAGTTTCAGCTGGGAAGAACTGAATCTTTCAATTCCATCAAGGATTATCTCGACAGGGAGAAGTTGATTAAGGTTGCCTCCGCTTTTACTTTCAATTCCATCAAGGATTATCTTATCGTTATTACACTTACAATAGCTAACTGGACTTCCGTCTTTCAATTCCATCAAGGATTATCTTTTCATCAGCACGAAATATTCCGCAGTGGTTTTTACAACTTTCAATTCCATCAAGGATTATCGATGGCGAAAGTTCTAAAATTGCGTATATGCTTTTCAGACTTTCAATTCCATCAAGGATTATCTTCTAAACTTCCAATTTCTGGTCATCAAACTGAAACAAATCTTTCAATTCCATCAAGGATTATCATAGACATGTTGAACAACATTAAAAAGACGAGTTTAATTTACCTTTCAATTCCATCAAGGATTATCAAGTTTTAATGCATTAGATATTTTTTCTATCAACCTTCTCTATACTTTCAATTCCATCAAGGATTATCAGCATAAGTCAAATAGCTTCAATCTTAGGCGTCACAGAACTTTCAATTCCATCAAGGATTATCAGAAAGAAAAATTTATAAACCCCCAATGAGAAACTAATCTTCTTTCAATTCCATCAAGGATTATCATACCAAGTTACGTGATGGATAACCTAGTCCTCGATTTAACTTTCAATTCCATCAAGGATTATCTGTCTTTTTCGCCCCAAGTGGTGATGAAGGGGGCTTCCCGATCTTTCAATTCCATCAAGGATTATCTCAACAAAAAGTAAAGAGCTGAACTTCCGCAATCGTTCTTTCAATTCCATCAAGGATTATCATACAGAAATTAGACCGTCCTCATTCTGTGGTGTAAAATCTTTCAATTCCATCAAGGATTATCGATAGTCCTATTATTACACCGACAATCAGCAAGGCGATTGCTACTTTCAATTCCATCAAGGATTATCCCGTCAAAACCTGGGGAGTTATATAGAGTTACACTGTATACACTTTCAATTCCATCAAGGATTATCTCTTTCCCTGCATTACGCCCGCTTTCTCCCACTGCACTTTCAATTCCATCAAGGATTATCGCCGTCCTATCAATCCTAGTCAATCTCTGAGCCTTATCTTTCAATTCCATCAAGGATTATCCTAGTTAAGCATTCTGGCTAACGAGTTAGGGCGTAACTTACTTTCAATTCCATCAAGGATTATCCAAGATGATATTATCAAGATAATGAAGTTTTTTGAGGAACAAATCTTTCAATTCCATCAAGGATTATCAGGGCACTGATGAGATTGTAAAGAAAGCGATAAAGAAGATTTCTGACTTTCAATTCCATCAAGGATTATCAAAGACAGCAGTTCTGCTAGGGAAGTTTATGTAGCATATCCTTTCAATTCCATCAAGGATTATCTGAGTACCCATTCGTTGAGGAATGGCAGAAAGCTAAAGAGGCTTTCAATTCCATCAAGGATTATCCGCAACAAAAACAATTCTTAAACAGCCTTATAGCTACCATCTTTCAATTCCATCAAGGATTATCAAAATTAAATTTCGCTCCAAAGAAAGAAATTAAATTTTTGCCTTTCAATTCCATCAAGGATTATCTGAATTGTTGATAGAGGCTATCGCGGAAGAGATACTTAACTTTCAATTCCATCAAGGATTATCTGTTATATCACTGTAGGGGTATAAAAAACTTTCTCCATGTTTTTCTTTCAATTCCATCAAGGATTATCAGACCCAGTTGCTTTAGCTAGAGAAGGCGGGATTAATCTCTTTCAATTCCATCAAGGATTATCTTGCAGGCATTGGTGTTTGCCATACGGCAGATGTAACCACCACTTTCAATTCCATCAAGGATTATCAAATTGTCCATGAGCTCTTTTAACGATTTATTTTGCTCAAGCCTTTCAATTCCATCAAGGATTATCCGAAAATCAAGCGAGCTTACAAGAGGGCCAGGTGGGCCGTAACTTTCAATTCCATCAAGGATTATCTGTCTCGTTTCGTTCCATTCAAAACCGTTTGGATCAATGTCCTTTCAATTCCATCAAGGATTATCATCGTCGCTATCGACGTCGGGTTTGTAAACATCTGTTCGACTTTCAATTCCATCAAGGATTATCATGCTCTCTAGTGCCAGGGCGAATGGAGACTTTATGCTGAGCTTTCAATTCCATCAAGGATTATCATAGGCCCTCTTGGTTTCTGATTCTTTCATCACTTTTATTATGCTTTCAATTCCATCAAGGATTATCGAGATATTAGAATTAATGAGACAATGCCCTGGGGTCGAGCTTTCAATTCCATCAAGGATTATCACACCTTTGTCGAAAGTAGAGAGGGTCGTTTCGGACTTCTTTCAATTCCATCAAGGATTATCGCGAATATGGAACCGGCGTAAGAAACTGAACCGGGTTTAACTTTCAATTCCATCAAGGATTATCTAAGGGGGAAGTCAGATGAACTGCTTAGATTATTTAAAACTTTCAATTCCATCAAGGATTATCCCTTTCCTTATCACAAACTATTGTATCTCCCTCAATTTTCCTTTCAATTCCATCAAGGATTATCCCGACCCCGTAGATGCCGTTTAAAGACGCGTAGTCACACTTTCAATTCCATCAAGGATTATCTTACGACGAAAAAACTATTAGGGATGTGAGCGTTAAATTGCTTTCAATTCCATCAAGGATTATCCACACGGTGGTGAGCCTGTAATTATATCGAATTTTTTGGACTTTCAATTCCATCAAGGATTATCGGGCGAGGGTTCCCTCCCATGGGGCTCATAGTTCCCACCATCTTTCAATTCCATCAAGGATTATCCCCATATGACAAAGAAATTAAACAATTCCAGGTGAGTACAACTTTCAATTCCATCAAGGATTATCTAGTATTAGACCCCACCCCTTTGGGGTGGGGAAAAAACTCTTTCAATTCCATCAAGGATTATCTTACCCGCAGAGTTCTCCACAAGTATCACACTGAAGGTAAATCTTTCAATTCCATCAAGGATTATCTAGTAGTAGTAAAGAAGATCTCTGTTCCACTGCCGTGAGGCCTTTCAATTCCATCAAGGATTATCCTGCTTTAACTGCCGTCCTTCTCTTCATCATTTCTATAGCTTTCAATTCCATCAAGGATTATCAGGGCTATCGGGGTTTTTAAATAAATTTTGACTTCAAGCTTTCAATTCCATCAAGGATTATCCCCTCAACAAATTTTCTCCCTGGCTTACAACAATAAACTGCTTTCAATTCCATCAAGGATTATCGCGAGGGTCTGGAACCAAGTCAAGTGGAAAAAGGTGAACTTTCAATTCCATCAAGGATTATCAATTCTACGTGCATAAAAATAAAACTTACGAACTGTTTAGACTTTCAATTCCATCAAGGATTATCTCACCGTTTACGTCCACAGCAGCTATTGGAATATTACACCGCCTTTCAATTCCATCAAGGATTATCCTTCCGTATACGGAAGGGCTTTAGGTTTAGAATTTAGAAACTTTCAATTCCATCAAGGATTATCAAGACATTTAACAGTTTGTTAATCCTACTTTAGGTAGGTGACTTTCAATTCCATCAAGGATTATCTATGCCATTGGATTGATGAAGAGCACGTGCGTTTTGAGCTTTCAATTCCATCAAGGATTATCTCTTCTAGAAAACTTAACGATAGCACACTTTCTGATGAAAGCTTTCAATTCCATCAAGGATTATCTGGGTCGCTATCTCGAGTTCCTGGGGGTTCCTCGTGTGGCTTTCAATTCCATCAAGGATTATCAAGAGTAGGGCACATGTTGCCAGTCTGCAAAGAGTTAACTTTCAATTCCATCAAGGATTATCCAAGAACGAACTCGTAAAAATACTCCCAGCTCAATCCGTCTTTCAATTCCATCAAGGATTATCAATGCTAGGGCAGTAAATGAGCTGAAGAGCGGTAAAGGAGTCTTTCAATTCCATCAAGGATTATCTGAAATATAGCAAAAACACTAAAGGTAGGGTGGTTAAAGCTTTCAATTCCATCAAGGATTATCGCTGCTGTAGCCGTGTTCAGTTTCGCATTAACAAAATTGCTTACTTTCAATTCCATCAAGGATTATCATATAAATGCTTCAGATGTATTCCAGAAGCCTAATGGCTTTCAATTCCATCAAGGATTATCCCTTCTCCATTTTTCTTGTCAAAGACTCACAGTAACTAGTATCTTTCAATTCCATCAAGGATTATCACGGCTTTATTGATGGACGTCTTGAAGTTTCGCAGAAGTATCTTTCAATTCCATCAAGGATTATCGTCCCCATAATTTCGGGCAACAGTGTGAGAGGGAGACTGCTTTCAATTCCATCAAGGATTATACTAGAAGTTCAGTTATTAGTAGACTTTCTCGATGAGACTTTCAATTCCATCAAGGATTATCCGTTGCCTGGATAAGGTTGACCTAACACAGCTGGTAATGCCTTTCAATTCCATCAAGGATTATCTGAATATTTTTATACCCTAACTACCCTTTTCTATCTCTCACCACTTATATAAACTTTTCTACCAACAAAAAATCTATCATTACTGAATTTACACCACTCCCAAAAAACTTAGGGAGCTCAATAAATAGAATAAAGAAATTCGTTCCATTTAAAGAGAACTTAAAAAACCATTAACAAATTGAAAGTAAGTCCCAACAAAAACCGGGAACAAAAAGGGAGATATTTTCAAAATTATAAATAAAAATTACATAAATTAACTACGAAATTATTGGTCTTTCTATGCTATTCTTTTCCCGTTGGCTAAAGTTTAGAATATGCTCTAATTTGACTTTCCGCACTATTTACTTCCCGTGTTCAGTCCCTCCTCTCGCTCATACTTATTACGACTCCCAATCTCGTAGGGTAAATCCCTCCTCCTCTTCCCTTCTGGTACACCAGCTTCTTCCTCTTTAATACTCCTATTATATTCATCACTGTTTTCAGTTTCTTCCCAGTCCTTTCAGCTATCTCCTCATGTCTTATCCCCGGCTCCTTCACAATATAGTGAAGCATGACGAGTAACTCCTTACTTAACCCCTCTACTGCAGTTCTGGCTTCCTCTACGGAAAAATAGTACTCCTCGTCCTCTTCCTCTACGTAAACTTTGCCCGCCCTTTTAGTGATGACTAGAGCTAGTATAACGGCTACTGCTAATACTCTACTCTCGCTCCCAGAAACGTCTACGACTAGTGGGTCCTTAAAGCAGTTAATTACGTTTATTACCCTCTCAATCACGTGGAATAACTCTCCACTAACCTCGACCTCTTTTACTATAGCCTCCCTTAAGCCCATCTTGCTAAGCACTGCATTTAACGCGTTTATAGCCCTCTTATTCCCGTTACTTATAGGGGACTTAATTAAGGCTACTACTACGTCCTCCTTCGTGACGTTTGTAGCCATCAGCCTCCTTATGGCGAAGTCCTCATGAAGACCTATAGTGAAAAGGTAGGTCTTCACGGGGTTATTGTGTGTAAAGATTTTAATATTGATTACGGGAGTAATTACCAACTCCTAAAATCTCATGGGAGTTGTATAGCATGGACTATAGTGAGAAATCACGTGCTTGTCTTATTACTAGCTGTTAATAAGACCAGATGACTCCGCTATTTGATACTGTCTAAGCTTGACTGAGATTTGTCGTATGCACAAAGGGTCTAACCTTCAATTTAGTGCTTTAAGTAGTTCTCACTCGTTGTAAGCGAGGTGGGGATTGTTAGATGGGTCAAGGTATCTCTAGTTGTAAGCGAGGTGGGGGAAAGTTATAATCGAGGGGCGTTCTACTCATAATAGTAAGTGGAACTGCATCTTCCCTTTTCAGAGGAAAGTTATAATCGAGGGGCGTCCAGCACTCCCAAAATATGTCGGGAATTGGTAATACCACTTTTTGGTAATACTTATCTTTACTATTTTTGTATAACGAAACAATGATATGGAGACAACAGCTTAAGAGACTCCACCGCATTAGGGAGTTAGACCCGGTACCGGACGAGTTAAGGGGTTGGCACTATTACTCCCCTCCCGTTAAACCTAAGGCCTACCTCGGGCTTACGATGGGGGAAATAGCTTATGATTATTGCCCAACAAAAAGGGACGTTTACTTAAAGAGGGTTTTGGGAGAAAAAGGCGCAGAAAAACCTCAATTAGCGTACGGGCAAGCAATACATAAGGTGTTCTCTAGAGCGTTAAATGACGTGAGGAGGTTGCACATCTCGGGAAAGGACCCTTTCGACATAGTCAAGGAAAGTTACTTAGAGAAAGAGTTTTGCCCACAAGACTTTTACGATTACTGCAGAAAGGTCTACGGAAACCTAACCCTTATTTGGGCCTCACAGATAGCTGAAGCTAAGACCTTTTACGGTGGTGACGCCATTGGCTTTTTACCGTGGTCTACTGAAATAAGAGTTGATGGTTCAGCTATAGGCTTATCGGATAGGTTGATAATAGATGCGCTAGGTGAGTTTAGCGTCATTGAAGTGAAGACGGGGAAGAGGGAGGAGTTTCACAAGTTGGCATTAGCTGGTTACGCTATGGCCATAGAGTCAGTCACTGAGACCCCCATAGACTACGGGCTTTTAGTTTACATTAACGGTTTCCCCAACGACGTAGAAATAAGGTTTGAGGGTTATTACATTTCCCCAGACTTAAGGAGGATCTTCCTCGATAAGAGGGACGAAGTAATAGAGATGGTTCAGAACGGAAGGGATCCGGGTAAACCGGTTAAGTGCCCGGAAACTTGCCCGTTTTATGAGGTCTGTTGGAAGTGATGAGTATGTTGGCTCTGACCTGTCGGTCTGGTGGGAAAAGCGTTTGCCCCCACATTATCGCGAAGCCCTTCATGCATAGTCCTCTACCGACATACACTCGCGGTAAGGAATTAAGCGAGGTGGGATGATGAAGACGTTAGAAATAGCGGGTTATGGGGTAAAAGTCTCTGCTAAGGGAAGGACTTTTGTGGTCTCAAAGAAAGGTGAAAAACCGAAGAACGTATCTCCGGCTGAAGTAGACCAAATCCTTATTATGACTTCAGCCGTCACAATAACTTCAAAGGCTGTTAGATTGGCATTAGATCACGGGATAGATATAGTATTTCTGGACTCTCGCGGACTACCTTACGGTAGACTTTACCTATCGGAGCCTATAAAGACTGTGGAGACTAGGAAGGCACAATACTTGGCTATCTTGAAGGGTGATAGTGAAATCCCTAAAGAGATTATTAGGGCTAAGGTAAAGAATCAAGCCGGGCATGTAAAGTACTGGTTTAAGAAGCTGGGTATTGAGGGGAACGATTATAAACAAATAGAGGAGAAAGCGGACGACGAGGCTACTGCTGCTAGGTATTATTGGCACGCTATTAGTAGGATTATTCCTATAAAGGGGAGAGACCCGGAAAGTAGTGACGAGTATAACGTTTCTCTTAATTACGCTTACGCGATACTATACTCGAACGTTCATAGGGTACTCCAACTTGTGGGGTTAGACCCTTACGCTGGGTTTATACATAAGGACAGAAGCGGTAAAGAGAGCCTGGTTTACGATTTCTCTGAAATGTTTAAACCCGTAGTGGTGGATTTCCCTTTGGTCTCGCTTTTCGTGGAGGGGTTTAAGCCAGAAGTTAAGGACGGGTTATTGGATGTGAAAAGTAGGAAGAAAATAGCGGATTCCGTAATAAACGCGTTGAACTCTAAGGTTAAGGACGAATTAGGAGAAGTTAGGACTTGCTATCAGGCAATGAGGGCTTACGCATTAAAGCTGGCCTCAGCCTTAAGGGGGGAGGAAAAGTTCAGGGGGTTTGTGAAATTATGGTGATTTACGTCGATCAAGGTCGGGGGAGTAGAAACTTAAATGGACACAAATATTTAGCTCCAGGACGAGGAGGAAGTCAGCTAGGTGAGGAAAATGATCTTAAATGGACACAAATATTTAGCTAAACAGTTTTGTCCCGCGTTAACATGACAGGTGAGCCAAAGTGTGGATATTAGTAGTTTATGATATTTCGGAAAACGAGAAGAGGAATAAGGTGGCAAAGGAGCTATTGAGGTTGGGTTTAAGTAGGATTCAAAGGAGTGCATTTGTAGGTGACATAGACTCACAACGTTACAAGGACTTAGTGAGGATATGCAGTAAATTGGTTGACGGGAAGGATGATGTTCTGCACATTATCCCCTTGGGGTTAAGGGACTGGGAGAGGAGGGTGGTAATAGGTGGTGAAGGAAATGGATAATATGAAGCTAACCTTAAATTGTAGGAATGAGTATATGAGCTCAATATCTCGTAACACTATAAGTGCTATCTTGAACTCCAGAGATCATTTCCTACTTCTGCTACACACCTTCACGAATCCGTTTTTCAACACGCGCTTTGGGTGATAAGGTTTGGTGACTGTAAGTGATATTAAACAGTACCACTTCTGTAAAGTGATTCCGTGGATTAATTACGTAATGGGCTTTAAGGAACCCGTTACTTTTTCAATGGAGGAAGGTAGGAAAGTCTCTCATGAAGAAGCAGTCAAGTCTTTAGGCCTACCTCAACCGGTAAGGTATGAGGTGTGCTTGAGCTATAACGGTTTAAACGGTTGTGTGGATATAATTGCGGGAGAAAAGAACTTTACTATTGTCGAGAATAAGGCTTATAGTAGGAGGAACTTTTCACACTTCAGATACCAACTATTAGCTTATGCATATTTAGTGAGAAAAACTATGGGTTATGTCGAGAAGGCAATCCTCTTTATGGACGGTAGAAAAGTGTTAGAGATTGAGCCCAATGAAGAGCATTATAAGTATATTGAGGGGATTGTGAAGAAGATAGAGGGTATAATAAAGAGTGATAAACCGCCGATTGTGAATATGGAGAAGTGCGATTTTTGCCAATACAGGAGGGTTTGCCCAGTAAGTGTTTACTCTTAGTGTAAGTTAGCTCACCGGTTTTACTCCCACTCATCCCCATTCTTATAAGTATTCAATCAGATCTACTATCCCCACACCCTCACCCATTATCCCTATTTAATCGGCACAAGAGAGTTTCATGTTTTACTACAGTTCTTCCTTTCTTTCTTTGACCTTACCGATTACGAAAGCCTCAGTAATGAGGCTTTTTGCCGTTGACAACAGTTTTCGATAAGCCAAGAAAAGATCGAAAGCATACAAAAATACCTCCAGAGTGTTGACAACAGTTTTCGATAAGCCCACAAATATTGCAGGTCCCGAAACATTACTAATCGTCCCCGTTGACAACAGTTTTCGATAAGCCTCTACAATTCCTAAACTTCCAGCTGGTAACATCAAAACATGTTGACAACAGTTTTCGATAAGCCGTGAAGTTTTTATACTTTAATGGTAAATATGAGTACAGTCACACCAGATGTGGATGGGTTTTCCCGAAAGGTGTGGCGATAACTCGAAGATGTGCGGGTTTCCCCATCAGATGGTAACACTCTGATGGGTGGGGTTATCCCGCTAAAGGGGCGGAGGGGTATGAACGGGGCAATGCCCCGTGACTCCGGTGAAGCCCAAGGGCTGAGAATTAAATACAAATTCATGAAAAATTCAATGAAGCCCAAACCCCAACCCTCTTAACTTGTTATAATAATTCCACTGCTTCCTATGCAAAGCGTTTCATTCCATAAGGTGGCAATCACAACATAAGAAAGGGCTCGGGCCGGGACTTGAACCCGGAACCTACATTCCATAAGGTGGCAATCACAACCTCTGATAGCCTCCTCTTCTTACATCGTTCTATGGCCTCAACGCCAGCTTGTGTCATTATAACGAAAAAAGGAGATACCTTGCTTGGTTACATCTTCTTATCCATGAGTTATCATAATATTTATACACTGAGAAAATCCCCCCGGGTTTAGAAACACCTCTTTATAATTTCACGGCCTTAGCTACCTCCTTAAATATATTAAACTCCTTTTTATCAGGCTTGCTTGACGCGTACCTAAGCCCCCTTACCATAAGTTCCTCACTACTAACGGTTTTATTTATTGCATTATATACTAACCTCACGAAGTTATCCGTTTCAGCACTAACGTCATCTGAAGTCGCTATTCCAATAAGCTTCTCTAAAGGTGAAGTAGAGGAGAACAACTCCTCTATCCCCTTTCTCAACCTCACCAAGTCCACCGTGAAGTTCCCCTTCACCGATACCCTATTACCGGTAGAAATCAAAAACACTTGCACACTAGAATCCAGGGGGACGTTTAAGGCCAACCACAGCGAGAAAGTTAACGGGTGACCCAAGTTTTTCGGAAGCTTTTCTAACTTTATTACTATTTTCCTAAAAGCCTCCGCAGCTCCCTTACCCTCCGAGACTGATACTAAAGGCATTAATAAAACATCTACGAAATCCTCACTCACTTTAGTCCTCCCCAGCTTCCACCCGTAATAACCAGCTAATACCAATAACACAGATAACACATCAGCCTCATTACTGTACTTACTTCCCTTTAATAGAGGCTCACGGGCATATTCATAAAACTCAGCCTTAAGGACGCTAAGTGAAGCCTCTACCCTACCGCACTTAGTTATCACTTCCAGACTGTTACCGGCTGTTGAAAAGAGCTTTTCCGGTGTCACCTCCGTACTTAAGCCCAAACAGCCTGTAACCCTTTCCCAAGTCGTCTTCCTCCTATCCTTGCTCCTCCTCCTATCATTAGGCGTGAGTATATTAAACTTCTCCTCCCTCCTCTGTTTGACCAAGTCGGCAACTGCTCTAAATACCTCCCCTATGTCCCCCTTAACCACGAATGAGTCCGAAAATTCGTTAAACTCCAACCCACCGAAATAGAGTGCTCCTCTAATTAATGTGTCTGCAAAAGGTGAAACTTTGCCTACCTTCACCTCAACCATCCACAATCACCCCGGGATAACCCCCTTTCTCCGATCTCCAAAACCAATGAGGACCCCACGCTTAAACAAACCCCTCTCATCCCACTCACCTAACCGTAAAGTTTTTTCAGCTCTGAAATGAAAGCCCTCCTATCGCTGTCATCTCCCCTCCTCTGTGAGTCCAAGTTGTCAGAGACCACTAGCGGTAACTCCAGAAGAGAAACGAACTGGGGCTTTACCTTCTTGGGCAAGTACATTACAGCCCTAATTTCCTCTCTTGAGATGCTATCTATACACTCCACCCCGTGGGATTTTAGATAATTACACAGTTCCTCAGTCATGTAAATTTTAGCCCCGCCCATACTGTTTATTACCTTTTCATCCGGTATCCTCATAGCGTGATGGTGAAGTAAAATAGCCATAGCTATATATGGGTCTAACCCCGCCTTTAAGGCGTAAGCACTAGATATTACTTCATGGTCTTTAAAGGAGAACTTTTCTACTGCGTTACACTCCTCGTCGAACTGATTCTGGTACTTCTCATCAGCTTTCCCTATATCGTGTAAGATTGAGGACAAAATGATTAAATCTCTACCGTCATTTCTTCCCATCCTTTTGTTAACCACTAAATCGTAACCGTCAGAAAGGAACTTCCTTTTTACTATCTCTTCCACCCCCTTCATGTGGTCTAATAGGGGTTGGCCTTCGAATGCACAAGGCTTAGCCAACTAACCCCACCTCCCTATCATAACCTTCAACCAACACGGCCACAATGTTCTCTTCCATCATCTCCACAGACATACATTTACGCTTAAACTCGTACTCCCCTACTCTCCCGTCCCTATATAGGACTGTGTATTTACCCTTTTTGAACTCTAATGGTATTACCTTACCCTCTATATCATAATCTATACTCTTTCCGACGAGCTCTGAGGTGGAAGAATAACCTAACAGTTCTACTGGTACTGCCGATACCACGTCTTCGTCCCTAGTAAGTGAGCACTCCCTCCTAACGTATTCGTATAAGTCCTTACTGTCCAAGTATATTGATGAGTTTATTTGCCTTAAAATGGTCTTTAAACGGTTATCTACTTTAGGGCTTTCAGCCTTCATGTCCAATCTGCCACTCTCCCAAAAATACTTAGCCCTCTCCCCGTAAATTCTCACGTCTTCCTCCTCCGGTGGTAAGACGTAAACTATTCCCCTCTCTTTTTTACCGTATCTGTTCACCCTACCAGCCCTCTGCCTTAGGTTTTCAGGCGGTGCTGAGGCTGTAATCCCGAAATCCGCACTGAAGTCAACGCCCGCCTCAACCACTTGAGTAGTTACAACCACCATGCCTTTAGGTAACTCACCGTCTACTCTCTTTACCCTCTCAGCCCTATCAACTTCAGCCAACCTACCGTGTATCAGTAACACCTCCCCTTCTCCCTCCATTGCCTTCTTAATTTCCTTATATACTGTCACAGCCCTCTTTACCGTGTTGAGCATTATTGCAACACTACCGCTCTTTCTCAATTCCATTACTTTCTCTATTAAATTCCCGTTAAATTTTTCAAACTTTACCTCACTCTTCACGGCGTCGGGCGCATTGGGCCCTATCTCTTCAAAGTCTATTATGCCCTTTATCTCTTTCTTATACTCTTCTGGTAAAGTGGCGGTCATCAGAATTATAGGGACTTTAGCGCCGTTTAATACTTCAAGGCTCTCCAAAAATGAAGCGGTCATCTTAGGGTTTTGGAAGTATAAGTGCACCTCATCGAAAACTACTATTGAGGAAAAAATGTGCCCCCTAGAGACTTCGTAGTGCGCAGAATATCCCCTACTCACTTTATTCATCTCAAAGGGCGGGAGTTTAAAGAGCGAGAAGATAAACGTGTCAATCGTAGTTATGTTAAACCTCTTACCCAGTAGGGGTGAGCCCGCAAACCCCATGTGCTGTAACCCGACATCATTGCCTTTAGCCTTCTGGTACAGTTGGTCACCTATAGATCTTAAGGGCAGGACGTGGATGAGCCTCACTCCCAAATCCCTCCCGCCCTCCTTTAAGTATTTGTATAAGGCTAACGAGAGTGTGGTCTTACCATATCCCGTGGGGGCTAAGAGGAGTATTGGTTTATCATAGGAGTCCAATGCCTCCCCCGTCTTCCTGATCAACTCCCTCAAGTCCTTAGTGTAATCACTCACACGTGGCAAACCCCTCACCCTCAAACACGTAACCCTTTTTCTTTGCCTTAAACTTCAGTCTAGTAGAAGTGAAGTAACCCCCCTTAATTCCGGGGATTATGTAAGCGGCCCTTTCCTCAGCCTCCTTTATAAATCCACCTTTCCAGTAAGAGACCGTTAGAAACCCCTCACCCACAACCTCAACACAGTCCACCCTTTGGTAAAAGGAGGAGTCAAAGACCTCTCTCTCCTCAGCTTCTCCCACCTTTACCTCGTCCACAGCTACTATCCCCTCCTTCATCCCTATCCTAGTGATATAGTACGGTGCCTTACTCAAGACTTGTCTAACTTCGAGTGTGAGCTTTGAGGGGTCTAACGCTACTAACATCTTCAGCCTACCGTAAACGTAAGTCTTCCCTACTGGGACAGCACCGAATTGGTATTGGGGTAATTTCCTATTAGCGGGCCTCATGTAAACTCTAATTATGTAACGGCTTATGTCTACGTGTTGAGCTATCGCACCCTCAACTGAGAACCCGGCATAAAGTGTAGCCTTGTTAATCACATCTAATAACTTGTTGTCCTCGTAAAGCTTTCCTAACGCCCTAGCAACCCCACTGGTCAAAGCACCGATAGCAGTAGTAGGGGGTGGGAGTATAAAGGAGGGTTGATAAGCTGTAGTACCTAAGTCCTTGACTGAAAAACCCCAAGAAGCTGTAAACGTGATTAAAATAGACAAAGGTTTCATAGTAGAAGCCCTTACTGGGACAAACTCTTGTTTGACTCCAGAACGAGTTTTAACAAGGCAGTAATCATGGAGGGGTCAGCTCAAAACTGACTTTATCATTTCAGTCACGGTATCGTAAGTACTAACTCCCTCTACCTTAGCCTTTACAGTAGCTACTTTAGCCTCTCCTAAAACCTTAGTCGATTTTAACGCATTAGCCCTCTTAACAGTCTCTACTATGTAAGTCTTTATAACGCCTGGCGTAACGGAGAAAGGCTTATCAGACGCCACCGCAACCCCGTCTACTATTTGGAATATAGGGTTAAACCTAGACCTCTTAGCACCGAAGTCTAAGTTTTCTAACAGCCTGTACATGGCCAGTTTCGCAACTTCAACCCTTTTATCCCTCTGTTGCATTAGGGTTTCCTCATCCTTTACTTTACTTCCCGGTGAGAAAGGCACTGATATCCTATCTAGGTCTAAGTTGAAAGTGAGCGTGTAAAGTGCCGAGCCCACTTCTACGTTATACGGTATCTGTTTATTAGTTAATGTAGGGCTCATCCTCACGTGGAACTGGCTCTCTAACGCTGCGGTCTCAGCCCCCTCATCATAAGCCGGGACCATATAACTTACTTGGAAAGTTGAGGGCCTCTTTACTTGGACTTTCTGACTCGCGTATAGGAACCCGCCTATATCGGCGACTACGTCCTTCAACATTACCTTTACTTCCATGTCCCTAGCGTTTTCAGATATGCTTATCCCCTCTTCCTTCACTACCTCGTCGTCAGTGAACTTTAGGAATATGCATTCTGAGGAGTACTTACCTACGGGCAAGTTGGCCTTCTTAGCTTCGTCAACTATTAAGCATTGGTAAGCGTGGGCTATGCTTTCGCCAGATATAGCGGGTACGTACTTTATAGCGTAACTGCCGTTACCTGTTGGTACTACCATTGGAGCTGACCTATGCCTAGATATGTTACCTACGCTCTCAACACCGTTAAGTGACTCCACGTTAATTAAATACCTTAGTGAAACACTCAAGAACATTTCACTCACCCTTTTCTAAGGCTTTAACGTAAGTTGCCAAAGCCATACCCCCTACCTTTCTCGCAATCCTTATATCTTTAGTTAGGGCATCTATAAACTCCGCTACTTCGTCTTCACTGGGTAAGGCGGAATAAACAAAGTATTGGTTCCCCTCTACTGTCACTTTAGTTGCGATAACCTCACCTTTTTTAGTTTTTACCGTAGTCTTTTCTACCTTTACATTCGACTGGTTAGAAGACATTATGCTTGAGATCGTCCTCATGGAGTCGTTGAGTGCTCTTACTGCCTGTTCGGGGGTTAAGCTATAAGCTATTCTATCTATCACGTTTGTATTCCCCATTATTAGGGATGCCACTGCTAGTGCAGTGGCTATCCTTCTGAACTTGTCTAAACTTTCTTCCATACGAGAGGATAGTATACGCGGATATTAATAAAGATTTCGACACGTAAGAGTAACTCACTTTTAATGCGTAGGAGCATACCCCCTTCCCCGTTAGACCCGTAAGAGTAACTCGCTTTAATGATCATAACAATGGGGACACGATAGCAGAACATTTAATGAGCGCAAGCAATGAAGTATGGTAATCTAGTTATCGCTCCAGTTCTTTTCTAGCTTATATAATCTAGCGTAACACTTCAAGATTACATCGCTAACGATGCACGTGACGCTCATCCCTGCTCTTCCTAGCCATTGGGATCCCCCTCCAGAGTGATCATAGTAAAAACTGAGAACATCGCCATATTTACGCCCATGTTTCTCTTCGTTAAATTACATCTACTTCTACTTCCTTTTTGTTCCCGTTTTTTGTAGGGAGTTTCTTTCAATTAGTGAATGTGCTAGCATGTTCTTCATTTATGGAATGGTGGGTTTTTGTCTCTTTGTTGAACTCCCTAAGTTTTTTGGGAGTGGTGAAAATTCAGTAATGACAGAATTGTTAGTTGAAGTAAAGTTTATATAAGTGGTGAGAGATAGAGAAGGGTAGTTAAGGTATAAAAATATTCAGATAATCCTTGATGGAATTGAAAGCCTCTTCTTCTCCTCCTTCCAGTAACGAGGTGGTGAAAGATAATCCTTGATGGAATTGAAAGTAATCCAAACCAAAGCGTATACATCGTTGTTTGTTAGTTTGATAATCCTTGATGGAATTGAAAGACCCGCAGCCCTCCGGTATTCAAATTCTAACCGGAGGGGCGATAATCCTTGATGGAATTGAAAGAATAATGTCTTCTAGGGTATTCATCCCACTCTATGCTGCAGATAATCCTTGATGGAATTGAAAGCTTCTTATTCTTATACCTCCACCATGTTACCCTGTCTATTGATAATCCTTGATGGAATTGAAAGCTTCTATATCTCCAGGCATCTGGCTGTCAGGATCCGGTCTTGATAATCCTTGATGGAATTGAAAGCATCCGAGAGCCGAGCTAGGTCTTTCAAGTCCTGCGTTGCGATAATCCTTGATGGAATTGAAAGGCATGAAGACCACTGCCTCGCCGACCGACAGATTGGGAAGATAATCCTTGATGGAATTGAAAGTCATATCCTATTGTGTAGATCGTATCGTTAAGTAGTACTGGATAATCCTTGATGGAATTGAAAGGCAGTATTTCTTAAATGCATACCCTTCGCAGTCACATGAAGATAATCCTTGATGGAATTGAAAGTTTTTTGAAATTAAAGGTGTTAGCCACGGTGAGGGGCGAGATAATCCTTGATGGAATTGAAAGCAGCTTTATCTCAGCCATCTTTTCACCCCTATTATATAATATGGATAATCCTTGATGGAATTGAAAGCTCCTTTATGTTCTCTTCATAAAGATATGCAATGTCAGCATGCGATAATCCTTGATGGAATTGAAAGTTTACAGCGACGAGGTAGAAGAGCTATGGAGGGAATTGATAATCCTTGATGGAATTGAAAGTCTGTAACGGTCGTCACGTATTATTATCTCGACGATATCATGATAATCCTTGATGGAATTGAAAGTTACCACAGCCACCTTCAACACAAACGTTCCTATCTCTTGATAATCCTTGATGGAATTGAAAGACTCCCCTTGGAAGGACTACTGCAACCACCATTTTGCTTGATAATCCTTGATGGAATTGAAAGATTGAATATAAACAGCAACTATTAGAGATAGCCACGGTTGAGATAATCCTTGATGGAATTGAAAGATATGCCGTATCTGGTTTAACGCCAACAACGACATCTAGATAATCCTTGATGGAATTGAAAGTCAAGAGTTGAGACCGAGACTAAGGAGGTTGTTCGTCTCGATAATCCTTGATGGAATTGAAAGAACTGTCTTTCCAGTCAGGTATTCATAGTTTTCTAAGTCTTGATAATCCTTGATGGAATTGAAAGCAAGTTTTCCAGTCAGGGTTGGCTCTCCTAACTCATGAGATAATCCTTGATGGAATTGAAAGTAATGCGGTGAATCTCATTTACAGGTCCTTGTAACTTTTCGATAATCCTTGATGGAATTGAAAGCGGTAAGGACACTTCTCGCTCGTGCAATGTTTATGATTAAGATAATCCTTGATGGAATTGAAAGTCTATGAGGGGGACGCTCATGCGGTACACGGTGACGGTGATAATCCTTGATGGAATTGAAAGAGTAGTCTGCTTAATACTTTCTACCGCAACAGTGGTAGTCTGATAATCCTTGATGGAATTGAAAGCAGTGAGCTTTGTAGCAGATAGGTTTAACGTAGCTACAGATAATCCTTGATGGAATTGAAAGAAACAGGTTAAGGTTTTCGGAAATAAGATTTGATATGTTTGATAATCCTTGATGGAATTGAAAGTTTGATATAGATTTTAAGAAATTGTCAATTCTCTGAAATAAGATAATCCTTGATGGAATTGAAAGTCTGAAGTTGGAATATGTTTTAGAAAAAGCTATTTTAGTGATAATCCTTGATGGAATTGAAAGAGCCCTAACACGGGCGTATTATTGGCAATTTTCAGCATTGATAATCCTTGATGGAATTGAAAGTCCCAAGTGATTAGGTAAGGTTTGCCACGTATATCGTGATAATCCTTGATGGAATTGAAAGGAATTGTAATTATATTATTTAATGGCAATACGGCTGCAATAAAGATCAGGATAATCCTTGATGGAATTGAAAGTCCTTCTCAAGAAAGTCTTTAACTCTACCCTCATGTGGTTTGATAATCCTTGATGGAATTGAAAGTCACTGCAATCGATGAATTATATAAACGCTTCAGATGTATTGATAATCCTTGATGGAATTGAAAGTTTTCTTGCATTTTGTAAAGCCTTCTTACCATTACATTACGATAATCCTTGATGGAATTGAAAGATCATGAAAACTACGGATATTGTTATAATAATCGGTAGGAAAGGGATAATCCTTGATGGAATTGAAAGTCTCTCTCAGCCTCGTTAACTTCCTTCTAAATGAGAAGATAATCCTTGATGGAATTGAAAGATTTAGGAATATGAAGACGTTCTTACGGTACTTGTTAATTTGATAATCCTTGATGGAATTGAAAGATTTCTTCCATTTTTATTGCTATTCTGCTCACCTCAATGATAATCCTTGATGGAATTGAAAGATTGAAAATGTATGGATAATTTATTTTAATTTGATGGTTTGTGATAATCCTTGATGGAATTGGAAAGAAGTGAGGAGGGTGAATCCCATGAACCTAATATTAGACCTTATAGGTGCTATCGGATTTCAGATCGATGATACGTTTACCACATTTTTAGGAGTAAGACTAGGTGCTATGGAGGGTAACAACATCTTCAGGTTTTTAAACAATGGTAAGGTTGAAGACTTTATAATTGTAGGTACCATCAAAGTCCTATTAGCGGTCTTTCTCTACGCATGGGCGTTATTGAACCCAGCGTATGCGGTATTTTTGGAGTTTGATTTTTACTTTGAGGCTGGCGTCACCATGTGGAATACATACATGATTTATGACCATAAGGTGAGGCGATGAGGTCAGGTAAGGAAAAGTACCTGAGTAATCACAAAACTTTAGGGATTCATGTGTCTTTAGAAGAGCTAAAGCGTTATACTCCTTATCTGCTGAGCAAAAACGTCTGATAAGGATAATCGTTAAGATACTTATCTACAACCCCCAACTGCTTAACGAAAGCTCTTATCTTTACAAATTGCTCACCGCGAAAGCGGTTTCGAATTACGTCTGCCCCCTCTGCCTAATGCCCTTCAGCTCTTCCGTCTCTGATAATCCTTGATGGGATAGAAAGCAAGTTTTCGCTACTCTTCAATAGAATCGAATGCTACGTATAGACGGGAAGAAAAGGGATTAAGATCGAAGTCATTTTCTCCTTCTTTCAACCCTTCTATAAAACACTAGAAATCGGCTTATGGCAATCATTATGACTACCCCGGCTAAATATAGTAAATCGGTGAGACTACCTTCCCCATTAATGATTTCGAGGATTATCTCCCTTAATATGAAGCTCATGGTCGCGTCCATTACGTAGGCTACGCTTCTCCCCTTTCCCTTACCGAAGTCTACTATGCTTTGGAATATTTCCAGCAAGACTACGATTAACAACGCGTTACCCACCAGCCCAAATATTTCACCGATTAACCCGCTAGGGATTAAGATGATTATGTCGTAAATCGTAAAAGCTACGACAACTCCTATTGCGGCTAAGAGTATGGCCTCAACTACCCACACTACGTACTTTACGATACTTTCTTCCCTAAATATCTCCCTAATTTTTTCTAGATTTTTAGAACTTATCTTGTCTTTCAACCTTATCTTTATATTTTATTCCTCCAACTTAACTTTATATGATAGACATAAACGACTTCCAACCCGTGCTCAGAATGGGGATAACAACCGATGAGGAACTTTTCATAGCTAAAAGGCTATTAACCATGGTTAAAAAAGCGAATAATAAAATACTTTACCTAGCCCCGGGGAACATGCTAATCCCCATTTACCTTTCATTAAACTTAGGGGAGGAAATTTACGCTGTTGATGATTGGAAATATTTCCCGAAAAGTGAGGCTGAAAAGTTAATAAAGAAGTATAACGCAAAAGTGAGCCTGTTTGACGGTTTACCCAACATCCCGTTCCCGGACTCCTCTTTTGACTTGATATTCTCCGTGATGTATCTCTACAATTTTAGGAGAGACTCAATGAAAAACGCGGTAAAAGAGATTATAAGAGTTCTTGATAAATCTTCCGGTGAAGTTTTAGTCGTTGACACAATATTAGTTAGGGGTAAGGTTAAGAGGGAGATGGAGGGCGAGGGGCTCAGCCTTAAAGATTACAGCGAAGCTAACGCCCTGTTCTTCAGCAGGTGGGGTGCTAACGCATTATAACTCACCACAATCGGCGGAGAATATCAAGTCAAAAGAGGAGTCTGGGTAGTGTTAAAGCACTAGCTATGTTCTTATTTGTGTTACTGCATTATAACTCAGCAGTTAAGTCCGTCTTAAAAATCGTGACGGTAGCCGCGAGATCGCTACTCAAGTCCGTCTTAAAAAAATCGCTGAGTTCTAGGGGTAGGGTGAGCGTATTATTACTACCGTCATAACTTAGAATCACGTGACTTCAGAAAAGCTAATTTAGAAAAGCACGCATATATAAGTGGAAAACGCCACAACATGGGGAGTAGGGAAGATAACCCAGTTAGAGTCTATGAGCCCACAAATGATGAGCTCGGGAGCCTGAACAGTGAGGAGGGTCTTGAGTACTGATACCGCGTTGGGGACGTTTATCCTTGACGTTAGTTTAGAGTTTAAAACCTAATTATAAGGATAGTGCTTCTTTCCCACACTCCCAAAGAGTTAGATCGCACTTCCTTTAGTGTAAAGGCGGAAGCGTCGGGTTTGCTTGTTAAGGCTGACTAGTTTTATAGGACTTGTTACCAACAGCTTCAGATTAACCCTGGTCAACTACCGTAAATGTGAAACACTATGAAAGTTAGGGGAGTGCTAGTTCATCTTCCATACCTTTCATATTGCTTGCTACGGGTTAGCGTACCGTAAAACTTCGAATGGGTCATAACGTTTATGTAAACAGGGTTCCCAGAAAATTTTATCACGTGAAACTCCGAGTATATTGCAACCGTTCATTGACTTCACTTCCTCTTCACCATTTGTTTTATCGTCTGTGAGTATATATTGTAACTTTTCCCATGTGCTAAGCTAATATCCATTTCATCAAATTGGTAAACCAGTTAAGTTTTGCGGGGTTTAGAAAAGAAACTTTATCATCATAAGGTGTTACAAACGCGGATACGAATTTACCATAGACCAGCCTATTAACTACCTCAGTGACCTCATCCACCTCGTTCTCCGGAACCATATTTACTACTAAGAATTTTTCTCCGTCCTTCCACTCCTCAGCATATCTTACGGTATCGTCTAAAGAGTTCACATCTGTGAGGAATACGTTAAGGTTTGTATCTAAAATTGAATCTTGAAATAACACAACAGCATCTCCAGGCTTTATTCCCGTTGGCATGTCAGCTATTAAGTAAGTCCAATCCCTTGTCGAGTATTCTTTCTCCAATTCAGCCCTAGGTTCTAGCTTACGGTATAACACGTCGTTTATGTCGAAAAATTTTATCACTGGGAGATCATGACCAGCAAGAGTAAAAACGGGGTTAAGCGGGTCTAACTCCTCTATGAGAAAACCGATTTCTAATGATCTTAGATAGTATGCTGCAAGTACTGTGAACAATGTCTTCCCTACCCCTTCCTTTACACTTAGGAATCGTATCCTCTTTCGCATTTTCTTCCATTTTCTTTTAGATGTTAAAAAGGTTTCCTAATTTTGGTAGTGTCTTATCCCGCCTTCGTCAACAGTTTCCGATAAACCGTGAATTTTATGCTATTTGATATCATTTAACATTCCTAGCCCGTTTAATGCCATTAAGCGAACTGAGGTTGTATGCTTTCAAAGCCCTTTTACTTATCTTCTTGTCCGAGTTAGTATACCGTTGAGCGTTACCCCTCTCTACACCGTGAAAAACTTCCTATTACCGCTCTCACTCCTGGTCAACTTCCTCTTAACTAGAAATAAACCCTAAAAGCAACGCAATCAACCCTTCATATGAGAGAGCGTTTGCCAAAGCCGTAGAAAACCGTGGGAAAATACCTTGAAGGTTATTCTACGAGGGCGGGTAAAGCGATTGCAACTACGAATAAATTTTTAGATATAAATGTGAGTATAAAAATAAATGGGAGCAAGTAAGAAAAAGGTTAAGGAGAAGAAGGAGAGCAAGCTTATCTACGTACCGTTCATAGCCTTAGTAGTTGTTTTAGTTGTAATCCTTATGTTGCCGAGTATCAAATCCGTTGTTAACCCGTCGTCCTCCAGTTCTGGTTTTCCCTTATTCCAAATGGTTAAAGTCTCTAATACTGACTATGCAAGCGGGAATAGTGTTGAGGTCTACTTCATAAGCTGGCTTGGCTGCCCTTACGGTGCCTCTGATTCATGGGCCTTATACGAGGCGTTAAGCCATTACGGTCAAATTAACGCTACTCCCATATACTCAGACGTGGAAGGAATACCGGAATACGTAAACTCCTTCCAAACTATTACCGGTAAAGTGCCGGGCTTACAATTCAATTCTTCCTTTAAGCCCAACAGTACTGTCCAATTCAACTACATATATTTAATAGGTAGGATATTTACCAACAACAATAGCTTCTCCTTATTGAACGGTACTATGTTGACGTACAGTGGGGATAGTATAGTGAACTTTGAGTTAAACGAGTTAAAACAAGAAGCCCCCTCATGGGTTTACAATTTAATAACTCAATACCAAATAAACGAGAACCCACCGGGCTCTACAGAACCCATAGCTTACGAAGGTAACCCACCCCATATAGCTTCAACGATAATAATTACCGGCCCTAAGGGGACTTATATGATGATAGGATATGACCAGAGCGCTAATTATAACGAAATGACGCCACCTGCAGTGTTAGCCCAATCCGGGTTGACACCGCAACAGATATTTCAAGGGTTAAAAAACAATAGCTTGCCACCACAAGTTTATAGTGTAATAAATAGTGAAGCACAACAAATACTCAGCATTATCCAGAATGAGATGGGATGAGAAGGAAAAAAGATTAAGTTATTTTTACCCCCTCCCCCTCACTTTTTTATACAGTAACAGACCCTCTTCTAAAGTAGCTAGTTATGTCTATAATCTCTAAGTTCTCGTAAGGGCATGCCTCAACACAGTCACCGCAACCCACACAAGAGATCCTATTAGTGTAACCCTTCTTTAGAACGTCGGCGGAAATCGGTATCTTGACCGGGCATGCCGAATCGCAACTTTTTGCCTCGCAACTTTTACAAGTCTCCACTTTTTTAGCCCTCACTTTAAACATCACTTTATTAAATAACCCGGTGAAAGTACCGAAACCGCACCACCCCTGCCTGGCACAATTGTATGCTCCGAACACGGGTGTTAAGAAGTAGAGGAACCACCAGATATAATTCAGCGTAAACATGCCGTAGAAGTTCAGCGGGTCAAGTGAAGTCATCCCTATTTTAGGTGGCGTCCACACCTTTAACTCCATAGCTACATATAATGTGAACGCTACGACCATCGGGATTAAGAAGACCCACCTCAAGTAATCCCAGACTATACTGCTCTTCTTAGGCTTAAACTGGTCGTAAAAGATGTTAGTCCACATGTGGGCTGACATACAAACCGCGTTACAATAAGCCCTCCTACCAAAGAGCGATACTGCCACGACTACCGCAACTAGTGATATTATGAAGGGGATCAGTGTCACCGGGAATATCATACCGCTCATCCCGAAAATGTAGAAGTTTGTGTAGTACGGTATAGCGACCACGAACAGCGGGATCCCAACTAGAATTACTAATGCCCACCTCTTTACCCCTAGGTTTTTACTGTGTTTGAACCTCTCATATACTAAAAACGCCATTTCAGCCCCCATCATTATTACATAAAACGGGCTCATGGTTGTCCCCATTACGAACATATATGAGGTCAATATTGCGTTAAGAACAACGTTGTGAGTAGCGTGAACGAACATTAATCCCATGGCCAACGGATTTATGGGGAACAGCCACCAGAACGGGTTGCTGAAGGGGCTCCTCATGTTCATTGACATGGTATTCATGCCCATCGACATGCTACTCGTTGACATACCGTTCATTGAGGAAGTCTGCATCGACATAGTTTGTTTGGCGAATAAGGCGTTAGTGATGTTAAAGCCTAATACGCTCTCCCCGAAGCCCATCGTTAACTCGGCTAAATTAATTAAGACTAGGAAGACGAACGCGTACTTCATACTGTAGTTTATCTTCCTCGGGGAGAACTCGTGTAAGATAAGTATGAAATACCATACCATTGAGATTACGATCGATAATGAAATAGTTATCATGTCATTTAAAGAGGCGAAAGTGGAGAGCCCTAACATCATGAAGAAGTCGAAAGCAGCTAGTGAAATGCTTATTAGTACACCGTTGAAGTTAATCCTCCTTATGGCTATTAAGTAGAGTGTGATCACGTTAACGATCATTATTACCGTAGAGATGATTGACGCTATGAATTCTATTTCCTTACCTAATTCTACAAAAAGTGAAGGTAAGAAAGCCATTGAGATGGCAAAAGTGGCCAAGGACAGTTCTACAATGTCCTTAGTCCTACTTATCAATAAGAAAAACAAACCGTCAGCCATCATCATTATCCCGAAGGCGATATTGCTCACGGCGTCAATAAATGGGTTGAACTGTTTCGGCCCGAAAGCCGATGCGTATAGGAAGCCCATGGATATTTCGTCAAAGACGACTGAAAAAGCGAGTAGGAATGAGAGCATGTTGTCCTTCTTAACTCTTACAACCTCACTCTTCACACTCGTTGATAGGAATAACGGGATCGAGGCTAGAATCAATAAAATGGGTTCAATTATTATCGTACCGTGGTAGAAGAAGATATAGCCGAACGCTAGGCTCTCTACTCCCATGTAGAGTATCAATGAGGAAAATAATAGCACACCCCTTCTGTTTAAGTACTCCTTCCTCAGTATGTAACCTAAAATGAAGAAGTTGATTGCCATCATTGATGTGATATAAATTAGTGAAAAGATTTGTGGTGGTGTTAAGCCCGTTTGAACAGAACTCATTTGCATATAAGTCAAATTGTGTAAAGAATTAAAAGGTTCAATATTATAATTTTGAATTTGATAAAAAAGTTAAATAAGTACTACTTATTTTTAATTATAAAATAAATTCCTTAAACCAAATTTTTATTATTTTATTCCATAATTCTACTTTATCTTTTAATTCGCAATCGGTGCACAAGTTTGCCTCCTCTCCTCTAGACTTATAATACCAGAACGATATCGGGTCTACAATACTTATGTTATTACCGTTAACGTTCTTAACGTAAAGTATGTCATAAAGTAAGTTCTCAAGTTCTAAAACGTCCTTGACATATTTACCTCCAATTCCCTTAGAAAGTACGTTATTAACGAAATTGCCCAACAGCTTGTCATAAGTCTGGTAATCGACTACGAAATCCCTAGAACCTACAAGGAAGGAAGAGAAGATATAGGCGTTTATCGTAAACTTCCCCTCTTCATGGGTTTCGAGTAGGTCAAACCCCCCAAGCCTTACGAAGTTTTGGCCGTCGTGTATGAAGTAACCTACATACAATCCGCCCTTCTTGTTCTTGTTGTAATCTAGGAACTCCAGGGGTAACGGGTGTAAAGTCCCCTTGCTGGTGGTCGTGAAGAACTTACCACTCCTCTTAGGAATTTTCCTACCCAAAAACTCCCCTTCCCCTATATCACCGTTATCAATGAAGAGCGCGGTGAAAAAGGTTAAGTTGTCGAGAGAGGATAAGGGATTACCCTTTTGCAAATCGAACTTTATCGTGGAGAGGACGTAGTTCAGCGTCTCGAAGTCCGCTTTAATCGGCGTGATTGAGCCGTTACTAAAGTGTGAGGGGACTTTTACTATTTTATCAATTGTTACTAAAGACTGGTTCTGGAGTACTAACGACACCAGTTTCCCGTCCTTAGTTATTAATGGTACAATATCGTACTCTTGAGGTAAGGTCTTCATAGCTTCTATTAAGCTTTTAACGTCTTCAGTCCTCTTCTTTTTCTCCCCCCTCTCAACTTTTTTGGGCTCCTTCTTAGGTATACATTCCGGGAAGGAGGCTGTATTGGCTATATTAAGCTCGTCCACCTGAAAGTTCAAGAAATCCGCCAGTTGGTTTAGTAGATCGAGCACTGCCCTATGGAGTGTTGGCTTATCGAAGACCTCATGAAACCTCTTTACCTCCTCGCTTCTACACACGTATGCGGATATAGTATACTCGTCGTCTTTAGTTAGCATTATCGGTATATTCTCCTTATTCGTAGTTACCATTACTACTGAACCGGGTTCTAAGTGCTCGAAGAGGTAGCTCAGTAAATCGTACGCTTTCATTTATTATAAGAGTGGTTCAAGTATATTTAACCTCAACTAAAGTAACTTCGCTAATTCTTTATTGCTCTTGTTCAAGTATATTTAACCTCAACCGAAAATGTTAAGGCTCTTAAACCCCTTGTACACTATGAAACCCAGCACACCCGTCATCGCGATAACCATTACGTATCCGGTAATAGGTTCTTGAGATAAGGGGAAAGGTGGGGGTAAGTAAAAGGGGTAAGAGATGACCAGAACTACGGCTAATGTGGTATCACCTAACATCCAAAGTACGAGTAACAAGATCTTCTCAATTAATTTCATTTTATGCACACCGACACCTATTAAGAAACCCCCCGTAATAATGGAGATCTCATCTAAAGCTCTAAAGAGCGGATCACCCCCGCCTAACGTAAAGAATGTGGGTAAGTGCCATAATACGATTAAGAGGCTCCCGATATAGGAGTAAAAGTTACGGGAGAAGGGAGAGAAGTAATAATAACCCAGGATAGCTCCGGCAAAGGCTAGAGCGTAGTGGGAGGCCATGTAAACTGGCTCCTCTGAAAACATGACCTCTTCAGTAAATGGGTTTATAAATGAGAGGGCTAAGACGAGAGATATTATTAAGGGTTTCTTATCCTTTATCTCAATCCTTCTATTCATAATATCCTCTTCTAACCTTGATAATAAAAGATTTTTACTCAGAAAGTTAGGATTAGAAGTATGAAAGCGATAGTAGTAAGACCTCCAAATAAAGGAGTGAGCGTTGAAGAAGTTGAAATAAAGGAAAGAGTCGGGGTAGGGCAAGTTAGGATAAAGTCCGTAATGACCGGGATTTGCGGTACTGATAGGGGCATTGTAAACGGAAAACTTTCCTTTTCCTACCCGCCAAAGGATTATAACTTTTTAATATTGGGACATGAGGCGTTAGGGAGGGTTGAAGAAGTAGGTGAGGGAGTTAAGGAGTTAAAGAAAGGAGATTACGTGGTGCCAGTAGTTAGGAGGGGGTGTGGGGTTTGCTTAAATTGTAAAATAGGTAGGCAAGACTTCTGTGAGACCGGTAATTTCATTGAGGCCGGTATAAGGGGTAAACACGGTTTTATGAGGGAGGAGTACGTTGATGATGAGAAATACCTAGTCAAAGTCCCTGAAGAAGTCGTAGACATTGCAGTACTGACGGAACCGTTTTCAAACGTTGTAAAGGCAATAAACGAATTACTTTTCGTCCAAAGGAGGATGGTATGGAATTGTGAGGACTCAAGCTTCGAGTGTAGGACTGCTTTTGTAGTCGGTAGCGGCCCAATAGGGACTTTCTTCTCCCTCCTCTTAAGGACATTAGGATTTGACGTTTACATACTTAATAAGAGGGACGCAAGCCCTACTGAGGAATACATCGCTGAGAAAATAGGTGCTACTTTTGTAGACACTAAAAAGGAGAGTGATAAACTACCCCCAACGGACTTAATAGTTGACACTAGTGGTGTCCCGTCAGCCTTTATACCTTTAATGAAGAAGATGAAGCACAACTCAGCCCTAATACTTTTCGGGACTATAGAAGGTGAAAGAGCCGAAATAACTTCCGATTTAGTTACTGAAATTGTTGAGAAAAACATAATTATCATGGGGAGTGTTAACGCGAGTAAGAGGGACTTTCAAGAGGCGTTAAACTACCTCTCTATATGGAAATATAGGTATGGCGATGTGTTAAGCAGAATGATAACTTCAATGGTAAGTGTTGAAGAAGCGCCTAAAGTTTTAATGAGTAAGCTCAAAGGTGAAATAAAGACAGTAATCAAGTGGGCTTAATGAATGGTTAAAACAACGTTAATTTTGAAGGAATGATACAAAACTGATTAAAATGAAGCCTAAGTAGTGAGGGCGATTTTGCCCTTATGAGTGAGTAAACATTTCTCAACTTTTTGGCGTAAACTAGGTAAAGCAAAAAGGTGTTTAAATTACCTTGACGTAATTCCTTAAAACCCCTATTCCCTCGACTTCTACCTCTATCACATCTCCTTCCTTTAGGTAACTCTTCCTACCGAACTCGGCAACGCCAGCCGGAGTCCCGGTAGTTATTAAGTCGCCCGGTTCCAAAGTTATCCCCTTACTTAAATAAGCTATCATGTCCTCAACACCGAAAATCATGTCCTCAACAGACCCGTTCTGTACTACCTCCCCGTTAAGCCTGGTAATAATCCTCAAATTACGGAACACCACCTCATCTTTAGTCGCAATCCAAGGGCCTATCGGTAGGGCAGTGTCTAAACTTTTCCCCATTACCCAGTTAAGCCCGTATGGGTGGACTTCAGGGAACTGGTAATCCCTAAAGCTCACGTCATTAACTATAGTAAAACCGAAAACGTAATCCCACGCCTCCTCTTTCGGTATATTCTTCCCCCTCTTCCCAATTATTATCCCGATTTCCCCCTCATAATCAGTCCTATTCAACCCTTTAGGAATTAGGATGTAGTCCTCATGTCCTATAACAGCATTGGGAAACTTAGTGAAAAAGTACGGGAAGGGCGGAGGAGTCATGGAAGTCTCTGAGGAGTGTGACTTAAAGTTCACAGCTGGTAGGAACGCCTTTTGCGGTATAACTGGGGGTAGGATTTTCCTCACTTTTACCTCTCTTTTCCCCAACTTAGAAATTACGTCAAAAGCCTTAATAACGGATATAGGGTTTGTTGTAACGCACTCAAAACCCTCATGGTCTATTTCCAAAAACTTCCCGTTTTCATAAAACGTTACAACCCTCCTACCGTCCTCCGTTAGTACGTAAGCTAACTTCATAAATACTACTCTGAGTAGAAGTATTTATGTGCTTAGAATAAACCAAATAGAAGTAGATGACAACGAGATAGTCGCACTATTAGGCAAAAACGGTAGTGGTAAAACTACCTTGATAAAATCCGCCCTTTGTATCACGGGTAACTCCAGGGTCAGCCTTGACGGCGAGGATTTCTGTAGTAGGAGGGATTACTCAAAACTCACCGCGGTGTTCCAAGAGCCCTCTACTCAAATCTTAGCATTAACTTGTGAAGAGGAATTAAAATTACAGTCCCTCTTCCACGACGTAGACTTTAATATAGCTAGGAGTATAATGGGGAAGTACTTCAACAGAGACTTTTACACGCTCTCCGACGGTTATAAGAAGAGGTTCGTAATAGCCACAGTCCTAGCGTCTAAGCCCAAACACATATTATTTGATGAACCATTCGCAAACTTGGACAAGTATGCTGTAAAAATGATTAAAGACGTGATCCCCAAGGGCTCGTTAATAGCCGAACACAGAGTTAAGGAGATAAGAAATATGGTTGATAGAGCTTACCTATTAAAAGAAGGTGAAGTTGTAGAGATAAGTAAGGACAAATTATATGACGAAGAGTTCTTAAAGGGTAACGGTCTGAGGGGTTTCACATTACCGCCACTACGTGGTGAGGTGGGGAATACAATTTTTAAGCAATCGTGGATTGAGGTTAGGGAGGGTGAGGTATTATGTTTGGTGGGGAGGAACGGTATAGGTAAGACTACGACGCTGAAAAGGCTCGTGGGAAAAGTTTACGTAGTCTTTCAGAACCCGGATTTACAGTTTTTCAACGAAACAGTTAAGGAGGAGGTTAAAGACGAGGAAGCATTAAGGCTTTTCGGTTTAGAAAAGTTAGCTGACAAGTCCCCTTTCACCTTGAGTTACGGGCAAAAGATGAGGGTTTTAATAGCTTCAGCTTACGCTTCAAAGAGTAAAGTAATAGCCCTAGATGAGCCCAGTATAGGAATGGACGGGGACGCTCTCCTTCACTTCTATTCGATGGTCAAACTGTTGAAGGAGGAAAAGAGGGGGTTAATAATAGCTACCCACGATGAGGACTTGATCTCTTTATGTGACAATATTATAAACCTCGAGGAAATGAGGAGGGTAGAGACTAATAATAAGGGCGATAAGTGAGGAGGTAAGGAGGACTAAATCGAACTTTCTTGGAAAAAGGTTTATCTTACCGCGATATTTGCCGTAAAGCTTTATGGTATACGCAATATACAAGTCCTCCGCTACTTTGACCATTTCCACAATGAAGGGTAGTAATAACTTATACGGCTTAAAACCGATTTTCCTAGCCCTAGCGTTGAAGTTTATCTCCTTAGCTATACGGTAAAAAAGGGGGTAATAGGAAAGTCCCACAACTATTGGAACTCCCCTCTCACCCAACAAGTCTAGGACTGTAGTGTAATCCACGTACTCGCTCATTATGAAGTACAGATTGATGTATGATAAGGCCCTCACCGTAAAGATGAACAGATATTCTTTACCGAAGACCGTGAGGAGGAAAAAGGAAATTAAACTTATTACGACTTCCACCAAGATCACGTAACTCCTTCTCACGAGTGCCAGAGTGTAAAGTAAGGGTAAGAACGTGTTTGTAAAGGTTATTGAAACGGCCGTAATAGTTGAAAAAATAAGGGAGTAAAAGAACGAGGCCTCAGTGCCTGCGTGTCTCTTCACTCTCTCAGTAGCACTGTCATTCATCATGACTTTATTATTCCCGAACTTATTAAATATGAGCCGAGCTTATATGCGATTAACCCCATGACGGCACTTTCAGCAAAATAAATTACCGTAAACACTAAATAAGCTAGGTAAAGGCTTTGAAGCGGTACAGTGCCATATAACCCTACCATCATTATACCGAATATAACGCTTAATATCCCTACTAGCCCGCCTACTAAAGTAGTGTTGATGAGTACAGCCCTTAACCCCCTATATCCCACAAACCACGACACGGCCTCATCAACTAATCCCGCAATAACTAGTGTGGGGACCATGAAGAACAGACCGGTAAGCGCGTATAATACAGCATTGACTAAGGTTAAGAACAAGACGCTGAACCTCTTGTTCATAGCCTGCAACCCCACGCTTATGAGGACTAGTGGCAAAGTCAGAGTTACTATAGGATCAAGAAATGAGCTTAAGGCATATGCGCCTATTCCCAAAGCCAGTACTGCAGCTGAAGCATAAGATGCTACTGAAAACACTATACCGTAAATTATAGTACGCCTATCCATGAATTCAAACTTGTATTGAAAGATTTTAAAATTGCTTTCAAAAACATCTTACGGAATCCCATTTTCTATGCCAAAACTGAAGCGATTAATTAACGTTAAACTAGTCTACCCCCCTCATCCTTAATTCATTACTTATCTTTTCAACTATTAAGCTTTTCTTCTCATCCAATTTTGAAAAATTGAGCAAAGAATGAGGTTGGATTCTAACGTTAAATCTACGACGTGAGAATAATTGTATAAACTCCCCAGTTTACTGAGAAAAATTCAACTAGTATGTATAACTACTACTAAGAGTTCTGAGAATGAAAAACAGAAGAGTGAAAGTGTAGGCCCAGGGTTCTTTTGATGTGTAAAAAGCCTCTCTTTCTCTTCATAATAAATTCCCAAAGTGTAGGCCCAGGGTTCTTTTGATGTGTAAAAAGCCTCTCTTTCTCTTCATAATAAATTCCCTAAGAATTATTCGATTTCTCTTTTTCCGTCTCTTTTTGTAGTTCCTTTCTTGCTTCACTCTCAACTTCTGCCATAAATTCATCTAATTCATCAGCTTTTACCAACTCCCTATTAATTTCTGCCATAATTTTCATAAACTCTATCATTTCACTTTGATGGTCTCTAACTTCTTCTAAGTATTTTTCATCCATTTCCTCCCTACCTATTATGTAGTCAGCAGTTTCAGCAGCCCTAGCTAAATAGGCTGTGTATAACAAACTATCGAAAAGTTCTTGAAAACCTAGTTCTAGCATTGTTATTACTTGATCGATTAAATATGGTTTTTCCTTGTAGAAGTTTAATAATAGCTCGCTTTCCTTTGGCAAGTTTTTGCAAATCTCGTCTTCCATGCGTTTTTCTATACACTTTTCAATTATATCAAGTAGTTGTTTGTATGCGTCTTTAAATTGGACTGCGGCTGTAATTCTCTTTCTCAATTCTAGTAGTTTATCATAGCTTCTTTGATTAGCTGGCTCTCTTAAATATTCCGATAAGCTTTTATAAATTTCTGCTAACTGTTTTTCCCCAATTTGTTCTAAGAGTTTCGCGGTTGCTGACAGAAGATCCGGAATTTGAGATCTTCCCACAGGGTCGTGACCTAATTCTTTGATAATCCTCTCACGGTTTAAGGCTTGTCTTATTAAGATATTCAATGAATTAATCATTTTCTGAAAATGTCTCGGTGCTTTAACATGTCCCTTCTTTACTACGGATATCAAAAGGGCCGGATAAATTATCAGTGTACCATACGTTGCAAGAAAGGCCTTACTTAAGGTTTCGAAAGATCTCGCAATATTAAAAATCTTCTGCTCCTCTAGAGACTTTATGTCTGAATACAGCTTTTCTCCTTTCTGAATACTTTCGTATATAGCTAGCGTAGTATCGAAAAAGCTTAAGGAGTTTAAGAGGAAGTTAACAAAAGTCGACTTCCTCTTCGTCTTCATTCTTGTAACCTACTTAAAACCTTGTCTCTAATCATGGAATATTTAGCGTATTCCGGGTATTTCTTGTAGACGTAGTTTAGAATCTCAGTCCTACTCTTCCTAACCCATTCTCTGAAAAACATCTCAATCTCCTTTTCCTCTTCCTCAGGCTTTAACTCACTCTTTAAAACGTAATTCCTCTTGTACCCTATTATTTCCCCGCTCAACGGATCTCTTACTTCCTCCTCTTCAACGTCAACCTCTCCTGATTCGATTAGTTTATCAATATAATCTTGTAGTTTTGACGAATAAGGGCCGAAGAACCAGGGCTTAAAATCCAGTCCTAACTGAATCCCTTTCTCCTTCTCAAGTAAAAAGAAAATCTTCTGCAGTTTAGTCGCAGTGACCTCTGTATTCTCCTCTTTGGCAGTGTAAAGCAGTAATTTAATTAAGCGATAAATTCTGTCCTCGATTAACATAACCAGCCCTAATACTAAAGTACACAGAGTGCATAAAAAATTTAGACAGAAAGTTAAGGCAGAGTTCCCTTTGAATTCACTATATTTAAAAAACTTAATGAAACAACCCCATTATGTGCTTACTAATCTTGACTATCAGTGCCAAGCCATAGTGTCTAGAACCTCTGGACTTTAAATTCCTCATACATCTTCAGCATTTCCGGGGTGACGCTCGGCTTAATGTTTGCCAAAACCTTAACGAAATCGTTAAAAGTAACTTGAGTCCTAACAACACCGGTTTGTGATGCCTCCTTTAACAAGTTCCTCTTTACCTCCTCAACTACCAGTTTTAAGTCTGCCGGGGTGTAACCCTCAGTTATCCTGGCCACGTTTTCTAGCGTCTTGTCATCAACATTCAACCCCCTACACAGTACTTTCAAAACCTTTATCCTTCCGTCAAAGTTCGGGGGAGGAACATATATTATTTTGTCAAACCTACCCGGCCTAAGGATTGCGGGATCTAAGTCCCAAGGCCTATTAGTAGCACCAACAACTATAACGTCTTCACTCTCCCTAATACCGTCCATTTGGTTTAAAAGCTCAGTGAGTGCCGTCCTCCACTCGTTCTCACCCCTAGCCCTAGCTATCATGTCTACCTCGTCAATGAAAACTATTGACGGCGCGTTATCCCTAGCTATGTGGAACTTCTCAGCAATCACCTCACCAGCCTGAAAAGGTCCTACAGCAGAAATTTCCTCACCGGAAAGCACTATGAAAGTAGCATTTAGCTCATTTGCTAAAGCCTTAGCTATGCTTGTTTTCCCGGTACCGGGTGGGCCGTAGAGTAGTAGGCCCTTAACCGGCTTAATGTTCAGCTTTTCCGCAATTTCCTTATTTTTAATAGGTAATTCCACGGACTCCCTAATTATCGCCTTAACTTCTTCCAAATCCCCCAAATCATCCCACTTTACATTTGGTACACCGTAAGGCCTTTCCCCGAGTTTATGTCTTGAGTACTTTTTGGAAAGCGTTTCGAACTTTATTATAGTGGAGAGAGGCACTGAGGGCTTGTAGTTCTCTAAAGCTTGTGTGAAGTCTTGGGTTGTAGGAAGTCTCCCTTCCTTTTCGCACTTTATCTTCACTTCCTCCACAATTTCTTTAATGTCTGCTGGTGAAAGCCTGTTACTCTTCTTCGCCAACAATTCCGTGTCCACGTTGAGCCCTTTCGTATAACCGGCCCATATTTCCTTCCTCCCCTCCTCATCCGGTAAAGCTACGTAGATCACTTCGTCAAACCTCCCGGGCCTTAAGAGTGCCTCGTCAATTTCTTGTGGCAAGTTCGTAGTCCCTATTATTATAGTAGGTATATTCCTATCGTGGAGGTCTTGTAACCTCATTAGCAAGATGTTGATCAGCCTGTGCGTCACTTCATGCACGTCCCCCTCCCTCTTCATGGTAAAACCGTCTATCTCGTCAATTACTACTACTGAAGGGGAGTAGAGTTCTACTGTGTCGAAGAAATTGTTGAGCAAGTATTCACTTTCACCGTACCACTTACTCAACACGTCTTGAGCCCTCAACTCAAAATAATTCCACTTTAGCTTGTTAGCTAATGCTTTAGCAACGCTCGTTTTCCCCGTACCGGGTGGGCCGAAGAGGATTACACCGTAAGCTCTCCTCTTGTTCATCACGTAATTGCTTATTTCCTCTAACCTCTGTTTAACTTCTCTCATATCGTAAATCTGATCCCAGGTTATGGGAGGTATCATTTGCATCCTCTTTGCTAACTCCTTCTGTTGGTTCCTAGTCCTAACCCCCATCATCCTCATGTAGTAAAGAAAGACAATAAGGGGGAGGATGAAGAAGAGTATTTGTATTCCTAATATTATTAGGTTTGAGTACTCAGCAAGAAAGTTATTTACTCCGGTAGAATTTGAAGGGTTCACAGATAGAATTAGGAAGAAAAATTAAAAAATATTCAGCGAGTAACCGCCTCTTCACCCCCTCAGGCTCCCCTAAAAGTCATCACGCCCTCTTCAACTTACTAACGATTTCGTCATAAACCCCTTCCGGTACTATTAAGACGGTCAAGTTTATATTATCAGTGTACTTATAAACCTCGTCTAAAACCTCGTCCACAATTCTCGAATTCCTCTTACAGTTCACCTCGCCTACGCCTATTAGATAATAATTACCGTCATCATCAACAAAAGCCCCGCCCTTCTTAACGTATTGAAGAAACTTTTCTAAACCCGCTTCTAATGCCCTTTCCATTATAGTGTATTCTCATTCACAGTTTAAAAATCTGTTATACAAGGACAAAAACAGCACTCCTCCCCAGTTTAGCCTTGGTTAAATATTCTGACGTGTACTATTAAAAAACGTAATGAAAGCTGGACTGATGTAAGTATATAAGGAAAACTATCTCAATAGGCTCAAACTCAAAAGTTAATTAAATAGCCATTAGGGAAAAGCGAACTCAGACTAAGCTCTTTTTACCAAGAAATTATCTCAAATAGAATCCACTAAACTCCACAAGACAACACTTACACTGTTCATGGACATCGCCAATGCAGCGTATTGTGGGGGAAGATAAAAGGGATAAAGAATACCGGCGGAAATCGGTATTAAAACAGTATTATACGCTAAAGCCCAAATAACGTTCTCCTTAACCTTCCTAACTATCTTACTACCCCTCTCCAAAAGCTGGGGTATTGAAGATAATGAAGGGATTACAATATCACCGGCATATTTAGCAATATCAGCCCCGGAAGAAACCGCAATACCTACATAACTCTCCTTCAAAGCCATGGCGTCATTCACACCATCCCCTACGAACGCCACCTTCTCGAACTTCTTCACAAGTTCAACCTTTTCTTCCGGTGATAAACCCTTATACACTTTAACCCCTAACGCCTCACCGACCTTCTCCGCAAAACTACTCGAGTCCCCAGCAGCTATTATAACGTTATAACCCCTCTCCTTCAACCACTTCACCACCTCAAAAGCCTCCTCCCTTATCTCGTCCTCTAACCATATGTAACCCCTGACCTCACCGTCAATGCACACAAGGACGTCGGCATCCTTTGAATTTCCAGTGCAATTACTCATTACGAAATCCTTATTACCTACAATTACAGCCTTACCATTAACAACGCCGTAAACACCCTTACCTTGAAACTCCGTGAATTCCTTAACTTCCGCATTCACTCCCTTTAGGGAAGCTATTGCCTTAGCGATGGGGTGATTACTTAACTTCTCTAACGCACAGGCAAGTTCTATTTCCCCCTCGTAGTTGCTCACCTTAATTTTCCCTTTAGTTATAGTCCCGGTCTTATCGAATATGAAAGTCTTAACTTCTTTAAGCCTCTCCAATCCCTCACCGTTCTTTACTATAATACCCCTTTTAGCTAACCTCCTGACCCCCACTATTATAGCCATTGGCGTCGCTAGACCGAAACCACAAGGGCACGCTGAAGCGAGAACTGCAACCGCTATGAGTACTGAGAAAGAGAGGGGGAAATGGAGGATGAAACGCCAGACTACGAATGAGATTACTGAAATAATGATTACTACGGGTACAAATACGGCTGAGACCTTGTCGACGAACTGCTGTATGGGAAACCTGGTAGTGTCAGCCTCCCTTATGGCTTCAGCCACTTGTGCTATGTAAGCCCTATTACCCGCCCTAGTAACATAAACCTTTAGGAACCCCCTTTCAAGGACAGAACCGCCTATTACCGGGTCTCCCTTCCTTTTATAACTCGGGGTAACCTCACCCGTGTAAATGCTTTCGTTTACATAACCCTCACCCTCCTCAACGACCCCGTCAGCCGGAATTACATCGCCCGACTTAACGAGTACTACGTCACCTACCTTAAGCTTATTAGAGTCAACAATTACTTCTTTCTCACCCTCTATTTTCCTGGCCTTAACGTTTGTCAGAGATAAAACGTCATTACTTACCCTCTCCTTTAAGTAAGCCTCTAAAGTCTTCCCGATTAATATAAAGGTTATTAGGAGGGAGGAGGCTGTGAAAAAGGTCTGAGAGTTAGTCAATAACCCGTATAAGCTGTAGACCCAGGCTACCGTAGAGGAAAGTGAGACAAGCACGTCCATGTTCGCTGTCTTGTTCTTAATAGCCCTTATTGCACCTTTATGAAACCTCATACCGGAATAAAACTGCACGGGAAATGAGAGGACGAACTGGTATAAGGGGGGTAGGAATAGGATCGGCGTCGTGAAAATTATGCCAACGATTAGCCTCGTAAGTAAATCCTTGAAGTCGGATTTCTTACCGATAGTGCTTTTAGACAGTTCAGCCTTATAACCCCTCTTCCTCAACTCCTCCAGGATTTTCTCCTCAGTAGTAGTGACGGGATTTATTTCGACTACCGCATTCCTACCCCCCACTTTGGCCTCTATTACACCCGGTAAGCACTCCAACACTTCCTTAAGCTTCCCCGCCTCCTCCTCACTTATATCGACGTTTAAGTAGATCTTCTGAGTGACCACATCATACCCGGCTCTCCTCACAGCGTTTATAACGTCTTTTAAGTTACCACTTAAGACTACTTTCGCTTCCCCGGAAGCTAAGTTGACCTTTACGTCTTCAACTCCGTTAACTCCCTTGATGGCTTTAGATACCGTATTCACGCAACTCGTACAATGCATTCCGACTATCTTTAACTCCTCCTCTTTCCTAATCCTAATGTTGGTGATGTCCCTCACCGCTCCCAGGCATGCCTTGAGGGCCTTTAGTCAAGTAGAGTTCGGGGTTCTTCTCAAAGGCCGACTTACAACCGCTACTGCAAAAATAGTATATTTTCCCTTTGTATAACGTCTTGAAGGGTGTGGACTCTTCCACTTCCATCCCGCAAACGGGGCAGATTTGCATAAAAACATTTTTTGCAAACTAATATTTACCCTTAATGTTTACAATGTAAACTAAACGTTATTGAGAAAAACAAAAAATACGACCTCCCTTTCCCAATTCCGTTAACTGATCAGTCTTCTTTAGAGAAAAAACAAAAAATATGGCCGCTTTACAATGTAAAATTATGGTTGAAAAGTTGACCGAGTTAGAATACAAGGTTTTACAAATGCTAAAGGAAGACGCGAGGAGGAGTGCTAATAGCATAGCTAAAGAGTTGGGAGTGAGTAGGGCAACGGTTGCCAAGGTTATCAAGAACTTAAAGAGAAAGGGGATAAGGTTTACTATTGAGTACCAGGAGGAGGGAGAGTTGACAACGTTTATAATAAGTAACGAGTGCGTGGGAGAATGCTACCAGTTAATAGACGGGAGAATCTTATCCATCGTTAGGGGGAAGATGGAGGAGATTAGTAAGGTCTTACAATCAATAAAGGAGAAGGAGTATTTAATCGCCATAAAGAGGCTTAACATACCCAGTGTTTCAAGGGCTGAGATGTACTGCGATTACTGTGGCGGTGAAATTAGGGGTGAGCCGATTATCGTTAAATCTGGTAATAAGAAGTTATATTACGCTTGTTGTAAAACTTGTGCTGATGCATTAAAAAGGAAGTTAACAAGGAAGGGTGAGGGGGAAGGGCTGAATCCTTTTTCACGTTGATAGAAATCTTTTTGTCTGTTTGTAACAAACTTTTGTTAATAAATGATGATCTCTCACGCCGATGTGGGCAAAAGGGTGGGGGAGATTACGGAGATGTGAGCCCCGTGCCGTTGGAGTCCCATGGGCAAGCCCCTACACTCGATCATGAATGAACATAAAATGATTGAAATGAAAGTGTAGGGACAAACGGTTTGTTGAGGAACTGTTTCAAAGGCACATTACGTACTGCTTATCCCGTACAACGCGATGTGAAAGGTTTCTTCGAATCGGCGTACAAGGTTTTAGGCACTCACGATCCATTTGAAGTAACTAAAAATTTGGCCCTAGGAGTGTGGTTTGGAGTTTCCTCTCTGCTTTAGGGCTATCGCTACTTTACTATTACGTGTATGAGTACGCTGATGAAGAGTTGTTATTCTTAGCTTTAGTTAGTTCGTTGAACGGCCCATCACACATGTTAATGGACGTGTTTACTGAAAGAGGAAAATACGTTAGGAAGAACGGGAGATGGAGAAGGGTAGCCTTAGCCCACTTCTCTTCCTTGAAGTAAACGGGTTAGCCATCTTACTAGGAGTTATAATGCTATTATTAGCATTGCATCTAATACTTATCATTATTACTATTATTACAAATAGTAGTTCTAAAGAAATAATATACGAAAAGAGAAAGATTTTTAAATAAGTTTCCTATATCTTTTAATGTGGTTGCGAGAAGTGGGAATTGAGATTTTCAATGAGGAAAGCTAGAGATTGTAGAGAATTTATGCAATACGTGGCAGATAATTTTAGTGATAAGTTATTGATGTTAATTCTTGAAAAATTAGAGTTATTAAGGAAAGATCCTTTGAAGTACGCCAGGGAAAAAATTAGGTAAGGATAAATATAACAATCCTATGTTTTCCATAGAAGTTACGGGGGATATAAGGATACTTTATAGCGTTGATCCGAAAAATCGTATAGTTTTCATTTGGGAGATTGAGTCTCATAAGAAGGTTTACGGGCACGATCCTTAGCTTTTTCTCTAGCAATATTTAACAAATCTTCTTTAAACTTCTCAAAGTCCTCATCTGACTCGATCACTAGAAACCTTTCTCCGTCCTTATCTTCAACAATTCTCATATGTATGAACTCTGCAAAGAGGCTATTAAAACAATTTGCTAATAGAATTTTCTCATTGAATTTTGAAAAATTGTATTGAAAGAAGAAATAGTGCTTATCTTAGGTCCCGGCTTTTTTATGCATTAGAAAACTGTAAAAACTCCCAATCTACCGCACAAAAATTCAAAGTTACATTATCTTAAACTATAGAAGTGGCCGTTATAAATTCTGCGATTATATCTTGAGTGATGGTCGGTATTATGTTTACAAGTTAGAGTATTAAAAAGGTAAGAGAGCTTACATGGATCCCTTAACTGACGTAGTTGAGACGTACCTAAATGGGGGGTGTCCCCCTAAAGTGCGGCCGCCGGGATTTGAACCCGGGACCTCCTGCGTGGCAGGCAGGCGTCCTAATCCAGGCTAGACTACGGCCGCTCTCATTATTGTATGATAAAGTTCAATATTAAAAATTTATTGCATAAGGTATCCGGATAACTGTTATGGGATGTGAACATCAAGTTCAGCGGTATATTTCGGCATTGGAACTCATAAGGTATCCGGATAACTGTTATCAATTATCGCGGTCATTGTGTACAAGGCTCCCTCAACCCATAAGGTATCCGGATAACTGTTATCACAGCTTAAGGAGAAAGCGGGACGGTCGTTATACAAGATGAAGCCGAATATGACGTAATCGCACATTGAGGGTTCGCGTTGTTGACTACTTCACGAGACTTATACCGTGAAATCGAAAAGGGCGAGCTGGTTAAGAGGTGAGTGTTTACCCCATTAAATTACTAACACCCCGAATCCTTTAGCATAACCCCTAACTGTCTTATTTATTTTAGAACCCGTCAGAACGGGATAAACTTCCTTCCCCAACTCTTCTTTTAGCACTTTAGCCTTACTGAGCAGGTCGTCTACGTCACTCACCTCAGCCCTAAGTTTTACCTCTACAGCGTAAACTTTAGCGGAAGTTTCGATTACCGCGTCTATTTCTCCCAACGACGTCTCGTAATGCCTATAAATGCTTATTACCCTCTCACCGTTACTCTGTAAATAGTCAACGAAGTTCTTAACGTATACTTCCTCAGCCACTAAGCCCAAATCACTCCTAGTAGCCTCAACTTTCCTATCGACTTCCTTAATCTTGTTTTCGAGGTCTGTTTTCACTCCTTGGATCTCGTCCTTAAGCTCTTGTTTTATCCTCTCGTCATTCGCTAATAGCTCTTGCTTGACCTTCTCAACATGCGCTAGCAGTTCTTGCTTAATTTTTTCATCGTTTGTTAGTAGTTCTTGCTTGACCTTCTCGTCATTAGCTAACAGCTCTTGCTTGACCTTGTCGACATGTGCCAACAGCTCTTGTTTTATCCTCTCGTCGTTTGCTAACAGCTCTTGTTTGACCTTGTCAATATGCGTCAGTAGCTCTTGCTTAATTCTTTCATCATTAGCCAGTAACTCATGTTTAATCTTCTCGTCATTTGCTAATAACTCTTGTTTGACTTTATCAACGTGTGTCATTAGCTCTAGCTTATTTTTTTCCTCGTTTGCCAAAAGCTCTTGTTTAACCTTCTCGTCATTACCCAATAGTTCTTCTCTGGTTTTCCTAATTTCGTCCCTCAAGTTCCTCTCAAGTTCACCTAACCTCCTTTCAAGATATTCGTAGAGGACTAGGTTAGAAGCGTAATTAGTAATCACTTGGGTTTCTAAAGCGTTAAGTTCCTTCCCTGCCCTAATCTTCTGAACGATGTTGTTAATAAAATCATCAAACCACTTTTTTACTTCCTCCGACATAAGATAAAATTCACGTAAGGGGTTAAAAATGATGCTTAAACCGTAACGATTTCACGGTCTCAGATAACGGCTGTATCGTCACAACAGCACTACGATGCTTAAACCGTAACGATTTCACGTGTTGATTTATAAAGGCTTTCGGAAATCGTTCTCAGCCGAATTGACCACTTTGGCTTTTCCGAAATCGTTCTCAGTACTTCTTAAACCTTAACTATTTCGGTGTTAAGGACTTACTCAACCCGTATATCCGAGTTGTCTCATTTCTGCTCAGACCCACAAAGCAACGGAGAGAAGGTATGAGCGTTAATAAGCATTACGGAAACGTCCTATTATCGCTACCAAGATGTGTCCATACTCACTATAAAGAAGTCAGTCACGGCACACGGAAGGTGTTGTGTAAACTCCTCTTAAGGCTAAAAGCCGTCGCCAACAGTTATTCTAAGCGATGTTAGGGCTCAAAGGAGTCCGCTAACGCTGGGGACATTACGAGGGTTGAATTAGAAACCCTTTGAAAGTCCGCCCTTAAACTTAACAGACCACTCTCCTCCGCCCCTCTAACTGCAACCTGGTTAATGCTCTCCATAGTTTGTTCCTGTCCAGCTTCGTTCTTTCCCTTAATTCTGTGAATGACTTTTCTCCTTTCTTTATTTCCTTTAATACTTCTAAGTAATGTATAGGGTATAGATTTTTTGACATCTCGATATTCGATACATTTTTTGTTACTTATAAACTTATCTCTTTTTATCAATTCGATATAGGGGACATAATATTAAAAGAGGACTTTTCAATAATCGAAACATGAGTAAAAAATTCGAAACTCATGCGGAGGAATTTTTCTCCACTCATGAAAGAATGCTAATTGCGTTATGTGAAGAGGATGGAATAACGGTTAGGGAATTAATAAATAGGTCAAAAATCAGTTCTTCAGCTTATCGTTCTCCTTTAGATTTCCTAATAAAGATAGGTTTAGTTAAAATAGAGAAAGGCGGAGAGAAGAAGATGATAGTTAAGCTAACTAATAACGGTAGAGAAATTTGTAAGAAGCTTCTGGAACTTTATGAGGTATTGAAAAATATGAAACCTACAATAGAAATCTACCCTGGACTATCGTTACCCATAGATGAGTTGGAGAAGCTTGTTGATAAATATCTAATTATAGGCGGTACACCACCTAGAATAATGGCAGTAGCAAACGATGATAAGGAAGCTAGAAACAAATTTTTAGACTTATCCGACAAAGCTAACCTTAATAGGGAGACCGATTTTCCTAAGGCTATAATATTTCTAACAAGAGATATGTTGAAACCTTATTTATGATTCAGTTCATCGACTTCCCTTTTTATTTCTTCCGGTAACATGTTGTAAACGTTCTTCATTTCCTCCCAATTTAAGAGGTGGTACCACTTAGCCTTTTTAGCCTTTATTAAAAGATAATCCCCGTCGTTTAACTCCAATTCCTTAGCCTTATCCATAGGAATAGTTATCCTATACGTGACGTACTCCTTACCGTTTTTCTTACTTTTAGTTACGGAAACCTTGCTTACGAAAACTACCTCCTTCTCTACTTGTTTACTTTCCATAATTACCACTTTCTACCAAAAACTTATAAATCTTGTTATGAATAAAATGATTCTGGCAGAAAATAGCCAAATGCAGTATTGAGACACTTAACGCAAGCTGTTTTCGATGCTACAAACGGTTCATTATCTGCACACGTCAGTATGGGAATCTCTTTTTTAGCGTAAAAAATGAGATGAATAAAATACATAAAAAGTCGAAAGAATAAGATTTTTCGTAGAAAAGTTTGTATAAACGAGGGCGGACCTAATTATATGCCCAAGACAAAAGGTGTTAAGCAAGCTAATAGGGGCTTCGTTAGGTCCGCCCTCAAATTAATTTACACACTACTAGCTCAAATACTTTTCCCTAATGAGCTCGAACAACTGCTAAGGGCCTTACTTAAGGCTAGGGGGAGTTACTTGAGCAGACTAGGAAACGAGGGAAGAAAAGCCTTGAGAACCTTGAACCGCATCAATGTTGAAGACGTGAGAAAAGCGATCAAGGAATTGGGAAAGAAAGTGTTAAGGGAGACGAGGGACAGAAGGGTAGCCATAGACTTCCACGCAATACCACAATACCACAAGGATAAAAGATTATTGAGCAGGATAAGGCCAAATAAGGGGACTAGTTGGGGATTAGCCCAAATAGTAATCTACCTATTGGGGAGGAAAAGGGCCTTCTTAGACGTCTTACCAATAACAACGAAGAAAATAGCTGAGGACTTCAAGAAGGTAATGCAAGTTCTCATGGAGGAGTTGGACAGCGAGGGGCTTAGGCTTGTTATGGTCTTTGCAGATAGGGAGTTTGCTGTTAATGAGGTGGTTAAGTTTCTCTTGGATATGGGTTTGGACTTTGTCATAGCTGCTAAGGCTCAGATGTATGAGAAGTATTTGGGGATGTTAAGTCCGGTTGATGTTTATTACGCTGGGGTGAGGTATGTTGGTTTCTTGTGTGTTAGGCATTATTCTGGTGCTTGTCTAGTTATGCTTAAGAGGGATGATGGTGGTGTTATAGGGTTTTTGGTTAGGGGTGAGGTTGATGTTCAAGGGGCTGTTGTTTTGGCTGAGATGTATAGGGTGAGGTGGGGTGTTGAGAATGCTTTTCGTTCTGTGGAGGAGTTTAGGGTTAGGAGTAGGACTTGTGATGTTAGGAAGGAGTTGGTCCTTATTCTTTTATCTTATCTCTTGGTTAATATTTGGTTTTTGGTTCGTTCTTGGAGGAGGGTTAGGTTGTGGGAGTTTTGTGAATCGCTCTTGGAAGGGCTTGAGGTGTCGCGTAGCTCAAGGGATCAAAGGGGTAGGGTGTTATCACGGAAGTGTTTTTCCCTTAAGTCCAGCTGATTCTATGCTTCCCTTATTATTCATGTTAAATAAATTGTATATCTCTAGTATATTCAAGAAAAATATTATTTATTAGCTACAATAGCCCGAAATATATGATATTTTGTTGTAAATTAATTGAGTTAAATTCAATTTATTCTAAATTTTAGTTTATCTTGCAATAAACGAGATTCCCATACTGACGTTGTGGGAATTTTTACGCACAATTCGAAATTTATAAGACTATTAAAAAACTTAACGGGATAGATTTTATGAACAATTTACAATAATGGAGCTACATTACTTTCAATCCCTTTTCGGATGCTTCAGATGACGAACGGAAAAGGACAAATCGAGTTAGCTAAGAGAAAGGAAACCTTTCAATCCCTTTTTGGATGCTTCTAGGTCAGAGTTCGACGACTTACATCCAGAGAAGTATGCCAGCTTTCAATCCCTTTTCGGATGCTTCAGGAGAGGTTGGTCAAGGCAGTGAACCAGGTTCTGAAGAGATAGAACTTTCAATCCCTTTTCGGATGCTTCTGTTTGTTTTATTTACCCCTTCTCTTTAATTTATTCACTCCCCATTAATAAGTTTTTGATCCCAATGGATTTATATCATGCGACCGATCCCCGTTGTAATTATAGACTCGTTTTTCGGTCGCATGGTCCAACCCTAAAATTGAAAGCGAGCCACCTATTTATAAACGTTCAACTCGTGAAGTGATTCCCGGATCGGTCGCATTGAGACTCGAAATATTACGTTTTTAAACTAATCAAGAATTTCGAAACTCCCCTTGCATGAAATCGTAATAAACATCATCTAGTCTTTACCGATTCCATAAATAATATCTTATTTATCCTCCGCAGTTTCTAAACGTTTTTCAAACTCACGAAAGCGTTATATTTAAAAAGAGATTTATAAACTACTTAGTTTACCTTGAGTATTAACGTCGTTTATATTAAACATTGTTTTTATGTTTAGTTTCCCTCTATTAACATTTTCATTTTTTATTTACACACAACTTAGGCTAAACGTTTTTCACTCTAAGACTTATAACTCGGTAATACCAGTTTTTCTATGGAGAAGCGTGTTGCTTTCGTTAAGGATTACGGCGCATATTTGAAAGTTGAGAAGGGTTTGATAGTATGTAAGCTGAAGGGAAATACGTTATGGTCAGTTTCTCCAGCTGAGCTCCACTCGATTGTTGTTCTTTCAAGGGCTTCTGTCCCCTCAGAGGTGATTAACTTAGCTAACGAGTACGGTGTGGAATTGGTGTTTACCCGTGGCGTAACTTTTCCTTACTTTTAATTACTTCTAATTCCACCACGGGCTAAGGGATCATACACATTCACCCATTAGGGCTAGTCGAGGGAAACACCACCCTCCCATCCGCCTTCTTCACTCCCCAAACCTCGTGAGCGTAGTTGGGGATTTGCATTACGCCTTGGTTTTTTATTACTGATTGTAGTCCTATAGGTAATTATTCATTTTCATTAGATTTTCTTTCAATATCACCATTATCTACCCGTGTTGCTTCGTTACCTTGCGTCCTAGGTCCTCTAGGTACTCCAGAGTAGCTATTTCTCAAGGCACTCTCAAGTAAACTACGAATTGCACTATCTTCAGCATAATCTAAGGGAATATGCCCCTCATTGTCGGCAATCAGCGGATCAGCACCACGCTCAAGTAAAACCCTAACAACGTCAACATGACCTTCTTGTGCAGCTATATGCAATGGCGTAATACCGTAACAATCTTTAGTGTTTGGGTTTGCCCCATGCTCAAGCAGCAGTTTAACAATCTCAACATGACCATGAAGTGCTGCGTCATGCAATGGCGTAATACCGGCATAATTTTTAGCGTTTGGGTCAGCACCACGCTCAAGTAAAACCCTAACAACGTCAACATGACCTTCTTGTGCAGCTATATGCAATGGCGTAATACCGGCATTCCAGCCGGCATCATCTTTAGTGTTTGGGTTTGCCCCATGCTCAAGCAGCAGTTTAACAATCTCAACACGACCTTCTTGTGCTGCCATATGCAATGGCGTCCAGCCGGCATCATCTTTAGTGTTTGGGTTTGCCCCATGCTCAAGCAGCAGTTTAACAATCTCAACATGACCACGAAGTGCTGCGTCATGCAATGGCGTCCAGCCGGCATAATTTTTAGCGTTTGGGTCAGCACCACGCTCAAGCAAGATCTTAACAATCTCAACATGACCACGAAATACTGCATGATGTAGTGGTGTCAAGCCGTATTTATCTTTAGCGTTTGGGTTTGCCCCCTTTTCGAGTGCTGTTTGTACTTTAATCAAGTCACCATTCTCAGCCGCCTTGAGGAGTTTATTGTCCCAGTATCCTGCCATCTTCTGCACCTCACCTTGTGCTATCGATTGGTTTTCACCCGGCATCTATGTTATTCACGGTAGCTACATTTATGGGTACTAATTCTCCTTCACTTTCCCGTTTAAAAAGTACCACTGTTTCCTCACTGCCTACAAGACTTCTCGACTCGTCAGCTAACTGCTCCGTCCGCGTAGGGTTAACATTTTGTAAAGTCACTTGATTCCCAGTCTTCCTATTTATCAAAGTCAACTTCACCCTACCCAAACCTCCCAACCATCACTCTTCTATATTAATGTGCATCAGTTTATAAAAATTTTATTCTATATATTTGGCGTTTTATTCTTCATATTCGGTACTTTAAAAACAGGCGTTACTCTCGTAAATTTTAGGTCACTAATGTAAGAGTCGGTATGGTTCGATTTACCGCATCATGCTTTAAAGTCTCCTCTTAGACAAGACTGTAACGCTTCAGTAACTACTCGTTATTTTTAATCTAAATATCGTTTTGACAAGTTGTGTTTATATATAGTATTACTGAAATAGTTTTTATTGGTGATCTCCCTAACTGATGACGGGCACTACTCACGAGGTTTGGGGGTGATAAAAGTGGGTGGGAGGGTAGTGGCGTTTCCCCCTACCAGCCCCAATGGGTGAATGTGTATGATCCCTTAGCCCGTGGTGGAATTAGAAGTAAGGAAAAGTTATGCCACGGGTAAACACCCTTTTAATAAGGCTCTGAATATCGGATACGGCATGTTGAGGAAGAACGTTTTGTCGGCTGTAATTTCCGTTGGGTTAAACCCGTATATTGGCTTTTTACACAAGTTCCGCTTCGGTAGGCCCTCACTTGTTTTTGACTTGATGGAGGAGTTTAGGTCTCCCTTTGTGGATAGGAGATTAATAGGTATGGCTAGGGAGAGCCCGGAAAGCGTCTCTGATTTGAAGAGCGTTTATACGCTTTTCGCAAAAATGGAGGAGGATGAGATTTATACTCAAGCTAGGAGGTTAGTTAATTCTTTGCTTCATGGGGAGGAATATAAGCCTTACTTGGCTAGGTGATGTCATGTTATACGTAGTGTTTTATGACATATCTAATGACGAGTTGCGTAATAAGGTCGCGAGTTTTCTGAAAAAGAAGGGCTTAAGTAGGGTGCAGTATAGCGTGTTCCTCGGTGATCTGAACTCCTCTAGGCTTAAGGACGTCGAGGCGGGCCTGAGGATGATAAGCAGGTGGAGAAAGGAGGGAGAGAGGTTTTTCGTGATAATCCTACCGGTCACAGAAAACCAGTTCAAACAGAGGGTCGTAATAGGGGACAGGTTTGAGGACTTACATAAGGAGGTCATATGGTAGGGCAATGTTAGTCCTTAAGGCTACTGTCATGTGACCGCATGCAGTCAGAGTAAATGATAATACATACGACGAGTTTAGGAAAACGCTATTTGGGAAGGCAACGTGTACAACTAGGTGGTAAGCACACACCCTTGTCGGGGCTGTATCCTTTTTCGTGTTGATAGAAATCTTTTTGTCCGTTTATAACGAATTTTTGTTGCTTAATAACGACACTATCAGTGTGGAGATAGTGTCGTCACTTACTTATTTATATTTCTATAATTTTTAGACTTTATATAATATTCGAATTTATTGTTAATTCTTTATATATAGAATCAACGTTTAATAAATTTATACCCTAATGACGACACTATCAGTGTGGACAACAATTTCATTCATTTGAAATTTGGTTAAAATTTCCTTAAAGTTGCATCATTTAAACTCTCTGATTCACAATAAAATTTTTGGATATGGTTAAAATTACAGCACTTTATTTTATTAACTGATAAATCTTGTGTTGAATTGAAATTAAATTTACACCTTATATAATTTATACTGAATTAACAAAATTGTTGTCCACACTCAGTATTATTAAATATAGAAGAAAGATTAAGGAAAAAAGCTATAATTAGGAGTAAAATCCTTAACTATTAATGGCAAATATAACTAGTTTCTTAACATCTTCCTTAAGTTTTTTAACTTCCTTCTCGTTTAAACTAAGCTCATGGAATCCTTC
>Ga0326758_100010_pt1:150000-259372 | contig 259372 bp, 290 predicted proteins | sample GCRJH_S_FD_207221 | JGI IMG/M metagenome (GOLD analysis project Ga0326758, IMG submission 207221) | Hot spring sediment microbial communities from Geyser Creek Basin, Yellowstone National Park, WY, United States - GCR.JH_S | ecosystem: Environmental > Aquatic > Thermal springs >... | reverse complement strand
AAACATGAGCAAGCGGATTTAAAAATGAATTGTGGGAAAAATCAGAAGTTAAAACTAACTTAAAAATTGTTTCCAATACTTTGTCATCATAGCTTAATGGAAGATGATAAAACAATACTCAAGATTGGAGGTAATATCGGGTGTTATAACGTGCTGAACTGAAATCGCTCTGGAGAGCCGGTTGATAGTGTCGTCACTTGCTTATTTATATTTCTATAATTTTTAGACTTTATATAATATTCGAATTTATTGTTAATTCTTTATATATAGAATCAACGTTTAATAAATTTATACCCTAATGACGACACTATCAGCCGGTTCAACTATTTATTTTACGTGCGAGAAAGAATTAGACACTATTTCTAACCATCTCCTTACCTCCCAGCTTTTCCGAAATAAAGCCTTTTACCTACCAATTTTAAATTTCACTCATGCACCAAGTAGACCTCGCAATTAAGGCGATTGCATTACAGCTAAAAGATAACGAGTTAGTATATATAGGCCTTAATTCAATCCCAGCACTTTTAGGAGCATTATTAGCTAGGGACTTTTACGGTAAAAAAATAAGAATAATTGGAGTTGCCGAAGCTGATAACCCTAAAAGCGTCACTGTTAGTCCATCCACGGGGAATCCTTTCATGGTTACTGAAACTCCGGTATTAATTACTGCAGATGCTTTCGACCTAGCACAGAAGGGGAAGCTTGATGTAATGTTCTTGGGCCCGGTGCAGGTAGATAAGGAGACCAACGTTAACCTCTCAGTTATCGGCGATTATTATAATCCAAAAGTGAGGTTAACTGGAGGTGCTGCTACAGCCTTTATTCTACCGTTAGCTAAAAAGGGAATATTGTGGAACCTTAAGCACTCAAAGAGGTCATTAGTGGAGAGAGTGGATTTCGTAACTGGGACCGCGAAGTATTCAAACAATGAGGTGATCTTAGTCAGTAATCTGGGAGTATTATATTATGATAGGAGGGAAAAAGTTTGGGAAATTAAGTCAGTCTATGAGGGTATAGCAATTAATGATATCATAGCAAATACTGGTTTCAAAGTAGTCCCCTCTAGTGACATTGAACAAATAAGTATAACAAAAGAAGAAGTTGAATTCATAAATAAGCTGGATCCTTACAATTTAAGGAGTTCTTTGGTTATATAGGCTGTAATTCCTCAATAATCCTCTCCCAATCCACGTCGTATAGCCCGAACATACTGGTTGGCTCAGCACCCCTTGGTGCATGGACTACTGCCGAAACGAACTCACCGTTAATTGTTGGTCTTCTACCATAAAAGTAACTCCTATCAACTATTTCCTCGGTTGTTATTATCGTTATTTTAGCAGCCTTAGCCTTATACTCGTCTTCATATAAAGGTCCGAGAATTTCTGCATTCCCCTCCTCATCAGCTTTATGAACGTGAATTATTGCAACGTCCGGTGTTATGGCTTTAACGTATACAATTTCTTCCCCAGAAAATGGATCCTTACAAACCTTCCAGTCCCCTATCCTTTCATGAATTTTTACTAGATCTGAGCCTATTATCCCCTTTACCGGCATGAAAGGAATTCCAAAAGCACCGGCCCTAATTCCCGCAATAAATGCCCCACAAGTATCTTCAATAAATTCGATACCCTTGTTCTCTATCATTTTCCTAAAATAAGGTGGAATCCCGAACCACTCTAACGTTGCCATTGCCGCCCTAACTTTCTTTACGACACCGTATTTCAGTAAAATTTCTAACCCGAATCCCGGTTCTCTGTCAATGAAAAATAGATCTCTTTTTCCAGCTTTTATTAAGGCATAAATGAATGCCATAGGATTTCTATGAAATGACATACCGCTTATCGTAATTGAACTCCCATCTTTAACTAAGTTAACAGCTTCTTCGAGAGTGATTAATTTACTCATTATCCCACTCTTTTAATTTCTGCTAACGCTTTTTTAGCTTCTTCTACTGAACTCTCATCCTCTAGAGTAGACACATCACCAACGTCCTTTCCAGTAGCTAATGCCCTCAACACTCTTCTCATCACCTTGCCAGTCCTAGTGTGAGGTAATTTGTTGACAAAGATCACATCTTTAACAATTGCTATTCCCCCGAAATTATGCCTAATTGATTCTATTATTTTCTTTTTGAGCTCCCCTAAATCATTATACCCTTCTTTGGGGACTGCAAATATTGTTATAACTTCGCCCCTTATAGGGTCTGGTACTCCTATTGCTGCAACTTCAGCAACTTCTGGTATATATGCTGCATTTTCAACCTCAGCAACGCCTATCCTATGGCCGGCTACCTTAATAACATCATCAACTCTTCCCAATATATATAAGTACCCTTCTTCGTCAATATAACCATAATCCCCTGTTTCATAATACCCAAACCTTGAGTAATAGCTCTTATACCTATCATCATTCCATAATCCTATCATAAATGCAGGTGATGGGGAAGTAATTACTATATTACCAGCTTTACCTCTAGGAACTTCCTTACCTTCATCATCGAGTATCTTAATTTCTATTGAGGGTAATGGAAGACCGACACTACCATCTTTAATCTTTAAAAAGCCGTAATATGACCCACCGGGTGATGCTATGTATCCGGAGTTCTCGGTTTGTCCCCACACTTCAAATATTCTCTCAGCTCTAACATTCTTTCTTAACCAATTTAATGCCTCAATTCCTAAGCTTTCACCCGCGGTTACAAAGACTTTAAGGCTTGAAGTATCGTGTTTCTTAGGATAGTCCTCACCATACTTCATCAACATTTTTATAAGCGTTGGTGCAGTCCACACATATTCTACTTTATACTTCTCAATTATTTCCCATATGACATCCGGGGAAGGGTAATCTAAAACTCCCTCATACCAGATTACTGTACCGTAATTTAACAAAACCCCATATAGACTGTATGAGTGACCATTAATCCAGCCTAAATCTGCAGTAGTCAATAATTTTTCGCCATTAGAAAAGTCGTAAAGCCATTTAACGTGAGCATAGTCCCATACAGTATAAGAACCCATAGCGTGAACAATACCCTTAGGCTTTCCAGTAGTCCCAGAAGTATATAAGATGAATAATGGCTGATCTGACTGTGTCTGATAAACTTCATCACTCTCTCTACATTTCTCAATTACACTAAAGTCCTCATCCCTTCCCTCCAGCATCTTGGCTCTACTTTCTCTATTTAAAACCACAACCTTCTTTACATTAACGTTAGCCTCCTTTAACGCATTATCAACAACGCTCTTTAACTCTATTTCCTTACCTCTCCTATACGTTACATCGGCGGTAAAAATTATAGAGGGCTGTGAGCTTTTTATCCTATCAGCCAAAGCCTTTACTCCAAAGCCGGAAAATACAACAGTATGTATTGTTCCAGCCATTGCAGAACCTAACATCACGGCACCCGCCTCAACTACCATTGGCATATAAATTAGCACTCTATCCCCTGGAGAGGTAAAACGTCTTATAAAACTGGAAATTTTTGAAGAAAGCGTATACAAATCTTGATAAGTATACTTCTTTTCATCTCCGTTTTCATTTAGCCAAATTATTGCGGTCTTATCACCTTTATCCTTCTTAACCCACCTTATTAAAGCATTGTAGGCAATATTTATTTTTCCTCCAACAAACCATCTGTAATTATCTGGGGATTTATAATCAAGAACCTTCTCGTACGGCTTAAACCATTCAAGTTCTTTAGCTATTTTATCCCAAAATCTTTCTGGTTCTTTTATACTTTCATTCCAGATTTTTAAGTAATCGTTAAGTGAAAGCTCTTTCACAAAAGAAGATATGAGTAACTGTTTAAAGGAATTATTGCTAAAAATGACGTTCGCAGACACAGCGTATGGACTTTTCATAAACAATCTGCTAGTCTCTATAGCATGTAGAAACTGATGTAAATATAATAAGGAAGTCTTTACAAGGGAGGAATTTAGAGATAGGGGATTTGTTACATCAGTAGTATCATAACTAACTTATCGTAATCGTTAAAGAAGACAAAATAGCTTCCTTATATGTGAGGGAAGATAACTTACCGGCAATATGCGTTTATAAAAGATCGGATTTAGAGTATGGGAGAAATATTATGGGTTCAATAAATACGAATGCTAGACCGATGTAATTACAAGGCGTGTTAGATAAGTATGCCTTGAAGCGAAAAAGATTTGATATAAACTTTATAACCTCACTCGTTATAAACTTTAGTAGTGCCGCCGTAGCTCAGTTCGGTAGAGCGCCGGCCTTGTAAGGTAACTGGAAAGCCGGTGGTCCGGGGTTCAAGTCCCCGCGGCGGCTTTCTTTTCCCTTAGATACTTTATTAGAGCTTCCCTAATTACTTCACTTCTAGTTACCCTTGAATTCACAGCATATAAATCAAGCTCTTGTAATAAGTCCTCCTCCAATTTAAATGTGATCACTCTCATGGTACCTCGGTATTACTCTTTGAACACCTCATATATTTCCTGTTCGAGGTATAAGTGGAATTAGAGAGACTAAACCGAAAGTATTACCTTACTCTCCGTAAGTATTTCATCTATTATTTTTGATAGAAATTGAGGGTCGTTCTCATCAGATATGAAGCCCTTAATTATCATAGATTCAGCCTCTTTCCTACTGAAACCTCTTGACTCTAAATAGAATATTAAATCCTCCGGAACTTTCGATACTGAAGCTGAGTGCTTAGCTAATTTAACTCTACCAGTTTTAACCTCTAACATAGGCGCAACTACTGCCTTAGCTTCTTTACCTATTATAAACGCTCTTCCTAAGATTGAAGTTGATGAATCGTACGCATTTTCAAATATTGTAGCATCCCCTCTTATAACGGTCAGTGCATTATCGGCCGATATCGCTTTTAACACACCTTCACTCCTGCTATTACTACCTATATGGTTAACGTTTATTCTAATATCAATATTGTCGTCATCAATTCCTATTGCCTTGGCTGTAAATGTAGAACTGCTATTACCTTTCAATTCTATATTATAATTTATATGAGAAGCTATGGATTTAGAAGAAAATACTAGGTTATTAACCGTACCCTCTACTTCAGCCTTCATGTGAAGAAATACATAAGGAGATAAAGAAATTACATATAAATTAAGTATTGAATCCTTGCTCACTTTAAGTGAGATAACTGAAGAAGTCATGGAAGTTAGTTTAGACTCAGAAAAATAAATAAGATCTAATTCATCACCCTCTTTTATCTCTACCTCTAAATTTAAGGGTGATATTGCCTTCTCTAGGGAGGACGTATGATATACTAAAACCTTCTTAAACTCACGGGAGGTAATCCGTATTTTCCTTGATAATGCTAAGGTTAATGCTACAAGTTTGTGTTCTTCAGGCTTTATTAACTCGTTATAGGGAGAGTCAGAAACAGTTACATTACTGTCTTTTATCAACCCGTTGTCCACTACGATAGTCTTATAATCTTCTATCTGTCTACTCACTTTAGTTTCATCTGAGTCTTTAACTTCGAGACTTAAGTTATCAAATTTATTCCAATCAGTATAATGTTTTAGTGTTGGTGAATCATGAATTACTTGATAAGGTAAAGAAAGATATGTTGATAAAAGCTTTTCCCTTTCCATCTTATTTTCAAATTTGGAAATATATTGTTGAGCGGAAGAAAAATTTACAACTCCCATTTATGCCACTGCACCTAGCTTATCTAATTCCAACTTAATAACCTTATTTAACATTGTAGCGTACTCAAATGGCAACTCTTTCATTATTTCGTCTATGAAACCAAGTACTAGCATTGATACAGCCTCTTTTTCATCGATACCTCTGTTCATTAGATAGAATAGCTGGTCTTCATTCATCCTAAACGTGTGGGCTTCGTGAGCTACATCTGCGTCTTCCTCAAACACTTGATTGTGTGGGAACGTGTAAGCCTTAGTTTTCTCATCTAGCATTAACGAATCGCACTTAACAAATGCTTTGGAACCCACAGCACCTTTATTTACCTTAATTAACCCTCTGTATATATTTACGCCACCGTTAAACCCTATATTCTTGTTTATAACCTTACTCCTTGTATAAGGAGCGACATGAATCATCTTAGACCCACTATCCTTCCACTCCCCTTCACCGCTTGCTAAGGTTACTACTAAGCTTGTCGATGAAGCATTTCTACCCCTTAATATTGTTGAAGGATATACGAAACTGTACTTAGAACCTAAGGAACCTTCAACCCATTCAACTGTCGCATTTTCGTCAGCCCAAGCCCTCTTATTGTTAAAGTTTATTACGTTTTTACTCCAGTTCTGAACAGTAGTGAATTTAATATAAGCGTTTTTCTTGGCGTAGAGTTCTACCATACCATCGTGGAACGAGAATTTCTTAAACTGTGGTGCACTACAGCCCTCAATAAAATGAATATAAGACCCCTCATCAGCTATTAACAGTGTATGTTCAAATTGTCCTTCCATTTCACTACCTATAATAAAGAAACCTTCTACTGGTATCGATATTTTTACTCCTTTAGGAACGTAAACAAATACCCCACCGCTCCATAAAGCTCCGTGTAATGCCGCGAACTTGTGATCAGAAACTGGGAAAATTTTTGTGAAATACTCCTTCATTACATCAGGGTATTTCTGCACTGCTTCTTCTGGTGGCATCATTATGACTCCTTTTTTCTGAAGTTCTTGTTTCACGTTTGAGTATATAGGCTCTGACTCAAAGGTAGCTACCAAACCGCCTAAGTATTGTTGTTCTGCTTGAGGAATACCTAACTGTTCATAATACTTCCTAATCTCTGGTGGGATTTGAGACCAATCAGAAGTTCTCTCTACGTCTGGCTTTATGTAAATTTCCATTTTTGAAACATCTAACTCTGATAGGAAGTCTGGTAACCAATTAGGAGTAGGAAGTTTCTCAAATAATTCGAGACTCTTTAACCTTAAACGTAACATCCACTCGGGTTCTTTCTTTATCCTTGAGATCTCCACGATAACGTCTTTGCTTAACCCAGACTCAACTACCCTCTTATGAAACTCTTGCTGTGTGAGGTTATTGTTCTTAGCCTCAATGGCAGCATTTATTATCTCGTTTATATCAACGGATATTTTCTCTTCTTGCAATTAGATTACCCAACATTAACTCTGTTAAAGATAAAATATAAACTTACCTATGATCAACGAATTAAATGAAATAAATTTAGTATAAAAAGTCATTTTAGAGAAAATTAAATTATTTTAAAATTCCTTCATAACCTTTTTCGTCTATTAGCTTCGCTAATTCTATACCACCGCTTGCCACAATCTTCCCCTTGTAAAGTACGTAAACCTTATCAGCATTAATGTGATCAAGAATTCTTCTGTAATGTGTTATTATTAGGAATCCGGTCTTATTTTCATCTCTTAGCGAAAGTATTGCATTCGCTATCGCCCTCAAACCGTCAACATCAACACCAGAATCTGGTTCGTCTAGTATGGCGAATTTAGGTTTCATTAACAACATTTGTAGTATCTCAGTCCTCTTCTTTTCTCCACCGCTAAACCCTTCAAAGATACCCCTATTCAGCAATGAGTCTGCAACACCTACCTTCTTACTCAGCTCCTTTACGTAACTTATTACTTGCATCGGTTGAGCTGAAGAACCATAAATTCTATTATATTCAGCAACTAATAACGTTGATAATTTCACACCACTTATTTCAATTGGGTTCTGAAATGCTAGGAATAATCCTTTCCTCACTTTCTCAAATGTTTCTAAATTAGTGATGTCTTCACCATCTAGTATTATTCTACCTTTAGTTATCTTATACTTAGGATGTCCCATGAGTGCTAGGGAAAGTGATGTTTTACCACTACCGTTAGGCCCCATTAATACGCTTATCTCTCCAGATTTTATTTCTAAAGACACTCCTTTCAAAATCTCTTTACCTTCGACTTCTACATGCAAATCTTCAATCTTTAGCTCACTCATATTTTTACACCCAATCTATTATGCGCCAGAGTTAAAATTTCTCTCTATCCAGGGTAGCTCCTCTAAAAATATCGAACAAACAGAATTATTTAATGCTTCTTCTAGGTTTAATATTAAATCCTCCACATAATTTTTGAGAAGTAAATCTGATAAATTTAGCTGAGAGTAGTATTGTTTTAACTGAGAAATTATTGTATATCCATTACTTATCCTCTTTATGCTTGGGAATAATATTGTCATTATTATCTCATCAAGCAAATCATTAATCCTTTGAAACATTTCTATCATAATTTTAGCTTGTTCTTGTGATAAATTAGAGTTCCTTATAAACGTACTAATCTTATTCATTATAGTATATATCCTCAAAATAATTGTAGAGCTTATGACTATTATAAAATTCCTCAAATTGTCCCGCTCAGATACATATTTACCTCCTATGCTTCTTCTAAGTAACATTAATTGAATTCTTTTTAAATCATCTAAATTAGCCTGAACCTCATTTATGTTTTGACCTTTGAGATAAGCTATTATTTCATCTACTTTTCTTGATGTAATATTAAGGATTCTACGTAAAAGCGATTCTGAACCTATTTTCTCAGTATCAAGTAGACAGTCAAGCTTTATACTATTATCAGTAGTTTCTGCTACTTCAATTCCCACTAATTGCTTAGAATAATTAATTGTTTCTTCAAATTCTTTAGGATCAACATTTCTTTTAGAGACGAAAAATACTTCATCATAACCTAACATATATAGGCATGGAATAGCAGTCACAATAGGTTGCTTATAATTATCTATGTCTATCTTTATATTTCTTCTATTAAAATTGATTTTAACTTTTTCAGCTATTAACCTAAGTGTTCCATCGTCAGATATTTCCATAATTATTTTATCTCCAGGTTTTATTCCCCACTTGTTTATCCACTTCTTAGGTAATGTAATGAATAATGAAGATGAACCTAAGCGTTGGACTTTCCTAGTTTCAACATCTTTTGATAACTTGTTAGTCTCTTCAGACAAAAGAATATCACTAATAATTAACTTAAACAGCGTTTATAAAAACATTTCTAAGAAAATATATGAGTATAAAGCCTTATGAAAAAGGCTTTCTCTTTTTGAATGATATAATTATATACCACTTCCTCTTCTCTACCTCCATACTTGAGGGATCTACGTCTTCTGGTAACTTTACCTTTAAATAATATGTTTTCCCAGATTTAGTTTTACACTCAACTCTAAGCGAATTCTCTACTGCACTAGCTTTTAGAGTTTGCATATCAGCCTTAGGTAGGTCAATTATAAATCTATACTGATCTTCTGTCTCCTCAGCCGAATATAATGGACTCCTAATTCCCATTATCTCTTCCATTTCCTTGAACTCCTTTTCAACCTCCTCCTCGAACTTCCTCATTGTTTCTTCTTCCTTTTTTATTAAGTTTCTAATTAGATCATCTAAGTCTTTAAAAACTGGCATTTTGGCCTCACGCATAAGTCATTGGTTTTCCAGAGGCATATTTAGGTAATTCGGCCTTAGTTTGTTCCATTAATCCCTTAATCTTCTCTCTTATTTCCTCAGCTTCCTTTAATAAATCGTCTACAGAGACTGAAAAACCTATGTACCTAGATAGTATAGTTAATGCAATAGCAGCAGCTTCTGGATCTGGAAGATCTAAAAACGACTCAACTACTATTACAAAATTGTCTATTCCCTCTTTTCTACTATAGAGTAAAAGTGGGGCATAAGGGCCAGCAATATATCCATCACCAAATTTCTTCATTAATCCTATCTTATCTAACTCTTGCGAAATTTCGGGATTATTGCTTATCCAATAAGCGTTTAAATTTTCTGTATTAAGCCTATCCTCTATTGGGATTCCAGTGATTGAAATTATCGTACTAACGCCATATTTTTTAGCAAAATTTACTATTTCTTTATCAATCGGATCTATTGCACTAGAAGGTATTGCAATCCATGAGTGTGCTACTATAATATTTGAATTATGGTAAAACCTTATGGGTGATTTAGCTATACCATCTTTCACATGAGAAATAGGAGGTAAGAGTTTAGGAGCATAGAGCGACGCAAAGTCCTTAAGCCCTAACTTATCAATTAAATACTCAGTTGCGATAACACCTACTAGTCCCGCATCTGGAATACCCACAATCATATATGTCGGTTTAGATAAGGTTGGAATATAATCCTCAATTATTTCTACCGTTTCCATTTACAATCCCTCACGCTTCTTAATTAATTCAATATACTGCTCGGGGTTTAACAATTTTTCTACTTCCTTTAAATTCTTTATCTTGAGCTTAAATATCCAGCCCTTATCATAAGGATCCTTATTTAGCAATTCTGGTGATGTAGTTAATTCCTCATTTACTTCTGTAATTATACCGGAAAGTGGTGAATATATATCTGCTGCAGCTTTAACTGATTCTACTACAGCCACTTGTTCACCCATATTTACTTCTCTTCCAACATTAGGTAAATCAATACCTACTATATCTCTAAGTTTCTTCTGAGCATAATCAGTTATTCCCACAGTGGCGATATCTCTATCAACTTTAACCCATTCATCTGTCTCGGTATAATAAAGTCCTTTTAATACCACATATTTTCCTCCCACAACTATTCTCTCACTCATTTTACCACCTAAATAAACGGAAAGTCAGAAATTTTTGCTTCTATCAACTTTCCTCTAACATCAATACTTATATTATAACCAAAATATGCATGTGAAGGAGAAATGTAGCCCATTGCTATTACCCTATTTAAGTATGGGCTATAAATACTACTAGTAATATATCCTATTTCTTTCTGTAATATTCTAACCTTCTGATCTTTCCTAGGTATAGTTCTCTCCCCTTTTTTAACTTTAAAACCAACCCTAATTCTAGATACGCCCTCTTGTAATTGTTCGATAATTTTCTCCCTTCCTATGAAATCCTTATTTAATGAAAACACCCAATATCTGGCTTCTATGGGCGTTATATTTGAGTCAATGTCTTCACCATAAAGTACAAACCCCATTTCTTGCCTCAGGCTGTCTCTAGCTATCAACCCTGCTGGTTTTACTCCTAAACTAACTATTTTCTGAATTATCCTAGACAGAATTTCTGGTTCCCCCCAAATTTCAACACCGTCTTCACCAGTCCAACCAGATCTACTCAGCAAAAACACATTCTCTCCCATATATTTGACATTTAATGAAAATTGGAGAGGTTTTAAATCAGTTTTTTCTATGAAATTCCATACATTTCTACCTTGAATTGCGATCATTGCATATTTAAACGTTAAATCTTCCACGTCTAATGAGGAGTTCTTCTTGATCCAATTAATTATCTTTTCTCTGTTTATCGCATTAGTAACAATCAAAAAGGAATCCTCAGATACTTTATAAACCATAACATCATCCTCAAACCCTCCTTTATCATTTAAGAATGCAGTGGGCCCTATCATTTCTCCACTATTTTTATTCGAGACTTCCTTAGCGACTAGTTTTTCTAGCTCTTCTTTCTTACCCTTTAAAAGAAGTCTACCCATATGAGAAAGGTCAAAAAATGCTGCAGACGTCCTTACTGCCATATGTTCTTCTTGGTAATTAGTGTACTTTAACGGCATCTGCCAATTTGCGAATTCCCCTATATCTGCATTTAATTTTAGTTCAATGTCCAAAAGAGGCGTACTAAACATTATTAATCTGAGTAATTATTTGCAATTTGGTATTTATATCATGGAAAACCATCCTTGGCTCCCTAATCTATCATATGTCGAGGAAATGCTAAAGGTCATAGGCGTTAATGATATTTATGAATTATTCTCTGATGTACCAAAAGAGATACTACTTCACAGAGAATTAAATCTACCTTACAAAAAACCTCTTTCCGAGTACAAAATTGCAAATAAACTTTTTGAATTAAAGAAAAAGAATATAGAATTAAAATACCCTCCTTTCTTAGGTGGAGGGATTTGCCCGCATTATGTACCGGAAGTGGTAAAATTTATAATCTCGAGATCTGAATTCTATACTTCTTATACTCCCTATCAACCCGAGATCTCTCAAGGATTATTACAAGCACTGTTCGAATACCAAAGTCTTATAGCTGAACTCCTCGAAATGGAAGTAGTAAATGCCTCAATGTATGATTGGGGGAGTGCATTAGCTGAGGCAGTACTAATGGCTAATAGGATAAATAAGAAAAGAGTAGTACTTATACCTTCTAATATGAACCCATTACACAAGGAAGTTCTGAAAACGTGGATTTATGGAAAAGGAATTGAAATAAAGGAAATTCCCTACAATAAAGAAACTGGCAAGATAGATTGTGAAAAATTACACTCCTTCTCCTCTAATGATATAACTGCCGTTTACGTACAACAACCTAACTATTTTGGAATTTTGGAGGACGAGATTGAGTGTATAGTGGATTTTGCAAAGAAAGTTAACGCTGTTTCAATAATGGGGGTTTCACCATTAGTGCTTGCACTTATCAAACCCCCTGGAGAGTATGGATTTGATATAGCGGTAGGGGACGGACAAGAATTAGGCTTACCAATGAATTACGGCGGACCATTAATGGGGATCTTCGCAGTAAGATGGGACGCACAACTCATAAGACAAATGCCCGGCAGAATAGTTGGTATGAGTAAGGACTCAGAAGGAAATAGGGCATTTACGTTAATACTCCAAACTAGAGAACAGTTTGCAAGAAGGGAAAAGGCTACATCAAACATAACAACTAACGAGGCTTTAATGGCTATAGCTAATGCGGTTTACATATCACTCTTAGGGAGTAAAGGATTAGAAAAACTAGCTGAAGAAATTTATATTAGAAGCCATTATGCAAAAAAGGGATTTGAGGAAATAGGAGTTAAAGGAGTTTTCAATGCAGATTTCTTTGAAGAATTTGTAGTTAAATTCCCGGTAAAATACGAGAAAGTGTATTCGAAACTTATTAAAAATGGTATTCATGGCGGGTTAAAATTAGATGACTATTCGGCACTCTTTTGTGTTACTGAAGTCCATACAAAGAGTATGATAGATGATTTGGTTGAAAACGTTAGAGAGGTGATAAATAATGTGGAGACAAGCTAAATGGGATGAACCGTTAATAAACGAGTATAAGGGAAGTAACAGGATTGGAATTCTAATACCGGAAGAGGAAGAGTTAAGAAACACTATTAAACTTTCTATTTCAGAGAAATTAAAGAGAGTTAATAAACCAGAAATTCCTTCGCTTTCAGAGTTAGAGGTAGTAAGACATTTTATAAGATTATCTCAGATGAACTTTGGCGTAGACAGCGGATTTATGCCATTAGGATCATGTACGATGAAATATAATCCAAAAATCGAAGAGAAAGTTAATGATATAACTAACAATCTTCATCCTTTACAAGATAATGAAACTGTCCAGGGGATCTTGGAGATAATTTATGAAATGCAAAATATGTTAGCTGAGATAACCGGAATGGATTTATGTAGCCTTCAGGTGCCAGCGGGTGCAGCTGGAGAATTAGCCGGTGTACTAATGATTAAAAGATATCATGAAAATAAGGGTAGGAAAAACAGGGACGAAATGCTTGTGGCCGACACTGCACATGGAACAAATCCGGCTAGTGCAGCAATGGCCGGCTATAAAGTTATTTATGTCAAGTCTAATAACGAAGGCCTGGTTGATATTGATATACTAAAGGAAATAGTTAATGAAAAGACTGCTGGTTTCATGCTAACTAATCCTAACACCCTCGGATTATTTGAGGAAAATATACTCGAAATCGCAAAAAATCTGCATTCCGTAGACGCTAAATTATATTATGATGGAGCTAATCTAAACGGAATTCTGGGAATTGTTAGACCGGGAGATATGGGCTTTGACATAGTTCATCTAAACTTGCATAAAACTTTTGGAGTTCCGCATGGAGGGGGAGGACCAGGTGCTGGAGCAATATGCGCTAAAGGAGAGCTAGCAGACTATTTACCTTATCCTATAGTACAGAAAAAGAATGGCAAATATTCTTTCGATTATATACCCAAATATACAATAGGTAAAATAGCAACATTTTATGGCAATATAGGTAACGTTGTAAGGGCTTACGCATATATTTTAGGACTAGGTTCCGAGGGGATTAGTATGATAGGAAAGTTAAGTACATTAGCTACAAATTATATAATTGCGAAACTGAGAGATACCAAAGGACTGGAGTTAATAGCTCCTCATAGACCAAGAAAACATGAAGTAGTTTTCTCTGCAAAGCCTCTGTATAAAGATACTGGAGTTACTGCAAACGATATTGCTAAAGCATTGTTAGATAGAGGGTTTTACGCACCCACAATATACTTCCCACCAAATGTTGAAGAGGCATTAATGATAGAGCCCACAGAAACTGAGCCGAAAGAAGTTTTGGACGCATTTACTACTGTATTGAAAGATATAATTAATACAGCGTACAAAAACCCTAATTCAATAACCACTTCTCCTAAGAATACTGCTGTTGGAAGGATAGACCAAGTTTATGCTAATCATCCTTCAACAATAACCCCTACTTATAGAGTCAAGAGGTTAAGAGAGGAAGGAAAAATAAGTATCTTAAAGTGAGAAAAGTATTGAGATATATCCTAAATAAGGTATCGAGATAATAAAACCTCCGAACTCGTCAACCTTTCCTGTAACATCGTATTGTGACACACCGTAAGGGGGTTCTAAACCGATTCTATTATCTGGATATGGGTTTGTTATATTGTCTACTCCTTGTGTAATATAATGGGGAACTCCATCAACATAATTAATATTTATAACCCTATGAATAACAAATGTGCCATAAAGTGATTTATAAATTATTATATTGCCTATTTGGATGTTTGTAGGAGAAGAATAAAAAGTTAGGAAACCGTTTTGGAATAGCGGATACATAGAAACACCCTCAACGCTCGCAGTTTGTATTATACCAGAGAATACAGCCAGATATATTATTATAATTAAAACTAATAAAATAATGTCACTCTTCTTCATCAAGATCACTTAAATCTAATTCTATTATTTCACCCCTATTTTCCTCTTCTTGACCCTCTTTCTCCTCTCCAATTTTCTTAACACCTTTCTTACCTTCAATCTCAACAGAACTACCTCCGGCTTTGATCTTTGAAACCACTGCCTTCCACTTATGATGGCACTTAGGACACTCAAATGAACCCATTATAGTTATAGTTATTCTTCCATAAGCGTCTGGTAATGGAGACACTAACTGCCATGTCCTCGTTGGTTTATCAACTTTAGTACCGCAAACTGGACATACGTCCGGTTCAGCTTGCTTTTTCTTTGGCATATCAATATTATGAATAAAATAAACTATAAATTAATTGTCCTAATATGGCCGTAATAAAAAATAACAAAGTTAGATAATTAAATCTATTTGTAACAACTAGATAATATCCTATTATATTAAATATAATAAGAAGTGGTAAAAGAAGCTCATCTTGAGGGTAAGAATAAAAATATGCTACTAAAAAGGGTGCTGTTAGCCATGCAGCATAAAAACCCTTTTCATTACTTAATTTCCCCCTAAATATTGAACTATAAATCGGTGTTAAGATGCCATAAACTACGAGTGAAAGCACACAAACACATATTAACATTGATATACCTACATTTCTTGGGGTTTAAATGACTGATGCATTCAGAATTAAAAGAATAAAGGGGTATCAAATACTAGATTCGAGAGGTAATAAGACAATTAGAGTTAAAGTGGAAACTTATTCGGGAATATCAGATTACGGGGATGCACCTGCTGGAGCGTCAAAGGGGACTAGAGAAGCTCTAGAGTTAAGAGATCAAGACGGAGGAGTTAGCAGAGCCGTAGAGTTAGTAAACACAGTTATAAACGATTCCTTAAGGGATTTTGATGTGAGGAGACAACTCGTAATTGATCAAACTTTAATTAAAATGGACGGAACACCAAATAAGAGTCGTATAGGCGGTAATACAACCATAGCCACCTCGATTGCAATATTGAAAACAGCTTCAAAAGTTTTAGGCTTAGAGTACTTCCAATATATAGGTGGGCCTAAAGTTAAATATATTCCAGTACCCCTTTTAAACATTTTAAATGGTGGATTACATGCTGGTAATAAATTAAAAATACAAGAATTTATAATAATTCCGAAGGATTTCGATACATTTTCTGAGGCTTTAACAGCCGCTGCTATTGTCTATAAGAAGTTAAAAGATCTAATAACTGAAAGATACGGAAAAATTTATACCGCATTAGGAGATGAAGGTGGAGTTTCGCCACCATTAGAAAAGACTAAAGATGCCTTAGACTTAGTTTATACTGCGATTAAAAATAGCGGATATGAGGATAAGATATACATGGGAATTGATGCAGCGGCAAGCGATTTCTTTATTAACAATCATTATGAAATAGATGGTGAAAGAAAAAGTCCAGATGAGATGATAGACTATTATGTAACCTTAGCTAATGAATATCCAATAGTGTATATAGAAGATCCGTTTAATGAAAACGATTTCGAGAGATTCTCTATACTCCAGAGTAAGCTTAAAAAGGTTATAGTTACTGGAGATGATTTATATACTACTAATATTGATTACTTAAAGAAAGGCATCGAAATTAGGGCTACCAATGGGACAATAGTTAAGCCTAATCAGATAGGCACTTTAAGTGAGACTTTCGAATACATAGAATATGCTAAGAAGAATAGTATAAAAATAATCGTTAGCCATAGGAGTGGTGAAACTGAAGACTCTTTTGTTGCAGATTTAGCCGTAGGAGTGCAAAGTGACTTTATAAAAACCGGTGCACCGGCCAGAGGGGAAAGGACGAGTAAATATAATAGACTTATTGAGATAGAAAATGATTACTCGCTTGAATATTATGGTAAAAAACTCGTTTTTTAAGGTATTAATATCCCTAAAATTATTAGGAACACTGAAATTATTAACATTAGTAGTATAAATCTACTAAATGGCATATTAGGAACGGCTTTAAAAGCTTGAATGGCTCCATAAATTATACCGCCTATGATTATCATCATCAGAATGGCTATGCCTATGATTATTAAAGCCGACGCTAAAGGATTAGGATTAATATGAATTGAGCCAAGTAACTGACTAGTGATGTTTTCCAAAGTTCGTAAGCTCATTGTAAATAATAAATTAAAACGAGTTCACTTTTTAAATTAACTAGCATAATATCATCTGACAGATGATGAGGGTTAAAAGCGCTTATCGGTGCTGAGCCTCTACCTGCTGAAGAGCCTAAACCCTTTTAAATACTATTAGCACAGCTCATAATTTTGAGGAGTATTACCATGGTGGTTTCAGTTGAAGTATTAACGAAATTCATAGGTCAAAAAATAAAGGACATATATGGAAGGGATGCGGGTGTATTATTGCATGTTTATACTGAAATTGACGGTACAATAACTGGCGTTGAAATAGCTAGAGGAGACGAGATAACAACTTACTCACCTGATAACCTAAAGCTTGACGGAGATACTTTAGTTCTATTACCAGAATGGAAAACTGAAGCTTTAAGAGTCTTAGGTTACATAGAAAAAATAAGAAGAAGGCAGAAAGCCTTAGAGGAGCTTTACTCTAAGCAAGAAATTCCCAAAAGCATGTATGATGATATGAAAAGAAAACTTGACTCAGAGCTATTAAAGATTAGGGAAGAGCATGCAAAACTAAAAGGCAAGCTTAAGGATAGATTAAATAGAATAGAAGACCAGCTGGCACTAATTGATAAGGCTACAATAGCATTAAAAATGAGTTATATTTCTGGTGAATTACCAGAAATTGCATATAAGAACTCCATTGAAATTTTAAGACAGTCAAGAGAAAGTTATACTTTAGAAAGAGACGATATAAAGAAAACACTTGACAAATTAGACGGCTTGGATAAAGAAACTATTGAACTTAAACCTTCTCCCTCATTATCCACGCAAACAGAACAACCCAAGCCTACAGAGAGTAATAAATCAGAAGTACCATTACCAATACCAGTAAGGGTAATAAATACTTTATGAACAACTTAGTGAAATAGGATGTTTAACAAGATATCTTCGCTTTTTAATAACGATAAAAAACGAAAGGCACAATTAGGGAAACTGCTAACAGAGATCTCATTAAAATTAAAAGACCAACAGAACAGGTTAGAAGAAGCAATACATAGACTTAAGGATAGGGATAAAGAGTTATTCGAAAAAGTCATCAGAGCACAAATAGAGGGCGATATGGCGAGAGCTACAATTTATGCTCAAGAAATCTCTGATATAAGAAAGATGATAAAAATTATATACACAGCCTATTTAGCCATAGAAAAAGTAAGGTTAAAACTAGATACCGTCCAAGAATTACAAGGAGTCTCTTTGGTACTGTTCCCAGTAATGAAAATATTAAATGAACTTAAAGATCAAATAAAAGGAATAGCACCAGAAGTCGCAATAGCGCTAGACTCAATCACGAGTAGTGTAAATAGTATAGCCATCGAAACCGGTGCAATAAGTGAAAAGACTGTAGTACCAGCAGTTGTAGATGAGCAGGCTAAACAAATATTAGACGAAGCACAAAAGATGGCAGAAATTAAAGTAAGAGAACTATTACCAGAATTACCACATCCACCAAATGAAATACCTAAAATTAAATCAACGCAAAGGGTTGAAAATAACGTAAAGAGAAGAACTCTGACAGAAGAGGATTTGCTAACTTATATTAAGAGCAAGGGAGGCATACTAGATATAGAACACGCATGCAAAACATATGGAGTAGACAAAGAAGATATATTCGATTTACTTAGAAAATTGCAACAGAAAGGTGCTATTGTCATAGAAGGGTGAAGATATGTCTGCTCAAACTATGCTTGAAGAAATGGCAAGGAAGTATGCTGTAAACGCTGTTAAAGCTGATAAGGAAGGTAACGTGGAAGAGGCAATTAATAACTATAAAAAGGCAATAGAAGTACTATCACAATTATTAGCTTTATATCCAGATTCACCGTCAGCAAGAATATATGAACAAATGATAAATGAATATAAAAAGAGAATAGAAGTACTAAAAGAAGTGGTACCGGCAACAGCTGAAAATCCTACTAACAACAAAACAACAGTTTCAATTGACGATTTAATAGTAAAAGAGAAACCAAAAGTCTCATTTAACGATATAGTAGGATTAGATGATGTAAAAGAAGCATTAAAAGAAGCAATAGTATACCCTACCAAGAGACCAGACTTATTTCCATTAGGGTGGCCTAGAGGAATTCTGCTATACGGACCCCCTGGCTGTGGTAAAACAATGATCGCCGCGGCAGTTGCAAATGAAATAGACTCATATTTTATTCAAGTAGATGCAGCATCCATAATGTCAAAATGGTTAGGTGAGGCAGAAAAGAATGTAGCAAAAATTTTTAGCTCTGCTAGAGAAATTTCTAAAAAAGAAAACAAACCAATAATAATATTTATTGATGAAATAGATGCATTACTAGGCGTTTACAACTCTGAAAATGGGGGAGAAGTTAGAGTTAGAAACCAGTTCTTGAAAGAGATGGATGGGTTACAAGATAAAGCTGAAAAATTCCTAGTTTATGTTATAGGGGCAACAAACAAGCCATGGAGACTTGATGAACCGTTCCTGAGAAGGTTCCAGAAAAGGATATATGTAAGATTACCCGATTTCCAACAGAGACTTGCATTATTAAAGTACTATACCTCTAAAATAACCCTTGACGCAGACGTTAATTTAGAGGAATTAGCCAAAAAGACCGAAGGTTACACAGCTAGCGATATAAAGGATATTGTGCAAGCAGCCCATATAAGGGTTGTGAAAGAAATGTTTGAGAAGAACTTACCACAACCGAGACCAGTAAACATGAACGATTTTGAAGAAGTGCTAAAGGTTAGAAAACCAAGCGTGAACCAAGAGATGGTAAAAGCATATGAGGTCTGGCATGAGAAGTTTAAAGCTTTATAACTCAGCTACCCCAGGGTTCGCATCACCGTTCAAGTTGGCATGACTCACATCATCTTACTCTTATATTTCAATACATCCTTAATAAACTTCCCAGTTGATTTTGATATTAATAACTTTTTAATTACCTCCTCTTCCTTCAACCCACTTCTCTCTCTCCATATTTTAAGCGCATCACCCAATTTCTTGTTAGCGTCATAATGATATTTACATAAACCGTCTTGATAAGCTTCTAACTCACATATTTTACATTTCTCGTATTTTAAAAGTCCTAATACATTCCCTAGTTTCCTACCTACAAGGTCTTTAACCTCATTATATTTATCCAAGTATTTCCGCAAAACGCTTATGGTCTCATTAACAACTTCCTCAACTGTAGTTTTACCAGATATTATACTGTTGAGCTTACTTTCCATTTCAGAAGTCATCTTAACGCTCGTTAAGTCTGAGAAATAGTCATTTAAAATTTTCGAAATAATAATACCTAAATTTGTCGGTTCAACATACCTTTTATTTTTTAATATCAAATACTTTCTATCAAATAAAGTCTCAATTATCCTACCCCTTGTAGCCTCAGTTCCTAAACCTGATGACTCCATCCATTTAAGAATGTCTATTTTAGTTAAGTTACTTATCGGTGGAGAGGACAGTTTCATTAGGACTGAAACTTGTTCAACCTCAAATTCATCTCCTTCTTTAACATTCAATAATTCTTCGTCCCTTATTTCCTTATAAGGATAAAGCAGTAGCCAGCCTTTAAATATAATATGTTGCAAATTAATCTGAAAACTTTCTTTACTCAAAGAGAAAATTATCCTTTGACTCCTCACCTTAGCGTCTTCAGAAATGCTTGCCAAAAAGCGCCTTGTAATAAGCTCATATAACGAAAACTCCCTCTTACTTAATCTATCAGGCTTCTCTCCGGTAGGATAAATAGCTGGGTGGGCAGGATCTTCCTTTTCTCCTTGTCTAACGACATATTTACCCTTAGTGAGATTATTCAACAGGGTTATAAGTTTAGGAAAAACCCCGTTTAAGCCGTTCACTATATTTCTTATATCTACTGTTGGTGGAATTTTCTGGCTGTTAGTCCTAGGATAGCTGATCAATCCATCTAAGTATAGTTGTTCAGCAATTCTTTCTGTAATATACGGTGAAAACCCTAATAGCCTACCGGCTTCTGCTTGTAGATCACCTAGGTTAAATGGAGGTGGCCTTGGAACTATATTATCTTCTTCCCTAACTTCCTTAACCTTAATTTTTTCGCCCTTTAACAGTTTTGCAAACTCTAACGCTTTCTGCTTACTATCGAACTGCTTATCCAATTTGACTTTAAACTTCCTTCCTTTAATAGTAAATGTAACGTATATTACATAATATGGTAGAGGAACAAACTGTTGTCTAGCTATGTAATTATTAACTACATAAATAAGAGTAGGGCTCTGAACCCTGCCAGCACTTAAGATAACCCTTTTATTAGTAACATCTTTTAGAGCCCTCATTAACGCCCTACTAACGTTTATACCCCAAAGCCAATCTACTTTATGTCTTGCTATCCCAGCATTTATCATGTTATAATCTAAAGGTTGTAAAGAATGAAAGGCCTTCTGAATATCCTCTTTGGTTAACGCAGAAAACTTCATTCTTTTAGCTTTCTTTAAATCTCCAAAAAACTTAATTATCATGTATCCAATTACTGACCCTTCTATGTCATAATCACAAGCATTGATATATTCTATAGCTCTAGAAGATAAGAACTTCAGTAAATCATAGTATTTTTTGGTATATCGAGCGGATTTGTCTATCTCCCATAAAGGTCTCCAATCTGCCTTAAAGACCGGAAAGGAGGAATTACCATAAAGGTTAAACAAATGTCCAGCTGCTGGAGCAACTACAATATTCTTAGACTGATAAGTAAAAACCCAAAAATTTACGGAGTATGCCCTACATAATCTGGGCTTAGGAGAAAGCGCCTCAGCTATTTTCTTAGCAGCTTTAGATTTTTCTGCTATTATCAGTAAAAAATTATAAGGATTACAACTCATTGTCCTATTTTCCTAATACTTATTAACTCTACTTTACCATTGGGATAAACTCTTCTAACAGTAATTGGCAAAACACCTCTTTTCAATTCTTCTTCAGCAACACTTATCACGTCATCAGAAGGTAAATTAGACGTGTCAATCAGAGGAACAGCACCCATGGATAACTGTAAAGCCCTAGCACTTATAATTCTTGCCATCTCATATTTAGTTAGCCTATTTTTCCACGCCTCCTCAAAAATTACGTTAACTTTATCTAAAGGCATTATCTCACCCTTTCATAAAGAAATTAAAAAATCTAACTCCACTCAACCTCATTCCTTAAAAAATCTGGTAATTTACACTCATTAGGAGGAGAATAAGGAATACTTACATCCAAAATCTTAGAAATAGCGTTAACTAACTTACTTATAGCCCTATCATCAACAACTCCCAAGATGCCTATACGTATTATTTTGTCCTTTAGTTCGCCCATTCCACCAGCAACCTCAATACCAAATTCTTTCAATTTGTTTTTAAAACCTGGAATAGGCGGAACAGTCGCTATAACGGTATTAGAGAAATTACTTTCATTACCAAATAATGAGAAACTAAGCTTGGAAAGTACAGCCCTAAGAAACCTAGCACACGCCTCATGCCTTTTCCACCTATTCTCTATACCTTCCATTTTTAGTAATTCCGCCGCTCTTAATGAGGCATTAAATATACCCACTGCCGGAGTAAAAGGAGTTTCGTGTTTATCTTGAAATCTTAAATGCAAAGAAATATCTAAATAAGAAGGCAAATCGTTTACAACCAACTCATCTATACCCTCTTTGGAAAGCCCTACAAACCCTACACCCGGCAAAGAAGCTAAAGCTTTTTGACTACCAGTAGCTACGGCATCAATTTTCCATTCATTAACCAGCAATTTATATGCCGCGAAACCAGAAACGGAATCCACAATGAGTTTCAGTCCTTTTCCTTTAACTATTCTCGAAATTTCTTCTAAATTTCTAAATGCAATTCCCGCGCTAGTCTCATTATGAACTATTGCGACAGTTGTAGCGTCCTTATTCTCTTCAATAGCTTTCTTAATTTCATCTGTTTCAAATGATTGTCCTATTGGTTTCTCATAGGAAACCACTTTAGCCCCTCTTCTCTTCAAAGAGTCTAGCAACCTTTTCCCAAATTCTCCATAAGGAAAAGTTAATACTTTTTCTTCCCTTTTTACGAGAGAAAAAACCATCGACTCTACAGCCAAAGTCCCAGAACCAGTCAGTAACGCTACCCTTTCGGCACTAAAGTGCTCTCTCATTAACTCTTCTAAATTCGCAACTATCTCTCTAAATTTTTCGCTTCTATGATTTATTACTAGAGTAGCTGCCTCCTTTACACTTTTAGGAACTTCAACTGGGCCCGGAATTAATAACACTTTAAATCATCCCCAACTCTTTCATAGCTTGTAATAAGTTCTGAGTTGTCATCTCAGCGACTCTTTGTTGTGCCTCCTTGGTTTGTGCACCGATATGAGGAGTAACTATTACCCTTTCATGCTTTAGCAACTCTAGCTCCCATTCCTCCTTTGGAGGTTCATTCCAAAATACGTCAGTAGCATAAGCTAATACTTTACCATTTCTAATATATTCTAGTAAAGCTTTCCCATTTACTACCACTGCCCTACTAGTGTTTACAATTATTACACCGTCTTTCATCCTCTTAAATTGTGGTTCATCTAAAATGGGTTTAGCGTTTTTGCCAACGGTAACGTGAAGGCTAATTATATCAGATTGCTCCACCAACTCGTCTAAAGTTACCGGTTTCACTCCTAATTTTTCTGCCCTCTCTCTAATGTCAATTATATCATAAGCTAAAACCCTCATTCCCATAGCACTACCTATAATCCCGACTTTAGTACCGATTCTCCCAAACCCTATTATACCTAAAGTTTTCCCAGCTAATTCTATTCCTTCTATCTTCTTAAAGATTCCAGATTTTGCAAGATTCATAGCAGTATGCATTCTTCTAGCTGCAGCTACCATTAATCCTATTGTTAGTTCCACCGCAGAATCCGTAGAAGCCCCCGGAGCATAAACAACTTTTATACCTCTTTTATCAGCCTCATCAGTATCAACGTTGTCTAAGCCTATTCCAGCCCTAGCGATTATCTTTAGTTTCTTTCCCCTCTCTATTACCTCCTTATCAACTTTAGTCCTACTTCTAACTACTAAAATATCATAGTCGTTTATTATATTAAGAAGTTCCTCCCTAGTAATTTCGGGCCTATAATCTACTATTACTCCCTTTTCCTTAAGACTTTTTATTAAGATTTCATTGATTGGGTCTGTAATTAGTGCTTTCGTGACTTGCATACTCTCACCTTATAGGAAATTTTCATAAATTAGAAATTTAACATGATGAGCTTGATGATGAAGAATAAACGAGAGAAATAGTTATTAAAAGAGTAATCATTCCCAAATTCCTTAATACCATATTTACGACGTTTAACCTATCTTTCATTTTAATCTCACATTATACCTTACTTTCTAGCTTTTATATTTTTTTATTTTATTTTACGAGAGTTTTAGTTTGCTTAAAAAATATAAACAGATCTAGCAATCCTACTTGAATATTTAAGCCATCTGCAATGCTCCTTAATAAACCTTCAACTAAAAAATAATCCCTTCTTTTACGTAATTTTATATCACCAACTATATCAGTAATAAAGCGTAGAACATGTCTGTCGATTATAGCTAGATCAAAATAGCCTACATTCCGTAAAAAATGGCTGGCTTCTTTATACCCGATTCCATTTACTTTATTAACCAAAAACTCTCTTGCTTCCCATTGATCCCTATCAGCTAAAGGCTTAACAATTTTTTTAAGACTCCCATACAAACTTTTAGCTTCCATTAAATATTTTGATTTCAAATTATAGAATCTATATCCACATTCCTTTAAAATTTTTGATAACTTGTACTGGTCTAATGAGAAAAAATTGTATTCAAAAACGCAATTTAGCGCTTTATATGCAGATATAAAAGATGAGTTAGCAGTAAGAATGCATAATACAAGTTCCCTAAACCAAATATCTTCTCCGGCTTTATTATTTAACAAAAATTCTTCAGCTCTTTCCAGAACTCTTGCTCTTAACTTTTTGTCTACCACTAGACTTCTTAACACTCCTCTTCCTCTTTTTACTCTTCTTCTTCCTAGCCTTTTGTAATTTTGGCTTATCATTAATTAAACCAATACTTATAACTCTAGTATATCCACCTTCAAACTCTAGTATAACAAACTGTTTATCGAAATCTGAAGTCACATCGACCCCTACTAATCTATAATCCTTATCAAAGAAGGTCAAATATTCGACTTGAACATTTTCATTATTTTGTAAATCTTTAGGAATACCCACTCTCAACAACTTTAAAGGAGTTGGTAAAACTAGAAGAGCATTAACACCGTTAATCGCTTCACTGCCATTTACTCTCACTAAAGTTACAAGCCCTTCCGAATTAATATTCTCTATCTCTTCTCCGTTTATATCCCTATTTTCTTCTTTAACTAGATTTACTTTATAACCTATTACCCCTTTTATTAACTCAACTTTTTCTACGTTAAAATAATCTATCAGAGCCTTCAAAGTAAATTCCTAACAATATATAAGACTTACTACTAATAATAATTTACTTCATACTGAGAGGTATAATTCAATCCTTTTCGTTAATTATAAATATAGCATTAAAAGTAATATAACGCATGAGCATCAAAATAAGAGGGTCTAACGCTTACGGGCATAGTGGGTGGTTTACAGTTTATTGCAGAATATGCAACAGAAAATTGAAAATAGGAACAGACTTAGTTTATAAATGCCCAAAATGCGAAAAGAAATATAATGCATATTTCTGTGAAGCTGATGCAAGAGGACTAAAATATAAATGCCCATATTGTGGTTCAGAACTAGTAAGTGTATTATGATGAAAACCAGAATTAATGGTAAAAACATTGTAATTATAAACAATATTTTTTATGCAGACACTGACTTAGAAATAACTAATAAAGAATTCTTACAAAAATTATCCTTTTACCGTGATAAGCTAGCATATATAGATTTTAACATAGAAAAAGACAATTATAAGATAGTTAAAGGAGTTGCTTGTAAGACAAAACTTCATGTTTATTTATGCAATATTATTATAGAACTAAAGGAGCGGATAGACGATATTCAACAATTCTATACTAAAGTACTAGAAGAAGTGGCTAAAGTAATAACATAACCATTTCTACGTAAAGCAGAGGACAATCTATTTATAATTTCTACTATTTGAATAGCATTATAAGATTGAAGTTTTAAGTAAGCTGATAATTGCCTACTCTCATTGAATCTTGTATAAACTAGAACTAGAACGTTTTCATTAGGAGCACAAATTAAAGACGCTCCTACTTTCACAACCTTACAGACTTCGCCTAATTCTTTTTCTACGATTTCTATTAAATATTGAACTTTAAAGGCTAATGAAGGCTCTGAAGGCAAAATAGTATATTCTACTTCAAACATTTCCTAACCCCCTATTTTTAAATTAACTCTTTTTAACGGGATTTTCAACATTTCGAATACGCTTTTAACGTACTCGGCATAACTAGTATCACCTCTAACAGCTTTAAGCTTTAATTTTCTATAATTTAATTCAAGCACCACTTTACCGTCTTTATAAACATAAACCTTCCCTTTCACTTTATTATAAATATTTTTAACAAATATTAAATGAACAAAAGTCCCTTTGTCTGGGATTGATATAACAAGCTTCTCCCCCTTAATATAGGTACCTTTTTCTTTTTTCTGTATCTTATATTCTTTAAACTCTCTAATGTTATTACCTTCAATTGTGAAAATTAAACTACGTATAGCGTGCTTTCCAGTCTTACTACTACTGTTTTCTAACGATACCTCCATTTTTAATAAACCTCGCCGCTTCCATTATCCCTTCTGGAGTTAATTTATCTTCTAAGTAAGCGTCAATTAAAATTTCATTCTTAAATAAAAATTTCAACAGTGCTTTTCTTAATCCCATCCCGGCATTTCTGTACAGGTTTAATAACTTATGTTGTAAGTTAATAGCATATTCAATCTTCTTTATAGCTTCGCCTAAATAATCTTCTATTTGCCCGTATTTAACTATACTTTCATATGCATATATAGCGGAAATAGCGGAAGGCCTGATCCCCTCGCCGCTTAATGGAAATACTAACCCCCTAGCTTCACCTATTCTATTATTTTTTACCTTCACTGGTGAGATCGAAATAGGAGCCCCCCTTATATCTTCTATCTTATATTCCTTTATTTTCTCTCTGATATATTTTAATACAAGTTCTTTTGAATTTTTATATTCTATGAAACCAGCTCCTATATTTAGAAACCCTTCTTCAGCTGGGAAAATCCAATAAAAACCAGTGTACTTTGTATTAAATTCCAAAATTGCCTCATCAGAAAAATTTTCAGTTTTCACTATAGCCCTCGTAGTATAAACTACTTCCCTATCCATATCATACGGCCCCTTTGAGTCAATTATTAAATCGAATTTCTCGTCTATCGTCCGAGAATATGGAATACCTTCGCGCATACTGTTTATCCACTTCCACTTATCTATAACAACCCATTTTGTGTGTCTATACTCTATATCGTAAACTCTTTCTCCATCTATGTAAAAGGCGAAACGTTTAATATTAAACTTGATATCCCAAGAGTAAGGGGGATTAAAAACATTAGGAACTATGTCACCACAAGGCTTAACATATTTAGGGTTAATATCAATTATTTTAACCTCATAATTAGTCTTAGTCTTTAATAAGTACCCTAGAAGTGATCCTGCGACCCCTCCTCCGATAATTCCTATTTTCATCTTAAATAGCTTATAAGTAAGCCTTAATAAACTAGTGTAATAGGTGAACTAATGATATCGCAAGATGAGATTAGTAAGAAGCTTGAGGAATGGCCTAAGCACTATGATCCACAATCTATAGAGTTAAAATGGCAACAGATCTGGTTATCAAAAGAGTATTGGGAGAAGGTATATAGGTTTAGAGACGAGGACACACAGTCACCAGTATTTGTAATTGATACACCTCCACCATTTACCAGCGGAGAGCTTCACATGGGTCATGCGTATTGGGTTACTATAGCGGATACAATAGCTAGATATAAGAGATTAGCTGGATACAACGTTCTCTTACCACAAGGCTGGGACACACAAGGATTACCAACAGAATTAAAAGTACAATATAGACTAAAAATACCAAAAGAAAATAGAGAATTGTTCCTTAAAAAATGCATCGAATGGACTGAAGATATGATAAGTAGAATGAGATCAGCAATGATTAGATTAGGATATAGACCGGAATGGGAAAGATTTGAGTATAGAACATATAAAGAAGATTACAGAAAAATTATACAGAAAAGTTTACTAGATATGCATAATGCTGGATTGATAGAATTCAGAGAAGGACCAGTTTATTGGTGTCCTAAATGCGAAACCGCATTAGCACAAAGTGAAGTAGGATATCTGGAGAAGGAAGGAGTACTAGTCCATATAAAATTCCCGTTAAAAGACGGGAGCGGGGCTATTATAATAGCAACGACTAGACCGGAATTACTGGCTGCTACTCAAGCTGTTGCCGTACACCCAGAAGATGAGAGGTATAAAGGCTTGATTGGAAAAACGGTAATAGTTCCCGTTTTTAATAAGGAAGTAAAAATAATTGCGGACAGTGCAGTAGAAAAGGGTTTTGGAACTGGAGCAGTTATGATAAGTACCTACGGTGACCCTCAAGATATTAAATGGCAGTTAAGCTATAACTTGCCAGTAACTGAAATAGTTGATGAAAAAGGTAGGATAAAGAATACTGGAATAATAGATGGATTAAAAATTGAAGACGCTAGGAATAAAATGATAGAAATATTAAAGGAAAAAGGCTACCTTGTTAAAATAGAGAAAATTAAACATAATGTATTATCTCACACAGAAAGAAGTGATTGTCTGTCACCAATAGAATTTCTTGTAAAGAAACAAATCTATATAAAAGTTCTACCATTCAAGAATAAACTACTAGAAGAATATAAGAAAATGAAATTCACCCCAAGTAGAATGACACATTACTTAGAGGACTGGATAAAAAGCTTAGAATGGGATTGGAATATTAGTAGGCAAAGAGTGTACGGCACTCCTTTACCGTTCTGGTATTGTGATAATGGCCACTTAATTCCGGCCAAAGAAGATCAACTCCCAGTAGACCCTACAAAAGCTCAACCACCATATGAAAAATGCCCTAAGTGTGGATTACCGTTAAAACCTGTTACTGATGTAGCTGATGTATGGATAGACTCAAGTGTAACAGTTCTTTACTTAACAGGGTTTTATACTGATAAAAATAGGTTTACAAAAACTTTTCCGACATCATTAAGACTTCAAGGCACTGATATAATAAGGACATGGTTGTTTTACACATTTTTCAGAACACTTATGCTTGCTGGTGATGTACCATTTAAACAAGTGCTAATTAACGGTCAAGTACTGGGTCCAGACGGTACTAGGATGAGTAAAAGCAAAGGAAATGTTGTAAATCCATTAGATAGAATTAACGAATTCGGCGCAGATGCGATAAGACTAACACTATTAGATGCGAGAATAGGTGACGATTTCCCATTTAAGTGGGAAACCGTTAAAGCTAAAAAACTCTTACTCCAAAAACTCTGGAACGCTGGAAGGCTTTCTTATCCATTCATCGGGAAAAAGAAGTTTGAAAAACCAGAAAAATTACATCAAATAGATCAGTGGATACTACTTGAGCATAAAAGGTTTGTAAAGAAGGTAATAGAGGCTTATGAAAATTATGATTTCTACACGGTAGTAGAATCATTATACTCATACTTCTGGGAGACAATAGCCGATGAGTACCTGGAGCTAATAAAACATAGATTATTCAGCGAAGACCAATCGGCACTTTACACTCTTAGTAAAATATTAAAAGACTTACTGATACTAATTCACCCACTAGCACCACATATAACTGAAGAGATGTATAGTAGACTATACGGTGATAAAATCAGTATACAACTAGAGAAATTACCAGATGTGAGTGATATACAAGAGAATCAAGAAATAGATAAATTAGGAAATTATATAAAGAAAACAACATCAATTATTAGAACATTAAAGATACAGAATAAATTATCAATCGTGACTCCAATAAGCGTAAAGTTATACGGTCCAGAGGATTATATCAATACAATAAAATTAGTTGAAGATGATCTGAAAAAGACACTAAAAATTGAGCAGATAGAATATGCGAAATCTGAAGAGATCAAAGCTGAGCTGACATCAGCCCATGGGAGTTAAGCTCACCGGTCGCGCTATCAGGGTGTCATCAGCATATTAATGTACTCACCCATCCTTTTAACCCCTTCTATTATATCGTTCTCGTTAACTGCAAAGCTAAGTCTAATAAAGTCCTTACCAACATCTAGCGGAAATACCTCACCGGGTATCGTAGTAACGCCCTTTTCTTCTATTAATTTTATCACGAAGTCTTTAACACTCATACCAGTCTTTTTAAGTATATCCCCTACATATGGAAACATATAGAAAGCGCCTTGACTCCTAAATACTTTGATCCACTTTATTTTCTTAAGCTCAGAGTACATTACATCTCTCCTTCTTTCAAACAATTTAATCATTTCTTTAACGTCATCAAAAGAGTCAAACGCAGCTAAAGCACCTTTTTGAGCAAAACTAGTTGGGCAAGTATAAATATCGGCAGCTAAAGACGCCATCTTCTTTATTACATTCTCTTTAGCTATAACATATCCTAACCTCCAGCCCGTCATAGAAAACGTTTTACTAAAACCATTAATATATATCACATAGCTCCTCCAATCTGGATCCTCTAATACACTCTTCATTTTACCGTTATATATGAAGTAATCATATATTTCATCTGAAATTAGTACTAATTTTCTCTCTTTAACTATTTCCATTATTCTCTCAATCTCTTTGGGATCAAAAACCATCCCGGTAGGATTATGGGGATTATTAAGTACGACTAGTTTAGTCTTACTATTTATCTTCTCCTCTAATTCATCTACATTAAGGGAAAACCCCTTCTCTTCATCCCATTTCATCCTAACATAAACTGGCTTCCCTCCTAACATTTTGACTACTTCTGAGTAAGAATAGAAAGAAGGATCAAATAATATTACTTCATCGCCAGGATTAACATATAATAAGAACGCTAAATAAAGTGCAGTCTTGGCTCCAGGAGTAACTATTACTTCATCTTTTTTAACACCGGCATTATACTTGCTATTTATATGCTCAGCAATTTTACTCCTAAGCTCATCAATTCCATAAGCCGATGTATATCCAGTAAAACCCTCGTCCAATGCTCTTTTAGCCTCTTCCCTAATCTTCTTAAAAGTTGGTAAGTCCGGTTGGCCTATGCCGAAATTAATAACCCTTATTCCCTTCTCCTTTTGAACTCTACGAGCTATATCTTGATAAACTAAAGTAGACTCTCCCGAAATACTTAAAGATGCAACTGAAAAGTTATCTATAGACATTAGTTATAACTTTAAACGAACTCTTTTATTTTATTCGGATCTAGCATTAAAGTAGTCCCAATTAAGAACGCATCAGCACCAGCACTTTTCAACTTATCTATATCTTCCCTACTTTTGATCCCACTTTCAGCAATCTTAATCTTATGTTGCGGAATCTTACTTAATAATTTCATAGTCTTTTCTATACTTATTTTCAAGGAACTTAAGTCTCTTGAATTTACACCAATAATATCTACATCATTCCTTAACGCGATATTTAGTTCTTCTTCATTAGTAACCTCAACTATAACGTCTAAACCAAAACTTTTAGCATACTTATATAGACTTACTAATTCCCTCTCAGTTAATATCCTAACAATTAGAAGTATAGCATCAGCTCCCAAACTATATGCAGAAACTATTTGCTTTTCAGAAACTATGAAGTCTTTCATAAGTATGGGAATAGAGACCGTTTTAGCTACAATTTCTAGATCATTATAGCTACCTTTAAAGTATTTCTCCTCCGTTAAAACGCTTATTCCTACAGCACCGTTATCTTGCATGAATTTCACGTATTCAACTATGTTTCTATCAATATTTAGACCAGAAGGAGAAGCCCTTTTAAACTCTGCAATTATTGCATTCTTTCCCTTATTTTTAGCACTTAAAATAGACTTAGAAAGGGAATGAATAGGCCTATCTCTAGCTTTATTAACTTGTGGTCTTGTAAGAGATAATTTAACTACCTCTGCCAACCATTCCTTTAAAAACCTTGGCATGTAAGTTAGACTTTGTTAAGAAAGTTATAAAGTATTTTTTTCCCTAGAGGGGTACCAACACTTTCTGGGTGAAATTGAACACCGAAAATCCTATACTCAATGTGATGAACACCCATAATCTCGTTATCTTCTAACGAGTATGCATTGATAACTAATGGCTCTTTAACCTCATCAATAACAAGACTATGATAACGTGTTGCCTCAAACTCCTGAGGAATACCATCATATAAAATAGTAGTAGAATTGTGCCTAATTCTACTTATTTTACCATGAAAAACTTTCTTAGCTCTTCTGATCTTAGCTCCAAAAGCATACCCTATTGCCTGATGTCCTAAACAAATTCCTAGTATCGGAATCCTCTTGCCTAACTGCCTTATCACATCGATAACTATACCAATGTCCTCCTTTTTATCTGGCGATCCTGGACCGGGAGAAATTATAATCCTATCTGGATTAATCCTCTCGACCCCCTTAACTGTTATTTCGTCATTTCTAATTACAATAGGATAAGACCCTAACTCTCCTACTATTTGTGCGATATTGTATACGAAACTATCATAATTGTCAATTATTAAAGTTAAGTCCACTTCACACCACCCCCATAGCCACTTTTAGCGCCCTCATCTTATGTTCAGTCTCCATATATTCCATTTCTGGTACCGAGTCATAAACTATTCCAGCCCCAGCCTGAATTCTAAAAACGTCTTTGTTTATAAACGCACTTCTAATAGTTATCGCGAACTCAGCATCACCATTAACTGAGAAGAACCCTACTCCCCCAGCATATGGTCCCCTCTTATAAGGCTCTAACAACTCAATAATATTCATAGCCATTGGTTTCGGGGCACCGCTAACAGTACCAGCAGGGAAAGTGGCTTTAAGAACGTCAAAAGAGGTAAAATTCTTACGTAAAGTTCCAACAACTTTACTTACAATGTGTTGTACATGACTATACTTCTCTACATACATAAGTTCTGGTACTTTAACAGACCCCATATAACACACTTTTCCTAAATCATTTCTAGCCAAATCAACTAGCATCAAATGTTCGGCTCTCTCTTTTTCAGAGCTTAACATTTCCCTTTCTAATTCTAAGTCCTCCTCTGGGGTATTTCCCCTAGGCCTTGAACCAGCAATAGGATAGGCCTCTGCAATACCATCTTGCACACTGAATAAAGTCTCCGGGCTAGACCCTATAATTTCTCTATCATAAAACTTCATATAAAACATATAAGGTGAAGGATTTATTTTCCTTAATGAATTATAGAACGACATTAAATCACCAGTGAATATATATTTATAAAACCTAGAAATAACTACCTGAAAAGCATAGCCTCTTTTTATGTAATCCAAGATGTCTGAAACAGCTTTTTCAAATTCCGTTTTGTTTAAAGATTCCTCATAAAAATCGAACTTTATGTTACCTAAATCTTTACAACTTTGTTTTGAAGAGAAATCACCCTCAACGTAAACCTTACCCTCAACGTGATCATATACAATAACATTTTTTGGAATTAAAAACTCAGCATTTGGCCACTCTTCAGGCTCTGGTTTAAGATCTTTAATACTTTCCCAATACCTCACAGCATCATAACTCATATAACCTATAATACCACCTTTAAATTTCCCGGGTATTGGAAGCGCTGGTGCCGATTTAATAAAATCTGATAAAACTTCAATAGGATCATAAAAACTCCTATTTATGTCTCCTTGACTTTCATTTTTTACAAGCTTTATATAACCATGCTTCCCCCATGCTATGATACTATACCTAGCCTTGTGTTGAGGACCGCTACCACTTTCAAGTAAAACTGCTATATCTTCCCCTTCTTTAATACACTTAAAAACCTCATTAGGCTGTGCAAATGCAGTTATTGGATAAACCTCCATCCTTTAATAACCTCGACTATTTTTCTCATTTTTTCTAAATCTTTTTTGCCTTTATATTTCTCTATTCCACTAGAAATATCAATCCATTTAGGATTTAAAGAGGCATACTCTATCGCATTATCCGGAGTAATTCCTCCACCTATACCTACATCTGAATATTCCCTAACCCATTCTTTAACTAAACTCAAATTAAGTTTCTCACCCTTTTTAGGAACATCGACTAAAACGTCGAAACCAGAACTAATTGCAGATTTGAAATACCCTTTATATTCATTGGATGCCGGCACATAAAGAATGAACCTCTTACTATAAGAATGCAATAACCCTAACTCTTCTTTACTTAACACCCTATGAATTTGTATAAGATCTGCGTTTTGCCCTTCTTTTACAATTTCATCTATACTACCATTAACTTTAACCATAACTACTGGCAAACTCACAAAACGTTTAACGATCTTTATAAACTCGTACTTAACATAGCGAGGACTAGAATAATCAACAACAACCCCTATCATATCTGCTCCCGTCTTTTCAGCGCTAATAGCATCCTCGATGTGAGAAATTCCGCAAAATTTAACCTTTACCAGCTCTCCCCACCAACATATCGAACTTCTTTACATCACCATTACTTTCAATTATTCTCCTTATATGAGGTAATGAAGAGGAAATAAGCTGTATTGCATATTCGTAACCGTCTTTATAGTCTTTGACTTTACCTAATAATTTTAAACCAACGCTCACATTTATTGCTATGAAATCCCTTACTGATTTTTCCAAACCTAAAATCCCTCGTAAAATCCTTATTGCAGAATCTTCAGCAGTACTTACAACTAATTTGTCCAAACTTGTAGGTTCCTTTAACCCGAACTCACTGTAATGAACTTTATAGCTCTCAGTTTTATTTGAATAAACTTCATAAATATAAGTATACCCCGATGGACTAACCTCGTCAATACCGGGTTCCCCGTGATACAAGAAAACTCTCTCATAGCCCAACTTGATAGATGCCTCTGCTAGTTTTTGGAGGAAATCCTTAGAGAACACTCCTATCATCTGGTACTTAGTCCCAGCTGGATTAGTTAACGGACCTAAAATATTAAAGATAGTCCTTATTCCGAGTGTCCTCCTTACATTAGCTACATTCTTCATAGCTGGATGATATAGCTGTGCAAAAAGGAAAACAAAATTGGTCGATTTAATTAGCTCAATGGCCTTTTCTTGACTAACGGAAATATTATATCCCAAAGCTTCTAAAACGTCAGCACTGCCAGATTTACTACTTACAGCCCTATTCCCATGCTTTGCAACTGGAAATAGCTGGCTTAGTATCAATGCACTCGCAGTACTCACGTTAATAGTATTTAACCCGTCTCCTCCAGTCCCCGCAGTATCAAGACTTTCTGGAAAATCGATCCTTAGAGCATTAGCTCTCATGGCCCTTGCAAAACCAACTATCTCTTCTGGTGACTCTCCTTTCATCGAAAGGGCTACTAATAATCCAGCGGTTTGAATTTCTGGTATTTCGTTTTTCATAATCGCATTAGCTATTAGCTCAGCTTCTCCGCTTTCTAAATCTTTTTTATTGTACACTATTTTTCGCAAACTATCAACTATATTCATCTAGTATACCCCTGATCTTTTTAACAAGTTCTAAAGCTGAATTAATCCCGTTTCTCTCTATCTCTTCAATAAATGCAGTTCCTATCGCAACACCATCAGCACCAGCGCTCAATGCCTTTCTCATATCGTTAAAATCATTAAGTCCAAATCCCACAACTAACTTATTTTGAACCAAATTCCTAACTCTTATTATAAGAGAGTCAACACTTACTGGAATTATGACACCGGTAGTTGGTCTTACACCATAATATAAAAATAAATCAGAAATCAAAGAGGCTTGTTGAATCAAAGTATCTGGAACAGAAGGAGCAGTAAATAACACTGCCTTTAATCCTTGGCTTTTTATCTTACTTACATAACTCTCATACTCATCAACAAAATCAATTAGAAGGTCTGGGAACAATATACCGTCTATTCCTATCTCTTTAAGCCTTTGTAAAAACTCATCTAAACTACTTAAATAGTCTTCCAAATACGTTAAAATCACTATTGGTACATTATCTGCTATTTCCCTTACCTTAGCTAACACTTCATAATAATCTTTTATCTTACCTTCAACCTCCTTATAACTTTTACGTATCACTGGACCGTCATATTTTGCATATTTAGGAGGAACCCCTATTTCTAATATATCCGTACCTAACTCTATGCTACCCTTTATAAAACTATAAAAACCATCCAAATTCGGATAACCTAAAGTCATATAAGTAACTAACCATCTCTTCATCTCCCTTCAATCCTCCTTCTAATAGACTCATAATTACCTAAATCTAATAGACCGTGACCACTTAGATTAACTACTATTACTCTCTTCTCGTTCTCCTTCTTAGCCTTTAAGGCCTCCTCAATTACAGCCCTTAAAGCATGTGATGACTCTGGAGCTGGTACTATGCCTTGAGTTTTCATGAACAGTTTAGCTGCCTCAAAAATCTCCTCCTCCGTATACTCCCTCCACTCAATCACCTTCTCTCTAATTAGCAGGCTTAAAGTAGGGGCAACACCATGATATCTAAGACCTCCGGCATATATCGGTGGAGGTACATAATCCTTCCCTAAGGTTATCATCTTAACTAACGGTAATAAGCCAGCAGAATCTGGATAATCATATTCGTATCTCCCCTTACTAAATTTAGGAATTTCTGAGGCTCCTACAGCTATAAACTTCTTTCCCTTTTTGGCTCCTATAAAGGGATAAGCAAACCCTCCAAAATTGCTTCCTCCACCAACACACCCTATTATAATATCCGGTTCCTCACCAAGTTCCTCTAATTGTGCTAGAGTCTCCATTCCTATAACAGATTGATGAAGTAGAACAACTTCAAGAACACTACCAACAAGATATCTATATCCGTGATCTAAAGCATATTCGATTGCCTCGCTCATTGCAACCCCTAAAGACCCTGGATGATTAGGGTTCTCTTTGAGAATCTTTCTACCATATTCTGTCAAATCTGTGGGGCTTGCATAAACGTTAGCACCATATAATTCCATAATCGTCCTTCTCATAGGCTTTTGCTCATAACTTACCTTAACCATAAAGATTGTGGATTGTAAATCGTACATGGAAGCTGCTAAAGCTACAGCAGTACCCCATTGCCCAGCCCCTGTTTCGGTAACAACGTGTGAAATACCTTCTTCGGCAGCAAAATAAGCTTGAGGAATGGCAGTATTTATCTTGTGAGAGCCCGTAGGTGTAGCACCCTCGTATTTGAAATAAATCTTAGCTGGGGTACCAAGGTACTCCTCAAGCCTCTTTGCTCTTAATAAGGGGGTTGGTCTTCCTATATTAGCATACCTATCCCTTACCTCCTCTGGAATTTTTATAAACCTCTCTATAGTAAATTGTTGTCTTAAAACTTCTTTAGGCAAGATCTTCTTTAATAATTCTATTCTAGAGAATTCTGCATTTGGAGGGTCTCTTGGAGGTGGTAACGGTTTAGGTAAATCTGGCACTATATTATACCAGTACTTTGGAATTAGATCTACATTCCCTACCATTGGTGCAACAAAAACACCTACTAACTTTAATTATTATCCCTTTATTAAGCTTTTAGTATGTTTCAAACGAACTAAATTCACCTTTATATTCCTCAAATCTGACTTCAACTTTTTCAACCCTAGAGAGAGGAGGTCCCTCTCTTATTTTATTTAACAGTTTATTTAAAGACTCCTCATGACCCTCCGCTATAACTTCTACCGAACCATCTGGTAAGTTCTTAGCATAACCTTTAACACCTAATCTAATAGCATGAATTTGTACAAATCTCCTAAAACCTACACCTTGAACGATTCCATAAACCCTTACGTACATGCGTTTTAACATTTAAGACACCTCAGAGTCGCTCCACTTCTTCACCGCTCTGAATTCTCCTTATCATCACAATATATTTAATCATGTTATCATGTTTAAAAATTATGATTAGAGTTGCAATCGCGGGGTTAGGTAACTGTGCTTCAATGCTAATACAAGGAATAGAATATTATAGACAAAAAGGTGAGAATTACTACGAGGGATTAATAACACCAGTAATAGGGAGTTATAAAATAACTGACATAGAAATTGTTGCCGCGTTTGACGTTTCTAAAAACAAAATAGGAAAAGATATAAGTGAGGCTATTTTCGAGAAACCAAACATAACTCCAAGAATAGTTAATGTACCAAAAAAAGACGTAAAAGTAGTTGCTGGTCCAGTATTTGACGGAGTAGCACAGCATATGATAAATGTATTTAACCCCACATTTGATGGCAAAATAGAAAATATAGTCCAGGAATTGAAAGAAAGTAGAGCAGAAATTCTCATTAACTTATTACCAGTAGGAAGTGAAGTAGCAAGCAGAGCTTACGCCAGAGCGGCACTAGAAGCTGGTACAGCATTTATAAATGCAATCCCAGTGTTTATAGCCAGTGATCCCACAGGGGAATTCCCAAGGTTGTTCAAAGAGAAGAATTTACCATTGGCCGGAGACGATATAAAAGGGCAAATAGGTGCTACAATCCTTCATAGAACATTAACATCGTTATTCAGACTTAGGGGAGTAAAAGTGGAAGAAACTTATCAGTTAAATGTAGGTGGAAATACAGATTTCTTAAACATGAAGACCGAGGAAAGATTACACTCAAAAAGAATAAGTAAGACTAAAGCAGTAACAAGTACATTGGATGATGAAGACTATTTAGAAAAAGAAGGAAAAATAAGAATAGGTCCTTCAGACTTCATACCATTCTTAGGGAACACTAAAGTAGCTTATATTTACGTAAAAGGTAGTGGATTTGCCGGAATGCCAATAAAAATAGAGGCTTCATTAGAAGTTGACGATAAATCTAACTGTGCTGCAGTTTTAGTTGATGTGATTAGGGGAGTAAAACTAGCTTTAGATAAAGGAATAGGGGGACCACTAGTTGAACTATCAGCATTCTACTTCAAGCATCCGCCAGTACAAGCTAAAGATGATGAAGAAGCTTACAACTGGTTTAAGAAGTTCCTTAATGAAGTGTCAAATTTGTGAAGAGAACCAGACAAAATACACTTGTAAATTATGCGGAAGGAAAGTATGCGAAGAAGATTTCGTAAAGGAAAAGGGAATATGTAAAGTATGTGAAATGAGCTTATGCGAAATATGTCACGAAAACTTATCAATTGGAAAATGTGAAAAATGCGGAAGAATAATATGCGAAAAATGCACAGCGTATTTTGATGGTGCAAGAAGATATTGTATTATTTGTAACTCTTCACTTCCTTAATTTCTTTTTATCATTTAATTTCTCTAGAATTATTTTTTGTTCCACAGAAGCCACTTGCCTCCTCACATTAATTACAGCATCTGGATTTACACTTATACTATCAATACCTTGTCTCACCAGAAACTCCACAATTTCTGGGTAAACGCTTGGTGCTTGTCCGCATATCGAAACTGTCCTACCATACTTATGGGCTACTCTAATTAACTTCTTAATCCCCTCTAATACAGCTGGATCCCTCTCATCATAATAACCCATCCTAGCTAATAGGTCTGAGTCCCTATCAACACCTAGCATTAACTGAGCTAAATCGTTACTACCAATACTAAATCCATCAATTATTTGCGCGAATTTATCAGCTAGCATCACAACTGAAGGTACTTCAGCCATAATCCAGACTTTAAATTCAGAAGACCTCCTTAGCCCCTCGTCTTCCATAATTCTAATTGCTTTTTCTAATTCCCATGTAGTCCTAACGAACGGGAACATTACCCATACATTCTTTAAGCCCATCTCCTCCCTTACCTTCCTTATAGCCCTAACTTCTAACCTAAATGCTGGCTCGTATTGCGGGCTAATGTACCTTGATACTCCTCTCCAACCAATCATCGGGTTTCTCTCTTCTGGCTCAAATTCTTCACCACCTTGAAGCCTCTTATACTCATTAGATTTAAAATCAGAGAAACGCACTACGACAGGCCTTGGGTAAATTGCTGAAGCGACCATCGCAATACCTTCAGCTAACTTATCTACAAATAATTCCGGTTTACCAATTTTAATTAAGTATAACGGATGGTACTTTATCCACTCACTAACTATAAACTCTATTCTCATTAAACCTATACCGTCAAATGGTAAGTCTAGGTACTTATGTATAACGTCTGGTTGACCTAAATTCATATAAATCTTAGTGGCAGTAACTGGATAGAGACTTAATATTACATCCCTCGATAAACCTGAAACCCCAGTAGTTGGTTGGGTGACTTGTTGCTCTTTTTCCTCCTCAAAACCTACTCTCCCCTCATAAACTATACCCCTCATAGCGTCTACAGTTATCTCCTGACCATCTTTAATTACCTTAGTGGCATTTCCAGTACCAACAACTGCGGGAATTCCTAATTCTCTAGATACAATAGCGGCGTGACTTGTCATCCCACCTTCATCCGTAACTATAGCAGAGGCTATTTTCATAATCGGAACCCAATCTGGGTCTGTCATTTTAGTAACTAGTATATCACCTTTCTGGAAGTCTTTAGCTTGTTTAACGTCTAATATTATCCTAGCCTTACCAAAAGCTATACCGGGACTTGCAGGTAAACCTCTTGCCAAAACTTTACCGACTTCTACAGCTTGAACTTTTTCTTGGACTTGTTTCTTAGAACTCCAGTAAGTTTCTGGCCTCGCCTGAACAATAAATATATTATCGGGGAACTTCAAATCAGCATCAATAGCCCATTCAATATCCATAGGCCTTTTATAGTGCTCCTCGATTTTCAACGCCATTTTAGCTAATTCAATAGCCTCCTCATCACTTATTGATATAGTATCGGCCTCTTGCCCTCTTAATTCAATTACCTCATTAGATTTAGTTTGTTGATTATAAACTATCTTAATAACCTTGTGAGAAACCCTTTTCTCAACAATCTTTAAAGTGGACTTTTCAATGACTATTTCATCTGGGGTTACTTTACCTCCTACAACAGTCTCTCCTAATCCCCAATTGGATTCTATAACAATATAATTCTTATCACCATTAGCGGGATGAAGAGTAAACATAACTCCAGCAGACCTAGAATTAACCATTTTTTGAACAACTACCGCCATGGAAACAGACAATTGATCAATACCTTTAGATTTCCTATAAACAATAGCCCTAGTATTATATAAGCTTGCCCATACTTTCTTAACCGCACTCAATAACTCTTCTCTGGACACGTTTAGATAAGTATCTTGTTGACCAGCAAAGCTAGCCTCTTCTATGTCTTCTGCAGTAGCAGAAGATCTAACTGCGACAAGAACTTCTTTACCTACAAGTTTAACTAGAGAATCATAATACGATAAAATAGCTTGTTGCAAATCTGGAGGTATAGGTGAAGAGAGAATAAGAGATTTTATCTTCTCACTCGCTCTTTCCGCACCTTCTTCTGAATCTAAATTCTCACTTTCAAGAATTTCCTTAATTTTGTCGTATAGTTTATTATATTCAATAAAATATTTATACGCATATGATGTAATCACAAAACCCGGTGGTACCCTTACCCCCAAGGAGATCAATTCGCCTAAATTAGCCCCTTTACCACCAGCTATAGAAACCATCTCTTTTTTTACGTTTTTAAGGTCAGAAACGAGATCCCCTTCAATAACAGAAGTCATAGTCCCCATATTATTTTCTGTTTATACATTAAAAAATGTTTTCTACCATTCAAAAAATCTATCTGATAATTTATTATTTCTGATTCTCATTAGTTTTTTGTGTAACCGAAGTAACGAAAGCAGGCAAGGATGGGAACTTCTCTTTCATTCTCTCCTCTGCAACTGCAGCCGCCTCTTCTAATATCTTCTTAGCTTCTGGCGATGTAGTAGTAAACTCTACGCCAGACCCAGTGAAGTCACCAGCCTCTATGACAACTTCTTGCAAACCTTCCTCTAATTCTGCTAACTCAACAGATAATTCTGGCATAATACCTTGCATTGCACTTCTTAACTCTCTAATAACACCTACTACTGGAATTAAAGAAGTATAAACGTCTCCCAATTCTGTAACAGTTTCAAGCCTTAATTGTACTTGCTCTAAAGCTATTTGAGTTGTTAGCAGTTGCTTAGTAATCTTCCTAATTTCTGCAATCTCATTAGCATACATTGAGGCCCTTAAATTGTCTTTACTCATCTGGGCTTCAACTACTTTCTCAAACAAAGTCCTATCTCTTTCCTGTAATTTTGAGATATAAACATCAAGTTTATTTATAGTAGTCTTTAGCCTATAATTTGCCATGACTAACCTATACCTTAATGGCTGTTGAGGCTTGAAAACACTTTTCAGCTTTTCGGCTAGAGTTGGCTCTTGCTTTCCGTTCCAATTCCTCATGAAATCGTTTACTCCAGCCATCTTACTCAAATTAGTCCTTTAACTTGACTTGTTTTAAATAGGACAGTCTTAATAATACCACTCTTAACATTATAACCCATGAGTAATTTTACGGTATTAAGAGAGGGGGATAAGATCGTAATCACGTGTAATAGTGTTAAAAAAGTATTACTTAGGTTAGTTAGGATAGAGTATGAAGTAACTACACTTACAGTTGAGCAAGAAAGAATTCCAAAAACGATATCAGAAGAAATTACAGTAGAAAAAGAAATGAAAAATGGAGATAAAATGGAAATAAAAGCTCAATTAGACACTGTAAAGAAAGTGAGCTTAATTTACCGAGATGCTTTCGGGATGACCCTCAGGGATGATATTGAGCTCTAATCCTTTCCCATAAGCTACCTAACCTCCTTTCAACCTCAACATCATCCTTAACCTCTTCTGGCCATTCCCTTCCACATTCCTCTTTAAATTTTCTAGTAGCATCAATGCCAATTTTACTACCTAAAGGAGGATTAGGGACTGTATGATCCAAAGAGTCAGTAATTGTGTTCTCAATTATCAATATATCTCTCTTAGGATCAACAGTTGTTGAGATTGCATACATTACTTGATTAATATCGTGAACATTTACGTCCTCATCAACTATTATAATCATTTTCAAAAGGCTTAACTGTCCAGTTCCCCATAAGGACATCATGACTTTCTTAGCATGACCAGGATACATCTTCCTTATAGAAAATATTCCTATTCCGGTGAATAACCCATATTCTGGTAAGTTCATATCCACTAATTCTGGTACTATCATCCTCAAAAAAGGTAGAAATATTCTCTCTACAGCCTTACCTATCCATGCATCCTCTAGGGGTGGCTTACCCACAGAAGTAGCATGAAATATCGGATTATCTCTAATGTATACCTTCTCAAGTTTAAACGCTGGGTAATAATCTGGTGGAGTATAATAACCTAAATGATCCCCAAAAGGCCCTTCAAGCCTTAAGTCCTCCAAATCAACATAACCTTCAATAACTGACTCCGCGTGAGAAGGTACTAAAATCCCATTATCTAACTCATAAACGTCCACACCTTCACCTCTTAGAATACCAGCGAACAAATACTTATCGAGTCCTGGGGGGACTGGAGATGCAGCAACAAAAGCTACTATTGGGTCTACACCATTCACTATTGCTACCGGAACTCTCGTGATTCCTCTTTTCTTATACTTATAAGCGGACATGCTACTCCTTTTCAATGCCTGCCAATGCATTATTCCTTCCTTGTCATTTAATATTTGAATTCTATAGACACTTAAATTATGGACATTAGTTTCTGGATCTTTGGTTATAGTTATAGAAAAAGTGAAAAACTTGCCTGCATCTTTAGGCCACGTCTTTAACGCTGGAAAATTCAGTAAACTTAGTTTCTCCTCATGAAAATCGGCCTTTTTACTTTTAGGTAAAATTTTACCCATTTTAGAAAATTCTATCAAACTTTTAGCTTTTTGTAAAAGGGTTACCGGAATCTCTCCTAGAAAATCTCGCATAAAATTTTCACTAACTGTTTCTAGTTTTTGAGTATTAAAAAGTTCATAAAACACGTTAATTGAATTAAAAATGTTTGTAATAACCCTCCAACCCGGGTAACCCTTTACATTATTAAATAGGAGGGCGGGTAAATGAGCATATGTAGCTTTTCTAGTCAAATAAGCTATTTCTAAATCAGGTGATAGCTCGTCATTGATTTCTATTATTTTATTCTTTTCTTTTAAGAATTTAATATAATCTCTTAGATCCCTAAATGCCATGATATTTATGTTTGAGAAAAAGCTTATAATTTAGTATAATAAAGAGCTAAACGCTAGTGGTGAGTTATAGTTGGAAACATGCAAGGCTATTTGAAATGCTTAAGCTGTAACTCAGAATTCCCACTACAACAAGATTTAATAACATGCCCTAAATGTGGAGGATTATTAGAGATAATTGTACACCCGCCAAAAGATTTTTCATTTAAAAACTTAAGGGGAAAAGGAGTATGGAGATATAGAGAATTAATAGCTGGTGAATACAAAAAAATAATCACTTTAAATGAGGGAAATACACCATTAATAAGATCGAATCATAATGAAAACGCTTACTTTAAATTTGAGGGAGCAAACCCCACTGGAAGCTTTAAAGACAGAGGAATGACAGTCGCAATAAGCTCAGCAGTGACCTTAAACTACAAAGTAGTAGTTGCTGCTTCAACGGGAAATACTGCCGCCTCGGCAGCCGCCTATGCAAGTAGAGCTGGATTAAAAAGTTATATAGTTCTCCCTAAGGGTAAAGTAGCATTAGGTAAATTAGCACAATCAATCCTTTATGGAACCACGATACTTGAAGTAGATGGGAGCTTTGACGTAGCGATGTCTAGTGTCATGAGACTTTACAAAGAATTGAAAATAGTATACCCATTAAACTCTTTTAACCCCTGGAGACTTGAAGGACAAAAAACTATAGCCTTTGAAATAGCCGAGGAAATAGGAGTACCAGATAACATAATAGTTCCAGTAGGTAATGCTGGAAACATTTATGCAATATGGAAAGGGTTTAAAGAATTACAAGGGATAGGAGTAATAGATAAAATCCCTAGAATGATTGGAGTCCAGGCTGAGGGAGCTGCACCAATAGCTAAGGCAATAGAAAAAGGCTCAGATACCCCAGAGTTTGTAAATAACCCAGAGACCGTGGCCACTGCAATTAGGATCGGTAAACCAGTAAATTGGCAAAAAGCGATGAAGGCAATAAAAGATTCTAAAGGTACAGCAATAAGTGTTTCTGATAACGAAATCCTTAACGCTCAAAGACAGCTAGCTAGAAATGAAGGAGTAGGAACAGAACCAGCCTCGGCAGCCGCATATGCCGGATATCTGAAACTATTAAGCGAAAACAAACTTGATAAGAACGAAAAAACAGTTATGATACTTACGGGTCACGCTCTTAAAGACCCAGATGCAATGGTTAAGGCTGAAGCTAAAAGAATATTAGTTAACCCCGAATACATAGACAAAATTATTTTAAGTGATTTATAATGTTCTCCAGCTCCTTAATTAGAATTTTAAAAATAGGAGGATCAATACAAAAAGATGAGAAAGATTATGAACTAATTCTGAAAAAGATATCGAAATATACGGAAGAAAAAGATTATTCTAGGCATATAGTAGTGACTTCAGCTATCAAAAACGTAACAAACCAATTGCTTGAAGCACTACAACAACCCGATAAGGCAGTAGATATAGTAAGTGATATTTATGATAAGCACATAAGAATTTTATCAAAATTAGTTGATGGAAGGGAGTTCGAAAAAGCGTTCAAAGACTTATCGAAATTAGCTGACGAATTGTATAAAATTGCGTGGTCTATAAGAGTTCTTGATGAAGTAACTCCCAGGGTTAAAGATTATTTCCTCTCATTTGGCGAAAGGTTAGCCGTAATCGTTTTATCAGCTTACTTATCGAATAACAAAATGGATTCAGATAAAGTATTAGTACCACCACTAATCACTGACGAAAACTACGGAGAAGCGAACATATTATTTGAAGACTCATCCAAACACCTTATTTCAATTCTAGAAGAAATTAACAAACAAGTAATCGTAGTACCCGGTTTTATCGGCTTAACCAAACAAAACAAATACACTACAATAGGAAGAGGGGGGAGTGATTATACAGCAACAGTCATAGGAAAATTACTTAATGCAAGAGAAGTTAGGCTGATCACAGAAGTTCCAGGGATAATGACAGCTGATCCTAAAAAGATAAGTAATACAGTAACAATACCGCGTTTATCATTGGAAGAAGCAATTGAACTATCACAATTAGGTGCTAAGAGACTACACCCAAGGACTTTTGATCCACTATTTAATTCTAATATGAAAGTAATAATTGAAGGCCTATATGAAGAAGGAAACACGGTAATTGAAGGTTTCTGTACTCCTAACGATTTACTTAAAGGTATTGTAGCAAAAGATGATTTGCAATTAATTACAATAGAGAGCACAAGAATAGTTGGAAAAATAGGTTCCGCGGCAAAAATAACAGATGAAGCAAAACAAGCAAACGTTAATTTAGTAGCTTTATCACAACCCATATCAGAAACAGTTATACAATTAGTAATAAACAGCTCGGATTCCCAAAGACTGATTAACAGATTAAACCAATTAGACCTTATAACCAATATAGAAACGAAAGACGTCGGGGCGGTAAGCATAGTAGGATGTGGGCTGAGAAATAAAGAAATATCTACAAAAGTGATGAACAGAGCCTCATCCTTTGATCCAATCTTCATTTCTAGAGGACTAAAAGGTGTAAGTATGACATTTATAGTAGATAAAAGACAAACAGATGACTTAGCAAAAGAACTCCATGAGGTGGTTTTAGAATGGTCGACAAAATAAAAGTCTCATTACTAGGCTCTACCGGAATGGTAGGACAAAAGATGGTAAGAATCTTATCATCCCACCCATACCTAGAACTAGTAAAAGTTAGTGCATCCCCAGGGAAAATAGGGAGAAAATATAAAGATGCGGTAAAATGGATAGAACCAGTAGATATCCCAGAAAACGTTAGAGATTTACCTATAGTATCAACTAATTATGAAGATCATAAAGACGTAGATGTAGTGCTTTCCGCATTACCTAATGAACTTGCAGAGGGAATAGAATTAGAACTAGTTAAACAAGGTAAAATTGTAGTATCAAATGCAAGCCCTTTTAGAATGGACCCAGATGTGCCGTTAATAAACCCAGAAGTTAACTGGGAGCACTTAGAATTATTAAAAACCCAACAGCAGAAAAAGGGATGGAAAGGACTACTAGTTAAAAACCCGAATTGTACAGCTGCAATTATGTCAATGCCGATAAAACCTTTACTAGATATAGCTGTAAAATCAAAAATAGTAATAACCACCTTACAAGCAGTGAGTGGAGCAGGGTATAATGGTTTACCCTTTATGGCGATAGAAGGGAATATCATACCCTATATAAAGGGTGAAGAAGATAAAATAGCTAAAGAACTCACGAAATTGAACGGAAAATTACAGGATCATCAAATAATACCAGCTCCATTAGATTCTTCCGTAACTTCAATAAGAGTACCAACCAGAGTAGGGCATATGGGAGTAATAAACTTCATAACAAACGAGAAAATTGACGTTGATGAAGTAAAGAAAACTTTAAGAAACTTCAGATCATTACCACAAATAAAGAATTTACCTACAGCACCAAAAACACCCATAATAATAAAAGATGAAGAGGACAGACCTCAGCCATTGTTAGACGTTGGAACAGAAAACGGAATGGCAGTAACAGTAGGTAGAATAAGGCATGAAGGAAACGTACTAAGGCTAATAGTCTTGGGAGATAACTTAGTTAGAGGAGCTGCTGGAATAACAATATTAACCGTGGAAGTAATGAAAGAACTAGGTTATATATGATAAAATTAGATTTTCACGTTCACACGTTTTATAGTGATGGTAGATATTCCCCAGAGGAAATGGTCAACTACGCATTAAAGATAGGACTTAACGGAATAGCAATCACGGATCATGACACCTCAAAAGGGCTAAAAAACTATAGGCAGATTCCCATTATACCAGGGCAAGAAGTCACTACAGAGTTCGGTCATGTAGTCATATTGTGTAACTTCCCTCCTTCACCACCTAGAAATTTATCTCAATTAGTAGATTATTCGCGAGAAAATAACTGTATTATTTTCCCTTCTCACCCGTTTGACATTTTCAGAAAAGGAATAGGTAACAAAGTTTTTGAATATAAATTTGATGCAATAGAAGTATTTAACTCAAAAGCACCACCAAATGCTAACAAAAAGGCTTTACTGGCCTCACAACAGCTTAAACTCCCGGGTTTAGCAAATAGCGATTCTCATGTTAAGGAAGCATTAGGTTCCGCCTATAATTTAATCCCTTTAAATGAGTTTAACATAGACGAAATCTTAGAAAAAATTAGAAAAAAGGAAATTGAAGCTGTTGGATTGGGATTAACAGCAAAGGCTAAAATTAAGATTTTAGAATGGAGTATAATGAGGAAGCTAGGAATTGCGAAAAATACCGGCAGAACTTTGCGTTAAATGCAAAGGATATAAATATTTATGTGGTTTACCTAGTTGCCCGATTTTAGATAGATTTAGAAGTATCGTTCATGTAGCAAGTAAGATTCAAGGCTCCGAAAAAATTGAAGGTTCTACACCCCCTAGTATAGTAATTGGTGAAAAGAACTATCCTAAAGTGAGCTTAATATACAATATACCTCCAGGGATAAAAGGAGAAGAAGCAAGAGAATACGAGAATCCAGAAGGATGGTGGGGTAAGAAAAGCTTAAGTGACATACTCTCTCTAAGGAGTTCATTAGTCTCAACCATTTTACACGACGTTAATATAAATGAGCCAGAAAAACTATATGAAAAAGAAATAGCACTTGCTGGAATTTCTGAAAAGCCCGTGCTCTCAGAAGCCCAGAGCGAAGTCAAACAAATTTTACCTAGACTGAAGTTTGACGGAATACTAATACCAAGAGGACCTTCAATTAAGGCTAAAGATATAAAAGTCGACGAAAACCCCAAGATACCTAAAAAAATAGAGAGCCTGATATTTGACAATGTCAAAGCCGAAGAAGGGGTCTTAGAACTTTATTCCAGCGGAGAAAATTATTACAGAATTATTACCACATTCTCTCTTGGTCTTTTAGGAAGAAAAAAGAACAGAAGAATAGTACCCACGAGATGGAGTATAACTGCAGTAGACCAAATAGTAGGAAACTATCTACTGTCAAAAATAAAAGAGTTTGATACTATAAGTACAACTACAGTCTATTACAATTCCTATCTAGGAAACTATTTTCACATAATATTCTATCCGTCAAGATATTCAAGTATATGGATAGAAATTTGGTACCCGTTCTCCTTATGGTCTAATGAGTTAGTAATCACAGACCTCTCTGAAGACTATTGGGGAGAGTACGAATTCTTAGATGGAGGATATATGGCTGCTAGATTAGCAGTAATAGAGAAATTAAACGAAATGAGAAGGCAGGCTGGAATTATAATAATAAGGGAAATAACTTCAGAATATTACGCACCAGTAGGAAATTGGCACATAAGGGAAACCGTTAAAAAAGCATACAAAATAGCCGAATTCGATGATCTCCAAAAAGCTATCAACTTCGTAAACAGTAGATTAAAGAGTGACAGAGTTAAATTAAACGAAATTAGAAGCATCAAAAAACTGCTAACACAAACTAAGATTGACTTCTTCCTAAAGAAGTAAAGAGAAAACAGACATTGCAGTATATAATCTATTTTCAGCCTGATCCCATACAGCACTCTGCTTACCGTCAATTACTTCAGCATCAACTTCCTCTCCCCTTACTGCAGGTAAACAATGCATAAATATAGCGTCCTTACTTGCATACCTCATTAGATCTGCAGTAACCCTATAATCTTTCAGTTTCTCTCTCTTCTCCTTAGCAATACTCTCTTGTCCCATACTAACCCATACGTCAGTATAAACAACCTTACTGCCACGTACAGCCTCATAAGGATCATCGTAAAACTCTATAACAGCACCACTGTCCTCAGCCTCCTCCTCAATTAACTTCCATATATCATTACGAGGCCTGAACTCCCTAGGGCTAGCCACCCTTAATTCCAGGCCGAACTTTGACGCAAAAGCCATTAAACTGATTAACACATTATCACTTCCATCACCCACAAAACTTACGGTAACATAATCCCCGAACCTTTCCTTGATGGTCATGTAATCAGTAAGTGCTTGTAAAGGGTGGGATAAATCGCTAAGTAAATTAATTACTGGTTTACCAGAGTAGTCCCTTAACAGAATTAAGTTTCTATGATCTAAAACCCTTGCACCTATACCGTCCACATACCTACCTAAAACCCTTGCAGTGTCCTCTACTGGCTCACCCCTACTGAGTTGAAGCTCACCCTTAGATAGCACTACGGAAATACCGCCCAACATCCTAATAGCTAAATCCGTACTCACTCTAGTTCTGGTACTCGGTTTTTCAAAGATTAACGCGACCTTCTTACCTTCTAATGTTTTAGGTAGAGAATTTGAATACACGTAATTTTTCATTTGAAATGATATATCCATCATCTTTTCGATTTCTTGTCTAGAAAAATCTAACAAACATAGGAGGCTTTTACCCTTTAACATAATTTTTATCTACCATTGAAAAGTTATAAATGTGGAAGTTATAACAATCATCAACAAAGCCGTAACCCCAAAAAAGGGGAATAAGCCTAACTTTGATGAGGCTCACGTATTACTAGCATTGGACATTATTAATAAAGAACAACCAATAGGCAGACATTTGCTAATGAAAAGACTAAATTTGTCAGAAGCTACTACAAGAACTTTAATAAGAAGACTAAAGGAACTTCAACTGATAAATATAGATAAAATTGCTGGGATTTTATTAACTGAAAATGGTAAAAAAATCATTGAAACCTTGTATTCACTAATAAAGATTATTGATGAAATAAAGATAGATACAATAAATTGGGAAACCAGTGCTTTAATTATAAGCAACGGCAAGCCAATACTTGATAAGATAGGAATACTCCAGATGAGAGACCTCATAATAAAAGCCGGTGCAGAAAAAGTACTAATAGCAGTAGTAGAAAATAATACATTAGAATTACCTCCAAAATCATTTAATGAAAGTGAAGAAGTGAAGAAATTAAAAAACGAATTGAAAGAAAGGACTGAAAGACTGACAAAAGATGGCGACTTGATAATCTTCTTCGAACCAAAAGGAAGATATTTGGCTTATAAAATACTTACACTAATATTAGAAAAATAATGGTTGTTTGTTTTATAGTAAACCCTGTGGCAGGTAGTGGGGGGAGAATAGGACATAAAGGTAGTGATGACTTGAGTACGTATAATCCAGAAACACCCCTTAGAATAGATAGGTTTCTTCAGAAAGCACCAAAGGTCGAATATTTAGTAGGCCCAGGGGTAATGGGAGAGAAGTACTTTTATAATAAATCATTCTCTTACTCAGTCGTTAACATAAAAATACATAATCCCACAGTGAAAGAAGACACAATAAATGTGGTTAAGGAGTTTATGAGATCTGAGTGCGAAATAATCGTATTCGCTGGAGGTGATGGTACTGCAAGAGACATATATGGTTTGACTAAAGACTCAATACCCTTATTAGGAATACCCACAGGGGTGAAAATGCACAGCGGAATATTTGCAACTACACCAGAATTAGCGGGACTACTTCTAGATAAATTTATTAAAAAAGAGGCTAATATGATTTATGCTGAAATACTAGATATAGATGAAGAAGCGTATAGGAAAGGACAATATGCTGTTAAATTGTATGGTTTTGCTAGAACGATATCATATTCTAATTATTTGACACCCAGCAAGTCCGAAATACCTAATGATCCCATAGAATTAGAAGATATAGCAGAATACATATTAAATGAAGTGTTAAAACCTAATGAAATCTACATAATAGGGCCAGGGTCAACAACTAAATATATCTTGAAAAAGTTAGGGTATGAGCCTAATTTTTTATGTACAGATGTAATGGTGGGAAAGTCCCTTATCAAGTCGTGCGTAAATTATTACGATTTAATGAATTTAACCGGGGAGTTAAACATAATACTAACACCCATAGGCAAACAAGGGTTCCTTATAGGTAGAGGAAATCAAGAAATAGGCCCAGAAATCTTGAAAAGGATTGGAAAAGACAGAATAATCGTAATTTCGACCAAGGAGAAAATTGAAACGATAGACTGTTTGAGAATAGATACTGGGGACCCTCAGGTGGATAAGATACTTTATGGTGTGTATAAAGTAATCGTTGGGTATAAAGAATACATTGCGATAAAGAGCTGTAATATTACCGATTAAGAAAGGATTTGGGATTACTAACGTTGATCCATAAGTCTATATTAATAATTAGTTTGCCTAATAGTAACTGATGCAAGGAGAGGACAAAGAACTTGAGGAATTTCTACAAATAAAGAGCGGGCCTAGATCGAGGCTAATGGAGGCAATTCTCGTACTCCTATTAGCAAGACCTCTGAGAACCTCAGAAATTGCCTCCAATTTAGGTTTACAAACTAAATACGTAAGTAGTTACCTGAGCTATTGGCGCAAAAAGGGTTTAGTTTATCAAGAAGGAGGAAGATGGCATTTGTCTTCTGCAGGAGAAGATTTAGCTAAGGAAATAATAGAGAGCAAGAATGATAAACGTTTTTACGAATATTTGGGAATAGCGAGAGAAATTTTCAACGAAAAGGTTAAACAGACAATAAACAACAAGGAAAGGAAAAAAGAAAACAATGAAGAAAAAGAATTTTTGTCGTTTATTGGCGGACAAACCAATAAAGTTGAAAATAAACAACAAAAGAGCTCATTAGAGGACTGTTTATCAGAACTTCTATCTAAACTTTCGGATGAGGAAAGGGATATACTAGAGTTATTACTACAGAAATATAAACAGTGGGGTACTACATATATATACGTAGATCAACTACAAGAAGAATACAACGCTGATATAGGTTGGTTATTTAAAGTATTGAGGAGCTTACAGACTAAAAGAATTATTTACTTATATCATGACCCCAAATTGGGATTAAGGATCGGATTCTCACAAAGCTTCAAGAGTAAGCTTTCTCAGTGTTAAATATTATCTTCTACTACTACTGCTTTCCTTTTGACATTATGTTCCCTTCAAAAAAACTAAGAATTATACAAACTGTCAATAGTTCTTACGTTTATTCTTTACTCTTAGTAGTAGTAGTAATTTATATTAGAGTTTTGTATGAAGATTTAAATGTAGTGGTGAGGATAAATGTCAGATACAAGATCTTCAAGGATTTCAGAGGAAGAGATGAATAAAGCTTTAGCAAAGGCTGAAAAGGAGGCCGAGAAGAAGGATCATAAAAAACAATGGATAGAAAAGATGATAAAGAGCGCTAAAACATATCATAAGTTATGTCCGCACTATGATAAGAAATCTCAAATATGCTTCCTTACCTTAGGTGGTACTAAATGTACGAGGGAGGGTAGGTTTGAGAATTGTCCAATTTTCATAGAGGATTTGGAGAAAAAATATAATGAGATCGTGTCTAAGGGGAAAATGCTTCCTATGGACTATCTTGATTTATCACACGTCGTTTAAAAATTAATGTTACCCTGAAAAGCTAATTTTAGGGGTTAAAGTGCCTAGGAGGAAGAAAAAGGAAGAGGAAAATACACAACAGAGCAATCAAACTAAAAAGAAAAGGACTTCCTCTTCTAAGACCAAGTATGTAGACCCTAATGAACTATTAGACGAATACTTAGATGAAGTTGTAAACGCGTTAGGACTAGCTTATTTAAACTTAAGTAGAGATGAGTACAAGGAGCTAATTAAAGAACCTTTTGCTGCCGCAGTAGGTGAAGTAAAGACAAAACCTAAAGCTAAAACCATAATCGGTAGGTTAAACGCAAATAGGGATTCGCTTATGGAGTTTTTGGCGATGAAGTTAGTCAGGTTGAAAGAGCTAGAGAAAATGACTGATGAACAACTTGAGTTCGTAGTTTATAATACAAAATCTGCAATTAAAGACCTGGCACCGCGTTTATATGAGGTTTGTAACAAAAGAGGTAGGAAGGATCTTATTGATATTCTCAGGGTTAACTGGAACATTTATGGGATTAACTCCCCGGTTAAATGTCCTAGATGTGAGTTTAATTCAATAATGCCAGATTTATCATGCTACGTGTGCAAGTATGTAATGAGTATGAAACAATTGAAGGAGCAAATTAAGGTGGTAGAGTTATTGGAAGAGTACTACTCAATTGATAAAAAAGGCTTTGAGGAGATCCTGAAAAGCGGGTACTTTTATTTCAGTTGGGACGGAGTTTCACCCCCCAGCCAAAAGGAGTTCAAAGACACATTGGTATTTGAGATTATATTAAATAAGGAGGAGAAGGAGAAGCTAAAAACTTTTTACAACGAGCACAATACTCCTCCCCGTCAATGATAAATGCAGAACACGATTTACACTCTTTGTAACCAAATAGTTTTAAAGACGATAAATAGGCGTGGAACAGCTCTTGGTTTTCACTTAACTCACTTCTAACCCAGTTAAATATGGTGTTAAAAAGTTCATCCTGGAACTTTAGTTCCTTTATCTCAACGAACCCCTTTAATTCCTCTAAAGGTACCGAGAATAAGGGTAGAAAGAAATACGAATCGTCTATCTTTTTTACAAGGTTTATTATACTTAAATAAGAGAAGTCTTTAGTACTAATAGAATATATCATATAAGATAAAAAGAAGTCTGAAAAGAATGGGAGTACTTTGACCTTGTATTTTTGTAATTTTTTACCTTCTATTATATAGCTCCAAATATAATCGTTTATGTTTTTACAATTCTCGTCAGCTGGAAGTTCTATAACGTCAACCTTAAGTTTACATCTATAACAAGCCCTATTTATAATGTAAGCTAACACTTTACTTATTCCGTCCAGAGGTTCCTTAGTTAGTACTGCTACTTCATCTGAATAGTTAAAGAGTTTTGTATTATGTATTTCTCTCCTGATCCTTTTAACAATTTCATCCCTTGCGCACACTTCACAGAGCCTTCTTCCGCCTATAGTTACTAATGGCTCTCTTTTATTACATCTTTGACAAAGTGCCACTTACTAACGTTTCTCACTTTCTGCTAAAAAATTAATTAGAAAGCTAATGCTGAGAGAAAAATTTATATATAACCGCTCCTAATGCAAACCAGAAGCGGGATCTAATATGGCTGGTACACCGGTTTTACTCTTAAAAGAGGGTACAAGTAGAACTACTGGAAGAGATGCCTTAAGGAATAACATTCTTGCTGCAGTAACTTTGGCTGAAATGCTAAAGAGCAGTTTAGGTCCTAGAGGATTAGATAAGATGTTAATTGACAGCTTTGGAGATGTAACAATAACTAATGACGGTGCTACAATTGTAAAAGAAATGGAAATACAGCACCCTGCTGCAAAACTTCTCGTTGAGGCAGCAAAGGCACAAGATGCAGAGGTAGGTGACGGTACTACTTCTGCTGTAGTTTTGGCCGGATTATTGCTTGATAAAGCTGACGATTTACTTGAACAAAACATTCATCCAACAATCATAATTGAGGGTTATAAGAAGGCCTTAAACAAATCACTTGAGATTTTAGATCAATTGGCGTTAAAGATCGACGTCTCTGACCTGAACTCCCAGCAGACAAGAGACCAATTAAGGAAAATAGTATACACTACGATGTCCAGCAAATTCGTTGCTGGAGGTGAGGAAATGGATAAAATAATTAATTTAGTACTTGACGCAGTATCAATAGTTGCTGAGAAACAGCCAGACGGTACTTATAATGTGTCCACAGACCTAATTAAGATTGACAAGAAGAAAGGAGGAAGTATTGAGGACAGTATATTAGTCCACGGTTTAGTATTAGACAAGGAAGTAGTTCACCCTGGAATGCCTAGAAGAGTAGAAAAGGCTAAAATTGCTGTACTCGATGCAGCATTAGAGGTTGAAAAGCCTGAGATTTCAGCAAAAATTAGCATAACTAGCCCAGATCAAATCAAAGCATTCCTTGATGAAGAGGCAAGGTACCTTAAGGAAATGGTTGATAAGTTAGCATCAATTGGCGCTAACGTTGTAATATGCCAGAAAGGTATTGATGATATTGCCCAACACTTCTTGGCAAAGAAGGGTATACTTGCAGTGAGGAGAGTTAAGAGGAGTGACATTGAGAAGTTAGAGAAGGCTTTAGGTGCTAGGATTATAAGTAGCATTAAAGACGCTACTCCAGAGGATCTAGGTTATGCTGAATTAGTTGAAGAGAGAAGAGTTGGAAATGATAAGATGGTATTTATTGAAGGAGCTAAGAATCCCAAGGCTGTAAACATATTATTAAGAGGATCAAACGATATGGCACTTGATGAAGCTGAAAGGAGCTTAAATGATGCATTACACTCTTTAAGAAACGTTTTAATGAAACCAATGATTGTCGCAGGTGGAGGTGCAATAGAGACTGAGTTAGCATTAAGGTTGAGAGAATATGCTAGAAGTGTAGGCGGGAAAGAGCAATTAGCAATTGAGAAGTTTGCAGAGGCATTAGAGGAAATTCCAATGATCTTAGCCGAGACTGCTGGAATGGAACCAATTCAGACTTTGATGGATTTAAGGGCTAAGCACTCTAAAGGTTTAGTAAATGCTGGTATTAATGTCCTAGATGGGAAGATTGCTGACGATATGATGACTATTAACGTAATTGAACCGGTAAGGGTTAAGTCCCAAGTACTAAAGAGCGCTGTAGAGGCTGCAACTGCAATACTGAAGATCGATGATTTAATTGCCGCTTCACCATTAAAGAGTGAGAAGAAAGAGGGAGAGAAGGGTAAGGGCGAAACAGGCGAGGAAGGAGGCTCGTCCTCTCCATCTTTAGGATAATAACTTTTTTATTTATACATCATAACTTGATTTGTTTCTTCTCCAGAGGAATATCCGTCAAGTTCTTCAAGCATTTTATTTACAGCTTCCTTTATTTTAGGACTTGAATAACTATCCCTAATAGTGTAAAGGAGCTTTTTCGAAAGGTCAACCCCAATAATGAAAACTAAGTTTACAAAATCTGGACTTAACAAATAGTCTGCTAACTTTTCTGGGTTTCCCCCGTAAGATGAAAAATTGTATTTAGATTCAGCTTTAGCTAAAAGTTTTTGAGCCTCATCTAATCTTTTCATATCAAGTGTTAATGGAGTGAGGACACGGGTAACTATGTGTCGTAGGAAATCAGGTTCTCCCAAACTATTCGCCTATTATATTTACTAGTCTTGTCATATAAAAGTTACAATTTTTATTTTGTTTCCTCATTTCATAAATGCTTATAAGTATGCTTTTAGGGATATAAACTTAGATAGTGGGGTTTATATATGTCGTCTAGCAAGAAAAGGAAAAGGGTTTCAAACAAAGAGGGCGATGAAGAGAAATTCAGTGAAGTGGAGAAAAAATTAAAAGTTCTATATTCTGACAAGGAAGTTATTGTAATGACCGCACCTAATGAGGAGGAATTAAAGGAGATATTACTGGATTTATTAAAAGAGAAGCCAATGAACCTCAAAGAATTACATTCCGAATTATCCGGTATAGCGAGTGAAGATAAGATAAGGAAAGCTTTAGCTGAATTGGCTGAGAAAAATCTCATTACAATGCTGGACGACGGTAGATATACTCGGTTAGGGTAGGCGTATAGGACAATTTTTCCATTGAGTTGAACAAAGTTTTGCTTGTGATTCAGTTAATATCCTTCCCATTATTTTACACATCGCAACTATTCCCTTTTCAGTCCTTACAACCTGGAAATACTTACATTCACTGTCTAAAGGTTTTTCTAAGACGTTTATTTTATTATAAAACGAAATCTCTTGTTCAACCTTTTCATCTTCCGTAAACATCTCTAACCCTTCCTTTCTGTTACTCTCCCCATCATCCATATAATATCTGCAAGATTTATAATTACCGAAACATCTGTTGCTACTAGTTACAGAATCTGACGGGGAATCGAGTATAGGCGACATACAGTAACCGTTTTTATAATGAGGGCAAATATTACGTTTCTGCAACCTCCCTCACTATTACATGAATCCCAGTCAAGTTGTTTGAATCTTCATCTAGAGCTAACGGGAGGGTTATTTTATTTACTACGATTCTGTCAACTTTCTCCAGTCTATTTAAGATCTCATTCAGTTTCTTATCATCAATTTTAACTTTTCCATCTTTATCCTCGACTATTAATATTTCAGCTCTCTTCATGCTAATAGTCTTAAGACGAAAAAGATATAAACACAGTGGCTTATGCAAAAGTGTGAATCCCATCGTTGATGCTAAAAAAGAATTTAGCGAAATAGTCGCTAAAAGACTCTCGTTGGATGAGGAAACAGTCTTAAATAACATAGAATACCCTCCAAGGGAAGAAGTTGGAGATCTAGCACTTCCTTTACCTTCAGTAACAAAAAATAAAGAGTTACTCTCCGTTTCCGATTTTCCATCTGGGAAATTTATTAAAAAAATAGAAAAGAACGGAATTTACGTTAACGCATTTCTTAATGAGAGGGAATTATTTAATTACATTTTCTCCTCACTTTCTGAGAACTATGGAATAGAGAAAGTACAAAAACCAGAAAGGATCGTGGTAGAACATACTAGTGCCAATCCGATCCACCCACTACATATAGGTCATTTAAGAAATGCGATATTAGGGGATACCATTTCTAGGCTATTGAAAGCAAGAGGACACGAGGTTAACAGAAGGTTTTATATAAATGATGCTGGGAGGCAAGTGGCAATATTAGCTTTAGGTTATATTCTTCTAGGCAAACCCGAACCCCCTAAGGATATGAAAGTTGATCACTGGTTCGGTTTCATTTACTCCTTAACTAACATCTTAATAGAAATAAGACAATTAAAAGAAGAGTTAAAAGAAGAAAAAGATGATAATAAATACAGAGAAAAAATAAGTAAATTAGACGAATTAGTAGCTTTAGCCGCGCAACATAAGGAGAAAAATCCAGAGTTATTTGATAAACTTGCTGATGCAATCAACTCATTGCCAGACGTAGAAAGTGAAATACAAAAAATTATTAGAGCATACGAAAGCGGTGAGGATGAAGAAATAAAGAAAGTAATTAGAAAGATAGTAGGGTATAACATAAGGGGTTTTGAAGAGAGTTTATTATTACTAGATATTTCCTTTGACGCATATGACTATGAAAGTGATTTATTATGGGATTCCTCAGTACAGAAAATATTACAGCAAGCGTTACAAATCTCAATAGAATATAAAGGCACTAGGGCGTTAAAGTTTGATTTGCTTAAAGAAGTGAAATACGAACTTAAAATCCCAGAAGGACTAGAAGTACCACCATTAGTGCTAGTTAGGTCTGACGGTACATCACTTTATACTACCCGTGATATAGCGTATTCCATTAAGAAATTTGAAGCCTTCAATGCTGATAAAGTTATCAACGTTATAGCGGAGCAACAATCAGTTCCGCAAATGCAATTAAGGGCTGCACTCTATCTCCTAGGCTATAAAAAGTATGCCTTAAACTTAATTCATTATTCATATGGTATGGTAAACCTCCAGGGTATGAGGATGAGCGGTAGATTAGGTAAGTTCATCTCACTTGACGAAATTTTAGAAAAAGTCAAAGAAGTAGCTATTAAGAAGATCGAGGAAAAAGGAGGTGTACTCGAAAACGTTAAAGAAATAGTAAACGCTGCAGTAAGATATGCTATACTGGTAGTTTCTGCAAACAAGCCCGTAACGTTTAACATAAATACCATAGTTAACTTTGAACAGAACAGCGGGCCTTATTTACAGTATACTTATGCTAGGGCTTATAACATTCTTACCAAGAACCAAGAAGGCTTAGACATGAAGAGTGTTGATTATTCTGATTTAACGGGCGATAAAAGAAGATTATTAATATTAATAGCCAAATTCCCAGAAGTCTTCACTAAAGCAGTTGATGAACTCAGACCGGAAGATTTGATAGGCTTCTTAAGGGGGGTTGCAGACACTTTTAATAGATGGTATAATTACGAGAGGGTCTTACAAGAGCAAGATAAGGGCAAGAGAATGACAAGGTTGTTCCTGGTTAAGGGTGTAGAGAGGGTATTGTATAATGGTCTTATGTCGATAGGTATAAAACCCCTACAGAGAATGTAATTATTGGACCCGTAGCTCAGCCAGGATAGAGCGTCGGCCTGCGGAGCCGAAGGGCCCGGGTTCAAATCCCGGCGGGTCCGCTGTGGGGGTACCCCCACACCCCCACTGCTATTTTTCAATTTTAGATAAGTTTCGACTACGTCAATTAAAGAACCGACGTAACGCTCCTTTACCTCGCCGTTCACGTTCTCTAATGTATAAACATCAGCAGTTATGGGACTTTAACGTAACTTAAAGATTTTCATCAGTCCAGGCGGTCCGCCTAAATAACGTTCAACGAACCTGAGGAACGCCTCCACGCTCCTCAGGTTCAGCTCCCCCACCAGCTTCCTGACAACGTTGGTCATGATGGTGAAGATCGTGAGGTAGCCCTGAAGCCTCTCTCTCCCAGAACGAGGAGTCCTCCAGTCCCAAGGCCTTGACGTCCCTGTGGAGCTCCTCGATCTCCCACCTCATCCTCCAGGCCTCCTCGATCTCCTCCTCGCTGAGCGAGAGGTCGGTCGTGTAGAGGTACCTGACGTGTGTCCCAGAGTTAAGTTTATATTCTTGGACTAGCAACTTTACCGTAATTACCCGGCTCCCCAAGGTCAAGTCGGCGTAATAAACTCCGGGGGGTAGGTCTCCCACTCGGAGGTGTCCCTCCACCTCCTCGGGGGCCCCCGGGCCGACTCGACCCTGAGGAGCCTCCGGTTGGACTTGAGCTCAGACACCACGTTATCCGTCACGAGGTCAGATTTAAATGTCTGCGGTTCTGAAGGACTCTTTATGGAGATATTTAGCTGAATTTGTAGGAACTTTCATACTAATACTAGTTGGGGATGGTGCTGTAGTAGCCTCAACGCTAACTGGCCAACCTAGTTTTGGATTTATTATGGTAAACTGGGGGTTTGGAGTAGTGTTGGCGATTTACGCTGTTGGTCCAATTAGCGGAGCTCATATAAACCCTAATGTAACGTTAGCGTTTGCTGTAACTAAGCGTATTAAGTGGATTGATGTAATTCCTTACATCGTTTTCCAGATTTTAGGGGCTGCTGCAGCTGCAGGTGTGTTACTGGCATGGTGGGGAGGTGTAATAACCAGAATAGATCCCCCACCTTTTCTATACGCTAATATAGGAGCGGCTTTCTTTACTGAATATCCTGAGCCTGGCTTTTGGCCTCAATATTGGCCTAAAACCTATTTACCTAATGTTAGTAGTGCAGGTATTTTATACTCTCAAGTAAATCAAGTATTTCCATTATGGAAGGGAGCCTTTGCTGAGGCATTAATGACCTTTTTGTTACTGCTAATAGTAGTAGCAGTTACAGATCCAGATTCCCCTTTCTATAATCAGTCTTTAGTGCCGTGGGCAATAGGCATAGGATATGTAATGCCCTCCTTACTTTTCGAAGCTCAGTTAACGGGTGCGATGATAAATGAGGCTAGAAGTTGGGGACCCATGCTTGCTTTATATCTATTCGGTTATAAAACTGGAGCGTTTAACTTTAGGGGAGAGTACTTCTACGTTTACGGTATTCCAGATTTTATAGGGGGTATACTTGGAGCTCTGTTCTGGGATCATGTATTAAAACCTTATCTTAGGTTCGTAAAAAACATTAATAAAAAGTAGTGATTTTTATCAGTATAATAATTAAGCTTTTTAAACTCAGTTGAGTGTGGAGATAGTGTCGTCATTAGGGTATAAATTTATTAAACGTTGATTCTATAAATAAAGAATTAACAATAAATTCGAATATTATATAAAGTCTAAAAATTATAGAAATATAAATAAGCAAGTGACGACACTATCAGTGTGGACAACAATTTCGTTCATTTGAAATTTGGTTAAAATTTCCTTAAAGTTGCATCATTTAAACTCTCTGATTCACATAATAAAATTTTTGGACATGGTTAAAATTACAGCACTATATTTTATTAACTGATAAATCTTGTGTTGAATTAAAATTAAATTTACACCTTATATAATTTATACTGAATTAACAAAATTGTTGTCCACACTCCTTATTTTTAGGTTAGATTTTTATTTTTTCTTTACTTTAGGAGCGCTTCTTTCACGTTCCCGTACTGGTCTACGAACACTACGTGTTTGCCGTTGACGCTAAGAATTTTCTTCGCGTTCACTGTACCGTTTATCGTGTCGAGTTTGATCGCTTCATTATTATCTCTAATCATTTCGATATCGTTTTGTTTGCTCGATATTATCACTAATACTCTTTGTTTCCCTAGATCTCTATTTCCCTCCATTTTGTGTAAGATTAAAGGAAACGAAAGTTGATTCAAATAAGACTAATAGACAAAGTACTATCTAAATTTCGGTTTTAAACTAGAAATAGAGAGTCAAGAGGTAAGAGGTATTTAGTACTTTTTTATTATTACACAATAACCTCCTTTACGCTAATGATTATGTACTTTTCATATTTGTTCTATCCCAACTTCGTCTAGAACTCTGAGATATTAAAACAGAGAATTTTAATGAGTTAAAGAAGGGGTTATTATGGCAAAGATTTAGAAGTTGTACCTTGTGAGTAATTATGCCCGGTAATACGCAAAGTATTGATTAGTATCCTTATATTATTTTACGAGAAATATATAGTGGTAGCAATGCAAAAAGCTGAGATTAGCATTATTGCTCTATCAAAACTTAAGGTTATTAAAAGGAATGGTTCAGTTGAGGAGTTTAAATCAGAGAAGATTTTCTCTAAACTACCTCCATTATCAGAGGAAGTAATGGATTCAATACTTACGGACATTTCGCAAAACGCTAAAGACAATGCAATAGACAGCAAGACGATAGCGGACATTGTTGAAAGGAACTTGATTGAGCACTCGTTAGAAAACCCAGAGTTAATGGAAGTGGCAAAACGTTACGTGTTAGCAAGGATTTATAATCACGTTTATGGTAAAGGGAAGTGGAAGGAATTTGACAGCAAAGACTTACTTTTAACATACAACGCATTAAAAGTGCTTGAGGCTAGGTATTTACTCAAAAACCCAGATACTTTACGTTACATTGAAACGCCACAAATGATGTTCAGAAGGGTTGCTAGGTTCTTAGCTTCTGTTGAAAAGCAATACGGCAAATCAGATGAGGAAGTAAAGAAGCTTGAGGAGAAGTTTTATGAGATAATGAGTGAGTTAAAGTTCTTACCAAACACACCAACACTAATGAACAGCGGTACAAGACTGGGTATTCTTTCAGCTTGCTTCGTAATCCCAGTTAGGGACTCAATGGTGACCTCAAACGGTGAGGGAATTTACGACGCATTAAGGGCTATGGCATTAGTCCATCAACAAGGCGGTGGTACTGGGTTTGATTTCTCAGAATTAAGACCTAAAGGGGACGTTGTAGCATCAACTGCGGGTGTCGCCTCTGGTCCAATATCATTTATGAGAATATTTGACGTATCAACTGACGTTGTGAAGCAAGGGGGTAAGAGGAGGGGTGCTAATATGGGAGTAATGCATGTATGGCATGCTGACATTGAGGACTTTATAAAATCAAAGACTGGTGAGCTTAAAGATGTGCAATTACAGAACTTTAACATCTCGGTTGGCGTTTACGACTACTTCATGAAAGCCGTTGAGAGGGGTGATGCAGTACCGTTAATCAACCCAAGGAAGACCAAAATACCCGGCAAGGAATGGGATTATTACATTGTAAAGGCTAGGGGTTACATGGATGAGGAGTGGGTTCAAGACGTGATATTGGGCGAGTTAGAGGAGAAAGGTGGTTCGGTTTACCTGGATGAAAGCATAATAATAACAGTTGATGAGGCTTTAACAATTGCACAAAAGGAGGGAGCAATAGTTAGGTGGGTTAACGCTAGGCAACTTTTCGACGAAATTGTTAAAGGTGCGTGGGATAGTGGTGATCCAGGATTATTATTCATAGACACGATTAATAGGAGGCACCCAGTATGGTACCTAGGGAAAATTCAAGCTACTAACCCTTGTGGTGAAGAGCCTTTATTGCCATGGGAGAGCTGTAATTTAGGTTCGATAAACTTAGAAAAGTTTGTAGTCGAGAGGAACGGTAAGAAAGGAATTGATTGGGATGGCTTAGCTGAGACTATACGATACGCTGTAAGACTCTTGGATAACGTAATTGATGCAAACCGCTATCCGTTAAAGCAGATTGAAGAAGCTACTAAGAGGACTAGAAAAGTTGGTTTAGGAGTTATGGGCTTGGCTAGAATGCTAGTTAAGTTGGGAATTCCCTACGATAGTATTGATGCGGTGTATCTCTCTTATCAATTGGCTAAGTTCATTTATTACCACGCTTTCAAGACCTCTATTGAGTTAGCTAAGGAGAAGGGCTCATTCCCCGCTTACAACCCATCTCTGTATAGGGACATTTGGGATAGCGCAATGCCTTTTGAGGAACTATTGTCAATCTCTGATATTAAGGAGAAGCCAGCTGATTATGTTAAGAAGTTAGCTGAGGTTGTCGATAAGCTCGATTTCTCCGAGTTGAAGGGTGATAGGATTAAATATGGTTTGAGGAACTCCACTGTGGTCTCGGTTGCCCCAACTGGTACAATTTCAATAATTGCTGGTACTTCATCATCAATAGAGCCTCTGTTCGCACTAGCCTTCGTTAGGAACGTTGCTGTTGGCAAATTTATTGAGATTGACCCGCTCTTTCTCGAGTACTTAAGAAAATATGAGTTAGATAACCCGGAGGTTGTTAAGAAGGTTGCTGAGACTGGTATGATTGGTGATAATCCATTTATGCCCAAGACTATGAGGAGGGTGTTTAGGACTGCCCATGAAGTTCCTCCAGAATTCCACTTGCTTCATCAAGCAGCGTGGCAACAGTGGAATGATTCTGGTACTTCAAAGACTATTAATTTAAAGAGTGAGGAACCGCCAGAAACTGTAGAGAGAGTTTATATGTTGGCGTGGAAGTTGGGTATTAAAGGCGTTACCGTTTATAGGGATAAGAGTAAGTCACAACAAGTAATTTACTTCGGGATAAAGAAGGAAAGGGAGGAGGTTGAGAAAAAGATGAAGGAAGAGAAGAAGTTGCAAGTACTGCCGTCTTCATTCAGGATGGAGAAGAAGTTTGTTGAGGTTTCAGAGACTTATGCTGGCGGATGTAAGACATGTGAGTTATGAAAATGGCTTTTTATATTTTAAAATTAAGTTATTTCTGTGTGAGTAAGATTGCAATTAACTTTACCGTGTGAGTATTCGGTAAAGGAGATATTACCAGCTATAAGGGCTATTGTCGCTGAGAAATTGGTTAACGAAAAGAAGGTCTCTATTTATAAGGCTGCCGAATTGATGGGTTTAACTCCAGCCGCTGTAGAAAATTATATTAAGAAGAGGAGAGGAATAGCTGTTAAAGAAATTCTCAGAAAGGACAAGAGGTTCATGGATTTGATAGACTCTTTTACTGATAATATTTTAAACAGTAATGTAAGAACTCAGTTGGCGTCTTATTATTGTATACTCTGTGCTGAAGGTAAGAAAACTTTATCAAAGAACGGTTATCAGCTCTCTCCTTGTCTTGTAGAAAGTTTATCCTATGATTTTTCTTTTAAGAAATGATTCGAGCATTTTCTTTATTTTAATTCTTACGAACTGTATTCCGTACCTTCTGATTGGAATTCTAACTCTATCAAACTCTGTGTTTAATTCCTCCTTTAAGTTTCCCTGAGGGTCTAAAATCTCCGTGCTTATTATTCTACCGGATATATTAAATGTGAAAATTATTGGGTCTGGGTTAATGTTTACTAGTCCCATTATTAATTCCCCATTATTATATCGGAGAAAGAACGGTATTACGCCGGCTGGGTAAATATAGTACAAGGGTAATCTAAATGCGGGTTTGCAGTCTAGTTTAATTATGGGGTTTTGCAAGTTCCATGCTATTTGATAGGGTTTTACCTCTTTCCAGTTATCACTTTCTATTACCATAATCTCGTCATTGCCTTCAATATGCAATGTTCCCTCTATGTTTTCCAATTTAAATGGGGATTTGCTAATTAATGAGTAAGTTTTAGTTAGTTCTATCGAGAAAAGGTTTGATACGCCATTTACCTTTTCTGAGGATCCTATGAAAAATGGGTTAAGATAATAATAAGTGGGGTTTAAAAAGCCTAGATTAAGCTTATCTTTTCCTCTTAGTATAATAATTTTGTATTTTTCCTTCTTCTCTTCACTTTCTGGGTTTTCTGTTAGTTCTCCACTTCTCATATAAACTCTTTTATTTTCTATCCAATCAATTCTATCCCATGGAGACGGGTTGAAGTAACTTTCCCCTTCTTTACATGGTATTAGGTCTACGATTAGTCTCTTTAGAGAATTTACGTCTATTTTAAAATTCCAGCCTAACTGTGTTTTTTCTAAAGGCGTGCGTATGTAAGCTTTTTCTCCTTTTCCTAGCGTGTTTATTTTGGTACCGTCTGGCCCTATTATTTCCGCATTTCTTTTCCATTCTATTTCTTCACTTATAAAGGAAAGTAATTGTGGTGATTGTTCTAAGTTTAGAATTTCGTCCTCTATTTCTACTCTCTTTATTTTTGGAAATGGGAAATCAGCGGCTACCTTTATCAAATCATCTAGTTTCATAAGCGGTCAAGCTCATCATTTTGATCCGCCAAATGCCTTTTCATCATGTTTCAGGTTCGGGGGTAATTCTTCATCTTTTCCCGTATTAATTCTGATACTCTTTTACCATCAGCTCTTCCTCTAACCTTAGACATGACTTTACCCATTATTATATTAAATGCTTTTTCTTTCTTTTCTTCGATTTCCTTTATGTTTTCAGCTATGACTTCATCTATTATCTTCTCTAATTCACTGTCACTTATACGTGAGTATTTATTTATTATTTCATCTACGTTTTTCTTAGAAGAGGCAGTCTCTAATAATATGTCTTGAATAGAGTCCTTAGATATTTTATCATCATAAATAGCCTTTACTATTTTCTCTATAACATCGTCTGTGATAATTGTTACATCTCCTATTTTCTTTTTAACATATTTAAGGTTGATTTCCAGCAACGATGCTATGGTTATTGGCTGTACTTTTGGCGAGTATTTCTTTATAAGTTCCTCAAATAAATCAAGTCTGGGACTGTTAAGTATTGCGTTTGCGAGTTCTTGGTTTAAGCCGAGTTCAATTAGTTTTTTCAATTTTACTTCTGGGCTTTCAGGCATAAAAGACTTAGCTAATTCTATGATTTCAATGTCTATTCTTCTTGGTGGTATATCAGTTTCTGGGTACATTCTAGCAGACCCAGGCTGTGGTCTCATAAATCTAGTATTACCGTCTTCTAATGCAGCTCTAGTCTCTTTAGGAACTCCTTTAAAGGCGTATAAAATTCTGTCTTTTATCGTATTTATCGCTAATTCTAATTTCTCTCTGCTAGATACTATTAATACGAAAGCATCATTTTCTCCTACGTTTAACTCTTTTTTAACCTCATTGACCTCATCCTGTGTTATACCATAATTTGGCAATTCATCAGAATGGAATATTCCTCCTAATCCCGCTAATACTCTAACGTAATCTGCAACTTCAGTCCCAAACCTTCTGTTAGGCATTAGTTGCCATCCGAATATTCCTCTAAATCCTGCAACTTTCATGCCATATACTAATGAGCCTTTCTCCAGCTCTTTTTTAACTAACTTACTATTAGTGTCCTTAAACACGTGAGTTAAATCCTTTGGAATAAATTCCTTAATTATTTTTTCCTCTGTTAATCCCCTCTTTTTTAATTCCTCTTTAATTCTTAGTAACTCATACTGTCTTCTGGCTTCATTTCTTATTATATCCGGTATTAATTCTAATCTTTGAACGCCTTTAATTTCAGTCTTTACTCCACCACTTATCGAAACGTTTAAATCTTGTCTTATTGTTCCAATACCTCTTTTTACTTTTCCAGTAAGCCTCATTAGTTGTCCTATTTTAAAAGCTACTTTTTCTGCTTGCTCCGGGGAATGAATATCTGGTGCTGTGGATATTTCAATTAAAGGTACTCCTAATCTGTCAAGGCTGTAAACGGTTTCTAATGGGTTTTCAGTTACTTTCCTTGCGGCATCTTCCTCAATTGCAATTGTTTGTATTCCTATTCTTTCTCCCTCTACATCAATATATCCGCCAAGTCCTATTATTGCAGTTCTCTGGAACCCAGTGGTATTTGAACCGTCAATTACAATTTTCCTCATTACATAAACTTCGTCCACAATAGTGCTGTTTAGTGCCATTGCTATTGCCAAAGCTATTGCTAAAGCTTCTTCGTTAAGCGGATGGGGAGGTTCCTCATCGCACTCTACTAAACAAGAGTTATTAGAGACTTGATAAACGTACTTTTTACCTTTTTGCCATTCGAACAACGCAGCTACGTCAACTTCTCCTAGTTCACTAAAGGATGGACGCAAGTATCTCTCTAAAGTATAATGATAATTCTCAGTTAGTTCAGTACTACAGTTGCAGAATAATTTATTATGTGAGTTTAATTGTTGGTGTATCTCTAATCCTACTTTTAATCCTAATTTACTGTAATCTAATTCTGTCATGGTGCCACCTCGGGAAATATTCTGGTAGGTGAATATAATTTATCTCTCCAGCAAAATTAGTTAGCATGAGTTCTTTAATCTTATCTAAATCGGTCTCGTGCGCTAGTACCCACATAAGTTTTATTAAAGCCGTTTCTGGTAACATATCCTCAAGTGGGACTACTCCGACTTTTTGAAGAAGTCTACCCGTGGTATAAACGTTCATGTTTACTCTCCCGAAGAGGCATTGTGAAGTCATGCCTACAAATATTCCCTCTTTCGTAGCTTTTCTGAAGGCATCATAAAATTCCGTAGAAGTGTGCCCAAGTCCTGTTCCTTCAACTATTATCCCCCTTATTCCTTTTGAGATTAAATAATCTATAATGTCTGGTGACAAGCCTGGATAATATTTAAGTAAAAAGACTCTTGTATCGAATTTAGCGTCTAAATTGTTTTCTCTATCCCTCACGTGGTAATCCTCTCTTAACATTTCGATCTTCTTCTCTCTGAAGTAAACTTTGGCTAACGGTATGTCATTTATTGTTTGGAAAGCGTCTCTTCTACTGGTGTGCATTTTCCTAACTTTTACACCCCTATGCACTAAAGTATAAGTATCTGAAGTTTCGCCGTGCATGTTGATTACTACTTCAGCAAATGGAGAATTTTTGGCAGTAAGGACTGCAGTAAATAAGTTTATTGGAGCGTCACTACTAGGCCTATCACTACTTCTTTGCGAACCTACAAACACTATAGGCCCCGTTAAACTCTTGAACGAGAACGCTAGTGCTGATGCTGTATATGCCATTGTGTCTGTTCCATGTGCGATAACTACTCCTTTATTTCCTTTATCTAGTGCTTTTTTTGCCTCTTCCGCTATTTTTATCCAGTATTCTGGTTTCATATTTTCACTTAATATAGAAAAGAGTACTTGTGCGCTAATTTTAGCTATTTCATTTATTTCTGGCATGAATTCTATTATTTCTTCAGTAGTCAAGGCTGGCCTTACAGCACCTGTCTCGTATTCTATTTTACTTACAATAGTACCACCAGTGCTTATTATCATTACTTCAGTCTGTCCGTTTTCTTCATTCTTCTCTTCCTTTTTACTTTCCTCTTCTCTTCTTTCTCCCTTACTTAATACTCTAAATTCGCTAATTGAATTGATGGAAATCCCTATATTATACCCATTATCAAGTTTTATGACTATAATATCGTCGTCTTTAGAATAGGTTGGCATTAAAACTCCTCTAATTGTAACACCGTTCTTTTTTAACTCAACTAAGTCTCCTATGTCAGCATTAAACTTATTTAAAAAATCTAATGCTTTTCCGAAATAACTTTCTGGCATATATAAACTAAAGAAGGGAGCAACTAAAAATATTACCTGGCTACTGCCTTAGCTTGTGGTGTTTTTAGTACTCTTCTTTCGTATTCAAGTCTATTCCTAACTCTCGGCACTTCTTTATGCTTCTCTTTTTTGGGCATTTTTGGTGTAGCGTTCCTAACTTTCCCAGCCTTTGTTAATGAACCGTGGGATGGCATATTTAATTATTATGGGAGGAAAAATTTAAACTTAAGTGTTAAATAGTGTGACTGAGAGCTGATGAAAATATTCCTAGTAGAGCACGCGATAGGGTCATTTGCTTATGATGAAAATGGTAAGCTTATAGACTACGTTTTAAATCCAAAGGACTTAGGAAAAGTAGTTGATGCACTTATACAAAACGAAAAAGGAGTTCCTTTACCGAGTGCCATAGAATTAATAAACAAGCTAAAACCAGAGGAAGTTATAGTTGAAAATGAGGCTGAAGTCCCAGAGGTACAGAAATTAGGAGTAAAAGCTTCATTTTCTATTCATAATTTAGGTAGCAAGATTTTCAGAGAAAATTTAGTTAAAGTAGCGTTAGATACGAAATTTGCTAACTCTGAACAAGAAGTTTATAGCTTTCTTTATGATGTAGCTTTTGAGTATACTAGAAGAAAATTAAGAAGTGAAGCAAGCAAGAGAGACTTACTTGTTATTCAAGCAATCAGAGCTATAGATGATATTGATAAAACTATTAATCTATTCTCTGAAAGATTACGTGAATGGTATAGCATACATTTCCCTGAATTGGACAAGTTAGTTGATGACCATAGAGTTTATGCAGATATTGCATCGAAGTTCGGTTATAGGGATGAAATAACTGAAGAAGGGCTTTTGGATTTAGGATTAAGTAGGGATAAAGTACAGAGGGTTATAAGTGCCGCTAAGAGAAGTATAGGTGCAGATATAAGCGAAGATGATTTGAAGTCCATAAAAATGTTAAGCGATGCAATATTGGAGCTTTACGATATACGTAGACAGCTAACCGATTATGTGGAATCCGTTATGAAGGAGGTTGCACCTAATGTGACTGCGTTAGTAGGGCCTACTTTGGGCGCTAGGCTATTAAGTCTTGCGGGAAGTTTAGAGGACTTAGCTAAAATGCCAGCTAGCACTATTCAAGTTTTAGGTGCTGAAAAGGCATTATTCAGGGCGTTAAGGAAGGGAGGTAAACCGCCTAAGCATGGAGTTATATTCCAATATCCAGATATTCATAACTCACCGAGATGGCAGAGGGGTAAAATCGCTAGAGCTTTAGCTGCTAAGCTAGCTATAGCTGCCAGAGTAGATGCGTTTAGCGGTAGGTATATCGGTGATAAATTAAACGAGGAGTTAAAGAAGAGGATTGAGGAGATAAAGACTAAATATGCTCAACCTCCTCCAAGGAAACAAGAACAAAAACCTAAGCAAAAAAGTATTAAGGGTGGAGGTAGAGAAAAGAGAAATAAAAAGAGGTGAGAGTTATGTCGTTAGAGGTTGTCAGAGTATCAGAGACAAACTTTGAGAATATTTACGAATGTAGTTATGCTGACGGTACTACTAGGTTATGTACTAAGAATTTGGCCCCAGGGTACAGTGTTTATGGGGAGAGGTTAATTAAATATAACGGTGTTGAATATAGGGAATGGAACGCGTTTAGGAGCAAACTCGCTGGTGCAATTCTCAAGGGCTTAAAACATAATCCTATTGTAAAGGGTTCTAAGGTTCTTTATTTAGGTGCGGCTTCTGGAACTACACCCAGCCACGTCTCTGATATAGTAGAGCTTCAGGGGAAGGTTTATGGTATTGAGTTCTCTCCTAGAGTCGTTAGGGAGCTTTTACTAGTTGCTCAACGTAGGCCTAATCTATTTCCCATAATTGCTGATGCTAGATTTCCGCAGTACTATAGACTTTTAGTTGAGGATGTTGATGTGGTTTATGTAGACATAGCTCAGCCAAATGAGACTGAAATAGCCGTATATAATGCTCATTTCTTTTTGAAGAGTAAAGGTTATTTAATGCTTGCAATAAAGGCTAGAAGCATTGATGTTACTAAAGACCCTAGAGAGATTTATAAGATTGAGGTGAAGAAATTAGAGGATTCTGGGTTTGAGGTTGAGGAAGTTATTCAGTTAGACCCCTATGATAAAGATCATGCAATGGTTTTAGCTAAGTTCAAGTGATATTATGATAGATAAGATTTTTGAGCTAGGGTTAAGGAATTCAATCTCTTTCTATCCGGATGAATTCGTTACAATAAAGGAAGCATTAGAGGGCAAGAATTATGTTACAATTTCTGGGTCATATAAACACTATTTTGACAAAACTGAATTAGAGAAGTTATCTTCAAAAATCCCTATTTATATGTGGGATTTGGTTAGGATTCCATTTGTTATAGTTAAGACTTTAAACGTAGGAGAATACTTGATTAATGGATCAGATTGGGATAAAAAGGCAATAAATATTCTATTAAATAAACAAGAATTTTCAATTTGTTTATACACTGGAGATGTTGAAAGGCTTATAAAAGAATTTAAATCACTAATATTTATAACATTAAGTCCCATAGGGAGTGCACCGATAGAGGATGATGAAAATGACTACTATTGACGAACTGGCTAGTATACTAAAGAAAAGAGAATTTAGTTACTCTATAATAGAATACCCAGAAAAAAAGAAGTCAGTTGACATAATAGCAAAAAATGATAAAAACATAGAAGGAAAGACTTTAGTTCTTAAAGTTTCTGATAAAAATCATAACAAAATTTTAAATGATTTGAAGAAATTAGCTGAGGTTAGCAACGCGTTACCAATAGTTGTTAACGATGAGGTGGAGGAGGAAGTAGTAAGTGAGAGAGATAATGTGTTAATTATGAACAAATATACATTAGAAAAAATGATAGAAGGAGAAAAACTGTTTCTTATGAGAACTAGAGGCGGTATATTTGTGAAAATTAATTCTAAGGTACTTAAGCAAAAAAGACAGGAAAAGGGGATGAGTCTGGGAACATTAGCTGAAAAGTTAGGAGTATCTAGAATTTCAATTTATGATTACGAGAAAGAAGACTCATACGTTTCACTTGAGGTTGCTGAAAGGTTAGTTGAACTGTTTGGAGAGGAGGTTATCGGGAATATACTAGATGATTTCAAAATTAGTTCCTCAGAGAGTCAAGATTCTGTGAATAAAATAGATGATGAATATGGCAAATTAATAAAGAACTTAGCCGATAAAGGGTTTAAGGTTGTAAGATTTGAATTCACAGCGGTTGACTTGGCAGCAATTAAGAGTGATAAAAAATTATTTTTCTGTATAGATGCTGATTTTCCTTCAACTTCTTTGAAGAAATTTAATGAGGCTAAGAAATTGGTTTCAAAAATAAATGCTAAACTATATATTATTACAAGAAACCAACGTAATCATAAAATTTATGAGAAAGAGAATTTTAATGTCTATGAACTAGGTCAGTTAAATGAGATCATAGATGAGATTGATTGAGACAAAAGAGGGTAAAATTAGACTTCTAATACCTGATCCTAGTGAATATTCTAAAGGAGGTAGGTTTGATCCTTCTTGGGCACCGGTGTTTTACAATCCTAAAATGGTAATGAATAGGGATATTAGTGTACTCATTAACTCTGTAATAAAACCAAAAATTGTAATAGATGCACTCTCAGCTACTGGTGTTCGTGGTATTAGATATTATGTAGAGGTTGGAGAGATAAACGAACTAATCATGAACGATATAGACCCTATTGCAGTTGAGTTAATAAAAAAGAATATGGAGCTAAACGGGGTCACTGGAAAGGTATTCAATAGGGATGCTAATTCATTATTAAATGAACTTAAGGGTGACTTTATAGATATAGATCCTTTCGGTTCACCTTCTAAGTTCTTATTGAGCGCATTTAACTCATCAATTAAAGGAGGTTATGTTGCTATAACTGCCACAGATTTATCAGCATTAGTTTGTTCATCAAAAACTTCTGCGAGAAGGAAATATGATATCATTTGTGAAAAGTTAAGTTTTTCTAAAGAATTGGGTATTAGGGGGTTAATTTCTAAGGCTATTAGAGAAGCCTCTATAATTGAAAAAGCCCCAGTTCCTATATTCGCCTATTATCATGAATATTATTATAGAGTATTTTTTAAAATTAATAGAGGTGCTAAAAAGGCAGATCACTTACTTTCTAAGTTAAAATACTTTTATGAATGTCCCTCTTGTGGTTATAGAGATAAAAATGATTATTTAGAAGAGAGGAAATGTCCTAGATGTGGTTCTAAGCTTAGAGTTTACGGTCCAGCATATGACGGCCCTATATATGATAAAGAGCTTTTGATACAAATAAGGGATAAACTTAAGGAGTTTGATTATTTTCAATCCCTTGTTTCCATAAATAAGCTTTTAGATAAAATTTATATGGAATCGGAGATTTCTGAGCCCTTTTATAAATTAGATTTTATATCATCTAGGCTAAAGGTTAATACTCCTAAAAGGGATAAGGTGATAGAATGTTTAGGTGGAAAAGCTTATCTAACCCATTTTGATGAGGTAGGCATAAAAACTAACTTTAGCTTAGATGAAGTGAAGGAGTGTATTAAAAAAGTCTCAACCACTAGCACTAATATTAGATAAAATATACCTAGAGAGAAGTGTACAAGTTGATGGATTTATTATGCTTCCGTTACCACATTTATTTAGATTTTTACATGTAAAACAGGGTATATCAGTCACAGAATCCAAATTTACCCATATATTTATTGATATCTCTTCCTCGTTAACATATAATTTTATAATATTTTTACCGTTTTCTTTTACAGATTTTTTCCTAATTTTTTTCTTATCTATTAATTTTTTAATTATAAGATTTGCGGTTCTATTATCTAGTCCTAATTCCTTAATAAGCTCCCTCTGTGGAATTCCCCTTTCTCCAGCTTCCTTTATCTTTTGATAAATAAGGTCTTCGTAAGAAATCGTGTCTGATTCCATCATCTTCACCGTGTTGGCTAATATAATATTATATCATTTCCTCCTTATTTACTTTTTTATCACAGTCTAACCTCTATGTCAAAGTTACTTATGATCTCTTTATATCTGTTTCTTATTGTGACTTCTGTAATATTTAATGTATTTGCAATATCTTTTTGCGTCTTCTTTACATCCATTAAAGTACTAATAAGATACACACTGGCAGCCGCAAGTGCGGTATATCCTTTACCGCTTGTTAAACCGTGTCTATGCATCAGATCAACAAGTTCAGATGCTTTTGATGAAACATAAGCCGGTAAGTTTAATTTTTCTGTTATTTTAGGTATGTACTCTGTTGGCTTAATGTTCGGTCTAAAGCCTCGAACCTGTTTTGCTACCTCCTGTACTCTTTCCAATGCTCTCCATAACTCTGAGGCCGGTAAGTTGTATGAAATCCTTATTTCTTGTAATGACTTGGGAACTCTGTTTACTTGACACGAGTAATAAATGACCGCGGCAATGAGGGTATACATGTCTATTCTTCTAGCCTTTCCCTCCTCTATTAGCTTTCTTATTAATAATGCTGCAGTCTCTTTAACGTGTTCGGGTAAGTTTAGCCTTGAGGCTTCGCTATTAAGGGTTGATAGATATGTTACAAGTTTTCTCTCTTTTGCGTTTACTCTTATTTTGTTTTGAATCAATCTGAGCTTAAGCGTTTTCATCCTGTCCTTAGCCCTTATATAGCCCCCTCCTATTCTGGTCGTTATTCCATAATCATGGACTTTAGGGGTTATGGGCCCGCCAACTCTTTCTCTTTCTAGTCTATCTTGTTGCGTGTAAGCCCTCCATTCAGGTCCTTGATCGATGATTAGTTCGTCAAAAACATAACCGCAGTTTGTGCAGACTGGTCTTCCGGTTTGCGGGTCATGAGTTATAGAATCTTCTCTGTTACATACTGGGCATCTCATATTCATCTCCTCCTCTTCTTTTCTATAATTTCTACAAAAATTTTTCCCTTTGGTTCTGTGCCTTTTAATGGATAAACCAAAATATATGGATTGTTTGTATTCCCTATAACATCCAGTATTTTTCCTATTCTATTACCATTCTCATCTACAAGTATTTTTCCTATATAATTTGTTTTATCATAATCTATGTCTTTTCTGGCTTTAATTAACCATTTATTTTTCAGTGTAATTTTATAGAATTCCCCTACTTCAATGAGTTTTAGCCTTTTCACAACATGTATATAGGCTTTTGTATATTAGTTAATATTTATAATAATACCTTATTGAGTTAGGAATGGTATTACGGATTCTTAGGATTGAAATTATGGGGTTCATTGCTTATTAGCAAGAGTGTTTACAAATAAACATATAACTATCTGAATAGAGTTGTAGTTGAATGTCAGAAACTGAATCCTCAGAGGCTGAGATTCAACAAAAACTTTCAGCAGTATATGAGGAGTTAAGAAAGTTAAAAGAGGAGAGGAAAGAGCTCATAGATGAGATAAAGAAAACTAGAGCTAAGAGAAGGGAAAAGATTGAGAAGATAAAATCTATAAGAGAGCAAATTAACCAGGTGAGAGAGGAACTAAAGGCTAAGGTTGAAGAAATAAGGCAGTTAAAGAGTCAAAAGCAGAATTTAATTCAAGTAATAAGTGAAATAAGAAAGGAATTTGAGCAATTAAAGGAGGTTTCTAAACTTAAGGAGAGATTAGATCCTAATTCTATAATGAAAAAAATTGAACAGTTGGAGTGGAGGCTTCAAACATCAAGTTTATCGCTAGATGAGGAAAAGAGGATAATCATTAAAATAGCTGAGTTAGAAAGGAAATTACAAATTGCTAAAAAATATGTCCAATTAATAGAAAAGAATACTGAAAATAAAGCAGAATTATTAGCTAAAAGAGTAGAGTTATCTACAATAAGACAAAAGATGTTAGAGTTAGGGAATCAAGTAGCAGAAAAGAGAAAGTTATTGCAACAATTGAAAGAGGAGAGAGATAAATTAAAAAAGGAAATAGAGGCGTTAAATACTCAAATTAACCAAATTGAAGAGAAATTGAATAAAAATAAGGCTGAAATAGAGAATAAGAGGAATGAAATAGGTAAATTAAAAGAACAATTAAAGAAGATTAGGGAAACGGCTAAGAGTAAAAGCGTGACAGAAATTTATGAGCAACAATTAAGGTCTAATAACATTAAAGAATTATTGGAGGAAAAGAGGAAAAAGATTGAGGAGAAGCTCAAGAATAACAAGAAGTTGTCATTTGAGGAACTTTTAATACTATATTATAACGAAAATAACAGTGATGGAGAAGATAATAGTAATTTACATTGACATAGATGATGATCTAGGCAGGATAGGCTTACAAACTCCATTGATAGGGGAGGAAGAAGTAAAGAAGGCTATTGAAGTAGCTGAACAAATGATCCCTACCGACTCGGACTTTAACGCTATGATAGTAGCGAGGAATATCTATAAGAAATTAAAAGAAGAAGGGAAAGAAAATGTTGAGATAGCGTTTATCTCTGGAAGCGATAAGGGATCATTAGATAGCCAACTTGCGTTTTCCGAGAAATTAGATAAAGTCATAGAGAAAGTAAAACCGACATCAGCAGTCATAGTGTATGATAGCCCAGAGGATGCAAAAGCAATTCCTATAATACAATCTAAATTAAAAATTATAGGAATTGAAAGAGTTTTAGTAGAACAATATAGAGGTGTTGAGGAAACTTATGCTTTACTAGCGAGATATTTAAAAAAGGCGTTGTCTGAACCACGTTATTCAAGGATTTTTCTTGGAGTTCCGGGTTTGATTTTCCTTATTTTTGGCTTATTCTCTTTATTAAACCTTACAGCATACTTAGGCCCCATTATTCTAATGGTTATAGGTTCAGCATTTGTTATTAGGGGTTTAGGTATAGATGATCTGATAGAAAAATGGTGGGAAAACTCTACTATTATGGTTATAATAGCAATAATAGCAATAATTTCGTTTATAGCTGGGATAATAAACGGCTATCTAGTTTTTGAAAATGTTAGATATTACGCTACTGTAACATATGTAGATATAGCTTTGTCAATGTCCCCCTATTTCGTATTTTCAATCATAATTTTGATTGGCGGTAAGGCGATAAATAAAATAGTTAATAGGGATATTAGAGTATGGCATGATATATATAAAATATTCTCTGTTGTGATTATTTATTATATTATTGTGGTCATCTCTAAAAATATTGAAACTAATGTATATGAATTACAGTTACAGACAATTTACTCCTTATCGATAACTACTTTTATCTTAATTACTGTTTACATTATCCTTAGTTTGCTTGAAAAATATAGATTTATTACTTAACTCTCAGTTTTTCTTTCACTGGTTCTGGTAAGTCATCAAGCTTCTTAACCTTAGCCTTTCTAGGAATTTTCTTCACAATCTTACCAGTTATCAAGTATGCTTCTTCCTTACTCTCTTCTATTCCTTTAAAAAATCTTATCTTCGCAATCTTTCCTTTTTCAATTTCTACGTAAATGTACTTACCGTGTTTTGCAGTCATTAAGGTAAAAATCGTAAATACATTTAAAACTCTATCTCTTCCTCTTCAACCGGCCTTACACAATCTAATTCCACTAATTTGTCGAAAATTTTCTTTACTGCTCTGTGAACTTCTTCTTCCCTCTTAGCTCCAGTTATTACCATTTTACCACTACTGAATACCAGCAGAACTACACGTGGGTCGTCCATCCTATAAATAAGTCCGGGGAATTGTTCCGGTTCGTACATATTATTCTCTAATAAGAATGCGGCCTTGTCTAGATTTACTATTACATGTAAATTCGCAGATGCTACTATATTCTGAATTTGTATTTTGGGTTTTCCAGTTAACTGCATTCCGTATTTTTTGAGAGTCTTTATTATTCTTTTGACAGCCTTTATAAGCTCCTCGGTACTTTTAGCTCCAGTAACTACCATTTTTCCAGATTTAAATATAAGGGATGTGACTTTAGGGGATTCCAATCTAAAAATTAGTCCGGGAAATTGATCCGGATCATATTCAACGTTAGGAACGCTTCTTTCCATGGCATATAAATCTAATTGTTGTTCTAAAGTAACTGTTGCCACAATGTTTTCTATATTTACTACTGCTTTATAGGGTACTTCGGTAGGTATTAGGATCACCTACAAACATATTTATAAATACATTTATAAATACCTTATCTTACAGTAAAATATCCTTTAAAAGCCCTAATTCTGGGAATTCCATTATTCCTTGACCCTCAAAAATTACGAAAGGTTTTGCTTTCTCCAATACTCCTAGTTCTTTGATTATAGGGGACATATAATTAGTGTGAATTAAGGAGATGTCGTTACCAGCCTGATAAGTGCCTATTGCTGGTAAGATGAGAACTTGTGAGCTATTTTTAAGTGGGACTTTTAAGAAGCACTGAAGTTTTCTCGCGAAGCCTAGTCTATCCTTAATGCTAAGCCTTGGATGCTCATGGCCTATGACTATAATTTTATCGCTTTCATTTATCATTTTATGTCCATGAGTAAACACGTATTTATCGTATCTAAACTCATCAACTAGCTGTATGTTGTCAAATTTTTCAGATACCAATGAGATATAGTTATCATGATTTCCTTTTACTACAATAACTTCCGTTCCATTTTCCTTAAAAGATTGAAATATTTCAGTTAACTCAGACTTCTCTTGTCTAGTTAATTTATGAAATGAATGCTTTAAATCACCGTTTATCAGCACTTTATTAGTCTTAAAGACTTCTATCGCTCTCTCATATATTTTCAATAACCTTTTCTTTTGAACCCTTGGAATAAATATCCCTTTAGAACTCATTTCTTCCTCATACCCTATATGGACATCTGAAAATATTATGAGGTTAAGGGGTCTAAAGTAAACCACTGGTAAATCTTCAGCTATGTAAAACTCATCAATAATGCTAATCATCGTCAAGTCAAGTAATACTTAACCTTAAAGCATTAAATTTATTCTTTTATAAAAATGGGTACGTTAAAATTAGTGGGGTTAGGATTATCCCTAAAATATCTTACCCCTAAAGCCCTAGAAGAATTGAAGAATAGTGATATTGTATATTTAGATTCTTATACTTCAGTTTCTTGTGATATTTCAGAAGAAAAACTTAGAGAAAAAGGAATTAACGTAACAGCAGTAGACAGAAATTTCATAGAAAATAATACGAAAAAAATTATAGATGATTTAAATAACGGTAAAATCGTGAGTATAGCAAGTATAGGAGATCCAGTAATAGCTACTACTCATGTGAGCCTTTTAGTAGAAGCTAAAAATAAGGGACATGAGGTAAAAGTAATTCCCGGAGTTTCTGTTCATTGTTACATAATTTCAAAAAGTTTATTATCTTCATATAAATTTGGCAAATCAGTTACGGTTACATATCCAATAAATGGAAAAATAGACATTACACCATATAATGTATTGAAAGAGAATCTAGAGAGAGGATTACATACAATTTTCTATTTGGATATAAGGGATGGGAAACTGATGACGGCTAGAGAAGCAATAGAGTTACTACTTGAAATGGAGAAATTAGAGAAGGGTAATATTGTGAATAAGGACTCTCTAGTAGTAGTTGGAGAAAGATTAGGTTGTGAAGATGAGGAAGTGGTGAGTTTAACCGTAGAGGAGGCACTCAATTATAAATTCATCCAACCACCACATATAATTGTATTCCCGTCAAAGAGTTTGCACTTTATGGAGCTAGAGGGATTGAAATGTCTCAGGCAATCAAGGAAAGAGTAGAGAAATATATTAAAGGCATGAAAGATAGGCTAAGTAAAATTCCCCCAGAAATTATAAACAAACACGAGAAAATATTTCAGCTAGTATCACAATATACAGAAGATGCTGAATATTATTTAAATAAAGGGGATGAGGCAACAGCCTTAGTAGATATTGCTTACGCTGAAGGTTTACTAGATACTATATTAATTGAGGAAGGGATAGACCCAGAATCTCAGATATCTAAAAGGGTTTTTACTGCTGGTACGTTCGACATATTGCACCCTGGCCATATTGAGTTTTTGAGAGAAGCCTCTAGGTATGGAAGGGTTTATGTTGCTGTAGCTAGGGATAAAAACTCTGAGAGAATAAAAGGTAGACCTCCTATAAATGATGAGAATCAAAGGTTAGAGGTTATTAAGAGTATTAAGTATGTTTTCGATGCATTTCTAGGAGATGAGAAAGACTTCTTGAAGAGTGTTGAAAGGGTTAAACCAGATATAATTTTCTTAGGGCCGGATCAGAAAGTTGATGAGAAATCATTATTAGAAGAACTAAGCAAGAGGGGCATTAAGGACGTTAGGATAATAAAATTCCCTTCAAGGGTGAATAAATGGAAACATTCAAGTACCTCATCTATAATCAATGAGATCGTGAAAAGGTATTGTGAAAAAGAGGAAAGTTAAAGGTAAATTTCTATTTGGACTTCATCTCCGTCTTTTAGGTTAAGCCTTTCCCTGAGATAATATGGTGATATAATTTCAACTACACTTTTTGGATGGGTAGTCCTTGCGGGTATTACGACTGCTGCTGGTGAAAGAGAATTTACAGTTGCAGGAAAAGCTTTAACACTGCCTAAAACTCTATTAGATTCCTTATATTCTGGAATCACTATACCGCGATTTGCATCAAGTATTAACCTGTTTTCCATGGAAAGTCTATCATATATAACAACATTTAACGTACCGGGGTAAGGTTCAAAACCTAAGAACTTTTTTAGTGAATTCATATAGTAAGGTAATGATAAGAATATTCTTCCTTCACCTAAACCAGAAGTAACCTTTCCCTTGATTTTTAAAATCCTATTATTACTCACTGCGACTCGTAGGTTCTCTATGCACGATAATAAAAATTTCTCTCCTTCCTCAGTAAGTTTAACTATTTCACCATCTTTTGATATAATTCTTATGATAAGACCGTTATCTTCTAACTCTTTAAGTTTCCTGGAAACTGTTTGCTGTGAAATGTTCAGAAACTTAGCTAACTCTGATTGAGTAAACTGCTTATTCACAGTATATGCTAGAATTTTTGCTATTTCGCACGAGATATTAAATTCTTTTCAACTTTCACCCTCCGTACAACTTTTTTCAGCTTGTTCATATTCTCCATGGGTATCATCTTCTATATCTTTAGTCATCCAATTCCAATTTTCAGTCCACGCATTTCCTATTTGGATTGGCCTATCTAATTTGCTTAATAGCACTATCCTGCTCGGAACATGTTCGGATAAAATTTTATATCCAGTGAGGGACGAAAGCAATTTAGCAAATTCCCTAATTTCTGAATGTCTAGGCATAGCGTCTTTAGTTAGTCTGTATGTAGAAGGACCTACATGCATATAAGCCTTAACTTCAATATAAGTAGGTTGTGCAATTTCTATTATTTTTGCAAACTCATTTGCATCCTCCTCACTCATATTGAACCCTTTAATCATAGTCATCCTAATTACAGTTGGAGAGCTAAAGCTTGGGAGCATTTTAAGTGTTTCCATTACTAAGTTCCACGAATTAGCAACTATTGGCCTATTTATTAACTTATGTTTCTTCTCATTAGGGGCTTGTAATGATACGAAAAGTTGTGTAGGTTCTTCTTCTAAGCTAGCCAAAATGTCTGGTCTTACACCACTTGTGACCAGAAAAGTTGTTAGTCCTCTTTTGTGGTATTCCTTAATTAACTCCCCTAACCTACTGTAAAGTGTAGGCTCTCCAGTTAAGCTTATTGCAACATGTTTAGGGTTCATTGCTTCAACTACCTTCTCCTTACTAACTCCTTCTCTTCCGAAATATCCAGATACAGCCCTTTTGTGCTCTTCAATTGACTGTTCAACTATAATTTCTGGTTCATCCTCGTAAGGTATTTTAGTCTCATCCCAATCTAAACCTATATCTTCTGGTTCTAATCTCCAACAATGGATACATCTAAACCAACACCATGCAGCTGATGGTGACATTTGAACGCATCTATGACTTTCTATTCCATAGAATTTCCCCTTATAGCAATATCTATTTGATGTCAAAGCCTCATGAGTCCAATGACACTTCTTGTAAACACTATGACTACCTACAAGGTGGTATTTCTCTTTCTCTAATTCTCTCATTACTATACTAAAAGTGTCAATTCTTACCTTACTTTCCATACGCCTATCTATCGTTTTAAAAAGTTAAAAATCTAACTTATAGGTGCGGTTAAATCATAAAGTTTAGTTATTTTCTGTATGAGCTTTGAAACAGCCATTAGGTAATAATCCGATAAATATTTACCCATTAATTGTAACCCTATTGGTAAATTATTATAAAATCCTGCAGGCTGGGAAAGTGCTGGAATTCCAGCTAAGTTTGCCAAGACAGTGTTTAAATCCATTGCATACATTCTTAACGGGTCATCGATTACTTCACCTATTTTAGGCGGTAAAACGGGCATTGTGGGTGATACGATTAGATCAAACTTTTTCAGTAGGGAGTCGAGCTCATCTTTTATTAAACGTCTTACTTTTAATGCTTTCACGTAGTATTGTTCGTAATAACCTGCACTTAAAATAAAGCTACCTAAAAGTATTCTTCTCTTCACCTCAATTCCAAATCCTTCACCTCTATTTTTTGCAAATGTTTCTTTCCATACACCATCATAGTATTTGCTATATCCATATCTGACTCCGTCGAATCTAGCTAAATTTGAGCTGGCTTCGGACATTGCTATAATATAGTATGCTGGTAAAGCATACTCAGCATATTTAAGCTCGACCTCATTGATTTCCACCCCTTCACTAGTTAATTTATTAAGCAAAGAGTTAAAGATACTTTGAACTTCTTTCTGAGAATAATCTAGGATATTTTTCAGTAACCCAATTTTTATTCCTTTTAGCTCACTTAATTCAATTGGTTTTTTCTCAAAATTTATAGTAGTAGCATCTCTCCAATCATCTCCAGATATGATGGTATAAAGTAGTTCTAAATCATAAGCATTTCTAGCCATAGGCCCTATTTGTTCTAAACTATTTGCATAGGCTACTAAACCGTATCTGCTTACAGTACCGTAGGAGGGTTTAAGACCGAAAACCGCATTAAAAGCTGCTGGAGCCCTAATTGAGCCTCCGGTATCGCTACCTAAAGCTAATTGAACTATATTACTAGCTAGTGCAGCACCACTTCCCCCAGAGGACCCTCCTGGTGTTCTCTCCAAATCCCAAGGGTTTCTCGTTGGTCCGAAGTAGCTAGTTTCGGTCGTTGAGCCCATTGCAAATTCGTCCATGTTAGTCTTTCCTAATATGACAGCGCCCTCTTGCTTTAACTTTTCTATCACAGTGGCATCATAGGGTGGGATATATTCCTCTAACATTTTAGAGGCACAAGTAGTTCTAATTCCTTTAGTCGATATGTTATCCTTAACTGCTATCAACACGCCGGCTAATTTTCCTTCTCTCTGTTTAACTTTTTCCTTTACTTCTTTAAGTACTTCCTCTTTGGGCCTAATCGTTATAAAGGCATGAATCTTCTTTTCTACCTTTTCTATAATCTCATATGTTTTTTCAACGTATTCCTCTGGAGATATACTACCTTTCTTTAAGTCTTCAACGAGTGAGGCTATCATTTAATCACCGTAAGTCCTTGGCCCTATGATATAACCGTTTTCTTTTCTCTTAACATTATTTAGCGCCTCGTCTCTGGATAACGGTTTCATTGGTTCGTCTTTTCTAAGCTTGCCAGCTGATATTGGGTGGAACATAGGCTCTACATTCGCTAAATCGAGTTCATTAATCTTATCAAAGAATTTTAAAATGTTTTGAACATCCATAATCAGTCTTTTCTCTTCATCTGGTGTAAGTTCTACTAGTGCTAAATTCTCTAATTTTTTGATGAGTTTTTCATCAACTTCCATCAGTTCTCACACTCTCTGTAATCCATTTCAAATAGTCTGGCAAACCTTCATTAAAATCAAATGCTATGATTTCTGGGATCTGATACGTATGTAATTCTTTTATCCTCTGTATAATTTTGTCCTTTACTTCTGCTCTGGTTTTAATTATGAGTAGTATTTCGTCATCTTCTACTGTTTTACCCTCCCAAAAATAGTAGGACTTTATATAAGGTATTATATTAACACAGGCGGCTAACCTCTCATCAACTAATGTTTTCCCTATTCTTTTAGCGCCTTCCATGGTATTTATTGTGGTAAGGATTAAAAGAAAGTTCTGCGCATTCATAACTTTTATTTCTTGTTACGATTAAAATAGTTAAGTGAATGTAAAAGAATTCCTTAACTTTAGCTTAAAGGGCTTAAAAGAGTCCTTGTTGTTAGGGTTAAGCGAGGCTGAAGAGTTAGGTAAAAGCTTTATAGGACTTACGTTATCTAACGGTGATGGCTTAATATTCTATGTTAACCCATATTTGGATGAAATTTATGGTGTTTTTCTGTATACGCAAATTAACTATCAAGAACCTTTTCTGAAAGCTTGTTGTGTTTATAAAAATGAGGTTGACCAGAAGAGTGAGAGTAATAATGGTAATACTTATTTTATTTACGAAATAACTAATTTTAATGACTTCGTAGTTAAAATGGGTACACAATTAAGTGTTATTTATGTGGAAGTGATTCAAGGTGATCTCGAAGACTTTTTACTTACAGCATTGGGTGGATGAGGAAACTTTTAAGAAACTGCTGACGTTTTCGAGATTTATCACTAGGGATCCATCTAAGGGGTCTATATTTTTGATAGATATAGAAAGAGCTAAAAAGAACGGTGTAAAGCTAGACGATATCATTTCAATACTGGAAGAGGTAGGAGTAAAGCTAAGTGAAAATGATATAAAAGAATTAGAAAAAGCTTTACCAAGATACGATGTAGAGTTTCAACTAAAGAACGGTGAGCTTATAATTAAGCCTTACGTTTATCTATTAGACATAATAAAAGAATTTTACGAACAGAAAATTATAAAATATGATAAGAATGAAAAAGTATTTAAAACATTTCCTTATTATTATGCAGCTCTCAGGGGAACGTTTTTACAAAACGGGTTAAGGGTTAAGGAACTTGACTTACAAATTAAGGATTTACAAATAGAATTTAAAGGTGAATTAAGAGAGTATCAGAAGGAGGCTATAAAAGTATGGCTTGAGAAGGGGTCTGGAGTTATCGCCTTACCGACAGGTGCTGGAAAAACTATTATAGGTATTGCGGCTGTGTCAGACGTAAAAAAGTCAGCTTTAATAGTAACGTTTACTAAAGAGCAGATGTTACAGTGGAGAGATTCCTTCTTTAAATTTACTAACGTTAAAAGAAGTGATGTAGGCTTATACTATTCTGAAGAGAAGGCTATAAGGCCTATTACTATTACTACTTATCACACTGCGTATAGGCATATGGATGTGTTATGTGATAAGTTTGAGGTTCTAATAATTGATGAAGCACATCATTTACCAGCTGATAAGTTCAAGATAATAGCTTTATCTTCTTTAGCTAATAAAAGACTTGGCTTATCCGCAACTCCAGTAAGGGAAGACGGGAAACACGAAGAGTTATTTAAACTAATGGGCGGTTTAATTTACTATAAATCTCCCCAAGAGCTTATCTCAAAGGGGTTTTTAGCACCATACCAAATTATTCCGGTTAAGGTTAGTTTAACTAAAGACGAGAAAGCTAAATATAACGCATTATTATCACAGTTCAAAAAGCTGTCTAAGGGGAGAAAGGTTTCCGAATTACTAGAACTAGTTAAGAAGGGCGATAATGAGGCTGTAGAAGCTATGAAAATCTATAACGAACTTAAAAAGATAACTAATCTTGCTAAACAAAAGATAGATAAAGTGAGAGAAATAGTAAAGAGTGAGAATGGGAATAAAATACTTATATTTACACAATACGTAGAACAAGCTGAGGAACTAGCTAGGGCTTTAAATGCTCTCCTAATTACTGGAAAAATGAGCAAACATGAGAGAGAAAAAATACTTAATATATTTAAGAATATGAAGAGTGGTATTCTAGTCCTAACCACTGTAGGTGATGAAGGCCTAGATATTCCAGATGCTAATGTGGGAATTATTGTAACCGGTACTGGATCTAGAAGGCAATTCATTCAGAGGCTCGGTAGGCTTTTAAGACCCAGTAATGGTAAAGTAGCTAAATTATATGAAATAATCACCATGGGTACACCAGAAGAGTTCCAGTCTATGAAGAGAAAAGAGTTATTATTCGATAATTTTCAACCAGCTTCCTCTGACGATGAAGGTGTAATGTAATAGAAAATTGAATATGCAAAAGGTTTAAAGTAATGTGTCAAGTCTTTAGTATAAACTGAGACTACTCTACCCCTTTGTAATGAAACTAATGTCAAATCTTTAATACTTAATATAGGATTACCCACTACTTTGGCTCTTAAGACTTTTAGTCTTATACTATCTGGTAATAAGGATTTAAGAGTATAAGCTGTCAATATATTTTCTTTAACTTCAATACTTCCATAAACTTCTTCCTCTCCTTCATAAAATACTATTTTTTCGTCACCTTTAACTACATATCCTTCAATCCAATTAGGGCTTTCAATAATGTTTTCGCACTCGTCTGAAATAATTGAAAGTGGGGGAAACTCTATTAAATATCCTTTAATTTTAAGTAAAGCTGGATATATTAATATTATGTCACCCTTCTTTATATTACTATATTCTCCCGGTTTGCATATTTTGTCTCCTCTATCAGCATAAGGCATATTTATTAATTTATATTATAACCTAATTAAAGAATGATAGGACTTGTAAGGACTGAGAAAATGATGAGTAACTAGGCTGTTGAAAAATGAGATGGTTTAAGAAAAGGGAAATTGTGATATACTATTTACTTTATAAGAAATTCAAAGATAGGCAATTTAATTTAGGTGAGGCATTAGACATACTTTCTCCATATTTTTCGAAAAAAGTTTCTTTAAACGTAATACGATATCTGACAAACGTAGGAGTCCTAATTAAAGTCGGAGATATGAATTATAAAGTATTACCTTTTGAGGAATATTTAGGAGAAATTTCCTTTCAATATCTTAGAAGAAGAGCTATTCTTCGTCGTAAAACTCAATGATTATTTTAGCTTTAACCTCTTTTTTACTTAACGGTGGTATAGTTTGTCCGAAGTCTACTCCGACAACTACTTGGTTGTTCATAGAATCGTTAAACCTAACTTCTGCAACGTAATGCTTAGTTGGAGCTTGCGTTAATGTTCTCATTAGTTCTTCATAAATTCTACTTAATGCCATCTGTAGTGAAAGTGGGCTAGAGAAATCTTCTGGTTTTAACTGGATAGGTACGAAATTTCCTAAAATTTCACCTATTTTTGCCTTTCCTTCAAATTCTATCCTAAATGCGGGTTGTTGTTGGTTTGAAGTCATATTATCACGATTTATATTATCTCACTCGCTATAATTAAGCTTTTAAGAAAAGACACGTAAAAATTATTATATCTTTTTATATCTTTATGCTTTTTTCCTTATCGCTATCTCTATTGTTGAGACTCTTGATTGTTTACCGTCCTGGCTTGTTACTACCTGGCTTCCAATTCTTATTTCTTTAACTTCTATTTTGTCTGGTAAGAACCTATTCCTTACTATTTCTACTGTGTCTACAGCTTTACTTATTGCTCTTCCTCTAGCTTTTATTACTATTTCATTTACTCCTTGGTTTAGTAGAGTTAAGGCTGCTAATACATAGTTCATTACAGGTTTTTTACCAACTAATACTACGTTGCTTGGAGTTGCGGCGGTGCTCACGTATATCACCCGTATCGCTTTACTGATAGTATAAAGAGGTAATTAAAGTTATCTAAAACATGAATTTATCTCCTTTTATAGTGTTAAGCCGAGTATCACTCTGTATTTCATCTTTTAAAATCATACTAGTCCAAACTGAAATGTTAGAATGTTAAAGATAAGATACTTATTTGGATGCCCTAATTGTAATGGTCCAATAACTGCTGATCGTTTGACTAAGGGTATACCTTGTGAGAACTGCCTACCTGGAGTTGAGGGCGAATTAGATGTTAAAACTATATATGAACTACTTCTTCAGAACTCTTCATTAAAGGGCTATGCTGAGACCTATTACAACAACTTATTAAATAAGCAAGTTGAAGAACTATTCGAGAGAGTCGTAGGTAAAAAACCTTGGCCTATACAACAATATTGGTTAAGAAAACTTGTGCGAGGGGAAAGTTTCTCTCTCTCAGCCCCCACCGGTGTAGGGAAGACTACTACTCTGATCGTTTACTCAATATTTTTTGGTCAAACCTCATTGTTCATAGTACCCACTAATTCGTTAAAAGATCAAATATGTAAAAGACTAAAAGCTCACTATCAAGAGGTAAGTTGTGATAAACCAGAAGAAAATAAGATTAATGTTACCACTTTTTATGCTATTAATAAGAGAACCTCTGAATATAGTAACCTAAGGCCTAAGCTCGTGATAGTTGATGATGCTGACATGATATTGAAAAGCGGTAAGACAACAGAAAATATAGCTAAAATACTTCAAATACCAGATCAAGTGTTTGATTCTGCACTTCAATTAGTAAAATTGAGGAGATTGTTAAAAGTTAAAGAGGATGAAGAGGTGAGGAAGAGGATAATCGAACTTGAGGGATTTATATTTGGTAATTGGCATTTCTCTTCCCAATTCATAGTATCGAGCGCTACGTTAAGACCTAAAGGTCTTAAGCAGTTAGCATTAAGGTTACTAACTGGATTTGAACCCTCAACTATCCAGATTTATAATAGAAACATAATAGATGCGTTCTACGATAGCCTGGACTTGTATGAGGTAATTACAAAATTAAACGATGATGGGGGATTAATTCTAGTATCAAAGGACTTGGGAAGAAGTAAAATAAATGAGATATATGAGTTACTTAAAAATAATGGTATTAGGGTAGAAAAGGCAATATCTGGGAGAAAATTTATCGATAAACTCTCCGCTGGGGAAGTGGACTTCTTAGTTGGTTCTGCGAGCTATTACGGTGTTGCTGTGAGAGGTATAGATGAGCCTAAAAGGATAAAGTACGTGATATTTTATGGAATTCCTAAATATAAGCTACCGTTAGAGGAAGCATTAAATAACCCATTAACCACAGTGAAAGTTGCTGAGGGGTTATCAATTGATGTAAAAGATTTAAAGAAAAAGCTACTATTGCTTTCTCCTTCTGAGTTACAAATGATTAAAATATCAATTAAGAAGTCTGAAAAATTAGAGGGAAAGTTAAAAGAATTGCAGGAAAAAATTGTAAAGCTAAAGGAGTCAATTATTGATACGTTATCTTCAAGAAAGATAAATAAGTTATTATTAGATAGTTCAGTAATTAGGAGAGAGAATAAGGCTTACTATATACTGATGCCAGATATAATTACTTATCTTCAAGGGTCTGGTAGGGCTAGTAGGCTGTATAATAACACTTTAACATTAGGATTAAGCATACTGCTAGTTGATGATAAAGACCTATTTGATATACTTCAAAAAAGACTTAAGAACCTCTATAGCGACTTTAAATTCGTTAATTTAAATGAAATCGACATAGAAGAAGTAAAGGTAAAGATTAATGAGACTAGAAGCGATAATTTCAGCGAAAAAACGAAGACTATAAAAACTGTACTAATAATTGTAGAGTCGCCAACTAAAGCTAAGACTATAGCTAAAATGTTCAGCAAACCTATTAGGCGTGAGGTTTTCGGTGTTCCAGTTTATGAAAGCGTTATAATTAATAATGATGAAATTCTGATAGCTAACATCTTAGCTTCTAAAGGCCATGTAACGGATTTAACAACAGAGGAGATTGGCTACCATGGTGTGGAGATTCATGAGGACGGGTTTACTGTAAACTATTCCCCAATTTATAAATGCTATAGTTGTGGTAAGACTATAACCCAGAGAGTGAAAAAATGCCCCTATTGCGGTTCATTTCTGCTGTTTTCTTCAGAGAAGATTATAAACGCCATAAGGCTAGTAAGTTCTGAAGTAGATGAGGTATACATAGCCACTGACCCGGATCAAGAAGGGGAAAAGATAGCTTTTGACTTATTTTCATTAATTAAGCCGTATAATAAGAGTGTCTATAGAATCTTCTATCATGAGATAACTAAAAACGCAATACTAGAGGCTTTGCGTAATAAGAGAAATATTAACATTAATGAGGTAATTAGTCAAATAGTTAGGAGAATAGAGGACCGCTGGATAGGCTTTGAATTAAGTAAGTTCTTAAAGGATAGAATCGGTGATGGTAATAACGGTTCTGGTAGGGTTCAAGGTCCAGTATTGGGTTGGATTGTTGAAAGGACTAAAGAGTATAAAGATAAACAAGGTTGGATTGTTTTAGTGGGAATCGGAGATTATACTTTAAAGAAATATTTTAAAAATAAGGGAGATGCAGAAAACTATTTACGTAACATAAGGGTTAACGTAAAGATGTTAGCCGAAAGAGAGGAATTAGTAAATCCATATCCACCATATACTACTGATTCTCTACTAATTGATGCATATAACAAACTTGGAATCAACTCCTCTCTAACAATGAAAATTGCTCAAGAGTTATTCGAGGCGGGGTTAATAACATATCATAGAACCGATAGTACTCATATCTCAAATTTTGGAATAGCTATAGCTAGGGAGTACCTTAATAAAATAGGTAGTGCTGAATTTGAGGGAAAGAACTGGGGGAATGAAGGTACACATGAGGCTATAAGGCCTACCATGCCACTGGATTTGAACGATTTACAGAAGGAATTAGAGGATAATCCATTTAAATATAATATAAGATTTACATGGGCTCACTTTAAGGTGTATGATTTAGTATTTAGGCGATTTATAGCCAGTCAAATGAAGCCATCAAAAGTTATAGTTCAACAGTTCGAGATCAACGTTAATGGTGAGAAAGTGCAGGTGGAGTTGCCAGTGAGAGCAATAGGTGGATTCACAACTATATACCCAATAAAAGTTTACAATGTTCCAATTGGGTCTGTGAATGCAGAAGCTAAGTTGAAGAGAGGTTCAACGATTTCCCTATTAAATTACGCTGAAGTGATAAAATCCATGAAGGAGAAGAATATAGGAAGGCCGAGTACTTATGCAAAGACCATTACATCTCTAATTAAGCACGGGTATGTGGTGGAAAGCAAAAAGAGGTCTTTCCTTATTGCCACTAAAAGAGGCATGACTGCTTATGAAATCCTCAGTAGTAATTTCTCAAGCTTTATTAGTGAAGATCGTACTAGCTTATTATATTCAAGAATAGATAGAATTGCGAAAGGCGAAGTTAATGGTGAAAGTATATTAAGTGAGATATTGGCTGAGGTCAACGGAATTACTACCATAGCGTCAGTAAACTCTCTTGAGCTTAAGCAAGATATATGATATCCTTCTCTTGTCTTTAACTTCACTTCCTATATCTACCTTTTCTAATTTTACGCCTTCTCCTAATCTAGCAACTAATTGATTATAAACGTCTACCGCTTTATTTATCTCTGGCCCTATTCCTTTAACCTCTACTTCTTCAAACCCCTGGTTAAACATTACGATAATATCTAATACATAATCTTCTATGTTTTTTGCCCTTGATACTATAATTTCGTTCGGTTTCTTCACAGCCATTTTATGATCGTAGAAAATGATAGATGTATAAAAAATAAATCTGTGCCCCTCTTGGCAGATCAGTAACACGGGCCTTAATCACTATTCATTACTCATGGGCATTCATCATCCGTACTTTAGGTTCTGTATGTAACTTATTGTGTTTAAAACTAAAAACCCTACTATTGATTTATTCACAAAGAAATATTTAGGCGATATTGATGCTACAAGAGAGTCGTTAGGATCTTTTATTTTAAGTTCAAGAATTTCATTATATGGTATTTTTCTAGTGAATTCATCTAAATTCTTTATCAGATCCTTAACTCTCAGTACCATCTCGAAAGTACCATCAGCTTGATAGGGTCTCATTACTACCACGTACGTTTCATCTAAATTTACTGGGTTAAATGAGTTGTAATAATCACCAGAATCTACGACTTCTTTAAAGTCCTCAACTAGTAACCATCTATATTCATGTGTATCTACATCAATAAATGTACACGTCCTATATTTAGATTCTGGTTTTCTTAATTTCTTAAGTTTTAACTCCAAAGTCTTCTTAGAGATCCCCAGAATCTCAGAGAGCTCGTCAAGTGTGTATGCACCTCCTTTCAATGCATTATAAATTCTTAGATTTAGATCGAATATCCATGGTCTTATCGGCGTATGAGCTAATATTGCTTTACCTAAAGGTGAGAGTCCTTCTGTATGAATTATTTCTATTTCCCCTTCCTTAATAGCCTTTAGATATTGTATTGTTTTCTTTATGCTAAAGTATTTAGAAATAGTTTGCTTTAAGGCTTCTCTAATTAATATCTTATCTTCTTTTCTTGAAACTTTATTAATCTTACCAAAGCTATACTGTATCTCTTTTAAAGTAGCTAAAAATAACGGAGACCTTGTTATAACTCTGATAATTAACGATTTTAACTCATCCTCACTTAAAGTCAATAACTCTTTTAGTAAATCCTCATTTACACCCCTAATCGAGAAACCATATATTGAAGCTCTAGCAGAAACATTTAAATTGTATTTCTTAGTAGCCAAATATAGAAGTAAATGGGACATTGTATTAGCTATTTTCTCACTTACTAATGTTGCATACACTATTTCATTGTTTTCTGGTACCGTTTCTACATAAATTGTTCTAGTATTAGGCAGAGGTAAATTGTGTATTTTGTAGTTATCGATAATTTCATTTAAAGCGTTTTTAGCCTCCTCATCAAGGATTTCTGTATCCTCAGTATCTAAACCGTTTTTAAGTAGTTCTTCAATTTGTTTAGGAAGTAACGAAGATTTTGATATGTTTTCTCCTTTCCAAATGGGAATTTCTCCTTCACCACTATTTGAGGGTATAACATTTATCGTTAGTTTATTTAAATCAACATTAGTTATATGCCAAAGCTTGCCACCTATTCTAATATTATCGTTACTTCTTAGGTGCTTATACACATAGATAGCATCTATCTCTCCTATAGGCTTATTTTCGTATTTTACACTAAAAGTATCATCAGTATTTATAAAGGAGAAAAATTCTGAAAACCCCCTCATCCAACCAGTTTTATTATCCCTATCAAATCTCCATATTTTGAAAAACATCTTTCCGATTTTAATATTATTATTTTCTACTTTGATAACCCCGTTTTTTGCCATATAGTTAATTAATTCGAGAAAGAGCTCTTTACTCAAGTTCCTGTAATAGGCAGACGAAGTTATTATTTCAAATACTTTATTAATGCTAATCTCACCATATTGTAAGGCTATACCAATAATTTCTCTAGCTACTACATCTAGGTAAGGGACTATTTGCGGTGACTCAACAACCCCTTTCTTTGCAAGCCTGGTGAGTGCTAAGCTTTCCAATACGTCAAAATCGTATACACATAAAATCTCTCCTTTCGAAACCTTATTTATTGAATGCCCACTCCTCCCTAGTCTTTGTAAAAATGAGGCTACTGTAGGAGGTGGTCTGTACATTATCACTTTTTTTATTTCTCCCACATGGATTCCCAGTTCTAATGTTCTAGTACAAATTACTAAATTAGCCTTTCCTTCTCTCAAACTTTTTTCTACTTTATCTTTTTCTTCCCTAGAAATTGAAGAGTGATGAATGTAAATTTCCTTTATTTTATTTTTTTCTAATTCTTCGTATAATCTTTCTGTACTAAATCTAGAATTAGTGAATAGTAATGTAGGTTTTTCAATCGATTCTATAATATTTTTAGCAGTGGCCCCCCAGATGTCTTCATCTTTACCGAGCTTTATTTTCTTGATTTTTAACTCAAAATCTTTCGCAGAGTCAACCTTTATTATTTCAAAAGGTCTAGTGGAAGAACCAAAAACTAACTTTGCAACTTTTCTAATATTCCCAACAGTGGCTGAAAGTCCTATTCTTTGAAAGTCATAATCAGAGAAGTCTTTTAATCTTTCTAAGAGTATCGATAATTGAGCACCTCTTTTTGAATTAATTAATTCATGGACTTCATCTACTATTACCCACTTTATATTTTTATAATATTCTCGGAATTTAGTTGCCCAATCTAAATCTATTTCCAATCCCTCTGGGGTAGTAACAAGTATATGCGGTACTCTCTTCAATCTCATGCTCTTCTCCTTTTGCGGAACTTCGCCGTGTTTCCTATTAACTATAAACCCTAACTTACCTGCCCACCACTCTATCCTTAAAGTTAAGTCATTTATAAGGGCTTTTAATGGGGTAATGTAAAGTACAGTTACGGGCTCCACTCTCTCGTGTAACATCTTATGGAATATTGGTAATAATGCGGCCTCAGTCTTCCCATATCCGGTTGGGGCTACAACTAGTACGTTTTTTCCTTCAAGAATTGGGGGAATTGTTTGTTTTTGGACTGAGGTAAGATCACCCCATCCTTTTTCTTTTATTAATGACTGGAGACGATAATGTAATTTATCCACTAATTATCACCGGAATGACTTTAATGCACAATACACCGCTATTTTTAAAAATTTAAATTCTACTATCCCAATATGACAGAAAAGCACGAATGTATTGTCTGCGGGAGAATATTTCCTGAAGGCCAAGGGGTAAAGCTTATTATTAAAGGGAATGATTACTATTTCCATAGTAAAGCTTGTGCCTATAAATTCCTAAAAGAAGTAATTTATGCCGCAGATCAAGACCACATTTCCGATATATTTAAACAAGTAAAGAAAAAATATGAAGAGTTACTAGAGAAGAAAAGAGAGAAAGCAAAGAAAATAATTTAATCAGAAACTCAGCCGTCATCATATTCTCAGAGTCCGCTATACTCTTCATCTCTTGCGAAATCAGCTTTATTAGAGTTAAAAAAGTATTTGCATAAAGAAATGCCAAACATTCCACTCAAAAGAGTTAACACTTATGAATGGAGGATCGAAAAAGGTTCTCAAGAATGCATGAAAGTACCCGTTACAGTCTTTGCAGACGATGTTCTAATTGATAAGATGAAGCAGGATTTAACATTAAAACAAGCGATGAATGTAGCTTGTCTACCCGGTGTACAGGAATCTGTTTATGTACTACCAGATGGTCATCAGGGTTACGGGTTCCCAATAGGAGGGATAGCAGCTACTGCAATAGATGAAGGAGGCGTAGTAAGTCCGGGAGGAATTGGGTATGATATTAATTGTGGTGTTAGATTATTACGTACTAATCTCGATTATAAGGATGTAAAAGATAAGTTAAAAGATCTTGTTGAAGAGATTTATAGAAACGTCCCAAGTGGAGTAGGTAGTGAAGGTAAAGTTAAATTAACTTATCAACAACTTGATAACGTTCTCTCTGAAGGTGTAAAATGGGCTGTGGAAAATGGATATGGTTGGGATAGGGATATGGAACACATAGAACAACACGGAAGCTGGGACTTAGCAGATCCTTCAAAAGTTAGCCCCATAGCAAAACAAAGGGGACATTCTCAGTTAGGTACTTTAGGTGCCGGTAATCACTTCTTAGAAATTCAAATTGTGGATAAAATTTACGATCCAGAAGTAGCTAAAGCTATAGGCATTACTCATGAAGGACAAGTAACCGTTATGGTTCATACGGGGTCTAGAGGTTTAGGACATCAAGTCGCAAGCGATTATTTACAGATAATGGAAAGGGCTATGAAAAAATACAACATAACAGTTCCAGATAGGGAATTGGCAGCAATACCGTTTAACACCAGAGAAGCGCAAGACTATATACACGCAATGGCATCTGCAGCTAATTTTGCGTGGACAAATAGGCAAATGATCTCCCATTGGGTTAGGGAAAGCTTTGGAAAAGTATTCCATGTTGACCCAGAGAAGTTAGATTTAAATATAATATATGATGTTGCGCATAATATTGCGAAAATTGAGGAATATGACATAGAAGGAAAAAGAAAGAAAGTATTAGTTCATAGGAAAGGTGCAACTAGGGCTTTCCCGCCTGGAAGTCCAGAGATCCCAGCGGATCATAGGAATATAGGTCAAGTAGTGCTAATCCCGGGAAGTATGGGCACTGCGAGTTATGTTATGGTAGGAATTCCAGAGGGTAGAAGAACGTGGTTTACTGCACCTCATGGTGCTGGGCGTTGGATGTCCAGAGAGGCCGCTGTGAGGAACTACCCGGTAAATAATGTTTACCAGACATTAGAACAGAAAGGTATTGTCTTAAGGGCTACAACTAGGAGAGTTGTCGCTGAGGAGGCGCCTGGGGCATATAAGGATGTAGATAGGGTTGCTAAAGTAGCACATGAAGTTAAAATAGCTAAATTAGTAGTTAGATTAAGACCAATAGGTGTGACAAAAGGTTGAAAAGGGAGGATTTATTAACAGAACCAGTAGAGGATATAACATTAGATGATTTAAAAGCTCTCAAAGATGCCGAAAATGTATATAGGAAGATTTATGGCTTTTCTGCTGAAGCATTGTATAAGGGAATAGAGGTATTAAAGGAACTTGTTAAAGAGGCCGATCTAAGGTTCTTGTCATTCACTGCAAATCTAGTCTCTACTGGTTTAAGGGGTCTTTTCGCTGATTTAATAAGGAAAGGATATTTTAACATTATAATCACTACTGGTGGCACAATAGACCATGATATAGCGAGAAGTTTCGGTGGGAAGTACTATAAAGGTTCATTTGATTATGACGATTCAATGCTTAAAGAAATGGAGATACATAGGCTCGGTAACATTTTAGTTCCTTTTGAGAGTTACGGTAAAGTGATTGAGGATGTTGTTAGAAAGTATATTGGTGAGATCACTAAAATAAAGAAGGAATGGAGTGCATATGAACTACTTTGGGAATTCGGAAAAAGAATAGAAGACAATCACTCAATACTCAAAGCGGCTTATGAGAGAAAAGTTCCAGTTATAGTTCCGGGAGTAATAGATGGATCTTTTGGTACCAATCTCTTTATCCAGTCACAGTTCACAGGCCTTAAGCTTAATCTGTTTGAAGATATGAAACTAGTCAAAGACTTAGTGTTCTCTTGCAAAAAATCTGGGGCGTTAATAATAGGTGGTGGGATTAGTAAACATCATACAATTTGGTGGAACCAGTTTAAAGATGGGTTAGATTATACGATATATGTTACGACAGCTCAAGAATACGACGGTAGTTTAAGCGGTGCTAAGCCTAGAGAAGCTATATCATGGAACAAGGTGAAACCTAGCGGGAAGAGCGTAGTTATTTACGGTGATGCTACAATAATACTTCCTATTTTGACCGCATCTTTATTAAGCATGTGATATAAAAGTAAAGAGTTGATGATTATTATGTCAGCTCATCAAGAGAAGTATACTAGTATTTCTCCGGCTGAATTCTTCAAAAGGAATCCAGAACTTGCCGGGTTTACAAACCCGGCTAGGGCACTTTATCAAACTATAAGAGAATTAGTTGAAAACTCTTTAGATGCAACGGATGTCCACAGTATCCTCCCCTCTATTAGAATCCTAATTGATTTAATTGACGAGCAAAAACAAATATACAAGGTTAATGTTGAAGATAACGGAATAGGAATTCCTCCACAAGTAGTTCCTAACGCTTTTGGTAAGGTGTTGTATTCTTCCAAATACGTTTTAAGGCAAACTAGAGGTATGTACGGACTCGGTGTAAAAGCTGCAGTTCTCTATAGTCAAATGTACCAAGAAAGGCCAGTTGAGATTTTCACATCACCTGTAAATTCTAAGAGAATTTACTTCTTTAAACTTAAAATCGATATATCAAAAAACGAACCAATAATCCTGGAAAGATATTCAATAGCAAACGAGAAAGGATGGCATGGTACTTCAGTTAGTATATATTTATACGCGGATTGGACTAGGGCCAAATCAAGAGTTTATGAGTATTTGAAGAAAACATATATAATAGCGCCTTACTCAGAAATATTCTTTAGAGATCCAGAAGGTAATGTACTTTATTATCCTAGATTAACGGATAAATTACCCAAGCCACCCCAAGAAGTAAAACCGCATCCATATGGAGTTGATATAGAGCTTGTAAAATATTTAATAAATAGGCTCAATAAACCAGTGAGTATAAAGGACTTTTTAATTAATGAGTTCCAGAGCATAGGTGATGTTACAGCAGATAAATTGCTAGAGTTATCGAAAATACCTCCTTCAAAGAAAGCCAACGAGTTAACTGATGAAGAAATATCTAAATTAGTAGAAGTAATGAAGAAATTTGAAGATTTTAGACCGCCATCAGCAGACGCGTTATCAGTAATAGGTTCTGACTTAATAGAATTGAGTTTGAAAAAAATCTTTAACCCAGAGTTTGCTGCAGCGATAACTAGAAAACCTAAAGCATATCAAGGACATCCTTTTATAGTAGAGGCGGGGATTGCTTATGGTGGTGCGATCCCACCTTCTCCAGATCCCATAGTTTTACGTTATGCTAATAAAATCCCATTAATATATGATGAAAAGTCAGATGTCATTTGGAAGGTCGTAAGCGAAGAAATAGATTGGAAGAGGTATGGGATAGAAGAGGAACAACCTCCCCTAGTCGTAATGGTTCATCTTTGTAGTACTAAAGTACCGTATAAGAGTGCGGGGAAGGAAAGTATTGCGGACGTTGAAGACATTGAAAAGGAAATAAAATTGGCAATAATGGATGTTTCAAGGAAGTTGAAAGTTTATATATCCCTTAAGAAAAAAGAGGAAGAGGCTAAAAAGAGGCTAATTACATACTTAAAATACATACCAGAAGTCAGTAGAAGTTTAGGATTATTTTTGACAAGTGGTGACAAGACGAAACTACCACCAGTGCAAAGTGAGTTAAAAGAGAAACTGTTAAATTTGGCTTTTAAGAGGCTTGAGGTTAAGGATAAAACATTAGAGGAAGAGATTAAAAACTATAAAGTTGAGGAGCAATGACAGAGCTTACATCTAAAGTAGACAAAGAGGCAAGAAAGAGAGCTGCAGGGATTTTAATGAAATCATTCCTCAAGCTCGTTGAAGATATTAAAAATAGTGAACCACCTGTAATGGAAATCCCTAAGAGGACTCTGTCAAATACAATTTATGATGAAAAGAGAGGACTACTAATTTTAGGTAATGACAAACTGAAGAGGAACTTCCTTGACTTAAATGAGGCAAAGAGGTTTATGCAAACTGTATTGATGGCTAGTATAATTTACGATGCATTAATAAATGATGAGTACCCAACAATACGTGACCTTTACTACCGGGGTAAACACTCAATAATCCTCAGAGACCCCAGAGGGAAAGTTTACGAGGAAAATACATGGGATGAGCAGAAGGAGTCTGATAGTGTGATAATGGATATCGAAGTCTTTACTTCCCTTTTAAGAGAAGACATGCTAATACTAAGTAAAGAAAAGGGTAAAGTAGTAGGTGACATGAGGATAAGGAGTGGAAATGACATAATAGATCTAAGTAAGATGGGACACGGAGCCTATGCAATAGAACCCACACCGGATTTAATAGATTTTGTTGATGTTAATGCAGAATTCGTACTGGTTGTAGAGAAGGATGCAGTGTTCCAACAACTACATAGGGCTGGGTTCTGGAAGCAATATAAAGCGATTCTCGTAACCAGTGCAGGTCAGCCCGATAGGGCTACTAGGCGTTTTGTGAGAAGACTTAACGAAGAGTTAAAATTACCTGTTTACATCCTCACTGATGCCGACCCATACGGGTGGTACATTTATAGCGTTTTCAGAATAGGTTCAATCTCGTTGTCATATGAGAGTGAGAGACTCGCTACTCCAAATGCTAAATTCTTAGGAGTTTCAATGACAGATATTTTCGGGGATAAGAGTAAGAAGGCATATCTGTCAGAGCAAGAGAGGAGGAATTATATTATTAAAGCGAAGGAAGCCGACGTTAAGAGGGCTTTAGAAATAAAGAACTATGAATGGTTTAAGACTAAGGGGTGGCAACACGAAATAGACATTTTCTTAGAAAAGAAATCGAAGTTAGAAATAGAAGCCATGGCTAGTAAAGGATTAAAGTTCTTAGCATTTCAATATATTCCAGAGAAGATTAAAAACCAAGATTTTATTAGCTAAGAGGCTAAGGCTTTACGTATTCTTATATCAGCCGAGACAGGTTATTTCATCGATCAAACATTCTGGGCTCTTCATCTATTCAAAATAACCTAAGATCTCATTAAAAGTGTTTCTTTTACAAACTTTACAATAGTGGTAAATTGCCGGCTGTTTACTTATATCGAAGCTGATGTTTAAAACCCATTCGGTATTACAATTTCTGCATCTAACTTTCCACGGCATACGTTTATATATCCACTGTAATAAAAATATCTTGCTGTGAAGAGGTTAGACTAGCTGAAAATGTGATGAAGGGCCAAAGCTCAGAGCAAAAGAGTTTAAAATTTTAACACATTTAGGATAATTGGGAAGCGTATGAGCATTCAGTATACGACCGTGGGCGATCTAAAAGTAGGTAGTTACGTGGTAATTGACGGAGAGCCTTGTAGAGTAGTCGAGATAACGAAAGCTAAGACTGGAAAACATGGTAGTGCTAAGGCTAATGTAGTAGCTATAGGTCTCTTCACGGGGCAAAAAAGGACTTTAATGGCACCGGTAGATCAGCAAGTAGAAGTTCCTATTATAGAGAAACATGTAGGTCAAATACTAGCTGATAAAGGTGATTCAATAACAGTTATGGATTTAGAGACTTACGAGACTTTCGATATGGAGAGGCCTAATGAACCGGAAATAGCTGGCAAAATCAGACCCGGTGCGGAAATAGAATATTGGAGTGTTATGGGTAGAAGAAAAATCGTAAGGGTAAAGTAAATTGTTAGATAATTTAAAAGATGCTGTAAGAAAATTTTTTAGTTCTTCAGATTATGATAAAGCAGTTAATGATTTCATAAAAGAATTACAAATAATCCTTATTAAATCAGATGTTAATGTGAAACTAGTAAAGCAATTAACTGATAGAATTAAAGAAAGATTATCAAACGAAAAACCTCCTACGGCAATTGAAAGAAGGGAATGGTTCATATCAGTGGTTTATGACGAACTATCAAAACTCTTTGGAGTAGATAAAAACCCAGATGTAATGCCCAAAAAGCTCCCTTATGTGATAATGTTAGTAGGTGTTCAAGGAAGTGGAAAGACGACAACGGCTGGAAAACTGGCATTATTTTATAAAAAGAAAGGGTATAAAGTAGGATTAGTAGCGGATGACGTATATAGACCAGCTGCATATGAACAACTAGTACAAATAGGGCAACAGATAGGAGTCCCGGTTTATGGAGAACCCGGTAATAAAGACGCAATATCAATAGCTAAAAATGGAGTCGAGAAGTTCTTAAGAGAGAAGTACGATATTGTAATTATTGACACTGCTGGTAGGCACGGTTACGGTGAGGAAACAAAGCTACTTGAGGAGATGAAAAACGTTTATAACGCAGTAAACCCAGATGAGGTAATTTTAGTAATTGACGCGTCTATAGGGCAAAAGGCTTATGATCTAGCCTCTAGGTTCCATCAAGCCAGTCCAATAGGTTCTATAATAATAACTAAAATGGACGGTACTGCTAAAGGTGGAGGTGCTTTATCTGCTGTGGCAGCAACTGGTGCTACTATTAAATTTATCGGGACTGGGGAGAAGATTGATGAATTGGAAGTCTTTAACCCCAGAAGGTTTGTATCAAGGATCTTAGGCATGGGAGATATTGAGACGATAATAGAAAAGATAAAAAGTTTAGAGGAGTATGAGGAATTAGAAAAGAAGATGGAAGATGTAATTACTGGAAAAGCTAAGCTTACCTTAAGAGATATTTATAAACAACTCAATGCAATGAAGAAAATGGGTCCTTTAAGCAAAATACTCCAAATGATTCCGGGCTTTGGAACCCTACCCCAAATACCCGAAGAACAATTAAAGCTTGGGGAGGAGAAGATAAAGAAATTTATGGTTATAATGAACTCGATGACTTATAAAGAACTAGATAATCCATCAATTATTGATAAATCAAGAATAAGGAGGATAGCGAAAGGTTCTGGTACAACGCCGGAAGAAGTAAAAGAGTTACTAAAACAATACCAAATTACTAACAACATGGTAAAGATGATTAGGAGGAAGAAAGGGCTTGCTAGACTTTTCGGAGGTAGCCAATAAGGCATTTCAGCTTTTAAAGAAATACCCCCTATGTGATAGGTGCTTAGGGAGATGTTTTGCAAGACTCAGTTTTGGGCATACGAATGAGGAAAGAGGAAAGGCTATAAAACTTTACTTATTAATGCAAATGGACTATTTAATAAAGGAGCATAAGATACAAGATTTAGGGGAAATAAGGGAAGTCTTACTCAATATGGGGGGATTAGTATCTACTCTATACTCTACGTATTTTAATGAGCAATTTCAGAAAAGGGATTGCTATATATGTGGTTGTAAACTTGAAGAATTAGAAAAAGATTTCCTATCTAAAGCTGAGAAAATACTGGAAGAAAAGAAATATAAAACATTTATATTAGGAGTTACATTGCCACAGTATTTGAGAGATTTAGAAGAGCAATTCGTCATAGAAAATGGACTAACGTATTATGAGAGTATTAAAAATGAACTGAAAAGAGAAGTGGGTAAAAAACTAGTCGAAAAGGGTTATAAGCCAGATTTCGAAACCCCTGAAGTAGAACTAGTTTATGATTGGGAATATCAAACTGTAATAGAGAATAAGAAGACGTATAAGTATTTAGTATTTTACAATAGGCTTTTAAGGGGCATTCCGATCTCAGAATGGTATGCGAGAGAAGGCAAATCACTAGAGAAGTCTTTAGGTTTAGGGCTGCATGCACCCTATACTGAGCCTTCTGAAGTGAGAATATTGGAGGAATACCCTTTAATAGTCGAAGGGGAGGGGGTTAGAGACGTTGAAGGTTATAAGTTCAAGGTTTACGGTAAAGTATTGGGTAAAGAGCTCGATACAATTTACACTATAAAACCACTCACTAGGACTTATAGGGTCACAATTTTTGACCAAGAAGGTTGCGTGAAGTTCAAAGAGTTCGAATGTGTTGAGGTCTTCAAAGGGGTGTTAGATTTATTCATAACCGTTAAAGACTTTAAAGAACTAAAAGAGAAAATAGATGGGCTTGAAATATTGGGGATTGACCTAATTTCGACCTCTGGGAAAAGCAGTTTACTTTACACCACTTATGTACGTGAGTGATAGTAATGAAAATCGACATTAACGGTAAGAGGGTCTTAATTACAGCATCGACTCAAGGTATTGGATTTGGTATAGCGAAGGCTTTAGCCAAAGAGGGCTGTAAGTTAGTAATTACTTCAAGGGATGAAAAAAGAGTTAAAGAGGCTGTAACAAGGTTAAGGTTATTTAACCCAGAAGTTTTTGGAACAACTTCAGACCTCACTAAGTCAGAAAGCCTGGACGAATTAGTAAGATACACGATAGGGAAATTAGGAGGAATAGACGTGTTAATTTTCAACACAGGGAACCCCCCATCAGAACCATCAACTTTAGAAGAAACTACCATGGAGGATTGGGAATACTCTGTAAAACTTTACTTGTTAAGTGCGATAAAGTTGTCTAAACTAGTCTTGCCTTATATGGTTAAAAACAAATGGGGTAGGCTTATTTTCCTCTCCTCGTGGACAGTTAAAGAACCACAAAGTATATTTGTGTTAGCCGACGTCTCTAGGGCTTCAGTTATTCAATTATCAAAGATAATCTCTAAGGATTATGGTAAGTATAATATAACGTCAAACGTTATTCTAATGGGTAGTTTTGAAACCGAGGGTGCTAAAAAGAGTTTGTCAAAATTAGCTGAAAAACTCAACGTAAACTTTGATGAGTTATGGGATAAGGAAGTCCTCTTGAGATCGCCTTTAAAGAGGGTAGGGGATATTGAAAAGGAGTTAGGTTCACTTATCACGTATTTAATATCAGATTTTTCGTCATACATTACTGGCTCAGTATTACTAATAGACGGTGGTACAACGACAAGTGTTTAAGGGAATCCTTTAAAGTAATCTTGCGATACTGATGGTATTATCAATTACATCAGTCATAAAAAGGTTTTTAAAGTTGTCTATAATACTATTATGATGATAAGGTATGGCGGATAAGAAGGTTAAAGTTAAGACTCCAAGTGGAAAAGAAATGGAGCTATCACCAGAAAAGGCATGGGTTTTAGCACCTAAAGGAAGAAAAGGCGTTAAAATAGGGTTGTTCAAAGATCCAGAGACTGGAAAATACTTTAGGCATAAATTACCAGACGATTACCCAGTGTAAACTTAAAAAAGTTGAAGAGTTTTTTAAATAAGATGAAAATAACCTTAAAGATAAGTGGAAAATTTTTTGATAATGAAGACCCTTCAAACCTTTTATTAATAAAAAAGACAGTCTCCCAATTAGTAGAAAACGGCATAAGGGTTGCTATAGTAACTGGAGGGGGAGGGACAGCTAGGAAGTACATAAATCTGGGCAGGCAAGTAGGAATAAATGAAGCCCACCTCGACCTATTAGGAATTTGGGCATCTAGGTTAAACGCATATTTAGTCACTTTTGCTTTAGGAGAATTAGCGTATTCAAAAGTCCCAGAAAGCCTTGAGGAGTTCATAGAAAAGTGGGGTAGCGGAAAAGTATTAGTAACTGGCGGTTTCCAGCCTGGGCAATCAACAGCTACAGTAGCTGCACTAGTTAGTGAGGCTATAAACACGGATTACCTAATTTTATTAACTAACGTGGACGGGGTATATGACAAAGACCCCAGAAAATTTACTGACGCGAAATTAATACCCCAATTAGACACTAAAGAACTAGTAAAAATACTCTCACTCTCACAATCAGTTAAAGCTGGGACTTATGAGCTCCTTGACCCCCTTGCGGTAAAAATCGTTGAGAGGTCTAGGATTAAAGTCATTGTAATGAACTTTAACAAAATGAATAAAATACTCGATACAATAAAAGGTAATGAAATACCCGGAAGTTTAATAACCCCCGGTGATTAAATGTCAATCTTAAACGAAGAGGAATTCCAACAACTGAGAAAATATAAAGGTAAAGTAGACGTTAAACTAGTTGAGGACATAATAAATGAAATTGAGGAAGAATACTCAAGGAGTAATAGCGTAACGTCCTCAATTATTTTTGTTTATGCAAACCACGTAGACTTAGTCAAACAGAATAAGGAGTTTTTTGAGTTAATATCAAAAATTTATCAAAAATACAGCGGAAAAATCGGTATGGAAAACGTATCTCAACTCGTAATAAACTCCTTAAAATAGTTCGTTTTTAGAACCATCAATTACCAACTTACTTATAAACTGATTACGTAAACTTCTCATCAAATGAAAGTTGGAATATTAGACTCAACTTTGAGAGAAGGAGAACAAACACCTGGAGTAGTATTTAATATAGACCAAAGGGTAGAAATAGCAAAGGCATTATCAGACTTAGGAGTAACTATGATAGAGGCTGGTCATCCAGCAGTTTCAGCAGACATTTACGAGGGGATAAAGAGAATAATGAAACTGAAGAGAGAAGGAGTAATAACATCAGAAATAGTAGGGCACAGTAGAGCTGTAAAAAGGGATATAGAAATAGCTGCGGAACTAGAAGTAGATAGAATAGCAATATTTTACGGTATAAGTGATATACACCTAAAAGCAAAACACCATGTCACGAGAGAAGAAGCACTAAACATAATAGCTGAAACAATAAGTTACGCTAAAAGTCACGGGGTTAAAGTTAGGTTCACTGCGGAAGACGCTACTAGGGCCGACTATCAGTACTTACTTGAAGTAATTAAAACAGCATCAGGCGCTGGTGCGGATAGAATAAGCATTGCAGACACAGTAGGAGTACTTTATCCCCTCAAGACTAGGGAACTTTTCAAGGACTTAACTTCAAGATTCCCCAATGTGGAATTTGATATTCACGCACATAACGATTTAGGAATGGCGGTTGCTAACGTTTTAGCCGCAGTTGAAGGAGGTGCTACAATAATCCACACTACAGTTAACGGTTTAGGAGAAAGAGTCGGGATAGCCCCATTACAAGTTGTAGCAGCTGCACTAAAATACCATTTCGGAATAGAAGTAGTTATACTCAACAGATTACAAGAGGTCGCAAGTTTAGTAGAGAAATATAGTGGTATTCCAATGCCGCCTAATTACCCTATAACCGGTGATTACGCATTTGTTCATAAAGCCGGAATTCATGTGGCGGGAGTATTAAATGACCCCTCAACTTATGAGTTTATGCCACCGGAAACTTTCGGTAGGAGTAGGGATTATGTAATAGACAAGTACACTGGGAAACACGCTTTAAAGGATAGGTTTGAAAAACTCGGTGTAAAGTTAACTGACGCGGAGCTTGACCAAGTCTTGGCAAAGATAAAAGCAAATCCCACCATAAGGTTTTACAGAGACGTTGATTTACTAGAGTTAGCTGAAAGCGTAACCGGTAGGGTTTTGAAACCCAGGCCACCAGAAAATATTCAAGCTTTAATCTCTGTAAAATGTGATTCTAATGTTTATACTACCTCTGTCACGAGGAGGATTTCCGTAATTCAAGGAGTTAAGGAGGTTATGGAAATTTCTGGTGATTATGATATCTTAGTAAGGGTGGAGGCTAAGGACACTAACGAGTTAAATCAGATAATTGAGAACATAAGATCTGTTAAGGGTGTGAGATCCACTCTAACATCTTTAGTACTTAAGAAGATGTGATGCGGGGGGTGGGCTTTGAACCCACGCAGGCCTTCGCCAGCGGATGTCCCCTCACGTCTTGAGTCCGCCCCCTTTGACCAGCTCGGGCACCCCCGCAAGAATAATTTTTTCTCCTTCACAATTTTAAGTTTTTCATCAATTTCCGCTTCACAGAGAATTTATTCTCCGTCTAGTTAAGGAATAAAGATAGCCTATTATACCTCACGAGGAGTGGGGAGTTCACTTTTGGTAAGCACTCAATGGTTATTAATAATTACTTAAATACATGAGCAGAAAAAAGAAGGGAGTTTCAAGTATATTAGGTGCAATAATTTTTATACAAATAGTAATACTTTCATTAATAATTTTACTTTCAACACAACAGAAATTTACTACGGAAACAGAGCAAGTAATACAGAAATTAAATTACTATTCCCAAAATTCCCCATTAGAAATAGTATACAAGAATGGTGAGTACTATGTAGTCTCAGTATCCCCAAACATTATAATAACCTACCTAATTTACCCTGGAGGGAAAATAATCAAGAAAGAAATCACTTTGCCTATTCAAGTAATTAACATACTTAATGGCAGTAAGTGGGTTATCGCGGTTACAAATGACGGCACATGGTATAATATAACTGAACTCGACTTAGGGAATTCCAACTCATTATCCCCAATAATAATTGGTCCTGCCTTTACAAGTTATGGTGAACCAGTTAAAGGTCCTTATCCAGTTTCTTTAGCTCTGAACTGGGATTACATAAGGTTTGGTATAGGTAAACCGACACCTACGTCACTAATATTCATAAACTATACATCTCCGTGGGGTTACAAATATAATTTCGGTTTAACTAACACAATCGTTATCATAAATACTACACAAGCAAAATGGTTAAACTTAACGTTTATGCAATACTGGATTGGTGACGATTTCTGGGGTGAAGTCCCCGTAACTTCACTTTACATCCCATTTAATACATCAGTAGGGTTTTATTATACGTATATGAATTTCAATCTAAGTTATTACTCTCCGCTATCGATTAATAGCTATTTCGTTTTTAAAGGGTTTTACCCACTTACTGATACTGAGGATAACTATACTTTTAAGGTCGACCATATGCTTGCATGTTTCGGCATAACAAAGTTTGGCGTCCCAGGGGGAAGCCCTGGGTGGCCAGTGGAAAACATAGATATTAACTTATTAAACCATTACGTGTTAATATACATTTACGAGAAACCCTACTGGTACTCCAATTATAATTATACTACCAAAGGTTGGATTTTAGTATCTAACTATA